>Ga0209474_10002135_pt1 | contig 18464 bp, 16 predicted proteins | sample GraSoiAngelo_145_FD_185902 | JGI IMG/M metagenome (GOLD analysis project Ga0209474, IMG submission 185902) | Grasslands soil microbial communities from the Angelo Coastal Reserve, California, USA - 14_1009_05_20cm (SPAdes) (version 2) | ecosystem: Environmental > Terrestrial > Soil > Grasslands... | reverse complement strand
GCGGCCAGGTTCTTCTGGAAGATGCCGCGGTAGACGACCTCGCAAATCAGGGCTGCCATACACGCTCCTTCGTCAGACGGGGGCGACAACGCTTGATGGTCAGGTGGTCCGACCAGAGCATACCCACGCGCCCCCCGGCCGTGTCAAGACCGATCACCCTCTCCCTGTAAAGGGCCGGCGCAGCAGGCGCCGGAGCGTCACCGGTCGAGCGTCGACTCGAGCGCGTCGGCGGCGCGGGCGTCGGTGCGGCGGCCGCGCTTGCGGAGCTCGGCGATGATGCGACGACGCGCCTCGGGGGTCCGGTTCTGGGCGAGCTTGAACTTCACGCGCGTGCGCTCGACGGTGAGGCGCACCGCCGCCAGGTAGTGGAGGGCGCCCTTGTACATCGGATCGGCGACGGTCACCGGACGGAAGCCGCCCTCCGGCTGATAGCGGCCGAGCAGCCGCCCCTGCTGCTCGGCGAGCGCGGCGACGTCCTCGGAGACCTCCGCCCGGCAGTCGAAGATGACGGTGCGGTGGTAGGCCGTCGCCATGATCGCGTTCTCGGGATCGACCCAGTAGGACGGGATCACACCGAGCACCTCGTCGACCTCGAAGAGGCAGCGCGGCCGCGCGCGGAGGTCGACCACCTGCTCGTCGGTGCGCACCAGGTGGATCTCGATGCGGTCGGGGCCGTACGTGAACGGGTAGAGCCCGATGTGCGGGCCGTCGTCGCCGACGGTGACGAGGCGCCCCAGGTCCTGTGCGGCCACGAAGCGCTCGACGTCGCCGTCGGCGATCTCGGCGTAGTAGTCGTGGAAGATCACGTGCTGCGGGCCTCCCGGCCCTTGACCATCTCACAGAAGTAGCGATGCACCGTCGGATCGTCGGTCAGCTCGGGATGGAACGTCGCCACCAGCACCGAGCCCTGGCGGGCCATCACGGGCTCGTCGCCGTGGGCGGCCAGCGTCTCCACGCCGGGTCCCACGCGCCGGATGCGCGGCGCTCGGATGAACACCATCTCGATCGGCACCCGGCGGCCGTCGAGCGTGGCGGTGCCTCCGGTCTCGAACGACTCCCGCTGGCGGCCGTAGGCGTTGCGCTCGACGCCGACGTCGATCAGCCCCAGCGAGAGCTGGGGCGGATTGATGACGTCCCGCGCGGTGACGATGAGGCCGGCACAGGTGCCGAAGATCGGCTTGCCGGCGGCGTGGAACTTCTCGAGCGCCGGCACGAACCCCCACTCGTTCATCAGCTTGAGCAGCGTCGTGCTCTCGCCGCCGGGAATGATGAGCCCGTCGACGTCGTGCAGCTGCTCGGGCTTGCGCACCTCCACCGCATCGGCGCCGCACCGCTGCAGCGCCTTGGCGTGGAGCGCGAAGTCGCCCTGGAGGGCGAGGACGCCGATGCGCATCAGCGCTGCCCCGTCTACCAGCCGCGGGTCTGCAGCAGGTCCTTCTCGGCCATCTTCGAGGTCTCGAGGCCGACCATCGCCTCGCCCAGGTCCTCGCTGACACGCACCAGCACGTCGGGATCCTTGAAGTGCGTGGTGGCCTGCACGATGGCCTTCGCACGGCGGGCCGGGTCCGACGACTTGAAGATGCCGGAGCCGACGAAGACGGCCTCGGCGCCGAGTTGCATCATCAGCGCGGCGTCGGCCGGCGTGGCGATGCCACCCGCCGAGAAGTTCGGCACCGGCAACCGCCCGGCCTTGGCGACCCAGCGCACCAGCTCGTAGGGCGCGCCGAGATTCTTCGCCTCGGCCATCATCTCCTCGCTGCCCAGCGAGGTCAGCCGCTTGATGCCGGAGACGAGCGCTCGCATGTGGCGCACGGCCTCCACGATGTTGCCGGAGCCCGCCTCGCCCTTGGTGCGGATCATGGCCGCTCCCTCGCCGATGCGCCGCAGCGCCTCGCCGAGATCGCGCGCCCCGCACACGAACGGGATCCGGAAGGCGAACTTGTCGATGTGGAAGTGCTCGTCGGCGGGTGTGAGCACCTCCGACTCGTCGATGTAGTCGACGCCGAGCGCCTCGAGGATCTGGGCCTCGACGAAATGGCCGATCCGCGCCTTCGCCATCACCGGGATGGTGACGGCCTTCTGGATCTCCTGGATCTTTTTCACCGGCGACATGCGGGCCACGCCGCCGTCACGGCGGATGTCGGAGGGCACCCGCTCGAGGGCCATGACCGACGCGGCGCCGGCGTCCTCGGCGATCTTCGCCTGCTCCGCGTTGGTGACGTCCATGATGACGCCGCCCTTGAGCATCTCGGCCAGCCCGATATGCTTGCGATCTGCGAGTCTCAGTGCGTTCAGCTCTTCCATGGAGTTCCCCCTCTGTCGGTCAGACTTCCCTTCAGACCACCGGAACCATCTCGTGCTCGGTCCGTCGCGGGCGCGGCTGCCGGCGCGCCGCCTTGATCGCCTCCGCCAGGCGCCGCACGCCCTCGTCGATGCGCGCGGCCGCCACCGAGGAGAACGCCAGTCGCAGCGTCCGCTCGCCGCCGCCGTCGATGAAGAACGCCGGGCCCGGGGTGAACGCCACCCCGCGCTCGACGGCGGCCGGCAGCAGCGCGGTCGCCGTGAGCCCGATCGGCAGCGTGAGCAGCAGCGAGAAGCCGCCGTGCGGCTCGGTCCAGCTCACCCCGTCCGGCATGCGCCGCCGCAGCGCGGCCAGCAGCAGCGTGCGCCGGCGCGCGTACTCGGCGGTGACCCGGGTGACGTGCCGCTCGAGCAGCCGTCGCTCGCAGAAGCGGTGGACGGCCGCCTGCAGGAGCGCGCTCGTGTGCAGGTCGGCGAGTTGCTTGGCCGCCTGCAGGCGCTCGACCAGCGGTGGCGGCGCGACCAGCCAGCCCAGGCGCAGCCCGGGAAACAGGATCTTGGAGAACGTCCCGATGTGGATCACGATGCCGGCCCGGTCGGCGGCCTTGAGCGGCGTGCCGGCGCGCTCGCCGTAGTAGAGGCTGCCATCGAAGCCGTCCTCCACGATCGGGACCTGGTGTCGCGTGGCCGTCGCCACCAGCCGCCGGCCGGCCTCCGGCTCGATCGTCAGCCCGGTCGGATTGTGCCCGCTCGACTGGCAGTAGAAGAGCTTCGGCGCCTGGCGCTCGCAGAGCCGCTGGAAGACGTCCGGACGCGGCCCCGCGCCGTCCCACTCGACCGGCAGCAGCCGCGCGCCGCAGGCGCGAAAGCCCTGCATCGCGCCCGTGTAGGTCGGCTGCTCGATCGCCACCACGTCGCCGGGGTCGAGCAGCGTGCGCGCGATCAGGTTGAAGCCCTGCTGGGCGCCGTTGACGATCAGGATGTCCTCGGCGCGGACCTCGATGCCGAAGCGCAGGAGATAGCCGGCCAGGTACCGGCGCAGCGGCCCGTAGCCGCCGACCGGCGAGTACTGCAGCAGCGTGGCCCCCTCGGCGCGCACGACCTGGTTCAGGACGCGCCGGAAGGCATCGGTCGGAAAGAGGGCACTGTCCGGCATGCCGCCCGCGAACGAGACGGTCGCGCTGCCTCCGTTGGCCGTCCCCAGCCCGCGCAGCCGCTCCTCGTCGGCCGCCGCGATGCGCGCCCCGCGCGACAGCAGCGCGGCCCAGTCGATGGGCGCCGGCGACGCGGGCGCGGCCATCGCCCGGGCCGTCGGTCCGCCCGCCACGAACGTCCCCTGCCCGACATGCGCGTGGGCCAGCCCCGCCGCGATCAGCTCTTCGTAGGCGAGCGCCACCGTCGCCCGGTTGACCCGCAGCCGTCCGGCCAGCTCGCGCGTGGCCGGCAGCTTCACGCCGGGGCCGAGCAGACCCTCGGCGATGAGGCGCTCGAGGTGCGCCTGGATCTGGCGGGCCAGCGGTACCGGCTTGTCGCGGTCGAGCGGGATCTCCATGTTCCGGGTCGATCTCCTGCCCAGCCATTTTCCGCACGAAATGGCCGCAGTCAAGAGCCAATTGGCCTGGTCCCGCTACCGGGCCAAAACCGCGCCCGGTATAATGCCCACCGGGTGAGGCCGCGCGCCGGGCGACGGCCGGAGGAGGCGGGGATGGCGGCAGGCGAGGCGCCGATCAAGCAGGCGGTGAGGTGGATCGAGGATCAGCTGCGCGAGCATCCGGACGCCGACCGGGTGACCCTGGTGGACGAGGCCGCCCGCCGCTTCGACCTTTCGCCGCTCGACAGCGACTTCCTCGTCCGGCACCTCGCCGAGCGCCACCGTCCGTGAGCGAGCAGACCCGCCGCATCCAGGAACAGTTCGGCGGCAGCGCGGCCGCCTACGTCGCGAGTGCCGGGCACGCCGGCGGCGACGACCTCGAAACGCTGCTGGCCTGGGGCCGGGCCCTGCGGCCGGCCCGCGTGCTCGACGTCGCGACGGGCGGGGGCCACACGGCGCTGGCGTTCGCCGGCGTCGCCCGCCGCGTGACGGCCTACGATCTCACCGAGCCCATGCTGCGGGTGGCGCGGGCGTTCCTGCGTGAGCGCGGCGTCGACGGCGCCGCCTTCGCGGCCGGTGACGTCGCGGCGCTGCCGTTCCGCGAGGGCGTCTTCGACCTCGTCACCTGCCGGATCGCCGCCCACCACTTCGCCGACGTGGCCGGCGCCGTGCGCGAGGTGCGCCGCGTGCTCCGCGCCGGCGGGTCGCTCCTGCTGCAGGACATCCTGGGCCACGACGACGCCGCGGCGGCCGCGTTCGTCACCGAGGTCGAGCGCCGTCGCGATCCGACCCACGTGCGGGCCTATCGCGCGGTCGAGTGGAAGGCGTTCCTGCGGGCGGCCGGCCTCACCGTGATGGACACGGCCGTGGTCACGAAGCGTCGTCCGTGGGACGAGTGGACGACGCGCACGCGCATGACGCCCGAGGCGCGCCGCGATCTCGAGGCCTTCGTGCGCGCCGCCCCCGAGGCGTGTCGCGCCGCGTTCGAGTTTCGCCTGGCCGGCGACCGCGTGGAGTCGTTCACCGACCGGATGCTGCTGATCCGCGCCGATCGGGATTGATTACATGGGGGGCCTCGAAGGGCCCCCCAAGTCCCCCCGATGTTCGGGCCACCTCGACGAAGCCGCGGCGGCCCTCTGTCTCTCCCCAGGCGTCCCGGCGCCGTCTGTCAGCTCGGTGTCTTTTGCAGCGAGATCTCGGCGTGGGTGGGACGACCGTAGAAGCTTGCCACGGCTTCACCCCACCGCCGGGTCGAGGCGCCGCCCAGCACGTAGCTGACGGGGTCGTGACGGCCGTCCGGCAGCCGCGCGGTTCCCGTCAGCTCGAGCCGGCCCTTCCGCATCCGTGCCGTCCCCGCGGCCGAGGCCTTGCCGATCGTGCCGCGCCAGGTCCCATCCTGGGCCAGTCGCAGATCGATGGGCGCCGCGCCCTGGATCAGGTGCGCGCCGGTCTCCCATGCCGTGCCCTGCCAGTGTCCGGCGAGCGACGACTCGGCGATCGAGGCCGACGGTTCGGGCTGGACGCCGGCGCTACGGGCGGAGGCGTGGGCGCAGCCGGCGAGGACGATCGCCAGGAGCACCGCCAGCATTGAGTTCCTTGACATTACCGTCTCCTTTTCGTGGCCCACCGGGTAAAGGAGAGCAACGGCGATGCCGACGACTAGGGCTGCCGCAGCCTCACCAGGGTGGCCCCCCGGCCGCCGCGGTCCTCCGGCGCGTCGGCGTAGCCGGCCACCAGCGGATGGGCGGCCAGGAGCGACTGGACCATCACGCGCTGAACGCCGATGCCGCGACCGTGGATCAGTCGCACCTCGCCGAAGCCGCGCGCGTGGGCCTCCCGGAGGTACTCCTCGACGACCGAGCGGACATCGCGAGGCTGGAAGGCGTGCAGGTCGAGCGAGTCCTCGATCGGGATCCTGACCGGCTCGTCGCTCACGTCAGAGTCGCGGGCCCGCCTCCAGGTGCTGCGCCCAGTGCTGAAAGCTCGAGAGATCCTCCCCCGAGAGCTTGCACTGTCAGAACGTCGCCGCGCGCTCGAAGAACGGGACGTCGACCATCGGAATGTTCTCGGCGCGCGCGGTGTCGGCGACCTTCTGGGTCACCATCTGGCGCACGAACGGAATCGGGATGCGCGCCAGGCGATGGAGCACCTCGTCGGTGCAGCGGATCCGCGTGCCCGGCAGCACGGGCCCGCCCTGGATGCCCGCCTCGTCCGCCGCGTGCTCGCACGTCTCCGGCACTAGCTGCTGCAGGCGCAGCGACACGTACTCGGTGACCCAGGTCTGGATGCCGGCCTTGGCGTCGGCGGCAGTGCCGGCCGAGCGATCGAGCCGGTCGCTCAACGTGCCGAGCAGCTGCTCGAGGCGGCCCAGGCGCGCTTCCAGTCCGGCGAGCCGAGCGCCGACGTCGCGGTCAGTCATGGCGCGTCATCCTAGCACGGGCCGCCGCGCGTGGAAGTCGGTCAGATGCTGAAACGCGTCGGCCACCCGCAGCACCGTGGCCTCGTCGAACGGCCGGCCGACGAGCTGCAGCCCGACCGGCAGTCCGGCCGGGGTGAATCCGCACGGCAGCGAGCACGCCGGATGCCCGCTGAGGTTGAACGGCCTGGTGAAGCGGATGAGCGCGGAGCGGACGTCCGACGGCCCGTCGCCCAGGGTGACCTCGCGCGCGTCCACTGCCGGCGCGACGATCGGCGTGCTCGGCGCCAGCAAGACGTCGTGACGCGCGAGCGCGGCGTCGACAGCCTCACGCACGAGCGCGCGCACCTGCTGGGCGCGCACGTAGTGCATCCCGCTCACGAACGCGCCGACGCGCAGCCGTCGCGCGATGTCGGGATCGTATTCGGCGGCGCGCGTTCGCAGCAGCTCGGCGTGATAGGCGAGCGCCTCGCAGGCCACGATCGGCATGGAGGCCGCCGCCGCGTGCGTCATCACGGCGGCGAGGTCGACCTCGTCGACGACGGCCCCGCCGCCGGCCAGCGTCGCCGCCGCTGCCTCCACCGCCGAGCGCACCTCGGGTGTCGCGCCCTCGAGGAAGAAGGCGCGCAGCAGGCCGATCCGGAGCCCCTTGACGGTGCCGCTGAGCGCCGCGGCGTAGTCGGGCACCGGCAGCACGCTCGTGCTCGGGTCCGCCGCATCGTAGCCGGCGATCGCGCCCAGCATCAGCGCGCAGTCCGCCGCCGAGCGCGTCATCGGCCCGACGTGGTCCATCGACCAGGCGAGCGGCAGCACGCCGCTTCGGCTCACGCGGCCGTAGGTCGGCTTGAGTCCGGTGATCCCGCAGAGCGAGGCCGGGATGCGAATCGATCCGCCGGTGTCGGAGCCGAGCGCGCCCGGTGCCAGGCCGGCGGCAACGGCGACGCCCGAGCCCGACGACGACCCGCCGGCCATCCGGTGAGCCGCCCGGTCCCACGGATTGCGGCTGTGGCCGTAGTGACTGTTGAGGCCCTCCGGACCGTAGGCGAACTCGACCATGTTGAGCTTGCCGAGCAGGATCGCCCCCGCGTGGCCGAGCCGGCGCGCGACCGTCGCGTCGGCCTGGGGCACGCGCTCGGCGAAGATCCGCGAGCCGCCCGTGGTCCGGATGCCGGCCGTGTCGTAGAGGTCCTTCAGCGCGTACGGCACGCCGTGCAGCGGCCCGATCGGCTGGCCGACCATCAGCGCGCCCTCGGCGGCCCGGGCGAGGTCCAGTGCGCGCTCCGGGCAGACGGTAATGTAGGCCTCGAGGCCCGGGTCGAGCGTGGCGATCCGATCGAGATGGGCCCGCACGACTTCCACCGGCGAGACCGCCTTGGTGGCGATCAACCGGGCCAGCTCGGTCATGGACGCCCAGAATAATTCGGCCATGTCAGACCGTCCGATAGAGTGTGGTCGGCTCCGCGTCCTCGCGGAGCGGAATCGCCTCGAGCGCCCGTAGCAGGCGAAGGGCGTTCTCCACCTGCGGCCGGATCTCTTCGAGCTCCGCGTCGCTCCAGTCGAAGCCGGCGAGGCGCGCGCCGCGACGGAGGGAGTCCAGGTCGATGGCTGGTGTGGTCATGGCGGGCAGGATACCGGCTTGGTCGGCCGACGAGCAAGCCACTCGCGGAGGCGCTCGCACCTTGGCATCCTTGAGGCCGTGAACGCCCGTCTCGGCCGCTGGCTGCTCGTGGTCGTGGTCGTCGTCCTCATCCTGGGCACGGCCGTGATCGTCGCCCTGCCGATGTTCGTCCGGCAGCTGGCGATCTGGCAGCTGCAGGCTCAGACCGGCCGCACGGTCACGATCGAGGCGCTCGACCTCAGCCTCCTGACCGGCCGCTTCGGCGTGCGTGGCTTCCGCGTGGTCGACCGTGACGGCGGGCTGCTGGCCGAGTTCGAGCGCCTGGAGGGCCGGTTCCATCGGCGCTCGCTGGCCGAAGCGCGCCTGTGGATCGAGAGCCTCACCCTCACCAACGGCCACGTGCGCATCGTCCGCGTCGCTCCGAACCGGTTCAACATCTCCGATCTTCTCGAGCGGCCGCGGACGGCCGGCGGCGGCCTCAACGTCGACGTCGAGCAGCTCGTCATCGCCGGCGGCTGGGTGGAGCTGGAAGATCGCGTCCTGACGCCGACGCGCACGTGGCGGTCGGAGAACCTCCGGCTCGACGCGCGCAACGTGACGACGCGCCATCGGGGCGGGACGGCGATTGGCTCGACGACGCTGGCCGGCGCCCTCGTGAACGTTCGGGTGGACGACCTGCAGCTCTCCCCCGTCCACCTCCGCGCCTCCATCAACGTCCGGGATCTCGACCTGACGCTCGCCGCGCTCTACATGCCGGCGGATACGCTGCTCACGGTCGACAGCGGTGTGTTCGACGCCGCCTTCACCGTGGTCACGGATGCCCGGGACGGCACCATGGTCAATGCCGAGGGAGTCGTCCGCAACGTTGCGCTGGTCCGGCCGGGAATCCCCGGCCAGGCCGTGAGCGCGCCGGAGCTGCAGATCCTGGTGCGCGAGCTGCACCAGCGGCCCGACTCGATCCGCCTCCGGTACGCGAGCGTGGGCGGCGACGTGACCGTCCTCGATCCCACCACGTCGCCGCCGACGCCCCTCACCTTCAGCGATCTCACGTTCACGGCCTCCGGGCTCGAGCAGCCGATGAAGGGCCCGGCCCAGGTCGCGCTGCACGCCGTGCTGCCCGGCGGCGGTGAAGTGGATGCCGGCGGCACGCTGGGCCTCCAGCCGCGACGAGTCGACCTCCGCGTGCGGGCCCGCCGCGTCGCGCTCGCCTCGATCGCGCGCTATCTGCCCTTCGAGGGGCGCGTCCAGGGCACCGGCGCCGCCGACGTGCGCGTGATCGCGACCCAAGAGCGAACCGTGACCGTCGGCGTCACCGGCGATGCGACGCTGGAGCGCCTCAGCGTCTCCGACGGCGCGCGCCCGCTGGCCACCGCTGCCCGCGTCGGCGTCACCGGCCTCGACTACGCCGCGCCGGCGCGCGTGCGCATCGCCGAGCTGGCGCTCGAGCAGCCGGCCCTGACCCTGGAGCGCGATGCGGGCGGCGCGATCAACCTGGCGGCGCTGGCCCGGCCGCCGGCGTCGGCACCGGCGGCCGCCGGGCCGGCCACTCCGCGGCCGCCCGTCGACGTCGAGGTCAGCCGCCTGCGCATCGCCGACGGCCGCGCGCTCGTGACCGACGCGGCCAGCGGTGGGCGCGTGGAGGTCACGCGGCTGGTGTTCACGGCCGAGGATCTCAGCTGGCCGTCACGGACCACGGCCCGCGTGCAGCTCGCGGCCGGCGTGGCCGGCGGCGACGTCACCGCGCGCGGCACCGTCGACGCCGCGCGCAAGCGCGCGCAGCTCGCGCTGAAGCTCCGCGGTGTCGACCTCACCACCGTCCAGCCGTGGCTGCCCATCGCGGGCCGCGTGCGGGGCGCCGCCGACGCCGACGTGGCGGCCACCCTGGCGATGGAGCCGTTCGAGCTGGCGGTGCGCGGCAGCGTCGGCGCCGGCAACGTCGCGTTCCTCGACGCCACCCGGCCGCTGCTCAGCGTCGGCCGGGTCGATGCGACCGGCCTCGACCTGATCTGGCCGACGCGCCTGGTCATCGACCGGCTGTACGTGAACACGCCGTGGGCGGAGGTCGCCCGCGACGCGCGCGGCGAGCTCTCGCTCCGCGCGCTCTTCGCTCGCCGACCGGATCGCCCGGCGCCGCCCGCCGAGACCCCGGCCGGCGCCGGAGGCCCGGTGCCGGGCATGCAGGTGACCCTGCGCGAGGCGCAGTTCGAGAACGGCGGCGCGACGATCATCGACGACGCCGTCGAGCCGGCCGCGCGCTTCGAGATGCGGGGCTCGCGTCTGGAGCTGCGCAACCTCACCTGGCCCGCCCGCGGCAGCTCCCAGGTGCGGCTCAGCACGCCGATGCCCGGGGGCGGCACGCTCAGCGCGCGTGGCACGTTCAGCATCGAGCCCACCCGCCTGGCGCTGGAGGCAGAGCTGGACCAGGTCGACCTCGCGCCCGGAGGACCCTACCTGCCCTTCGACGCGCGGCTGGCCGGCAAGGTCAGCGGCCGGGCCAAGGTGACCGGCACGTTCGGCGACACGATCACCCTCGTCGTCGACGGCGACGCCGGCATCGACCGTCTCCGCTTCGGCGACGCCGAGCGGCGGCTGGCGACAGCCGAGCGCGTCGAGCTGACGGGATTCCGCTACCAGTTCCCCACCAGCGTGCGCATGCGGCAAGTCACGCTGCGCAAGCCGTGGCTTCTCGTCGAGCGCGACTCGAAGGGACGGTTCGAGCTCGTCTCGCTCCTCAGCACCAGGAAGTCGCCGGGACCGGCGCCGGCCGCGGGTGGAGGCGCGCGCGCCGGCACCGCGGCGCCCGCGCCGGCCTCGGGCGTGCGCGCCCTGATCGATAAGCTCACGGTCGAGGACGGCTTCGTGCGATTCGTCGATCACACGACCGATCCCGACTACGCGGAGGAGCTCTCGGCGATCACCCTGACCGCCGAGGGCCTCGGGACCAATCCCGCCCGCCGGGGGACCGTCGATCTGCGCGGCGTCTTCGCCTCCGGCACGCCGCTGACCGTGCACGGCCAGCTCGGCGGTCTGACGGGACCGCGCTTCCTCGACATCACACTGGACGTGCGCGAGCTGCCCGTGCCGAGGCTCAACCCCTACCTCGACCGCCTCTCGGCGTGGATCGCCCGGCAAGGCACACTGACCGCCACGCTCCGTTACAAGGTCAGCGGCGACGACCTGGAGGCCTCCAACGAGGTGGTCCTCGACGGTCTCGAGGTCGAGGAGGGCGGCCGCGGCTCCGAGTTCAGCCGCCGGATCGGCCTGCCACTGGGCACGCTCGTCTCGGTGCTCAAGGACCGCCACGGCAACATCAAGCTCAACATCCCCGTCCGCGGGAGCCTGTCGGCGCCCGATTTCGAGTACAGCGAGGCCGTGTGGGCGGCCCTGCGAAACCTGACCGTGCGGCTCGTCACCCTCCCCTTCAGCCTCATCGGCAAGGTATTCTTCTCCGAAGACTCGCGCATCCAGACGGTGCAGGTCGATCCGGTCACCTTCCAGACCGCCAGGGCCACGCCGACGGCCGAGGGCACCGAGCATCTCCGGAAGCTGGCCGAGTTCCTGAAGGAGTCGCCCGGCATCCGCCTGCGCCTGCGGCCGGTGACGACGGTCGCCGACGTCACCGCGCTACGCCGCGAGGCGCTCGACACGCGTCTGGCCACGCTGGGCTCCGACGAGGCGGCCCGGCGGCAGGCCGCCATCGGCCTCTACACCGAGCTGTTCCCGCGCCGGCAACCGCCGACCAGCGACGAGGCCCTCTACGAGGAGCTGACGCGCGAGACGCCGCCGGCGCCGCGCGCGCTGCGCACGCTGGCCACCGCGCGGGTGGCGGCGACGCGCGATGCCCTCGTGAACGCCGGCGTCGCCGCCGAGCGGCTCGAGCCCCAGGAGTCGCGGACGGCGGTCGAGAGCGAGGGTGACGCGCGCGTCGAGTTCGAAGTCGTTCGTTAGCCGCCGAGCGATGGGCCCATCTCGGCGCCCCCCACGTTACAATACCGCCCGCATGCCGGTGCCGTTGACGATCCTCACCGACCCGCGACGCACGGAGCCGCGCCGCGAGCTGGCCCTCGCGCCCGGCACGACGATCCTTCGCGCCGCTCACGCCGCCGGCCTCGACGTCACCGCGACGTGCGGCGGGCGGGGCCGGTGCACGTCGTGTCGCGTGAAGTTCGTGGCGGGCGCGGTGCCCCCGCCCACCATCGGTGACGAGCTGCAGCTCGGCGACGAGCAGGTGCGCGAGGGGTATCGGCTGGCCTGCCAGTGCACGCCCACCGAGGCCGTCACCGTGCAGCTGGCGCCGCCGCTCGAGGAAGCCGCCTTCCAGATCCTCGGCGCCGGCATCGGCGTGGCCGGCCGGGTCGCGATCGCCGCCGGCGTCGACAAGCAGCTCGTGAAGGTCGCGCTCCCGCGCGAGGAGCACCACCAGACCTCCGACGTCGAGCAGCTCGCCGCCGCCGTCGGCGTCACGCCCGATGCGGTCGGGCCCGGCGTCCTCGCCACGCTGCCGGCGGCGCTCCGCGAGGATCCGGCCGGCGTGACTGTCACCACGTTCGCCGGCCGCATCCTGGCCGTCGAGCGCGGCGACACGACTGCGATGCGCTTCGGGCTGGCCATCGACGTCGGGACCACCACCGTGGTCACCACACTGCTGGAGCTCACCTCCGGCGAGCAGCTGGCCTCGGTGTCGAGTCTCAATCCGCAGTCGGTCTTCGGCGGTGACCTCATGTCGCGCATCGCGTTCGCCCAGTTCGACGCCGGCAACCTGCGCAAGCTGCAGACCCGCATCATCGGCCTGCTGAACCAGCACGTCGCCGAGGTCTGTCGCGCCTCCGGCGTGCTACCGAAGTGGGTCTACAAGGTCGTGGTCGTCGGCAACACCTGCATGCACCACGTCCTGCTTGGCATCGATCCGTCGTGGGTGGGCCTGGCGCCCTACGCGCCGGTGATGCGCCACGCGCTGACGCTGGCCGCGAAGGACCTGTTCTTGAAGGTCGCGCCGGAAGCGCGGGTGTGCCTGCTGCCCATCGTGGCGGGCTTCGTCGGCGCCGACGCCGTGGCGGTGGCATTGGCCACCCACATCGACGAGGGCGACGCCCTGCGCATCGCCGTGGACATCGGCACCAACGGCGAGGTGCTGCTCGGCTCGGCGGCCCGCCTGATCGCGTGCTCGGCGCCGGCCGGGCCCGCGTTCGAGGGCGGGCAGATCCGCCACGGCATGCGCGGCGCGCTCGGCGCCATCGATCGCGTCACGGTGGACGACGACGTGCGCGTGCACACGATCGGCGAGGGCGACGCGCTCGGCATCTGCGGCTCGGGGCTGCTCGACCTCGTCGCCGGGCTGCTCGACGCCGGCGTGATCGACTGGACCGGCCTCATCCAGGTCGAGCGGCGCGACGCGCTGCCCCCCGGGCTGCGCGATCGCGTCCTCGCGCGAGGCGAGGAGCGCCAGGTGGTCGTGCTGCGAACCGGCGAGGCGGGCGCCGCGCGCGAGATCGTCCTGACCCAGGACGACGTCCGCCAGCTGCAGCTCGCCAAGGGCGCGATCGCCTCCGGCATCGCGATGCTGCAGCACGTCGCCGGCGTTCCCGCCGAGCGGATCGCCGAGCTCATGCTGGCCGGCGGCTTCGGCAACTACCTGTCGATCGCCAGCGCCGTGCGGATCGGGCTCATCCCGGCCCTCGGCGAGGGCCGCGTCCGCTACGTCGGCAACGCCGCCGCGCTCGGCGCTCAGCTCTGCCTGCTCTCGGAGGCCGAGCGGGCCCGCGCCGATGCGCTCGCCCGGCGCATCGAGCACGTCTCGCTCGCCGCCCATCCCGACTTCGAGCAGATCTTCGTCGACTGCATGAACTTCCCGCGGCGATGACGACCCGCACCGGCGCCGCGCGCCGCACGCTCGCCGCCGACATCGTCGGCGCCTCCGTCGGCCCGCTCCGCACGGTCGTGGACGCCCGCTGGCTGATGGCGTACGCGGCGGCGCTCGGCGAGACGGACCCGCGCTACTTCGACACGCTGGCGGCCGGCGGGCCCCGCGCCCACCCGGTGTTCCCCGTCTGCTACGAATGGCCGGCCGCCGTCGCGCTGCGCGACCGCACGGTCGCCGCCGGGCTGCAGCCGCTGGGCGTGCACGCCACTCACCATCTCGTGCTCCATCGCCCACCGCGCGCCGGTGACGCGCTGCGAACCATCGCTCGCGTGCTCGAGGTCGCGCCGCGGCGCTCGGGGACGCTCGTCGTCTCGCGCTTCGAGACCGTCGACGCCGGCGGCAATCCCGTGTCCACGACCGACTACGGCTCGGTGTACCGCGGCGTGGCCCTCGCCCTCGCCGAGCCGCGGCCGCCAGGCCGGGACGCGGAAGGCCCTCGGGAAACCAGGCGGGTGCGGTGGCAGGAGGCGATCGAGGTCGCAGCGACCGCCGGTCATATTTACACCGAGTGCGCGCGGATCTGGAACCCGATCCACACCGACGTGGCCGTCGCGCGCTCCGCCGGCCTGCCCGGGCCGATCCTGCACGGCACGGCCACCCTGGCGCTGGCGGTCTCGCGGGTCGTGCGGCGGGAGCTCGGGGGCGATCCCGCGCGGGTGGCCGAGATCCGCGGCCGGTTCTCGGGCATGGTGTCGTTCCCCTCCACCTTCACCGTCCGCGGCCAGGGGCATGACGGTGGATGCATCGCCTTCGATGCGATCGGGCCCGACGGCGCGCCCGTCCTCAGCCAGGGAGTCGTGATCCCATGCGACAGATGAGCCGCCGCGAGCGCATCCAGGCCGCGATCAACCGCCAGCCGGTGGACCGGGTGCCGTACGCCGTCTGGCGCCACTTCCCCGTGGTCGACCGCTCACCGGCCGGGCTGGCCCAGGCGACGCTGCGCTTCCACGACCACTACGGCTCGGACTTCCTCAAGATCACGCCGCACGGGGGCTACGCCGTCGAGGCCTGGGGCTGCGTGGAGGCGGAGGAGGTGCTCCCCGACGGCCACCGCGCCTGCGCGTCGTGCGCCGTGAAGAGCGCGGAGGACTGGAAGCGCATCCGGCCGCTCGATCCGATGAGCGCCGAGGGCTACAACCAGCAGGTGGAGACGATCATCCGTCTGGGCTTCGACCGCCGGATCGGCGACGCGCCGGTGCTGCCGACCCTCTTCTCGCCGCTGTCGCTGGCGCGCAAGCTGTCGGGTACGCGCCTGGCCGCCGACATCCGCGAGCACCCCGGGCTGGTCCGCGACGCGCTGGAGGCGATCACCGAGACGCTCATCCGCTTCGCCGACGTTGCCCTCACCGAGGGCGTCTCGGGAATCTTCTACTCGATCCAGGCCGCGAGCCGCACCGCCCACTCCGAGGCGGTGTACGCCGAGTTCGGCGAGCCGTACGATCGGCGGATTCTGGAGTCGGTCGCCGGCCGCTCGATCCTGACGATCGTGCACTGCCACGGCGACGAGCTGATGTTCGATCGGCTGGCGCGACTGCCCGGTCACGCCTGGAACTGGGACGACCGCCGGACGGCGCCCACGCTCGGCGAGGGCCGTGCCAGGGTACCGGGTGCGGTGATCGGAGGACTCGATCAGTGGGCGACGCTGCGGGATGGCACCCCGGAGGCGGCCGTGGCCGAGGCCAAGGACGCCGTCGCCCAGACGGGCGGCGCCGGCGTCATCGTGGGTCCCGGGTGCGTCCTGGCGATGAACACCCCCGACGAGACGGTGTCCGCCGTCGTCCGCGCCCTCGGCGGCCCCCTCAAGCCCGTGCCCGGGATACGGTTCGAGCGCTCGACCTAGGCAGCCCGCCGGCGACGGGCTTCGGGGTGGCGAACGTCGAGGCGGTGGCGAGAGGGCACACGGACCGGCGCCGGCTCCTCGTCGCGGCGGCGGTGACGATCGCGCGCCAGCCGCTGCGCCTCGTACTGCTCCCACAGGACGAAGCCGACGCCGATCGCGGCGGTGAGGCCGCACGCGCCTGCAATGGCCATCCAATCAACCATGACCAGTGACGTAGCACGGCGCGTGCCAGGAACTACTTGCCGATGTTGAACCTGAAGTGACACACCTCGCCGTCCTGGACGACGTACTCCTTGCCCTCCAGGCGCAGCTGACCGCGCTTGCGAAGCACATCGAAGGACCCGTCGACGGCCACCAGCTCCTCGTAGCCGTTGACCTCGGCCCGGATGAAGCCGCGGGCGATGTCGGAGTGGACGGTGCCGGCGGCGTCCTGGGCCCGGGTACCGCTCGGGATCGGCCACGCCCGCACCTCGTCCTCGCCGACCGTGAAGAAGGACACCAGGCCGAGCAGCCCGAAGCACTCGCGCAGGACCCGGTTGATCGCCGGCTCGGCCAGGCCCAGGTCGGCCAGGAACGCCTGCTGCTCCTCGCCCTCGAGCCGGGCGATCTCGGCCTCGATCACCGCCGACACCCAGCCGACTCGCGTCTGCGGTCGGGCGACGATGGCGGCGAGGGCGTACCGCTCGGCCACCCGCTCGCCCTCGGCGATCGCCTTCTCCTCCAGGTTGATCAGGTGCAGGATCGGCTTCTGTGACAGGAAGGTGAAGCCGCGCACCAGCCGCGCCTCGTCGGGCGTGAGCGCGACCGCCCGCAGCGGGGTCTCCGCCTCGAGCGCCGTCTTGAGGCGCCCGAGCAGCTCCTGCTCGCGCACCTCGACCTCCTTGCGCTGCTTCTTGATGGATGCTTCCAGGCGTTCGAGGCGGCGGTCCACCACCTCGAGGTCGGCCAGGATCAGCTCCATCTCGAGATCGACGATGTCGCGCTGGGGATCGGCGCCGCCGCGCGCCTCGTCGGCGAAGGCGCGCACCACGTGCAGCAGCGCGTCGGCGTTGCGGAACTCCTTGGCCTCCAGCCCGGCGCGCTCGCCCTTCTCGATGCCGGCCAGGTCCACGACCTCGAAGGTGGCGTAGGTCGTCTTCTTCGGCTTGAACAGAACGGTCAGACGGTCCACGCGCGGGTCGGGCACGCGCGCCACCCCGGTATGGAGCTCCGCGCGTCCGGCGTCGTAGCGCGAGGTGGCGACGCTGGCGCCGGTGAGCAGGTTGAACAGCGTTGTCTTGCCGCTCTTGGGGAGGCCGATCAGGCCGATCTTCATGGAATCGATTATAGTGGACGCCTCCATGGCGACCGAGTTGCCCCAGCCTCGCGTGCGCGCTCCCGAGTTGACTGGCGGCGAGGGCTGGCTGAACACCGACCGGCCGCTGGCGCTGGCCGAGCTGCACGGCAAGGTCGTCGTCCTCGACTTCTGGACCTACTGCTGCATCAACTGCATGCACGTCCTGCCCGATCTCAAGCGTCTCGAGCGCAAGTACGGCGACGCGCTCGTCGTCATCGGCGTGCATTCCGCAAAGTTCACCAACGAGGGCGAGACCAGCCACATCCGCGAGGCGATCGGTCGCCACGAGATCGATCACCCGGTGGTGAACGACCGCGGCTTCGCCATCTGGCACGCCTACGCGGTCCGCGCGTGGCCGACGCTGATGGTGATCGACACCGAGGGCTACGTGGTCGGCGGCATCGCCGGCGAGGGCCACGGCGACGTGCTCGACGAGGTCGTGGGCGAGGTGATCGAGGAGGCGCGCGTGCGGGGGACGCTCGATCCGCGCCCCCTCGGGCTGCGGCGCTCGGCGCCGCCGGCCGGCGGCGTGCTCTCCTACCCCGGCAAGGTCGCCGTCGACGAGCCCTCGGCGCGGCTGCTCATCGCCGACAGCAACCACCACCGCGTGCTGGTGGCCACGCTGGACGGGCGTGTCACCGACGTCGTCGGCGCCGGCGAGCCGGGCATCGCCGACGGACCGCTCGACCGCGCGCGCTTCAATCACCCGCAGGGCATGGCCGTCGTCGAGGACATCGTCTACGTCGCCGACACCGACAACCACCGGATCCGCACCATCGATCTCGCGGGCGGCGTCGTCGGCACGCTGGCGGGCACCGGCGAGCAGGCCCGCGGGCTCGGCGGGCGCGGCGGGCCGGCGCTGCAGACCGCGCTCAGCTCGCCGTGGGATCTCGTGATCGCCGACGGCGTCCTCTTCGTCGCGATGGCCGGGCCCCACCAGGTGTGGGCGTTCGACACCGACACGCGGCGCATCGGCCCGTGGGCCGGCACCGGACGCGAGGGCCGGCAGGACGGTTCGCGCTGGGAGTCGGCCTTCGCCCAGCCCAGCGGCATCACCGCCTCCGATGACGGGCGGCTGTACGTCGCCGACAGCGAGACGTCCTCGATCCGGGCGATCGACCGGCGCACCGACGCGGTGGAGACCGTGGTCGGCCTCGACCTGTTCGAGTTCGGTGATGTGGACGGCGTCGGCGACGAGGTCCGCTTGCAGCACCCGCTCGGCGTCACCGCCTGGAAGGGCCTGCTCTACGTCGCCGACACCTACAATCACAAGGTGAAGGTGCTCGATCCGTACACGCGCCGCGCGACGACCCTGGCCGGCAGCGGCCGGCCCGACGTCTTCTTCGAGCCAGGCGGCGTCGCGGTCGGGCTCGGCTGGCTGTGGGTCGCCGACACCAACCATCACGCGCTGAAGATCGTGGATCTCATGACCGGCGCCGTGC
>Ga0209474_10002134_pt1 | contig 18486 bp, 19 predicted proteins | sample GraSoiAngelo_145_FD_185902 | JGI IMG/M metagenome (GOLD analysis project Ga0209474, IMG submission 185902) | Grasslands soil microbial communities from the Angelo Coastal Reserve, California, USA - 14_1009_05_20cm (SPAdes) (version 2) | ecosystem: Environmental > Terrestrial > Soil > Grasslands... | reverse complement strand
ACGGCTACGGCATGGGCCACTCCGGAATGGGTCTTGGCGGGGTTGTTCTGATCGTATTGATCATACTGCTCTTGCTCGGCAAGCTCTGATTGCCATAAGACTTTGAAATATCATGATTTATTTCGGGAACCACCGGTTCCCGGCCGGATTCATGATTAGGGCCGATCGGGATTCGCAATTCTGTCAAACAGGCTTATATTAGGGCTCAGAAATGATGTGTGCGGCACGCTGCCCGGTCGCGGCCTGACCGTCGCCAAAATCCCCATTCGTCCGCGCTCGCGCCAAAAAGACATGAGGTCGTCGACCATGCGTCCGTTCAACTTCAACACCGCCGCCGAACTGTTTCCCGCCGCCATCCGCAAGAAGAAGCGTGCTGGTTTTGCCTACCGGCGATTTGGCACTGCGGCGGAAGCGGTTCGTTTTGCTATCGAGGAGTTGCCGGCGGATTCGCTGAATGGCGCTTATTTGCAGGTCGAGGAAGCCCGCTTCGACCAGAGCGGGATTCGCACGCTCTATGAGAGCGAGGCCTTTCCGTTGCCGCGCCGCCCGCGCAAGCCCGAGCCTGCCGCCGCCAACAGCAATCAGGACGCGGCATAAGCTCGCGCGCTCAATTTCCAAGTCTGACCAGGTTTAACTAACGCGGCTGCCTGTCGATCCAGCGCCGCAACAGCCTGACATTGCGGATGTTGGCGCGGAACAGGACGTCGAATGCGTCGCCCGCGACGGGCACGGTGCCAACCACGCCCTGAATTGCGACATTGCCCAACATCCGCGCCGTGACATACCAGGGCGCGCCGAGCGCGCGTGCCTCGCGCACCAGCCACAGCGACAATGCGGTCGCGATGATATCGCCGACCACTGGGATCAATCCGATAATGCCGTCGATGCCGTAGCGGATATTGGTGCCCGGCAGGATGAAGGCGATGTCGAGCAGCCTCGCCAGCGCATCCAGCCGCGCCAACCGCTGTTCGCCGGTGAGATGGCCAAACGGATTGGCGCCACCAAAATCGAAGCGAAAATCCTCAAAGCCTTGCGCTAGCGATTCCGGTGGAATCTCGCGGCCTTCCTGGTCGATGATCGGGCCGCGCGGCTGCGCGCCGCCAAACGTCGCGCGGGAGGTGTTGCCGGAACGCGCAGTTCGGCGGGGTTGGACGTCACTGTCATGCATGGTCATGACATGGGAAACGCACGAGCGAGACGCAAGTTGCGTCATGCCGTCGCTTCTCTGCCTCGTCCAGGCGAACGCGGCGGGCCGAAAGGTCCCGCTTTTTTCATCTCGGCGTTATGTAGATGGCACCGGATGCGGCTGTTCCTCGGCGTATTTATGCGTCAGCCACGAGGACGCGATCCCTGGGATCAGGCCGACCAGGCCATAGAGGATGAACTGCACCACGCCTGAGTCCTGTCCACGCGAGCCGTACAGCAATTCGGCGGCGATGAACCCGACCGCGCCGACCAGCAGCATGCGGGGCACCGCGCCAATCCGCTTGACATGGAACAGGATGTCATCGACCGCGCCGATCATCAGCGACGGCAGGACGCCGAACAGATAGCTGTATTGCAGCGTGGTGAAAAACACCTTGAACAGCTTTGCGACCTCGGCCGCGTTGGTCTCGGTCAAGTAGCCGGACTGATAGGTGGTCGTCAGCAACAGACAAAACCCGCCGAGCAGCGGACCCAGTGCCGCGAAAATCAGATAGCGTTTCATGCCGCCTCCTCGTGGCTTTTGGCCCAGCATAGCAGTTTCGCGTCAGCGCAAACTAGTGGTCCGACTTGAAAATGGTGAGACAACCAATAGACTTGCAGCGATGGATCGCCTCCCCCGTCGACCCACCGCGTTCTCGAAGGTTTCGGTCAAGAGCCAGACCGTGATTCCGCGCGAGGTGCGCCAACGGCTAAAGCTGAAGCCCGGCGACACCTTACGCTACCGCATGACCGATGATGGCATCCTGCTCGACAAGGCGACCGAATCTGACGACGGCCCGTTCGTCGCGTTTTCGGAATGGACATCCGAAGCGGACGAGAAGGCCTATGGCGGATTGTAGGACATTCGGCGTTCCGCCCCGGCCCGGCTTGATAGGCTATGACGAAGACTTCCGAGCGCTTCGACGCGTTCGACGTCGTGGTGGCACCGTTCCCTATGCCGACCGTCTCGCCGAAAAACGTCGCCCGGCGCTGGTCATTTCCAATCGCAGGCTCGCACCTTTCGGACTGATCTGGGTCGCGATGATCACCAGCGCCGACAATGCGCCGTGGTCATGCGATGTGACGATCACCAATCTCGAACGGGCCGGCCTGCCCGCGCCATCTGTTGTGCGGGCAGTGAAGATCGCCTGCATCGAACCTGCGCGGATCGAACGCCGGGCCGGACGACTGGACAAGGTAACCGCAAAGGCCGTGGCGCAGAAGTTAAGCGGACTTTTGGGGCGCGCATGAAGACCGCGTCAACGCTACAAGCCCCCAAAAAATCTGCCGCCCCCTATTCCCCCCACACCGCAAACGCGTCGTTGAAGGCACGCTCGCCGGGGGCGCCCTTCTCGATCGCGATGATGGCGCGGCGCTGGTTGGAATAGACCAGCGGCACGTCGAACCACGAGCGCTCCTTCAGGAGCTGCACGTTGCGCGCGCGGTCGGCATCGACGTTGGACAGGCCGACCAGGAAAAATCCGTCGGTGACTTTCACCGCAAGGCCTGCGAGCGGCGTGCCGCGCGCCTGCTCGTTGGACTTCATCAAGACGCCGGGCACGTTGCCGACGCCGCCGCCGTTGAAATCCGGCGGCAGGATAAAGGTCAATTCCGCGGTGTGGCTCGCCGGCAGCGATGAATCGGTGTTGCGGCGGAACGACATCGTCATCTTGAATTTGCGGTCGGGTATGTCGATGTCGGCGCGCACGGCGATATCGGCCTTCTGGTTGCCGGATGCCTTGATCGGTTCGGTACGCCAGATCACCGAGCCGACATATTGCTTGCCCTTGGGATCGGAGGGATCCTCGTCATAGAGCACCACGCGCTGTGCCACCGGCGCCACCTGCTCCGATGATGACGGCTGGCCGACGCGATCGGGAATCTTCGGCTTGGACAGCGACGCGCTATTGTCCTTTGGCGCTTCCGCCACGGGTGACGATTTGAACAGGCCGCTCACGCCCGAGACCACCGATCTGCCCCACAGGATGGCAGCGCCGACCAGGATCAGGACGACGCCGATGCCGATGGCAATCGCGCTCTTGAACGGAAATACCGCGCCGGTTCGGGCGCGCTTCTTCGGCTCGCGATCCGCATCGCGTCCGATGCGCGGACGCGGCAGCGGCGCTGCGTAGCGCTCGGCCTCCTCGGCGGATTCGTCATAGGAATAGGGCGCGTCGGGATCGCCGCGGTTCTCCATGCTCGGCTCGAGCCGGTCGAATTCCGGCGAGGGCGATGGCACGTTGGCATAGGTTTTCCGCGCGGCGCGGTTGGCTTGCGCCGCGGCGCGGCCGAGATCGTCGGCGTCGGCGGTGATATCGCGGAAGCCGCGCACGCCCGGGGCTTGCGGCAGCGGCGGCGGCGTGGCCTCGCCACGGCGCGGCGGCCCGCCGCTGCGATCGCGGACCGGAGGCAGCTGCGGGTCCTGCATCGTGATCTGCGGCTGGGTCGCCGGCTGCGGGCGCGGCAACGGGGCGTCGGGGCGCAAATTGCGCTGCGCGCGTTGATCACCGCGCTCCTCCTGTCCGAGTGGCGGGCGCTGATCGCGCGGCGGCGGCGAAGATGGACGCGGCCGTCCAGCCGGTGCCGCAACCGTGGAAGCCGTCTCCGGCGTTCGAGCATTGGCGCGGCGGAAAGCATCGCCGCCGCGCGACGCGCCGCCGCCGGAGCGGGCGTCGCGGGCGCGCTGGGCAGCCTCGGATTCGACCTTGCGCACGGCCTCCTCCAGCGACAGCCGCTCGCGCGTGATCTCGGATTCGGAGAGCGGCGGCTGCACGCTGCGCAGCTGCGCGATCAGCGCGGCGCGCGCCCGCTCATACAGCGCGCGGCGGCTTTCGCCGGGAGCACTGGGATCCAGTCCGGAAATTGCGCGGGCGATCAGCGGATAGTAATCAGCCATTTCAGGTCAACTGTGGAGCCTTGCTGTAATATCTCGTTAAGCCTCGAATGGGTTCTGCACCAGAATAGTATCCTCGCGTTCGGGGCTGGTGGAAAGCAGCGCGATGGGACAGCCCACTAGTTCCTCGACCCGACGCACATATTTGATGGCCTGCGCCGGCAGATCCGCCCAGGAGCGGGCGTTGGCGGTCGGCTCGCGCCAGCCCTCGATGGTCTCATAGATCGGTACCACCCGGGCCTGCGCGCCCTCGCCGGCGGGTAGATGGTCGATTTCCTTTCCGTCCAGCCGGTAACCGGTGCAGACCTCGATGGCGTCGAAACCATCCAGAATATCGAGCTTGGTCAGCGCCAGCCCGTTGATGCCGCAGGTCCGCACGGTCTGGCGCACCAGCATGGCATCGAACCAGCCGACGCGCCGCTTGCGTCCAGTATTGACCCCGAACTCCTTGCCGCGGCGGCCAATCTCCTCGCCGATCTCGTTATGCAGTTCGGTCGGAAACGGGCCCTGGCCGACCCGGGTCGTATAGGCCTTGCAGATGCCCAGCACGTAACCGACGGTGCCCGGGCCCACGCCGGTTCCGGTCGCCGCCTGCGCCGCCACGGTGTTGGACGAGGTGACGTAGGGATAGGTTCCGTGATCGACATCGAGCAGCGCACCTTGCGCACCTTCGAACAGGATGCGCTTGCCTTCGCGACGCTTGCTATCGAGCAGCCGCCATACCGTTTCCGCGTAAGGCAGAAGCTTCGGCGCCAGCGCCGTCAGTTCGCGCAAAATTGCGCCACCGTCAATCTCTTCGAGATTGAGCCCGCGCCGCAGCGCGTTGTGATGTGCCAGCAACCTTTCGATCTTGTGCGGCAGCGTGTCGAGATCGGCAAGATCCATCAGGCGAATCGCGCGGCGCCCGACCTTGTCTTCGTAAGCCGGCCCGATGCCGCGCCGCGTGGTGCCGATCGCGGTAACGGCATTGGAGGATTCCCGCAACGCGTCGAGTTCGCGATGCAACGGCAGGATCAGCGTGACGTTTTCGGCGACGCGCAGGTTTTCGGGACTGACGGCGACGCCTTGTGCTTTCAGTTTCGCCACCTCGTCTAGGAACGCCTGCGGATCGAACACCACGCCGTTGCCGATCACCGCAAGCTTGGAGGGCCGCAGCACGCCGGAGGGCAATAGCGCGAGCTTGTAGGTTTCGCCATTGATGACGAGGGTGTGCCCGGCATTGTGGCCGCCCTGGAAGCGGACAACGATGTCGGCCTGTTCCGACAACCAGTCGACGATCTTGCCCTTCCCTTCGTCGCCCCATTGGGCGCCGACGACGACAACATTGGCCATTCGCGGGTATTCCCCTCTGCAACTATCATCATACGAGCATGACCTGTCCGGAAAGCCGGTCTGACCCCGGGATCAAGTCCGGCGGCAGGCCTATTTCCGGATCATGCGCCCAGCCAAATCACGGCCGGGGCCGCTCGCATGCGAGGCAGTCCCATCGGATAAAGGAAGCGGGTCAGCTACGCAAGCCAGAACGACCCTCCGGAGGCTCTCCGGAGGGTCTCCAACCCATTGATATCCCCGTAAAATTTGTGTCCAGACGGTGGCGGTATCGGCTTCCTCGCAGAGCCTCGCCTCCATAAGGCCGCTTACGAGACGGCGCGTAGCTCCGTTTCACAGGCGCGGTCGGCGATTTGGCGCCGGTTCAAGAGCGCGGCAAACGCAAACGACAGCGGCACCACAACGACCAGCAGCGCCGCCGCCGCGATCAATCCGGCCGCGGGCGATTGCCAGAGGTCCTGCAGGCGACCCACCGCCGGAGGCCCGACCGCCATCAGAACGTAGAAGCAGGTGTAGAATACGCCGAAGCCGAGCGAACGCTGGCCCGGATTGAGCGCCCGCGCGGGCAGCGAAAGGATGGCGCCCGACAGCGGCCCGACCGCGACGCCGAACATCAGGCAGCCGATCGTCGGATAGCTGCCCGCGACGAACAGCGTCAGCGCGCAAGCTGCGGTCAGCGCACAAACCGCAATCGCCGCGATCGGCCTGCCCAGCCGGTGAACCAGATAGCCGCCGGCGGGGATCGCGAGAATCGTGAGCCAGATCGCGAGGCTGGTCAGCGAGGCGGCAAGTGTCGGCGACGATCCCCGCGCCGCCATCAAAAGCGGCGCATAGCTGAAGAACAGGACACAGGCGAGATTCATCGCGCCCCAGGCGACGCCGGCGATCGTGACCGGGAGCAGCGCGGCGGTGGGCAGCTTGGCCCGATCGGTGGTTGCCGCGTGGCTCGCTTGCGCCGACGGCGAGACAAAGGCGAAGGCAATAAGCGCCGCGCCGGCGCAAAATGCCGCCGACATCATCACCGCAGGCCAGCCCCACGATTGCGCGACAAAGGCCTGGATCGGCAGCGCCAGCATCGCCCCGAACGGCCAGCTCACTTGCAGGATCGACATCGCCAGCACGATTTCGCGACTGTCGAACCAGTCCGTCGTCATCTTGGTGGCGACCAGCACGACGATCGTCGCGCCGACGCCGCCGATCGTACGCGCGACCAGCGCTGCCGCGAAATTCTCCGAGCAGCTCAACGCAACGGCGGAGATCGCCATCAGCGCCAACCCGGCAAGCCCGAGCGTTTTCTCCTGGAAGCGCTGGCCGAGCAATCCCGCCGGCAGGGCAACGACGACGCCCGGCAACAGATAGGCGCCGAGCAGCAGGCCGATCTCTGAATAGTCGATGGCCAGATCCCGCATCAGCATCGGCGCGGACGATCCGACTGACTGGAATTGGAATCCGGTGGCCGCGCGAGCCGCGAACAGGATTGCGAGAATAATCCACCTTCGGCCCGGCATCCGTACCTCTGATCAACTCGACCGTTCGAGATCCATGCTCAGCAAGTTGGAGAACTCCGACAATTCCTCCTCGGAGATGTCGTGCAGCGTGAGGCGGACCTGCATGATCGCGAGGTCGATCAAATGACCCGCAAGCGGCACGCCACCGGAAACAACGGTGTTGCGCTGCGCGATGAGCACCGGGATGACGTTGCGCAGACGATGGGCGCTAAACTCGTCCATGCCGCTGCCCTTTGAGGCTTCGCGGCGACGTCGCCACCAGCCAGTGACGCGTGGTCGCGATGTCGGCGTACATTTCCACGGCTGTTGCGGCGAGCACCTGTATGGAATGCGCATCCGCTTGTTGCCGGCGGCCGACTGACGCATCGTTCAAGAAGGTGACCTGATGGCCGCGATGCGAGGCGTCGATGGCCGTGGCGAGGCATGTTTCTTCGGCGATCAGGCCGCCGATCGCAAAGCCGCCAGCGCGTGAAACGACGTCGTCGAACAGCCGGTTGGCATAGCAGGATGGCTGTTGCCGCTCGAACACCATGTCGGAACGCTTCGGCTCAAAACCCGGAATCCAGGCCGCCGACCTTTCGAACGGCCCGCAACGCTCGGCGTGACGGGTGAACGCGATTGGCAATCCCATATTCCGCGCGTGCGCGATCGCGGACCTGCAGTTTTCCAATGACCTGACAAGGTCGAACGCGCGGCCCCTTGCCAGTTCCTCGCGGTTGTTCTCCTGCAAGTCGACCATCACCAAGAGGCGGCTGTTCGATGCGCCGAGATAGGTTCTGATATCGATGACGGAACTCATCTGGCGTCCGCCGAGTTGCAGATGCCGCGGCCCGCCGACCTCTCGAGAATGCCCGGCGTGTCCCAGCGGCCCTCGGGCCTGATCAGCACATAGGGATCGTCGTCGAGTGTGATGCTTTGCGGGTGTTTCTCGGTCTCCAGCTTGACCTCAACATAGTCGAAATCGGAAAACACCAACTCGCGGCCGCCCATCTGCTTGAAGCCGCGCGACTCCCAGACCTTGAGGTAGCGCTTTTGCGAATGCGCGTAGAGCACGCTGTAGCCTTTCTTGCGGCAGAGATCGACGGCCGCATCGAGGATGCGCCCGGCGAGGCCGCCACCGCGGCCTTCGTGGCGCACTGCCAGGCGCTCGAGCTTTGCGAAGCCGGCAAAATAGCGGATCCGCATGCATCCAACCGGCTCGCCGTCCTTGTGGCAGATCAGATGGGTGGCGGAAAAATCGTTGCCGTCGAATTCCTCCTCGAACGGACACCGTTGCTCGGCCATGTAGATCGCACCGCGGATCGCGATCACGCGCGCCATCTCATCCATCGAGCGCACCACCTCGACGGTGACGGGATCGCGGGCCGCCGGCTGAATAGGCACGTCGCCGGAGCGATCGAACATCTGCAGGTTCGGCGCGAACAGTCCGTCGTAATGCGCGCCCGGCGAAAACCCGAGGGGCTCCAGCACCCGCAGACCGCCCTTGGTCACCGGACGCGAATAGATGTTGACGCCCCGATAGAGCGGCGTGGAGAATTTCTGCAGCACCAGCGGGATTGCGGCTGCGATGGTGCCCTTGGCGTGAATGGCCCAGACATAGATGCCGGCGGGCCGTTCCGATTGACGAGCGATATAGCAAAGCTCTGGCATCTTGGTATTGAGCCTGCCATCGATCAACCGCCGGGTGCCTTCATGCGTCAGCGGCAGCACGGCAAGGAAGCCGTCTCCCTTGAGGCAGGCGATATTGAACCGGTCGCGCTTGGCGATCGCCCAGAACGTATCGGGGTTATGATTGGCGACCGTCTGGAACATCTGGTTCGAGGTGAGGCCCGGAATATCCTCGCGCGCCGCATCGACAAGCGATGCGATGCTTGCGGCGTCGACGTTGAAGATCACGGTGCGTTTAGCGAGCTGCAGCGTGGTCATCCGGTCGAGCGAGAATGTCGCGGGCCGGTCTTGAGAGGTTCGGCCGCTGGCGGTTTTGCGTATTAAGCTGAGGTCGAGCGCGGTCATTTTGTCGTCTCTTGGTTGTGAAACGGCCGTATTTCTGCAATGAATAGTGAAGAACTGATGAGGTGGTTTGTATGCACTCACCTGAGCGCAGGGGTGCGCACCTACGTGCGCACACTCCGGGGCGAATGGCGAACTGGGACCTGGTTCGCATATTCCTGGAAGTGGCGCGGATCGGCAGCTTTCGCGCCGCCGCCGAACAATTGAACATGTCCGCGAACTTCCTGAGCAAGCGCATCTCGCTCCTGGAGCGCGCCTACAAGACGACGCTGATGACCCGTCATGTCGACGGCATCCGGCTGACGCGGGAAGGCTTGCTGGTTTTGGAAGCGGCCAAGCGCATGGAAGAGGCTTCGTTCGGCCTCGACTGCACCTTGAACCAGGCGACGCCTTCGCTCAGTGGCGAGGTGCGGATCGCCGTCACCGAGGGGCTTGGCACGTTCTGGCTCGCGCCGCGGTTGGTCGAATTTCAAAGGGCCTATCCCGGGCTGCTGGTGGATCTGAAGTGCGAGATGCGCGAGGCCGACGTGATGCGTCTGGAGGCCGACCTCGCCGTGCAGCTTGAACATCCCGATCAGCCCGACCTGAAGCGCATCAAGATCGGGCGACTCCACATCATGCCGTTCGTGAGCCCGTCCTATGTCGAAGTCTACGGCATGCCGAAGAACGCCGACGACATCCGTCAAAATCACCGCGTCGTGCTTCAGGATGCGGAGCAGACCAAGGCCAAGGAGATGTACGAGAAATATGCGGCGGGTCGCGAGCAGGTCGGCTTCGTCGCGATGCGCAACAACGTCTCGACCGCACATCTCTGGTCGATCGCGAAGGGCGCCGGCATCGGCTGGTTGCCGACCTATGTGCCCGCGCTCGGCGATCCCTTGATACCGCTCGATATCGGCGTTCAATTCCAACTCGATATCTGGCTTACCTATCATCCGGACGCGAAGAAAATCGCCCGCGTCAGGCAACTGATCGACTGGACCGTGCAATCCTTCGACGGGCGCAAATATCCGTGGTTCAGCGACGAGTTCGTGCACCCGAAGGATCTGCAGAAGGCATACAAGGAAGCCGAGCCGCTGGTGAACCTGTTTGCCGGCTTCAAGAAAGTGTCGCGCCCAAAGATCGTCCCGATTTATCCCAACCGCGCCAATGGGACCGACTGATGACAGGCAACGCGACCGACGGGCACATCGATCAGCTTGTGAAAGCAAGATGGCTTGCGATCGGGCTTTCGCAAAGCGACCTTGCCGAAGTGCTCGGCGCCGCGATCAAGCAGGCATCCGCCGACGGTGATAGTGCAAGGGCCGCGACCGGCCGCCTGATGCAAATCGCCGACGCGCTCGGCTTTCCGCCGAATTTCGTGCGAAGTTCCGCGGACACCATGCAGGACCACTCGGGCGAGCAAAGCAGCGGTTCGCTGCAATCGCTGCTCGATCTGCGGCTGCTGCGGGCGTTTCGCGAGCTGCAGGACCATCGCAGCAAGCGGATGCTGGTTCATCTCGCCGAACAGATGGTCAGACGCCAGGCCAACCGCCGCGGCGACGCCGGCTAGCCGCCCTTTGCTTTAGCCAGCTTTAAGTCTTTACTGCTCCGCTCGAGCGGAGCGTCAGCAGCTAGCGCTGGATGCATGGTCGCGATGCATCTGTTGCCATTGCTGCGCAACGAAAATGCGTGTCTGTGGGAAGGGCCGGGCAACGATCATCCACCGGCCCGGTGACACGCGGGGCCGGGCCCCGGCGCATCGAAACCGGCCCGCAACGAGCGCCCGATCCCAATGTCCGCCTCCGATCAAGCTCCGCGCGCCACGCCTTCCCGGAACTGGCTTGTCGACCAGCCCTATCTGCTGCTCTCGATCACCGCGCTGTGCTGGGCCGGCAATGCCATCGTTGGCCGCCTCGCCGCCGGGCATATTGCGCCGGTCACATTGTCGTTCCTGCGCTGGTCGCTGGCGTTCATCATCATTCTTCCCTTTGCGTGGAAGCATCTGGAACGCGACTGGCCTGCGATCCGCGCCAGGCTGGGCACGATGTTCGTCCTCTCCGTTACCGGCATCGGTGCGTTCAATACGTTGCAATATTGGGCGCTCGAACATACCCAGGCGCTGAACACATTGCTCTTGCAGTCCGCCGGCCCGCTGATCGTCGCGGTGTGGTCGCTGGTCCTGCTCGGCGTGCGATTGACGCTGACGCAAGCTGTCGGCGTTATGCTGTCGCTCACCGGCGTGCTGGTGATCCTGCTGCACGGGGACCTGACCGCGTTATCGAGCATTGCCTTCAACAAGGGCGACCTCATCTTCATGGTCGCGCTGGTGATCTTCGGTTTCTACTCGGTGCTGACGCTAAAACGTCCGGCGATTCACGGCCTTTCGTTCGTCGCCTTCACCTTCGGCTGCGGCGCGGCGTGCCTGATCCCGCTCCTGATGTTTGAACTGTTCACGCGCCCGCTGATGGCGCTTGACGCCGCGAACCTGCTGTCGGTGTTTTACGTCGCCGTGTTTCCCTCGACACTTGCCTATCTGTGCTTCAATCGCGGCGTGCAGTTGATCGGCGCCAACCGCGCGGCGCCGTTCTTTCATGTGGTGCCAGTGTTCGGCTCGATCATGGCGATCGTCTTTCTCGGCGAGCACCCGCAGGCGTTCCACATCATCGGCTTTGCGCTGGTGCTTGCCGGCGTGTTCGTCGCGTCACGCCAGCCGGCGACAGTTAGAGCGCGATGAGATTAAGTGAGCCCGTCATCGCGCTTTTAGGTTTTTGATTGAGCATGATCTCCGCGCAAACGCGTTCCGCGTTTGTCGCAAGGGAAAACCGGTGTCCACTTTTCCGGATCATGCTGTAGTTTCGAGCCGGCGGCTGCAACTGCCGCGCTCAGATATAGCGTGCCGCGCCCATGCATATGGCTGTCACCGCGAGGAGCGCCGCTGCGATGCGCTGGGCGGTGGCAATGCGCGAGCGCGCGCTGGTCTCGTCGAGCTTCCCGGCGCGCAACGCCCGGATCGCGCGTCCGCCCATCGCGCCCTGAACGCCTGCGGCGATCAGCGCGCAGAGCGCCCCTGCCGCCAGAACCTGTTCGCTCGGGCCAAACGCGCCGTCATGGGCGAGATGCCAGAGATAGCCACCGGTCAGCACGACGATCACGGCCGCCCCCATCTGCGGACGATATAGCTGCTCGCCGCCGAGGCCGCCGGTACGCGCCAGCGTAAAACTGGTGCCTGCCCAAAACACGGCGGCAAGAATGTGAAGTGACAAGGTGATGATGAGTGCCGTCTGCATGGCGTCGCTCCAGGAAACAGGTTGAAATTAACTATACATGCTGTATATTCAATTTGCCAAAAGGATGGCAAACGGATGCGACGACGAAGCTATGTGAGTTCCGTTCGCGACGTCGCCGCGGCGGAAAAGCGCGATCGCGTGATCGATGCCGCGGCCAAGTCCCTGCGCAAGCACGCGGGGATCGCGAGCTTCTCGCTGGAAAATGTGGCGAAGGCAGCCGGCGTCACGCGGCTGACCGTTTACAATCAGTTCGGATCGCGCCGTGCTTTGCTGGAGGCGGTGTTCGACGAGATCGCGCGACAGGGCGGCCTTGCCGGAATTGCGGACGCCATGGCGATGGCTGACCCGCGCGCGGCGCTGGACCGGCTGATCGAGATCTTCTGCACCTTCTGGAGCAGGGACGCTGCGGTCGGCCGGCTGCATGACGCGATGGCGACCGATCCCGAATTCGCCGCTACCCTGGTCGAGCGCAACGAGCGGCGGCGAAAGGCGGTTGGGGCTCTGGTCGGGCGAATAGCCGGGAAAACCGCGTCACGCCGGTCGCGGCAGGACGCCGTCGACTTGATCTTTGCGCTGACGAGCTACGCCATGTTCGCGATGCTGAGTAAAGGCCGGTCCGCCGGCGAGGTGCGCGCGGTTGTAAAATCCGCCTGCCGCGGCGTCCTCCATTCGCTTTTGCCCGAGCGTCCGGCCGCTGATCGGCCTAAAGCGTAATGACTCTTCTTCGAATTGTCATCCCGCTCTGTGCTTTTGTCTGAGCATGATCTCCGCGCAAACGCGTTCCGCGTTTGTCGCGAGGGAAAACCGGTATCCACTTTTCCGGATCATGCTTTAGGCCGCGCGGACCTTGGCCAAAAATCCGTCGACCGCGTTGCGCAGCATGCCTGACTGATTGTCGAGCTCGCGCGCATTGGCGAGCACATCGGAGGCAGCGGTGCCGGTCGCCGCCGCAGCCGTAGTGACGCCGCCGATATGGGCGCTGATCTCGCTCGACCCCGTCGCCACCGACTGGATGTTGCGCGCGATCTCTCTTGTTGCGGCGCCCTGCTCCTCGATCGCCGCGGAGATGCCGATGGTGATCTCGCTCATCTGCCCGATCGTTTGGGTAATTCCGTTGATCGCCGCGACCGCGTCGCTTGTTGACGATTGCATCGCCGCGACTTGGGCGGAGATCTCCTCGGTTGCCTTGGCGGTCTGATTGGCGAGGGCTTTCACCTCGGAGGCGACGACCGCGAACCCGCGTCCGGATTCGCCGGCACGCGCCGCCTCGATGGTCGCGTTCAGCGCGAGCAGATTGGTCTGCGCGGCGATCGAGTGGATCAGCTTGACCACCTCGCCGATCTTTTCGGCGCCGGTCGACAAAACCTGCACGGTGGCGTTGGTGCGCTCGGCGTCGCTGACCGCCTTGTTGGCGATCTCGCTCGATCGCGTCACCTGCCGCGAAATCTCGGTGACCGAGCTCGATAGTTCTTCCGCGGCGGCCGCGACGGTTCCGACGTTGCTCGAGGCGCTGTCCGAGGCGGCGCCGACGGTTGCGGCACGCGCGCTGGCGTCGCTTGCGGTCGACGTCATCGATTGCGCGGTGGCCTGCATTCCGGCCGCCGCCGCCGACACCGAGCGAACGATGCCGTTGACGCTGCGCTCGAAGTCGCTGGCGATGCCTTCCATGGCGGCGCGGCGTTCGGCCGCGGCGCGCGCTTGCGTCTCCGCCTCCGCCTTCTCCAAGCCGCGGATGCGCACCGCGTTGTCCTTGAAGATCTGAACCGTTGCCGCCATCGCGCCGATCTCGTCGCCGCGGCCGACGCCCGGGATCTCTGCTTCCAGCGAGCCATCCGCCAAGGCCTGCATGCGGGCGCCGAGCTGGTTGAGCGGCCTGGAGATGCTGCGGCCGATCAGCCAGGCGATGCTGCCGGCCACGATCGCGATGCCGAGAATGGAGAGGCCGAGCAGCCAGGCGATCGGCCTCAACTTGGCGTCGAGGTCGTCGAGATAGGCGCCGGTGCCGACATACATGTCAAAGCCGGGCACGGCGACCGCATAGCCGATCTTGCGGGTCGGCTTTTCCTCGCCAGGCTTGACATATTCATACGTCAGCAGGATTTCGCCGTTGGCCTTGACGCCTTCCATCAATTCGCGGGACAGCTTCCTGCCGTTGGTGACCACGTCCATGCGATTGGTACCGACCTGCTTGGGATCGGGCGACATCACGGTGATGCCGTCATAATTGGTACCGAACAGATAGCCCGCGCCCTTGTCGTAGGTCATCGCGTTGGCGCGGCGGCCGAATTCGGCGATCGCGGCTTGCTTGGTGAGCTCACCGGCGTCGACCTGCTTCTTCAACGAAGCGGCCATGTTGCGAGCCATTTCGACAATCGCCTTGGTCTGGTCGATGCGCGCGTCCAGCATCTCGTGCTGCATCAGATAGCCGGCCAGAACGCCTGAAATGCAGAGGCCGAACAGCGTCACCCCTACCAAAATGCCAAGTTTGGGGGTGATCTTCAGATTGTTCAGTTTCACGGGGGGCTTCTCCGGGGGAGGCGGCGATTGGCAGAGCGATTCGTCTCACGATATAGTGAAAATCTTTAGCGCTTGGTTACGATGCTCTCTCCGTAGAACTCCGCATTCCGCTCGACTAAGGCACAGGCGGTGACGTTCAACACCGAAAGGTCAAATCGGGAGCAACCAATGTCAAAATTCAGGGTGGTGACGCCGAAAGGCGCAAGCTTCACGGTCGCCGGCGGCGGCTACGCCTACGAGAAGGAAGCGCTCGATCCGATCGACGCCGAAATAGTCGAGGCGCCGGCAAATGAGGCGGAATTCATCGCCGCCGCCCGGAATGCGGACGCCATCTACGCCAAGGGCATGCCGATCACCAAAGCGGTGATCGATGCGCTCGAAAACTGCAAGGTCATCACGCTCGGCACCGTCGGCGTCGACAGCGTCGACGTCAAGGCCGCCACCGCGCGCGGCATTCCCGTCACCAACGTCCCCGACACCTTCATCGAAGAAGTCGCCGACCACGCCATGATGCTGTTGCTTGCAGGCTTTCGCCGCCTGGTCGAGCAGGACAAGATGGTCCGCGAAGGCCGCTGGAGCGAGGGCCGTCCGGCGCTCTTGAAAATCCCGCGGCTGATGGGCCAGACGCTCGGCTTCGTCTCGTTCGGGCGGGTGGCACGCGCGGTCGCCAAACGCGCCGCGCCGTTTGGCTTAAGGATGACGGCCTATGATCCGTTCATCCAGGAGACGCTGATCTCGGATCATGGCGTGCTGCCGGCGACGTTGTCCGAGGTGCTGTCGCAATCGGATTTCATATCGATGCATGCCCCGGCGCGGCCGGAGGTGCATCACATGCTCACCGAAAAGCATTTCAGGCAGATGAAGAAGAGCGCGATCTTCATCAACACCGGACGCGGCCCGACCGTGGACGAGGATGGGCTGATCAAGGCGCTGCAGGAGGGCTGGATCGCGCATGCCGCGCTCGACGTGCTGGAGAAGGAGCCGCCATCGCACAACAATCCGATGCTGCGCATGGACAACGTCACGCTGACCGCCCATGTCGCCTCGGCTTCGGCGCGTTTCGACGAGGCACGCAAGCGCCGCGTCGGTTACGAATTGTCGCTAGTGCTGTCCGGCATGTGGCCGGTGAGCTGCGTCAACCCGGCGGTGCTGCAAAATACCAAGCTGCGCCGCTGGCAGCCGGTCGGCATGGACCGCGGCCCGAACAGCTAGGTACGCGATCGGGACTGCCACATCACGGTCATGCCCCGCGAAAGCGGGGCATGAAGTACGCCGCGCCCTCTCGGCTAAAAACTGATTTCTCTGGAATACTGGATCGCCCGGTCAAGCCGGGCGACGACCTATGGAGAAGGTTTGAGATTGAAGCAGCGCGGCAATGATATGCCGCGCTGCCTTTGGCGGCTTACGCCAAGCCGAAACTCAGCTATAGATTTCGAACAGGCCGGCGCCGCCCTGCCCGCCGCCGATGCACATCGTCACCACGCCCCACTTGGCTTTGCGCCGGCGGCCCTCTTGCAGGATGTGGCCGGTCAGCCGCGCGCCGGTCATGCCGAAGGGGTGGCCGATCGCGATCGAGCCGCCATTGACGTTGTACTTGTCGGGATCGATGCCGAGCTGGTCGCGCGAGTAGAGGCACTGGCTGGCAAAAGCCTCGTTGAGCTCCCAAATGTCGATATCGTCCATCTTCATCCCCGTGCGCTTTAAAAGCTTCGGCACGGCATAGATCGGACCGATGCCCATCTCGTCCGGCTCGCAGCCTGCGGAGGCCCAGGCGACGAAGCGGCCGAGCGGCTGAAGGCCGCGCTTTTCCGCATCTTTGGCTTCCATCAGCACGACCGCTGCCGCACCGTCCGACAACTGGCTGGCGTTGCCGGCGGTGATGTACTTGCCGGGACCTTTCACCGGCTCGAGCTTGGCAAGGCCCTCCATCGTGGTGTCCGGCCGGTTGCACTCGTCACGGTCGACGACGTAATCGACGATGCTCTCGGCCTTGGTCGCCTTGTCGACCACCTTCATCTTCGTCTTCATCGGGACGATCTCGTCCTTGAATTTGCTGGCCTGTTGAGCTGCCGCCATGCGGCGCTGCGATTCGAGCGAGTATTCGTCCTGGTATTCGCGGCTGACCTTGTAGCGCTCGGCGACGATGTCGGCGGTGTCGATCATCGCCATGAAGATATCGGGCGCAGCCTTGAGCAGGTCCGGATCGATCGATTCCTTCGGCGTGCCGCCGCCGGGGACCGAGACGCTTTCGACGCCGCCGGCGACAATGCATTCGGCGCCATCCGAGCGGATCGAGTTGGCCGCCATCGCGATGGTTTGCAGTCCCGACGAGCAGAAACGATTGACCGACACGCCGGCCGTCGACTTCGGCAAGCCCGCGAGCAACGCGGCCTGGCGGCCGATGTTGGGCGCGCCGTGCGCGCAGTTGCCGAGATAGCAATCCTCGACATAATCCTTCTCGACGCCGGCACGGGCGACCGCGTGCTTGATCGCGTGGGCCGCCATCGACATCGGCGGGGTGATGTTGAACCCGCCGCGCCCGGATTTCGCAAGGCCCGTACGCGCATAAGAAACAATAACGGCTTCACGCATTCTTTCCTCCCTTTAGAGATCGCCGATTGTGCCTCGTAAATCTGTATTCGTACACATCATTCAAGGAGGCAACAAAAATAGGCGTCACTGCAGTCTCGCACTGCGGAACATGAGACCTGTCGCCTTTCGCACCAAGGATAAGGCGAAGAGCAAAACGGCGCCTTGAACGCCGGCGCCCTAGAATACCAGCGCCTTGGCCTGCTTCACCTGCGGCAGCGCCTGCACCTTGGCGAGGACCTCGGGTGGCACCGCGCCGTCGACCTCGACCAGCGCGATGGCGTCGCCGCCCTGCTTGGTGCGGCCGAGATGGAAGGTCGCGATGTTGATCTTGGCATCGCCGAGGAGGCTTGCGAACTTGCCGATAAAGCCGGGCTTGTCCTCGTTGGTGACATAGATCATCGATTTTCCGAACTCGGCATCGACCCGGATGCCTTTGATGTCGACGAGCCGCGGCTTGCCGTCGTGATAGACGGTACCGGAGACCGAGCGCTCTTGCCGCTCAGTCGTGACCGTCACCGTGATCAGGCTTTCGTAGTCGCTCTGCGCGGTGCGCGTCACCTCGTCGACCACCATGCCGCGCTCTTTCGCGACCACCGGCGCCGAGACGACGTTGACGTCGCCGAGCATCGGCCGCAGCAGTCCCGAGAGCACCGCCGAGGTGAGCGCCTTGATCTTCATTTCGGCGACGTGACCCTCATAGGTGATCTGGACCTTGAGGATTCCGGTTTCGGTGAGTTGCCCTGCGAACGAGCCAAGTTTGTCGCCAAGCGCGATGAACGGCTTGAGCTTCGGCGCCTCTTCCGCCGTGATCGAGGGGAAGTTGACCGCGTTCGAGATCGCGCCGGAGAGCAGATAGTCGGACATCTGCTCGGCCACCTGCAGCGCCACATTCTCCTGCGCTTCGGTGGTGGCCGCGCCCAGATGCGGGGTGCAGATCACGTTGGGATGGCCGAACAGCACGCTCGAGGTGGCCGGCTCCTCGATGAATACGTCGAACGCCGCGCCTGCGACATGCTTGGCGTTGAGCGCATCGATCAACGCCTGCTCGTCGACCAGCCCGCCCCGCGCGCAATTGATGATGCGCACGCCCTTCTTCGTTTTCGAAAGTGCCGCCGCGTCGATGATATTCCTGGTCTTCTCGGTCAGCGGGGTGTGCAGCGTGATGAAATCAGCGCGCTTCAAG
>Ga0209474_10002132_pt1 | contig 18491 bp, 19 predicted proteins | sample GraSoiAngelo_145_FD_185902 | JGI IMG/M metagenome (GOLD analysis project Ga0209474, IMG submission 185902) | Grasslands soil microbial communities from the Angelo Coastal Reserve, California, USA - 14_1009_05_20cm (SPAdes) (version 2) | ecosystem: Environmental > Terrestrial > Soil > Grasslands... | reverse complement strand
TTGAGGCCCGTGGGTGTGTTGGATGAGGTGAAAAATGCCTGCCGCTGGCTTGCTGGCGATCTTGCTCGTGACAGGCTCGATCGGAGCGGCTGCGTGGGCCCTCACCGAACCTCGCCCGGCGTTCTCGAACGATGCCGACGAGGCGTTAGGGGAAAAAGGTGATCCGGCAAAAGGGCAATTGATATTTGCGCTCGGCGACTGCGGCTCCTGTCACGCTTCCCCGGGTCAGTCCGATAGGCTTCGTCTCGGCGGCGGATTGGCACTGGCCTCGTCCTACGGCACTTTCCGCATACCCAACATATCCACCGACCCGGTTGACGGCATAGGTGCGTGGCGGACGATAGACTTGGCCAACGCCATATTGAGCGGGGTCTCTCCGGCAGGCACTCACTATTACCCCGTGTTTCCCTATTCCGACTTCGCCAAAATGCAAATTGGAGACGTCCGCGATCTCATCGCTTATTTGCGGACGCTGCCCGCTGTTTCAGGCAAGCCACCGCCTCATGATCTGGCGCTGCCGTTTCGCATCCGAAGACTGCTCGGATTTTGGAAGCTGTTGTTTTTTGATCGCAAGCCGATCGTTCCGGACCCGGACCGTGGAGGTGCCTGGAACCGCGGGCAATACCTGGTGGAGACAGTTGGGCATTGCGCGCAGTGTCATTCGCCCCGAAACCGCTTCGGAGCCATCAAGCCTGAACAGCGCTTCGCGGGCGGCACCGACCCGGAGCAGGTCGGCTATATCCCGAACATCACGCCAAAACGGATCGGGAATTGGAGCGAAGGCGATATTGCGGAACTGCTGCGCACGGGCAATACACCCAACCATGGCCGCGTCGGATCATCGATGACCGAGGTCGTCACCAATACCGCGATGCTGCCGCAAAGTGACCGGGACGCGATCGCCGTCTACATCAAGTCCCTGCCCTCGCGCGCTACAGCACGGCCGTGACGACTTTCATTGCGCGTATAGGAAGCTGGCGACGTGGCGCGCGTCAGCTTCCGAGATTCCGGTCGCAGGCATCGCCGATCGCGGCGAAAAGGTTTGCGGCGACACGATCCACCGGACCAGGTTGTCAGGCGAATTTGGTACGACACCTCCAACATAAACGCGGTGTTTGATATTGGTGAGCGGCCCGCCGACCTGCCCGTCCCCACCGGGAATGCCAGGAATGGTGTGGCATCCAGCACAACCGTAACGGCGGATGATATCCGGCGCGCGGGAGGGGTCACCGCCGGTCATTGCCCGAGCAACGGCTTGTGATTGTTGCTGCGAGCTCCAGGTCATTGCGACGGCTGTCGCCGATGCAGTGACTACGACCGCACCGAGGATCGGCCAACGATATCTAGAGAGCGCCGACGGCATCGCCGCGCCTTTCCGTTTCGCTGGCGTGCCTGATCCAGAGGGTGGTCAAGACCAGCGCCGCACCGGCATAGACCGTTCCGGCAGGTATCCACATGATGATCCCGGCGAGCTGCTGATCTTCCAGTGGCGTCAATCCCCATGCTGCGGCCGTGCCGGTCTGCGGCGCATAGAGTAAGCGCGGCGCTAGCGCCATCAATGCCCCCAGCACGCTGGTGTGCAACATGGTGATAAAGAGATGCCACGCTGCCAGCCCGGGATTACTCCGTCGAAGCACCGACCACCAGAATATCACTGCGGTGAGGAGGAAACTGAGATGCTGCAATCTGTGCATTGTGACATTGGTAACGGCGGAATCGAACAGTACGGGGGCATGCCAGGCCCATATCGCGATGCCATGGATCAGCGTCGCGTTGCGTCCGGCACTCAACCATTGCCAGACGAGGTTGATTATCGGCCGCCTCAGCAGGCGACCAACCGCCACACGGATGTGGCGCGGCAGCGACCGCAACAAGGTCCCGATCGGCCGCGCCAACACGAGAAGCGGCGCAGAAACCGCCATCAGAATTTCATGTTCGATCATGTGAAACGAAAACAACCGCTCGCCAAGCCAATGCAGCGGCGATACCAGCGCGCCAACGAGAGTGAGCCAGCCACCAACAAAAGCCAGCGCGTGCCAGCCTCTGGCGTGCCGGGTAGTCCTGGTCCGTAGCCAAAGGAGCAAGCCGCCAAAGGCGTAGAGGAGGCCAAACGTCAGCAAGGGAGTGATGACCCAAGGATCAAACGTCCAAACCGCCTGTTCGCCGTGCGGTTCAACATGCGCGAACGCGCCACTCGCCGAGACGAATACAATGACAAATGCGAGGGCTATCGTTCGCATCCGCTTAACACCAGCGATGCCAATCCTTGCATCGAAAGAGCAAAGGTGAAAATCAAAGCCGTCAATGCGCTGGTAGATCCGACAAAGGCCAACGTGGGGAGCGGTCCGGACATCTTTGCCCGAGCAGCAGATCGCCACGATATCAACGCGGCCAGGCATGACGCGGCGGCGCCGACAAACGAGGCGACCGCGGACCAGCTCGCCTGATGCTGGCAATCAAGATAGGGCAAGGTTTGCCCAAGCTGGGTGTTGATGATCCAGGCTGACGGCGCAATCACCAGCCCGGCGCAAGCCAATACGTAAATCAGGTTCCTGTGCGTGCTCATAGCCGCGGGATCCAGTAGATGCAGCCATATATCGGAAGCCACGTCACGACGACAAAGTTCCAATACATCGCGTTGTCTTGCACATCTCCTAGGCGGCGCCGATTGCGGCCATGCCGGGTGTACATCAGCGCGGCGAGGACAAGAGTGTCGGCCAGATCGGTGATGATGTGCGTCGTGTGCAGGCCCAACAGGATCCAGACGATGGAGCCGTATGCATTGGTGTCCCAGTTCACCTTCAGCGCATAAAATTCGAACGCGCGGATGATAAGCGGTACTATTCCCAGGATCGACATCACGACCAGTCCGATCCGAACCTTGCGCAGGTCCTCTCGCTCCGCCCATTGCGAGACCAGATAATTCGGCAAAACGCTTGCGATCAGGGTCAGCGTCACGAGCGTACCCGGCAACAGATCGGGTGTGGGCGCGTCGGTCGGCCAAGTCGCCGCAATGCTCATCAAATACAGGTACACGGCAATTGCGAGTGCGAACCCGGTAGCTTCTATCAACATGAACCCAAGCGTGCCCCACCAGGTCGTGCTGGCACTGCCCGTGCCATGCAACGACAGCCTGGAAACATCGGCCACGATGCGTTCTTTCATGACTCGTCCTCAGGCGTTCCCTTTGGCCAGAACCAGCCTATCAATGCGACGACGATCGGGATCGAGCCCCAGACCACCGCCCATGGCGTGAAGATCGAGGAGATCAGCATCACTGTCGTTGCCAGCGCCGCCACGAATGGCCAGATCGAATTTCGTGGCGAGGCCTCGCGCGCTTCCGGCTCGGCAGAGGCGACCGTGCTGATGATCAGTTCGCGGCTGTTGATGCGGAGCCCGCCTGCGACCGCGAGAACATCGGGCTGCTCCCAGAGCGGATTTGCTGCTTTCACAACCGGTATGTAGCTGAAATTAAAACTCGGCGGCGGCGAGGAGGTCGCCCATTCCAGCGTCGGCGCATCCCATGGATCGTCCCCGGCGGGTAATCCGCGGCGAGCCGAGCGAATTGCGTCGAAGAAAAACAGCAGGAAGCCAGCCACAAGGATTAACGAGCTGACGCTGACGAACAAGTTGAGGTCGTGCCAGGGCATGTCGGGTTGATAAGTGTATATCCGGCGAGGCATCCCCTGCAGCCCGAGAAGGTGCATCGGGAAAAATGTCATGTTGAATCCGATGAAGATCAGCCAGAACGCCCAGCGGCCCAGGCTCTCGCTCATCATTCGGCCGGTTATTTTCGGAAACCAGTAATAGATTGCGCCGAGCAACGGGAATACGGCGCCGCCAATCAGCACATAATGGAAGTGAGCGACCACGAAATACGTGTCATGCACTTGTGTATCGAACGGCACGGATGCCACCATGACGCCGGTCAGCCCTCCGATCACGAACGTCACGATGAAGCCGATGACAAACAGAAGCGGCGTCTTGAAGATTGGCTTCCCGTCCCAAAGCGTCGCGAGCCAGCAAAAGATCTGAACACCGGCCGGAATAGCGATAGCCATGCTCGAGGCTGTGAAGAAGCTCTCGCCGAGTCGCGGTAGCCCGGTGACGAACATATGGTGGACCCACAGTCCAAACGCCAGAATGCCCGTCGCGATCAGCGCCATCACCATCGCGAGATAGCCGAACACCGGACGTCGCGCGAATGTTGCGGTCATAGTGGATACCATGCCGACTGCGGGCAGAAAAATGATGTAGACCTCCGGATGGCCGAAGAACCAGAACAGATGCTGCCAAAGCAGCACGTCGCCGCTTTCTGCGGGATTGAACAAGTGAGTTCCGACCAGGCGGTCCAGGATCAGCGTACTGCTGGCGATCATGATCGCCGGCATCGCCATGATGACAACGAACGATGTCACCAGCATCGACCAGACGAACAGCGGAATTTTATCCAGCGACATGCCGGGCGCACGTTGCTTAAGTATCGTGACGACGATCTCCACCGAGACCGCCAACGCCGAGAGCTCGGTGAAGGTGATCATCTGCGCCCATATGTCGGCGCGCTTTCCGAAGCCGTATTGCGGACCGGACAGCGGCACATAGGCGAACCAGCCGACATCGGGACCCATATCCAGTACGAAAGAGATCCATAGCAGCGCCCCACCCGCCAGAAAGATCCAGTACGAAAACGCGTTCAAGCGCGGAAACGCGATGTTGCGCGTGCCCACCATCAGCGGAACCAGATAGACGCCGACCGCTTCCATCACAGGCACGGCGAACAGAAACATCATGTTGCTGCCATGCATCGTGAAAATCTGGTTGTAACGGTCCGGTCCCAGCACGCGGGCCTCCGGCTGCGCCAACTGCAGGCGCATCAGCATGGCGAGAACGCCGCCAAGCGCGAGAAATACGAATGCGGTGATGACATAGCGCCGCCCGATGATCTTGTGGTCCACGGTTGCGAGCGCGCCCCAAAGGCCCTCGGGTGTGTTCCAGATCCTTGCGAGCGCGGCCTCAAGCGCCGGCCGGTCCAAATCCGTGTCACGGATGTCGCGCTTTGTTTCGCCGTCCCTCATTTCAGGCTCGCCAAATAAGCCGAAACAGAGCGAAGCTCCTCCGCAGCAAGCGGCACCATCGGCATGTTGTTGCCGGGCTTCAGGGTTTGCGGATCAGCGATCCACGCAGCGAGGGAGCCGCGCGTGGTCTCCAAAAGGCCGGCAGCGATATATTTCCGTCCCCCGACATGCGTCAGATCGGGACCGATTTTGCCGTTCGCCGCCGTTCCACGGATTGCGTGGCAAGCCGCGCATGGCCTCGACAGGAAGACTCGCTGTCCTGCGATCACCTCCTCATCGGAAGACGCCACGGCGTTGTCCCGTTGCAAAGCCGTCCACGCCTCGAACGCGCGCTGCTCTTCGGCGACAACGAAAAAAGCCATGTGGGCGTGCTGCAAGCCGCAAAACTCGGCGCATTGACCGCGATACACGCCTGCCCGCTCGGCGCGAATGGTAATCTCATTTGGACGGCCGGGAATCAGATCCTGTTTGCCCGCAAGGCTTGGCACCCAAAATGAGTGGATGACGTCGAGGCCTTCGAGCTGAACGCGGACATTTCGTCCGACCGGAATATGAATCTCGTTTGCGGTCTCGAAACGCAGCTCCGGCTTCGAACCGAAATACTCGACCCCCCACCACCATTGCAACCCTCGCACCTTGATCGTGAGGTTGTCAGCGCCTGCCGCAGTCAGCTGCCGGGTCGTAAAGAAACTGGAGACGGTGAAAGCGCTGATGACAATCACAGTGGCTGCGACGGCGCCTCCCACAGCGAGGGTCATCCGTCGCTGCCTGCGTGGATCGAGAGCGATGGCTGACTCGCGCGCTTCGCGCCGCCGCCACAGCGCAACTATGAGAGTCGCGATCACCAGCGCCCAGACCACAGAGCAGGTCGCCACGATCATGACGATCAGATGTTTGAGACTGATCGCCGAAGCACCATGCACGTCGATCGCCGATTGCCATCCCGTGCAACCCGCAAGCGCGAGTGCCGGTATCAAAGCGCGCAACCGTGCCGTGGCGCGCAGCTTCATGGTGTCGGGCCTTGGTCGGTATGGACCGGCGTTGGTCCCTCGTCGAAAAGCTTGGCCGCGGGGGCCCGGTTTTCGGCAGGCCTCGTTTGCTTTTCGTCGTTGCGGCTGGGCGCGGCCGTTTTGGCCGAATAGGCTCCGATGGTCTGCACGTAGCCAGCGAGCTGCCAGATCTGCTCGGTCGTCATCTGGTCACGAAAGGCCGGCATCCCATGCGGCCGACCATCGCGGATTGAGGCGAAGATCGACACCATTTCCGGCCCGTAATACCACCAGCCATCCAGGAACGCCGGTCCTGCTCCCCCCTGCCCGTCGGCGTGACATGCCTTGCAGCCGAACCATGAATAAAGCCGCTTTCCCTGGCTCAGGTTGTAAGCGTTTTCCTCGTACGGCCTGTCGAGCGCGAAGTATATTTGAGGTGGCGTGCCGCTGATACGGTTCGGCATCAGCGCAATCTGTTCGAGCGCCGCCACTACAGGCGGATCAAGCCGGAGTTGCCGCTCCTCTCTCTGGCATCCTGCCGCGGCGAGCGCGACAATGAGAAAGCCAGGAAAAGTTCGCATGTGGCAGCTGTGAACGAGAGGAACCGGTCGTGAATAAGCACCGATCCACGCCAAGGTTCCCTCAGTGCACGGTCGCTGAAACCGTCCGTCCTGCGCATCCCACAACCATAGAACTTATTTCGGTCCAATGAATTATCAAAACCTGGGGAAGAGAGCCTCTTGGTTCGGCAGAAAGAATGGCCGACGATCGATGCTGACCCGGATAATTCTGATGCTCCTGCTGTCGAGTTGCGCGGCCGCGGCCAAATCTGCGGAAGACGCGGCCAGCGATCCTGCCACGCAACTCTCGGTCAATCTCGTCGGCGTCGGAAACAAAACGTGCAGCGACTGGCTTTCCAGCGCTAGCCGCAAGTTGGAAGGGGCGGTTTGGATTTACGGCTTCTGGAGCGGACTCAACTATGTTGCGGCGGCAAGTGAGCAAAAACAGCACCGGGCGAGCAGCGCCGACATTATCGAGGCCGTCGAGAAGGTGTGCAGGCGAGGACCTTCGCAGATTCTCGCCTCCGCGGCTTGGTCCGCTTATCTCGGGCGTGAGCCTGCTCCCCACTAATCCCTGTACCGGAACGAAATCTTCGGACCCCTGTTGGAACATGCATCGGCGGGCCGCCCTTAACTCGAAGCCGCGCGAGTGGTGATCGGACCGAGGCGGGCCGCGACCAACAGGGAAAATCGTCATGGGCAGTTTGAAAGGAACGGCCGAAATAGCGATCGGAAAAGCCAAGGAACTCGTGGCCGAAATCCTCGGTAGCGGCAAGCTGCGCGAAGAATCCAAGCTCGACCAGCGCAAAGGCGAGGAGGAGAAAGAACAATCCGGTGGGCTCAAACCGCTCGGAAACCTGGATCGGCTTACATGAACATTGCCGCTGTGCGACAGCGCTAGTTTGCTCGCGGCGCTTCCCGGAGAAAACACATGCTGGACTATCCCCGACCGCCGTTTGCAGAACAGAAACAGCCTGTCCCGGGCATTACGGACGCCATGACGCCCGTCCCGGACCACGGCGAAAAATCTTACAAGGGCAACAATCGCCTGAACGGAAAGAAAGCCGTGATCACCGGCGCCGATAGCGGCATCGGCCGAGCCGTCGCCGTCGCGTTCGCGAGAGAAGGCGCCGACGTCCTGATCTCATATCTCAATGAAGACCGTGACGCCCGTGAGACCGAACGCCTTGTCAAGGACGCCGGTCGAAAGGCGATCCTTGTTCCAGGTGATCTCAAGGAAGCAAATCACTGCCGCGCGATCATTGCGAAGGCGGTATCTGAACTGGGCGGCGTTGACATCCTCGTCAACAACGCGGCGCACCAGGCCACATTCAAGTCTATCGAAGACATCAGCGACGAAGAATGGGAATTAACGTTCAAGGTGAACATCCACGCGATGTTCTATCTGACAAAGGCCGCGGTACCGCACATGAAGCCGGGAAGCTGCATCATCAATACGGCTTCGATCAATTCCGATACCCCAAATCCAACACTGCTTGCCTACGCAACGACCAAGGGCGCCATTCACAATTTCACCGCCGGGCTGGCGCAGCTGTTGGCCGACAAGGGCATTCGGGCAAATGCGGTGGCGCCCGGACCGATCTGGACGCCGCTGATCCCTTCGACAATGCCGGCGGAAGCGGTTGAGAGCTTTGGCAAACAGGTTCCCATGAAGCGGCCCGGCCAGCCGGCGGAGTTGGCGACCGCTTATGTGATGCTGGCCGATCCGCTGTCCAGTTACGTGTCTGGTGCGACGATCGCGGTCACCGGTGGGAAACCATTCCTTTGAGACAAAGCGAATGCAAGGCGCTTGGCATGTTTGCTTAGGCGATAGATGGCAGGAACAGTCCTGCCGGTCCGGAGTAGTGCGGTAAAGCAGGAGCCTGCGATGGCCTTGAACGCTCACAAGGATCCCATGACGGATCAACAGCGGCAGGAGATAAAGCAACTGTGCCGCGAGGCGGACATTCCCGATAAATCCGGCGAGCTTCTCACGCGTTCGGGCGCACAGAAGATTATCGACGAACTCCGCCGCAAGGCTTCCGAACATCGGCACCAGTCGTAAAGCCCGCTTGTCTTAAGGACGGTTGGCGTTTACGTGGTCGCCAAACATACTCTGGGACGCCAGCAGCACAGCGGGAATGCCAGCCGCGCCATGCATTAGCGCGATTTCGCCCTGTTGTTCGTGACGAATGGCGTGGGCCATGATCCGCAGCCGAAAGTCACTGCCATTCCGCAACTCGGCGTCGGCCATCGCCACTGCTCCCGCGTGATGAAAAGTCATCATTTTGACGAAGAGTGCATCGAAGGCCGCGGCCGTGGCGTTGCGAAGCTCCTCAACCTGCGCCGAAGTGAGAAGTCCGGGCATCGCGGCCCGCTCCTCGGAGGAACACACCCGCATCGGCAATCCGAACCAGCTTGCCCACCATTTCTCGATTATCTTGTTCTCTCCGCGTTGGCTCGAAGTCATGAGATTGGCGAGCCTGCGCAGATGCGGGTTGCTGGCTTTCTCCGCAGCGATCGTAGCCAGTTCGATTCCCTGATCATGATGCGTGGACATGTGCCGCATGAAAGTCTGGTCGAGCGTGGCATCGCGCCCTAACCAGGGCAACTCTCGGCCTGCCGAGGCGGCAAGTGCTGCGAGCGCCAATACCATAATCCCTATGATTGCCGCCGCGGTCCATGCCCGCAGGAAAGCCTTGCCGGTTTGGTTCCCAAGGGACGCGTCATCCATCCAGCGATACATCGGATAAATTGAAGCCGATGAGAGGTGCACGAGAACGCCGACCCAGTAGGGCTGCTGTAACGTAAAGATCGGCCGCCAAAACGGAAACAGCGGCACCAGCACGAACCACTCGAGAGCAGAGGTCATAAAGGCCCATGGCGCCGCGAGGACTATCAGAGAGATGGGATTGAGGCTGGCGGTCCATTTTCCGAGCACGCCGAAAAAGAACAACGCCCACGAAAAATCGGCCCACTGATGAAACAGTATTCCTACGACAATGGAGCCGGGTGTCGGTTCGCTGCTCAGCATATTGTCAGTGCCCGGAATTGTAGCAACGACCATCCAGTCCACCGCGGCATCACGTCCTATCCGCGCTGCGGATAACTGGCTGACGATGGTCGAAAAGGTGCTGCTCACTAGCCCGAGGCAGGCTGCCGCTCGCCGTCTTCCCGCAGCCGCAGATACGTAAACATCCGATTTCGATGGCCGAGTAAGAGCACCGGTCATGGGCTGGCGCTCCGAAAGAATTTTCGCCGGCTGTCAGGTGACCGTTCCGGGCCGGAGCTAGGGATTATTGACACGTGAAAAATACGTCGGGACGTTCGTCGTTCTTGACTATCAAATGCTCATTCATTCCGGCGTTGTCGCAACAATGACGTCACAAATACCTCAGGGCAGCTTTTGCCGCTCGCGATCGCTCTCTTCGCGCCGATAGACGTCCCTCGTCGCCTCCTGGGTGAGTTGGGCTTCTGCGCGGGTGCGCCTGCGCACTTGTGAGATGCCATAAATAACCAATGACCCCAATATGCCGACCCCGAGCACCCAAACCCATAAGGGTGTCTGCGCAAACCCTCCCTCGGGGTTGGAGCCGGTACCCTGAAATGGGTCATAGATGACCCATACAACGACGAGTGCGATCACCAACGGAGCGATGATAATGAGAGCTCCACGGTTTTTTTCGACGACGTTCATCTTGGCCTCACATGGTGCGGAGCTGAACGTCATTCCAACGAGATCGGATATCTACCGTTCCACTTCACGACGTGGCTTGATGTTTTGCCAACTGCTGCGGATTTCTGCGTGCTTGTCGGCACCTCCCAGCAATCGTGGAACGGACCGTGTTCGTCCGAGTTGCGCCAGCAAAGCCACGATGAGAAATCATGCCTCTCTCAAGGCCCGAGGAGGATGCGCCGGAAATTACTGGGAACATGAACGGATAAGACGGGCGAACGATCACCATCGTCCACCAATATTGGTCGGGTCGTCGCGATAGTTCCTAAGGAGCCCCGAGAGGCTGCAAAATGCCTTTGCTCGGGCGTATACGGCCGGCGCTTAATCGCTCTGTATGTCGGCTGCCCGACCAAGCGGTTTCGGGCAAAGGAACCTTCATGCGATCTCTGCGTTCCGGAAGTGAAATGGCTATTTGTCCGCCACGCACTTGGGGGGATTGATGGAGATCGGAAGACCCTACTCGAGACTGCTGCAGCGGCTCGAAAAACTTAATACTTTATCAGCTCACGACAGGCAGCTGATTGCCGAGCTGCCGCTAACGGTCGCGAATTTCTCGGCCAATGAAGAAGTTGTGCGTCATGGCGAGAGTCCTTCGCGTTGCACACTGGTGCTCGGCGGCTTCCTGTATGGCCATAAGCGCGTGAATGGATCACGGCGGCAGATCACCTCGTTCTTTGTTCCAGGCGACATTGCAGACCTGCACACTTTGCATTTGGCGCCCCTCGACCATAGTCTCTCCACGCTCGGGCCCGCCGTGGTCGCGTTCATGCCTCATGCTGCTTTCCGGGAAATGCTCGATAGGTCGCCGCAATTAGCTGAGGCATTCTGGCGGGATACATTCATTCGGCTGGCGATTTTGCGCGAATGGGTCACCAATCTCGGCCGACGTGATGCCATCGCTCGGGTCGCCCACGTCATCTGCGAACTCGCCCTCCGCTTGCAGCGTGTCGATCTCGCGCAAGATCTGTGCTTCTCGATTCCCTGGACCCAAACCGACCTTGCCGATGCCTGCGGAATTTCCAATGTTCACGCTAATCGGGTGGTGCAGGAGCTACGGCGGCTCGGCCTCGTCGAGTGGGATTCTCGAAAAGTGAGGATACGCGACTGGGACGCCGTGACGAAAATCGCCGATTTCTCAGATGAATATCTGCAACTCGGTGGGCCCACAAAGCGGGATCCCCTGTTGGGGCAAAAGGTATCGGAGCACGCTTAAGTCCGGCCAACGGTGCGCCGCGCTCCGCGGAAATTCTTTGATGAAAATGACCCAAAACATCGGCGCTGACGCCGGCTCGAATGAACTGAGTGCCTCGCTAAGGAGAAACATCCAAGCGCTCAGGGAGCGCCGCACACGTGAGAGGATGTCCGCCAGCTTCGAAGAGCGGCTCGCCAACGCCATCACCGGTTTCACCGGCAGCATGCGTTTCGTCTACCTGCACCTGGCGATCTACGGCGCTTGGATCATTTCAAACCTGATCCCCCAGGTACCGCATTTCGACCCGACCTTCGTTATTCTTGCGATGGCCGCTTCCGTCGAGGCGATTTTCCTCTCGACTTTCGTTCTTATCAGCCAAAATCGAGCGATGGACGAGAGCGACAAACGCGACGACTTGGACCTTCACATCAACTTATTAACAGAGCACGAACTCACTCGTCTGATAGAGATGGTGGCCGCCGTCGCGCAGAAGCTTGAGGTGCGTACGGCAGCAGATCAGGAAATCGGTGAAATCACCAAAGACGTCGCTCCAGAAGCCGTGCTCAGCGAAATCGAAGAAAATAGCCCAGCGCAATGATGCCGGACCGGGCGCCGTCAACCGAAGACATCATTCGGCGGCGACTACTTTCGAGTTCAGCGAGATCGACGAGCGCCTGCCGGTTCCGTCCCCCGTCCTGTAGGCCGTCGCCCGCGGCTTGCTCCAAACCTTGAACGCATGATCGCGGGTAGGCGAGGTTCCATTGCCGATCGCACAGTACTTGAACCCTCTTCCCGTGACCTGCTCTGCGGACAGCATATTTTTCAAATCGATCAACAATGGCGCCGCCATCCTTCGCTTCAGGCGCGCCAGGTCAAGGTGACGGAATTCGTCCCATTCAGTCACAATCACTGCCGCGGCGGCGCCGCTGGCAGCGTCCAGCGCCGTTCGATGATAACGCACACATTCCGGCAACAGCGGCTTTGCGCGCTCAATTCCAACCGGATCGTAGGCATGGACTATAGCCCCGTGTTCGACCAGAGCCTGCACCAGGTCTATCGACGGCGCCTCCCGCATGTCGTCGGTGCCTGCCTTGAACGTCAATCCGAGCAACGCGATCGTTTTTCCCTGCAGATCGCCGCCGCTCGCCGCGCGGATTTTGGCGGCGATCGAACGCTTGCGCGTCTCGTTCGAGGCTAGCACGGCCTCGATGATGCGCATGGGCGTACCATGCTCTGCACCGGCCTTCGCCAGCGCTCTCGCGTCTTTTGGAAAGCATGAGCCGCCGAACCCCGGTCCCGCGTTGAGGAATTGCCGCCCGATTCGGCAGTCGAGCCCGATGCCCAGTGCGACGTCGCCTACTCTGGCATCGACTTTCTCGCACAGATCGGCAATTTCGTTGATGAAGGCGATCTTCGTGGCGAGGAAGCCGTTCGCCGCATATTTGATCAGCTCCGCCGCACGACGTTGGGTCGCTACAACCCGCGTAGGTTCGATTCCCATTGCGCAATACAGACCGCTCAGCGCGTCCAGAGCGCGCTCCGAATCCGCGCCGATCACCACGCGGTCGGGCATTTTGAAGTCCTGGATTGCGCACCCGGCCCGAAGAAACTCCGGATTGGAAGCCACATCGAAATCAAGCTCGGGCCGCAGGCTTTCGATGAGCCGTTGAACCTCCTCGCCAGTGCCGACCGGTACGGTGGATTTAATGACGACAAGGCACCCGTCCTGCAGCGCGGGCGCGATCTCCCTGATGGCCTCGTAAAGGTTGGTGAGATCCGCGGAACCGTCCTGCCCGCTTGATGGTGTTCCCACGGCAAGAAAAACGGCCTCGGTGCTTGCTGCAACGGCCCGGGCATCCGATGAAAAGTCGAGCGCCTTTTGCTGACGTCCCTTTGTAATGAGCTCGGAAAGTCCGGGCTCGTAGATAGGCATCTTACCTTTGTTCAGCAGGTTGATTTTTGGCTGATCGACATCGACACAGGTCACGCGATGTCCGGTTTGCGCAAAACATGCGCCCGTTACAAGGCCGACGTAACCCGTGCCGATGATAGCGATCCTCATTACATATCCTCTTGCTTGGCTTGAGCAGCCGGTGTCGGCTGGACCCGGCCCTGTCGACGCCTCGGAAGGCGGGCACGGGCCGCCCTCGCCGTATCGATACTGGCGACTGTAGCGTCGCGGCTGTTGGTCTCCATACTGAGCGAAAAATAGGCGATGGTCGCTTCGAGCCCCTTGTCGATGTCAACTTTTGGCCGCCACCCCAGCGTATCGGCGGCTTTCCCGATCATCGGCTTACGACGCTGTGGATCGTCTTGTGGCAGCGACCGGTGGTGCAACTCCGAAATCGATCGCGAGTGAGCGATCACCTTCCTGGCGATTTCCTCGATGGTAAATTCCTGCGGATTGCCGAGATTGCATGGTCCTGTGATCTCGGGCGGACTTTCCATTAGCAGTTCGAGGCCGCCGACAAGGTCATCGACAAAGCAGAAGCTACGGGTCTGCCGGCCCGAGCCGTAAATAGTGATCGGTGCGCCTCGCAGCGCCTGGACGATAAAATTTGAAACCACCCGGCCATCATTTTCCAGCATGCGCGGACCGTAGGTGTTGAAAATGCGCGCCACCTTTATTTGCAGGCCGTGAACACGGTGGTAGTCGAAGAACAGAGTTTCAGCCGCTCGTTTGCCTTCGTCGTAGCAGGCACGCGGACCTATAGGATTCACGTGCCCAACGTAGCTCTCCGGCTGAGGATGAATCTCCGGATCGCCATAGACTTCGCTGGTTGAGGCCTGAAGCACCCGGCTCGCCTTGAGTAGCGCCAATTCGAGCACATTGCTCGCACCGGTCACGCACGTCTTCATCGTGGCGATCGGATCGCGCTGGTAATGACGAGGCGACGCTGGACAAGCCAGATTGTAAATTCGATCGACCTGTCCTGAGATGTTCAAGGGCTCGCGGATGTCATGATGATAAAATGAAAAGTTCGGATGGTTAAGCAAAGGCCTGATGTTGCGCATCGCCCCGGTGAACAGGTTGTCGACACAGATGACGGTGTCTCCGCGCTGGATCAACTGATCGCACAGGTGCGATCCTATAAATCCCGCACCGCCTGTGACGACTGTCCGAAGCCCACGACGAAACGGTTTGGCGGAACCAAATCGCATGTCAGTGCCGACTTTCATTTCACCTCCTCGAATTCAATCCGGCGCCTGTTTGCGCTCTTGAGTGATTGCCGACGTGCCCGCGCCTCGTGGTAATAAGTCTCGAGCTGACGGGCTCTATGAGCGGGCGTATGCTCTTTGAGAAGCCGCGCGCGGGCGTTCGAGGCAATGGTGAGGCGGCGATCGTCCGGGATTTCGTTCAAAATCTGAATGACATCGCGTGCTCCCGACGCGACGAGTATCTCGCTGCCCGGCGAAAACACGGTTTCAATTCCGGGCCAGTCGTCTGAGATCAAAGGCGTGCCACATGCGGTAGCCTCAAACAGCCGTACGCTCGGCGAAAATCCCAGTGACTTCATGTCGGACCGGGTGACGTTCAACGCGTAGCGCTGCGAACAATAGAATTCCGAGTGCTGGCGGGGCGCCAAATGAGAAATATGACTGACGTTATCGGGCCAGCGCACCGTGTCCGGATATTTCGATCCGGCTACGACAAATAAATCATCCTGAAGCTCGCGCGCGGGTGCGAGCAATAACCTCTCGAGCAGCGGCTGGCGGTCTTCGCTATACGTGCCGAGGTATCCCAATGACCATCGCGGGGGCGCCGCGGTGGCCGCATGCATTCTGAGGTCGGCGCTACAATAAAGCGCGCGCGCAAGCGGACTGCCGTAGAGATCCTCGATGATGCCTAACGCGGGGCCTCCCGAAAATGAAAGGTAAAGATCGAAGCGGGGAATTAGACCTGGCGAGATATAATCGATGCCGCCGCTGTCCAGTCCGGCGAGCGTGACCGGCGTATCGATGTCGTAGAATGCCGTAATCCCGGTTGCGCCGGCGGTGAGCCATTCGCCGATCGCGATCCCATCGGGAACGTAAGATCCCAATATGACGAGATCGGCGTCCCGCACCGAATCCGAATACCGGTGAGCAAGTTCAATCAGCGACCGATAGAGACCGACCCGGCAGTATTCCGGATTTTCCAGATCCCGATGCTCCCGGTACCAAGGCACGTCGCGCTCAAGAAACGTAACGGAATGACCGAGATCGGACAGCGCCTTTGTCAATGCGCGATAAGTGGTGGCATGGCCGTTGCCCCATGAGGACGTGATGGAGAGACCCATGATAACGATCTTCAATGTCATCCGGCAGCTCCGGCTTGGGTTGATGATCCCTCCAGCACCTCGTGTACTTGCAGCGCGCGCTGCGCGTAGGTGTGATGCGCAAGAACGCGCCTGCGGGCACGATTTGCGATTTCCCGCGCACGCCCCGGAGTGAGCCCATCAAGGTGGAGCGCAACCTCCTCGCCGTCTTCCGCTACCAGCACCTCCCGATTTGGCTCCAGAAAAAGATCGATGCCCTTCCAGCGGTCGGTGAGCAGGCACGCTCCGGCTCCGGCGGCCTCAAACACGCGGGTCGGCGGTGAAAACCCGTATCGGGCCATGCTCTCCCGATTCACGTTCAATGTTGCGAGCCCAGAGCAAAAGAACGCATTGTGAGCGTTGGTGCCCACATGGCCGATGCACTTCACGTTGCCTGGAAGTTCTTTGGATTCCCATCCAGATCCCCCCAGCAGAAACCGCTTGTGTGGCAGCCGACGCGCGGCATCGAGGAAGAAGGCGTCGACCCGGGCTTCTCGGTCCGGCAAACGGTTACCCAGAAATCCCAGCTCGGATTCGAATTCAGGGACCGGCTCGACAGGAAAATGATGGTCGGGATCGAGCGCGTTGTAAATCGGCACGCAATCGCGCGCGCCAACGGCGCGGTAAGCCTTCACGACGGGAGCGCCACCGCCATAGGTAAAAACAACGTCGTAGCGCGGAATAGCCTTGCGCAGATGATGGGCGGGGTTCGCAGCTATTTCGTCCAGTGTTGCGGGAGCATCGACGTCCCAATAGGCGCGGCGCGCCCGCGCGGGCGTTTCCACCATTGCGCATTCGAGTTCCCGGTCGAAAACGCCAACGCCACTGGCTTTGACAAGAAGATCCGCGGAGCCAATCGCCTTTTCAAGCGAGCGCTGCCATCCTTCCGAGGTCGCGGGATAGACAACTACCTTGGCCCATTCCGGATCCGAAATATCGCGGTGGCTCTGCCGCTCGAATGCATCTGGCTCAAAGAAAACAATCTCATGTCCGAGCGCGGCAAGCGCCTTCAAGATGCCGCGGTAATAGGTGGCGGCGCCATTCCAATAAGATGAGACAAGGCTCGAGCCAAAGAAGCAGATCTTCATGATGCGATCCGTTCCTGCTGCGGTTTGATACGGGATGCTTGTCTGGCATCATCAAGGCTATCGAGGATCGCCAGCAGTTCCTGGACGCGGTGACGACAGGTGTGCTTGTTCAACACCGTCTCTAAGCCTGTTCGTGAAAGATAAGCGGCAAGGCCGGCGTCATTCAGCACAGCCGCCAAAGCAGACCTCATGGTGTCGCCACTGCTCACGTTGAGATAGCAGCCGGAAGGAAATAGCTGTTCTTCGTCAGACCAGGGCGCTGAAATCAGCGGAATACCGCAGGCGAGTGCTTCAAACATGCGAATTGTCGGGATTCCGGGCAGCTGTCGTGCATAGGGCCCACGTGGGACGTGCACGGTCGCCCGCGCCTGTGCAAACGCCATCGGCGCCCGATGGTTGGGAAGCCAGCCTCCATAGCTTAGTCCGGCGGCTTCTATCGCTTCGAGCGCCTCATTCGGATATCGGACGCCATACACACGTCCAGACAGGTTCAGTTGGCTGGCCGGCCTGATCAGAAATTCGATGAGTTCGGCGCTGCGTTCATCATCTCCCCAATTGCCGATCCATACGAGGTCGCCTTGCTTTTCAACTTCCGGCATCGGACAGTACAGTTCGACATCGGCGGCCTCGTGCCATGTAAATGCGCGCCGCGCCCATCCGTGCTTGACGTAGAGCTCACGCAGCACTTCGCCAAAGGCGAGCACGCCGTCGTATCCATCGAGATCAATTCCCGCGAGTTCATGCGGCGCCGTTACGGCTCGATGATGTGTGTCATGAAACAGCAGCTTGAATGCTCCACCGGCGGCACGGCGACGGCCGAGAGCCGCTATCAGCGCCGGCGGATTCCATTCATGGACCATCACGAGATCGGCAGCGTCCAGGACGTTGTCCAGGTCGGGTGACGTCTCATACCGACGCAGTTGAATTCGAGGCAGCAGCGCCTCCGCCTCGCGCAAGATCGTCTCGCCACCGTCGCGCAGTGCGTTGCTACGGCTCCAGCCCTCACCAGGCTCGCATACGATTATCTGATGACCGAGCCGCGCCAGTTCGCGCGTTACGCCGCGGAGGAAATGCGCATTGCCGTTGTTCCAGCATGAAGTATAGGCGTGACAGAAGAACACCGCTTTCATGCCAGCATCTCCCCGCATGGCGCGCCGGTCAATCGGCCGGCTGCTCCACCCAACAAGGATGCGTAGAGACAGCGATAGGCGTTCACGGTTTTGCTCAGGGAATAATGTTGTGCGCGTTCGGCCGCCGCGCGCTGTAGGCGCACTCTGTGCACCTCGTCTCGGCAGAGCGTTCGCAGGGCGGCAATGAGTTGGCCGGAATCGCGCGGATCGAAAAACGCCGCGGCGCCATCCCATAACTCGCGGAAAGTCGGAATATCAGACAGCAGCAAAGCGCAGCCTGCGCTTGCGGCTTCCAGTACGGAGAGCCCGAACGGTTCGTACAGGGCGGGGCTGACGAAAACCGATGCGCTCTCCATCTCGCTAAGCAGCGCGGCGTGCGACATCTCGCCAACGAACTCGCAATTCGTCGAAGCGGTGGAACTT
>Ga0209474_10002131_pt1 | contig 18496 bp, 20 predicted proteins | sample GraSoiAngelo_145_FD_185902 | JGI IMG/M metagenome (GOLD analysis project Ga0209474, IMG submission 185902) | Grasslands soil microbial communities from the Angelo Coastal Reserve, California, USA - 14_1009_05_20cm (SPAdes) (version 2) | ecosystem: Environmental > Terrestrial > Soil > Grasslands... | reverse complement strand
GATGTTCGCCTCGCGCGCGGCGTCATGCGCCTGCGGATCGTAGAAGGCGAGTGCGGAGAGCGCTGTCCGCAGCGCATCCATGGGCGTCGCTGTCCGCGGAAAATCCTTCATCAGGGTCAGCACCTGGTTGGGAAGGACCCGGTGTGAAGCCAGCTCCGCGCTGAACTTGAGCAGCGCGTCGCGCGTTGGCAGCGACCCGAACCACAGCAGGTAGGTAGTTTCTTCGAACGACGAGTTGCGGGCCAGGTCGTGGATGTCGATGCCCCGATAGGTCAGCTTGCCTTGCGCGCCGATGATGTCGCAGATCGCAGAGTTCGCGGCGATGACGTCTTCGAGGCCAGCCTTGGTTGTCGCCATACGAGCCAAGTATAGAAAGCGCTCCTAGACTTACTGGGCGGTGCCCGAGTGAGTTGGAAGTCAGCCGTCAAGGATTCGGGCAAGGGCTACTACACGCTGCACACGCAGGAGATCGGCTCGGTCCCCGTGCGGCTGTTCCTTACCCCCAATCTGCTCGACCAGGTCGAGGAGTCAATCTATCCGCAGATCGTGAACGCGGCCAGCTTTCCCGGCGTCAAGCTGGTGGCGATCACGCCCGACGTCCACCACGGTTACGGCGTGCCAATCGGTACGGTGCTACTGACGGATGCCGACACGGGTGCCGTGGCCATGGGGCCGGTGGGCTTCGACATTTGCTGCGGGATGATGTCCGCCTCCAGCGATGTCCCCGTCAGCGCGGCGACGCCCGACAATCGCTTGCGGTTCAACCGGGAGGTGACGCGGCGCGTCGCGCTCGGACCAGGGAAAGCGAGCCACACGCGGCTCAAGAGCCTCACGCAGAAGCAGTTCGAGGCGATCATCCGCGGCGGCGCAGCCTATTACGCCCAGCACTATGGCGAGCGGGTGGACCGGACGCGCACGGAACGCGACCGTCTCCCCGTCGATGACTCGTGGCAGCCGCCCTGGGGCGGTGAGGGACGCCCGGAGCGCGGCGTCCCCCAGCTCGGCACACTGGGCGGCGGCAACCACTTCATTGAGCTGCAGGGCAACGTGGGCACCGACACACTGTTCGTGCAGCTGCACTCAGGCAGCCGCGGCTTCGGCCACGGGCTGGCGACGAACTATTTTCGGCTTGCCAAACAGGAGAATCCCGGCATCAAGGCGCTCGACCTTGGCTATTTCACGCCGGAGTCGCCGCATTATCGCAACTATCTGAACGCGGTGGCGGCGGGCGGAAACTTCGCCATCGTCAACCGCCTGGCCATGTTCGAGCAGATCTCGTTGGCCTTCGAGGAGGTCTTCGGCCGGCCGCTGTCGCTTGTCTACGAAATCAGCCACAACCTGGTCCAGCGGGAGCATCATCCGGAGTTCGGTTGGGTCCACGTCCACCGTAAGGGCGCAACTCGCGCCTTCCCCGCCGGCTACGATGACCCCCAGGCGGGGCACCCGATTCTCATCCCGGGCAGCAACCGGGACTCGAGCTTTATCCTCCGGGCGGCGGACCAGGCTCATCTGAGCGGCTACAGCGTCAACCACGGGTCGGGCCGCCGGATGTCACGCGGTGCCGCGAGGAAGGGCCTCAAGCAGGACGAGGTCAATGCTGCCTACCGCGAGGCGGGCATCATCGTAAACACCAACGGCATCGTCCCAATCGACGAGTCGAAAGACTGCTACAAGTCCTCGCGCGAAGTCGTCGAAGCCGTCACCCGTGCCGGCCTGGCCACGATCGAGCACGAGCTGGTGCCGCTCGCCTCAATCAAAGGAAATGAATAATCAGGGCGTGAGCGGAATGTTCTGCCCGAGACCAACGCCGTTGCTACCGGCGCCGGCGATGACTCTGATGGCGATCGACGGCGCGTTGCTTCGCACCTCGATCGCGCCCGATGAATCGGGGCCCGGCTGCACCAGTTGAAGAACGTTGATCTTTGAGCTCGCCTCGAGCTGAATCTCGAGCGCGGCGGTAAACCCGGCTGCGCGATGGATGACCGGACAGATGACGTATGTCCCCTGAGCCGCGCGCGTCACCTTCGCCGGATCGAGGTTAAAGGTTCGGACGACGCGACCAATGCGGCCGCTGTTGGACTCGGTGTAGTAAATGTTGTCGGCCGAATCCAGCGCAATGCCCTGCGGCTGCTGGATGCCGGTGATGACGCGCACCTGTTTCCCCTGGGCATCGAGCTCGTGAATCGCGTTGTCGCCAAGGGTATTCACGTAAACGTGGCCGTCCCGGCCGACCAGGACATCATCCGGCGTCGGCAGGGTCGCGAATCGCCGCCGGGTGGGGTCGAGGGCCCAGACCGCACCACCCTCGTCCGCGATGAAGATCCGTTCGGATGCGTCGACCGCTGCTCCGACCGGTCGCACCATGCCGCTTGCGACTTTGGTCGCCGTCTTGCCGTCTGCGCTAACGCGCCACACCACGCCGTTCGGACTGTCCGGTATCAGGATGTCGCCGTTCGACAGCTCGGGCCCGATGCCATCGATGCCGGCTCCGGCGCCGGGATTCGGAAACATGCGCCAGGCGCTGACCGCGTGCGACTGGGAATCCATCGTGACCCGGACCACGCGGTTGCGGCCCTGCTCGGCAACCAGAAGGGGGCCAGACCCGTACTGCCGGCCCTGCTGCACGATCCCCTCGGGTTGCGTAAGGCCGGCGGCGATCCGTTCCACCGACCCATCGGAATTAAGGACGGAGACGGTGCCGGCGTTGATGTCGCTGAAGTACAGGCGGGCATCGAGGCCGAAGGCAAGGTCATCGGGTGCCGGAAGATTGTTGATGACAACCTGTGGACCGCCGGGGGCGGGACTCGAGGGGCAGGCGGCCAGCGGGAAGGTGGATGGACTCGGCGCCGCAGTGGGCTTGGGCGACGCTGTGACGGGCGACGGCTGACAGGCGGCTAGCATCGTGATGGCGATCAGCCAACACCGCCAGCGGTGACGTTTGACCGATGTGATTTGTCGGTCTACGATGGCGTCGTGCTCAAAGTCATTTCGGCTCCCGAACTCGCCCGCAACCTCGACCCCATTCTTCAGGCGTTGGAGGAAAGCGGGACGACGCTGATCATCAAACATCACGATCAGCCCGCGGCGCTGCTCGTTCGCTTCGACGCCTATGTTGCCATGCTGGCCACCATGGATTACTCCGGGTGGGAACGCTGGATCGAAGAGGTCCGCGCGGCCTTTCCCACATCCGTCTTCGCTCCGCCGCGTCGTCCGAAATCTATCGTCCCGGCCTTCATCGATCCCGAGGACATTGGCTACGCCCCCCAACATGGGCAGGTCGGCACCGCGTCGGGCCGGCGGCGGCTGACCGAGGAGCTGGGGGCGATGGGCATCCAGCTGGAGGAGCAGCAGCTCGGATCGGTCTACTCGCTCGTATTGAGCCTGGCCGAGCGCAAGCGCGTCCTGTACGCCGAGGATCTGAAGCTGGCGGTCGACGAAGCCCTCGGGCGAGCGACACCGGGACGGTATGCGCTCAAGGAGGTCCAGGTGCATTCCCAGAGCGGACTCTCGAGCAGCGCGGAGGTGTCGCTCGTCGACGCTGGGGCCATCAAAACCGGCACCGCCTCGGGCAACGGCACCCTCGATGCCGTCTTCCGCGCCATCCAGGGCGTGACTGGCGTGACGGCGGAGCTGGAGGATTTCAGCCTGGCGGCGGCAACCCAGGGCAGCGACGCGCTCGGTGAGGCGGTCGTCACCCTAAGCCAGGGATCGCACGTGGTCGTCGGGCGCGCGATGGCATTGGACGTTATCGAGGCGGCGGCGAACGCCTATGTGAACGCGCTGAACTGGCTCGTCCGGGACCCCCACCCCGGCCCTCCCCCGCAAGCGGGGGAGGGCGAATTCCGCACAGGGGAGGGAAAAGTGCCGGTTGGTACCAGCTAGCTCAGCGACGGCTTAGGGCGAGCTCGAAGGTCGGCGGCGCCGCCGCCAGGTCCATCGGCGATGGTGCCCAGACCGGCCAGCGGGCACGCAGGGCGATCACCCGCGCCGCTGAGGCCTGCACCTGGTCCATCGGGATGGCCCCCGCCCGCACCTGCTCCTTGACCGCGTCGATGGCGGATGCCTGGTAGGCGGCGTCGGCACTATTGAGCAGGACGAGGTCGTTGCCGGCGCGCACCGCGGCCACGGTGGCGTCCGGCAGCCCGTACAGGGTGGTGATCGCACCCATTCCCAGGCCATCGGTCACGATCACACCCTCGTAGTGCAGCCCCTGGCGCAGCAGGCCGGTGACAACCGCTCGGGAAAAGAGCGCTGGCGTCCCGCTCGGGTCAAGGCCTGGTACCACGACGGCGGTGGTCATCACGGCGTCGGCACCGGCATCGATACCCGCCTGAAAACTGCGCGCCTGGGTCGCGACCCAGCGGTCGAGGCTCTCGGGATCCGTCGGCATGGCGCTGTGCGGGTCACCGGCAGCGCCACCCAGTCCCGGAAAGTGTTTCAGGGTCGCCGCGACGCCGCCATCGTGGAGGCCGTCGACGGCGGCGGCCACCAGTGGCCCAACCGCGGCGGGATCGCCGCCAAAGGAGCGGTCGCCGATGACGGCGTCGGCGGGATTCGAGCGCAGGTCGGCGACCGGTGCCAGGTTGAGCTCGATGCCCAACGCGTGAAGGCCCGTCGCGTTGTCTGCGACCGCCTGCCTGACGCCCTGCGGGCCGCGGACGCCGAGCTCCAGCTGCGAGGGGAGCGCGGCCACGCCGTCGTGGATCCTCATGACCCGGCCACCCTCTTCGTCGACGGCGACGAGGAGCGGCGCCGGGAGCCCGGCGTCGCGACCGAGCCGCTGCAAGCCCGCCGTCAACCGCCGGAGACTCGCGGCATCCGTGAAGTTGTCGCCGAAGATCAGCACCGTGCCGACCTTCTGATCGACGATCAGCCGGCGCAGGCCTTCGGTGATGGTGGGCCCTCCGAAGCTCGCCGCCATCATCTGACCGACGGCCATATCGAGTGTCAAGGGCGCCGGTCTCGTGTCAGGCGTGGGCGTGGGTGACGCGACCGGACTGGGTGACGGGGCCGGCGTCGCTGACGGCGTCGGCCGGCCCAGCTGGGCCACCGGGCGCCCCGAGCCCGGACCCAGCGTTGCCGGAAGCGCCGCGATCACCAGCACAACGCAGGACGGACCAGGCGGCGCACGGAGCTCACCGCGGACCGCCCGCTACTGCTTGAAGGTGCGCCCTACCAGCGGTTGAAGGACGGGTTCAAGCAGACTGAACAGGAGGCTGAAGATCAGCAGGAAGATCAAGTAGACGAAGAAGACGCCGGCGATGACAATGCCGATGAGCAGCCCCTTCGAGAAGCGCTCCATGTCGAGCCGCACGACCTTGATCAGCAGCGCGGACATCAGCAGGCCGAAGACCGCGCCGATCGGGTTGGGAAAGCCCAGCAACGCCCCGATGGGAACGGCCAGGTAGCAGGCAAACTCGGGCAGCGTGCGGGGGATCAGGGAACGCCGCGGTGGCGCCACGACGGCTGTCGCCGCCACCGGGCCGCCGAGCCAACCCTTGCACTTCCCGCACGTCTGGTTCTCGGGCGCGTTGTAGCGATACCCGCACTGCGGGCAGACCTTCAGTGTCATCGTGCCTCAGGCAGCTCCGCGGAGGCGAAGCACTTCCTGCTCCAACTCGCTGATCCGATTGTCCCGCTGGATGATCATCCTTTTGTGCTCGGTGAGGACTTTCTTGGTGAAGCGGCTGGCCATAAACCAACGCACCCGATCGACAAGGCTGATGACGAGCACCATCAAGGCGCCGATGGCGGCGCAGGCGAGCATGACGACCCAGGTGGGAATGTCCTGGTAGGTGGCGCCGAGAACATTGATCACCGCCGCCTGCTGGTTTCCCACGGAAAAGAGAGCGAGTACGATACCCAGCGCCAACGCTACGAGCCACCCGACGATTGCCATGTGCCCTGTACACCCCCAGCTACGGTCAGTGGTTTCGCACCCACAGGCGAGTCCTCGCCCGGCCCATATAACCGGACGCGGCGGCGCGAACTTGCGGGCCGATACACTGCGAACTTGATGGCAGTCGACGCGAAATCCGTCTGGAGCAGCCCGGCTGAGCCGGCGCAGCTGCAGCCGTTCCGTCTACGCGGTGGGACGCGGGGTGTCCTGCTGATCCACGGATTTGCCGGGACTCCCCCGGAGATGCGCGGCATGGGGCAGTTCCTTGCCGCGCGCGGCTATGACGTCATGGGACCGTTACTCGCCGGACACGGCTTGACCCCGGAGGCGATGGCCACCACCCGCTGGCCGGATTGGGTGCGCTCGGCGGAAGATGCCCTGGCGGAACTGCGGCGCGACTGCGCCGAGGTATTCGTCGGCGGCCAGTCGCTGGGCGGGACGCTCTCGCTACATCTGGCGGCAACCCATCCCGAGATTCGAGGCGTCTTCACCATGGGCGCGATGAGCTCGCCGGCTTACTTCCGCGATTGGCGTCTGAAGGTGATTCGCGGGCTCAAGTACGTGTCGCGCTGGCATGTTCCAGGCGGGGACGACGTCGACCTCGGCGATCCCAGCGCCCTGCGCCTGCTCCACAGCTACGCCCGCCGTCCGACCGTCTGCATCGAAAGCCTGATGAGGCTGCTGCGCATCGTCGACCGCGAACTGCCCCGGATCAGCGCCCCGGCGCTGATCACTCACGGCCGCCACGACCGGACGGTCGATGTCGCCAACGCGCCCCATATCATGGACGGCATCGCATCGACCGACAAGCATCTCATCTGGTTCGAGCGCTCCGGTCATGCGATCACGGTCGACCTCGAGCACGACGCCCTCTTCGCCACCGTGCTGGACTGGCTCAACGCACACTGATGGACCGAGGCTGGCCGGCCCAGGAAGCGCGGCGGGCACCGCATGGCATGATCGCGAGCGTCAACCCGCTCGCGAGCGCGGCCGGGCTGCGGGTGCTGCGCGACGGGGGGAACGCCATGGACGCGGCGATCGCGGCCGGGGCGGTGCTCACCGTGGTCGAGCCGTGGAGCGGCCAGCTGGGCGGCGACGCGTTCATGCTGGTGGCGTCAGCCGACTCCCGGACCGTCACGGCGATCAATGGCAGCGGCGCGGCCCCGCAGCGCTGCACCATCGACCGCTACCTGCCCCTCGGTCGAATTCCCGAGTCCGGCTGGCTGGCCGCCAGTGTCCCAGGGATCGTCGACGCCTGGCAAGTTGCCGTCGAGCGCTTTGGCACGCGGCCGCTGGGCACCTTGCTCGCGGACGCGATCACCTATGCCGAAGCGGGGTTTCCTCTCACCGCCCGGCAGGCACGCAATAACGCCGCAATAGCGGTGATCGCGGCGGACTTTCCGGATACGAGGGCGGTCTTCTTTCCCGACGGGCGGCCGCCGATGGCGGGGTTCCGGCTCCGGCAGCCGGACCTTGCTCGTACCCTGCGCACCATCCAGGCGGAGGGGGCGGCGGCGTTCTATCGCGGCTCCATCGCCCGGGCGATCGTCGCGGCGTCCGACCGAGGGGGCGGCCTCTTTGCGGAACGCGACCTGGCCGAGCACCGAACCGATGTCCTCGACCCGATCCAGGCCTCCTACCGCGGCTGGACCGTGCTGGAGCAGCCGCCCGTTTCGCAGGGGCTGATCGTGCTGATCGCGCTCAAGATCCTCGAGGCGCTCGATTCCGCCAGCGATCCGGCCGATCGCGTTCACCTGCAGGTGGAGGCCCACAAGCTGGCCCTGACGGAGCGGCTTACCCACGTTGGTGATCCCGCGTTCTCCTCCACCGTCGTCGACCACATGATCTCGGCGGAAAGGGGGGGCGCGCTCGCGCGGCGCATCGACCCCGGCCGCGCGGTCGCCCTCCCGCACGAACCCGCCGGACATCCGGACACGACATATCTCTGCGTGGTCGACGAGGCACGCAACGTGGTGTCGTATATTCACAGCCTCTACGCCGGAAACGGCGTCGTGGCGGGCGACACGGGGATCCTGCTCAACAACCGGATGGGCTGTTTCAGTTTGGATCCGGACAGCCCCAACCGGCTGGCACCGGGCAAGCGGCCGGTACACACGTTGAACTCCTGGATGCTCGTGCAGAACGGGCTACCGCGGGTCGTCGGCGGGACCCCCGGGTCGTTCTGGCAGGTCCAGACCAACCTGCAGCTGATCAGCAACCTGATCGACCTCGGCATGCCGCTTCAAGCTGCCATCGACGCGCCGCGCTGGACGATGGGCGGCCAGACCTCGTGGTCGGACTCGAGCCTGAACCTCGAGGCCCGCTTCGGAGAGGCAGTCGTTCGGTCCCTGCGCGAGCGCGGCCACAGCGTGGAGCCCATCGGCGACTGGGCCGCCGGGGGCGCCGCCCAACTCATCCGAATCGAGGGCGAGATGCTGACAGGCGGCGGCGATCCGCGACCGGGCACCAGCAGCGTCATCGGCTACTGATGCGGCACATTGGGAAATGCTTGTCTTTGCGGAGAGCCGATGCTATAAATCGCAGGTAACAGCAGCGGGTCCTCATCCGCATGAACCACGCGCGAACTCTGCGTCGCGCATCCGAGGGAGGAAAAATGCCAGCGAAGAAGAAATCCTCGACTAAGAAGAAGTCGACCGCGAAGCGCTCGACGGCCAAGCGGGCCGGGGGCAAGAAGTCGACCGCCAAGCGCAGCACGGCAAAGAAGAGCACGGCGAAGCGGTCCGGTACGAAAAAGACCACAGCGAAGCGAGCCACGGCGAAGCGAAGCGCCCCGGCCAAGCGGAAGGCCGCACCGGTCAAGGCTGCGGCCCCGAAAGCCGCCCCCAGGCCGGCGGTCCGCGCCGCAACCCCGGCGCCCGCGGCGGCCCCCAAACCGTCGAGCTCGTTCGTCGGCGGTGGACGTCCGGTGGCCCGTCCGGCTGAGCCGCCGAGCATGCCATCGTTCGGTGGATTCGGCAGTGAGTCCGGGATGGGCAGCGAGTCCGAGTCCGGCTCTTCGGGCGGCGGCGCAGAGCGGATCAAGATCGGTGAGCGGCCGCCGGAACAGACCTGGCCCGGAGGCGGAAACCGCTAGACCAATCGATCGTCAGCCCCTGCTCACCAGAGCAGGGGCTTTTTTGTTGCGCTGCGGGTTACAGCTACGTCCGTCTGCGCAGGCCGAATGGGCCGATTTGCCAGACGCTCAGTCCCGCCCTACCCGTTTGAAGTAGTAGAGGAGTTTCATGACAGCAGTGCGGCGCCTGGCGGCAGCTGGTCTGGCGAGCCTGACGGCGCTCGTCCTGATGACCGTGCCGGCCATGGCCGCCACCAAGCCGCCGGCTCCCGCGCGTCCCGCCACTCCAGCGGCGCCGGCCAGGGCGGCAGCGGCCTTACCGCCGCAGATCTACCAGCTCAACCCGGTCAAGGTCAATCCGACCGTGCTGCCCAACATCATGATCCTCGGCCAGCATCTGACCCCGGCGACCACCGTGCAGGTGGGCGGGCGGCCGGCGACGACCGTGCAGGTTCCTGATGCGAATCACCTGCTTATGAAGCTGCCCGAGAACTTGGCGCAGGGTTCCTACTCGGTCGCCGTAACGAACGAAGCCGGCACCGCCCTGGCGAGTGATCAGCTCGTGATCGACGACACGGGGACGCACCCGAGCAACCTGATGATGCTCGTCGGTGGAGGCGTCCTCCTGCTGCTCATGCTCGTTATGCGCCTCGCCCGTACGCCAGGTCTCGCGTAGCCCCCACCCCGACCCTGCCCCGCAAGCGGGGGAGGGAGAATCCCTCCGGTTAGCGGCGGGAGATTAGCAACTGGAGGTCGGGCTCCTCTACCTGGTGGATGTCCGGCTCCTGGCCGAGGGCCGCCTGCGGGACCGCGCGCATGGCGGCCAGCGCACCTCGCATCTGCCCCAGGTTGCGCTTGGCGTCGGTGAAGGCGTTCTGAATCATGGTGCTGCCGCGGGCGATGCTGTTCTCGAGCAGACGATCGAGCGACGCGACGTTGTCGTCGATCTGCTGCAGGTAGCCTTCGAGGTTCTCGATGTCGATCGACTTCGCGTACTGCAGGTGCAGGCGGAAGAGAGCCAGCACGTACGGGATCGTCATGCTGTAGGGCATCAGGATGACGCCTTCGCGATAGGCCTCGAGGTGCGCGCGGCGGCAGGCATTGAACACCGGGTCGGGAACGGCGGCAACCGCGAAGCCGAGCGTCGCTGCCGGGTCGATGTACTGCTTGACCTCCCGGACTTTCAATCGCAGGACCCGCTCAATCTCCTGGACGAGGGCCGTCTCTTTGCCCGGCTCCTGCAAGCCGTCGCTCAGCCGGTCGAGCAATTCCGGGGACGGCCACTTGCTGTCGATCGGCAGGCGTTTGCCGTTGGCGAGGACGAGCGCGTACTCGACGACCTTGCCGTTGACCCGGAAGTTCATGTCGATCATCTCGGCGGGGAACTGCCGGAAAGCGTCCTGCAGGATGTTTTCGCCAGCCGCGCCGCGGGTGCGGCTGCCCAGCAGGACGGTCTCGATCCGGCGGGCCGAGGCCTGCACGTCCTCTTCCATGCGACGGCGCTCTACGGCGTCGGCTTTCAAACGTTCCATCGCGATGCGCGCGTCGGACAGGTCTTTCCCGATCGCGTCACGGACTCCGGCTGAGCTCTCGAGCACCTTGGTCTCGACCCCCTGGACCGCCGTCTGCACCATGCTGAGCGATTGGTTCAATGCGCTCTGCTGATTGCTTACGGTCTCGACGTGCGACTTGAGCGCGCCCAGATCGCTCAGGGCCGCCAGGACCGCATCGGATGGAGTGGAAGAGGCTGGCCGGCGGACGAGCAGGCCGCAGAGGCAGAGCAGGGTGGCCACCAGCAAGATCACGAGGACCAGTTCGAGGACGCTCACTTGGACTCCTTAAGGACGTGAAAAGGACGATTGGTCATGTCAATGGTGGTTGGGTGCATTCCCAAAGTCAAGTGCAACGGCATACTCGAGATCGAGTACGCCTTTTCAGGCAACGCACGCCCCCGCGGCCACGTTGACGCCTGAAGGCTCAAGCCGAGCCGAAGAATGTTCCGGGCTGCATTGGTATCACGGTCTACGACGAGGTGGCACGACAAGCACTTGTGTATCCGATCCGAGAGTCCCTTGGGAACTCGCGTGCCACAAGACGAACAGTCTTGGGACGTTCCTTTGGGCGACACCTTGATTAGCTGAGTACCAGCCTCTTCCGCTTTGTACTCGAGCACCTTCAGGAACGCCGCCCAGGCCTGATCCCTTATTTCTCTGGCCAAGAATCCGCTGGCCAGTGCGCGGATGTTGAGTCTCTCTGTGGAGATCATTCCAAATTCCCTGACTAGCCGTCGACTTAGCTGGTGCGCGTGGTCGCGGCGCACGTTACGAATGCGCTCCTGCTGGCGCGCAAGCAGGAGTCCCAGTTTCTGCCGACGGTGTGATCCCTTACGCCGTCGTGCGAGTCGTCGCTCGACGAGTCTCAGCCGACCCAAGGCGGCTCGATAGGCACGAGGTCCGGCGATTTGCTCCCCGGTTGACAAGGCGGCAAAGTGATTGATGCCGAGATCGATGCCGACAGCCGGCCTGGCACTAGGGGCGACCCGCTCGGTGGTGGCCAGCGTCAGTGAAAAGCAAGCGTTCCACCGTCCGGCAACCCGGCGAATGGTGATTGTGCACACCCGCGCCGAGGGCGGGAGCGGGCGATGCCAATTGGCCTTCACGTGACCTACTCCCTGCACTGCTAGGCGTCCGTCCACGATGGCCCATCCATCGGCCCACGTCAGGCTGTCATACCGGCGGGAGGCGCGAAAGCGGGGATAACCCGGTTTGGTCCGCGCCTTGACTCGGCGAAAGAAGGCGGCAAACGCTCGGTCCAGCCGCCGGAGCGGATCCCGCATCGCCGTGCAGTTCATCTGAACTGGACCTAGGCCGGCCGCACGAACATCCGTAAGTTCGCGACACTGGGTCACATAATTGAGTGCGCGGCGCTGGCTCCGCCAGGCATCTCGCCGCTGCTCGAGGGCCGCATTGTAGAGTTCGCAGGCGAAGCGAAGCTGCGCTTCAAGCGCCAGCCGCTGGCGGGCGGTCGGATAGATCCGGTACCGATACGTACGTCGAAGGATGACATGGCCGTCCATGCGCCTATGGTGCGGGCACTCTGCGACAGCTGTCTGTCGCAGGCTGCGCCGCGACCCGAAAAAGCGGCTAGCGGTCCACCGGGTAGCCGCGCTCGATCCAGGCGGCGGTGCCGCCGTCGACGTTGCTGACCGAGGTGTAGCCGAGGTGCTGGAGGTACCCAGCCGCGGCGAGACTCCGCTGGCCGCTGTGGCAGATGGCCAGGATCGGCCGATCACGGGGCACTTCGTTGACGCGTTGCTCCAGCTCCCCCAGCGGAATCAGTTGGGCGCCCGGCACGTGACCGTCCCGATATTCCCACGGCTCCCGGACGTCCAGCAAGAAGGGCGCCGGCTCGGCCTTGAGTCGTTGCCGGAGCTGGCCGACGTCGATGGCGGGAACCTGGGTCACGGAGAAATCTTAGTCGCCGGGGGCGCAAGCTTCACCGGTCACCTGGCGTCGTTTTCACAGCGTGAGCAAGGGCCAGCAGTACCTGCAATTCTTCGGCTCGGACGCGCTCAAGCGGCTGCACGGCTGCGCGATCGCCGAAGCCGGCCGGGGCGCCGACAGCCCCTGCGAACGCCTCGCGGTACCACTCCGCCGGCCGGAGGTCGGCTTCGGAAACCCGCAGGGGCCCATCGTGTTCATCAGCCCGAGCCCGCTGGATGCCGCCAGCGCCAGCAACGAGGCCTTCACCGAGTGGCTCGATCACGAAGCCGGGCTCGAGCACCACATGACGTCGGATACGCCGCAGCCTTATTACCAGTACGCGCGTGCCGTGCTGCTGGGCGCGCGGCGCCGGCTGGGGCAGAAATCCGAGAAGCACGACGTGATGGACCTTGCCTTCCACACCTGGGCCGTGCGCTGCCCGACAGCCAACCCGGACCTGGTGACCGATGACGCGTTGAACCAGTGCGTCGACCGCCACCTGCAGAGCCTGCTCGCCAGCATCAATCCGCAGCTGGTCGTCGCCATGGGCGGTCCTCTGGCGCGCCATCTCTGGTGGCGGACGATGCAGACCTGGGATGGGTGGGGTCCGATGACCTCGCTGCACGGCCGCGTTCTGGACGTCAAGCTCGGCAATCGCACCGTGCCGGCCATCCTGAGCGTGCATCCCTTCCAGCGCGGCATCGACCTGCATCCGGAGGTCATCGGGCGGGCCATCGGCGACCGCCTGAAGCCCGAGCAGTTCCAACCGCTGGAGTTGAAGGCCGCATGAGTACCCAGACGCCGACGGATCCCCGATTTATCGACAAGGAAGACGACAGCCATCTGCGCGAGCGCATGCAGAAGGCCGAACAAGCCGCTCCCCTGCGTCCCGGCGCGCTCTGCCCGCATTGCGGCGGTCATGCCTTCAAGCGGGCTGAACTGAAAGCGGGGACGCCGTGCCCTGCCTGCGGCAAGCAACCGCGCGTCGCCGCTTAGCAACCTAACGAACGGCAACACGACCCGTCATAGGGATCGCTTCGCGCGATCGGCGATCTCGGCGACGAAGCGCCGAACAGTCGTCACCGTAGTCCTCCCGTCGGCCTGAGGCACGTCCCACTCATGCTCCCGCCAGCTGATCGCCTGTTGGATCAGCCCGGCCCAGTATGGAAACGCCGCCTGCGCCCACGCGGCCGCCTTGATCTTCGACACCGGTTCGCCGTGCACGCAGGTATAGAGACCGCGGCACATCGTGAGCACCGCATACGCCTGCGCTCCGGGGGTGGCGTAATCGGTGACGCGCTCCTTGAGGCGCCGCATGTAGCTACGGACTGCTGCCGCATATTCCTCGAACGAGGAGTCGGGAACGACCGCCGTCACTGGTGGTCCGATAAGGGCGATGCCGCTGTGCCGAGCGGGATACCAGGTAATCGCCCATTCGGTGCCGGCGCTAACAACCGCAAACGGCTCCCCTACGGTGATGAGGTAAATCCGTGCCGGTCGCTGCCGGAGACTCGCGAGGTCCCCGACGGACACGTAGATCACCTCGACGCGGCCGCGCCATGTCGGATTGTCGTCCGCGAATTCGCGGTGCATGCGCTCGAGGCGCGCAGCCAGGTCTGATGACAGTTCCGTTGCCAGCACGACCAGGAGGTCGATGTCGCTCATCCGCTCGTCGAAGTCACCCGTGGCCATTGAGCCACAGAGGTAGAGGCCGACCAGCGCCGAACCAGTCGTGTTCGCGATAGCCGTCGTCACTTCCTCGATGACGGCTTTCGCGGCGGCAGGCGGGAGCCGGTTTCCAGTCATCCTTCAGATCCTAATGGCGGCTCCGAACCGACTCGCCCTTCTAGTATTGCCCGGTGGAAACTGGGCTTCGCGGGCGGCGGGCGTTGGTGACCGCCGCCAGCCGCGGCCTCGGGTTCGCCTCGGCGCGGGCGCTCGCCGCCGAAGGCTGTCGCGTGGTTATCTCCTCCAGCGATGAGCAACGCATTGCGGCCGCAGCTCAAACGCTACGCAACGAGGGCCATGACGTCGTGGCGCGGGTCGCCGATGTCCGGCAGGCGGACCAGTGCCGCGACCTCGTCGAGTGGGCGGTTAGCTCGCTGGGTGGGCTCGAGGTGCTGGTCAACAACACGCGCGGGCCCATCCTCGGCACGGTCGCGGGGCTCGACGACCAGGCGTGGGTGGAGGCGTTCAACCTGGTGTTCATGAGCGCCGTTCGCCTGACGCGCGCCTCCCTGCCGGCCCTGCGGCGCGATGGAGGTGCCGTCGTCAACCTCACCTCGATCGCCGCGCACCAGCCAGTCGACAATCTCGTGCTGTCGAACGCGCTGCGTCCGGCGGTGGTCGCGATGGGCAAAACCCTCGCCAAGGAGGCTGCCCCCGACGTTCGGGTGAATTCGATCCTCACGGGGCGCTTCGAGACTGATCGCATCCGGGAGGAGAACCGGCACCAGGCAATCACGCTCGGGGTTGACCCAACCGAGTACACGGCGCGGAGCATCAAAAATATCCCGCTGGGCCGGCATGGGCGCCCAGATGAGCTCGCGGCCGCAGTGGTCTTCCTGGCCGGCGACGCCGCCAGCTTTATCACCGGGACGACCCTCGCCGTCGACGGCGGGGAGTATCGAGGCCTGTTCTAACTCAGGGCCAGCGTCCGGGGAAGGGCTCGACGGTGGGCTTGTCCTTCCAGTCCTGGCGAACCGGCGCGAAGACGTCCACCACCGACACGCCCTCCGTGCCGGCCTTCGCGGAGTGGGGAACCGTGCTGGCGATCGTGTAGGTCTCCCCTACCCGTAACTCGCGCGATTGGCCGTCGACCACCATGGTTACCGAACCGCGGAGGACGAAGCCGACTTGCTCGTTCTCGTGCCGGTGCTCGGGAACCTGGACATTGGGATCGATGTCGACGAAGCCGATCGTGAGCCGTTCTCCGTTGACAACGCGGCCGAGCACCCCGTCCCAGATCCGCGTCGGCTTCAATTTCGCGACCACTTGATACACGCTCATTTCATCCCTCCAGTTCTTATGACCCCCTCCCTGCCCTCCCCCGCAAGCGGGGGAGGGAATATTTTCACCTACCCGCACGCGGGGAGGGAACGAATTATTTGTTGCGCGACGCCATTTTCGTCCCCACGCCGCTGATCTTCTTGCGCAGGTCCGCGGGAGCGAGAACCTCGACGGCATCGCCCCACCCCAGGATCCAGGGGGTGATCTCGAGCGTTCCGGTCACGGTGACCGTCATGTTGACCGAGCCCTTCGGCCCGTCGCTGAGCTTCTGCGATGGATGCCAGATGGATTCCCTCACGCGCGCCGCCGCCGGCGGAAAGAAGCGCAGGCGCACCTCGACCGGCTCACCGGAGTGGAAGATCCCCCAGGCACCCGCGAGGTACTTGTTGACGTCGAACTCCCCCGGGATCTGATAGGTCTCCGCCATCGGCTCGGCGCGCGTGATGCGCTCCAGCTTGAAGGTGCGCATTTCGCGCAGTCCGCGATCGCGGGCCACCACGTAGCTGCTGTGCCCGATCAGCGACGGCTCGAGAAAATACGGTTCGATCTCGCGCGGCTTCACGTCGTGATTCGCGCTCGGGTACCAGATGCGGACCGCCTTGTGCCCCGCCCAGCTGAGCGCGACCGTCTGCAGAACCCGCGAGTACGTCGGGTTGGACGGACGATCGGCCATCTGACGAACTGTGGCATGCACGTACTCCGCGACCGGCGCGGGCAGGACCGCCGCCAGCTTGGTGAAGGCGTCGGCGACATCCGGATCGGCCTGGTCCCGATGCCGGTGCATCAGGCGAACCCCCATCAGCAGCGCCATCGCCTCGCGCAGGGTGAACTTGACGGGCGCCACGAAGTAATTCGGGTCGATCGCGATCCGGCCGTTGTCCTCGTAGACCGGCACGTTCATCGCTTCGAGCGCCCGAATGTCGCGATAGGTGGTGCGCGGATTCACGCCGGTGCGGCGCGCGATCTCGCCGGTCGTCAACCCGTGGGGATTGCCCTGCAGCAGGGTCTGGATCTTGAGGATCCGGGCCCCGCGATCCCCCTTCTCGAACGAGCCCACTTCGTCGTTCAGTCTAGATGCTGTTATCGCGGCACCGGCTGATTCGGAACAAACTCAGCGCAACCTTTATAATGGGCGCTGCTTTCGCGCTTGCTTATGCCATCGCGCCAGGCACAATTCGCGTGGTTACGGGGGATTTGTGGCCCTTCGCCTGCTCCATTTCGCTGACCTGCATCTCGATCGATCCTTCGCGAGTGAGCGCCTCTATGGCGTCGGCGCCCAGCGACGCCGCGAGGATCTTCGGGCCGCCCTCCAGCGTATCGTCGAACGCGCTCGGGAGGCCCAGGTCAATCTGATCACCTGCGGTGGCGATCTCTTCGAACACGATCACGTCACCCGCGATACGGCAAGCTTCATCGTGCAGACGCTGGGCGACGCCGGGCTGCCACTGCTGATCGCGCCCGGCCACGCGGATCCGGCCGTGCCCAGCTCACCGTATCGATACCTTCGCTGGCCCGAGAATGTCACGGTGGCGACACACGAAGAGCTGCGACCCTACCGCTATGCCGACATCAACATCTGGACCGCGGGCTTCATGCGCTCCGATGTGCCGGAGGCGCCCTTGCGCGATTTCGCCCGGCGCGAGAATGGCACGCACCTTTTGCTGTTACATGCCTCGGACATGAGCCAGGTGCCGCAGGATGTGACCCCCTACAAACCCATCCTGCCCGCCCAGGTTCAGGAGGCCGGCTTTCGTCACGCGCTGCTCGGCCATTATCACGACGCCAGGACGTCGGAGTCGATCACCTATCCTGGCAGCCCGGAGCCGCTCGGCTGGAACGAATTCGGCCGTCATTGCACGGCGCTGCTGACCATGGGTGACGATGGCAACGTCCAGGTATTGCTGGAAGACATCAACCTGCGGCAGTTCGCCCAGGAGACGATCGACATAAGCGGGATGACCAGCCTCGACCATGTCCGCGACGCCGTGATGGCGATGCGGGAGGAGAAACACCTCGACGGCGGCGTCATCAGGGCCACGCTTACCGGTGAACGCGCCCATTCGCTCGTCCTGGATCCGCAAGCACTCTCGAAGGAGTGCAGTGATGGGTTCGCGTATCTCGAGTTCCGCGACCACTCGCGCGTGTCGCACGACCTCGACGCCGCCGCCCAGGAGTTCACCAGCCGTGGCGAAATGGTGCGCAAGCTGGTCGACCACAAGCAGGGGTCTCGCCAGGAGGAGCAAGCCGTGGGCCGCGCGTTGCAGCTCGCCCTCGATGCCTTCGACGAATGACGCTAGGCTGGACGCTGTGGTGAGGCCGAGGTGCGCTTAACCCGGATCGAGATCGAGGGCTTTGGCGCGCTGCAAGGGATGGAGCTGCGGTTCGGGCCGACGATGAACCTGGTCGTCGGACCCAACGAGGCCGGCAAGTCGACGTTGCAGGAAGCCATCGTCACCGGCCTCTATGGGCTCCAGTCGGGCGATCGTGCCCACTCGGCGCTGGTGGAACGCGCCGACCGCTGGCGCCCATGGCAGGGCGGCAACTTCGGGGTGGCGCTCGAGGTCGTGCTCGAGGACGGGACCCAGCTCCGCGTCGAGCGCGATCTTGACGCCGGGACAGTTCGCGTGTTCGACGTCAGCACCGGCGCCGAGCTGGGCGACCGCTTCGACCACGATGCATCGGGCGGGTTGCAGGTAGGACGCCAGCTGCTCGGTGTCAGCCGCGACATCTACACCAACACGGCGTGCATCTCGCGGAGCGAGGTGCTGCGCCTGGAAGACGCCGGCACCATCAAGGAGGCGATCATCGCCCTGGCGGATTCGGCGCATCCCGACCGAACGGCGCAGAAAGTTCTCGACCGATTGCGCCAGGAACGGACCCATCGCATCGGCAAGCCGCGCGGTCGCTCCGGCCCCTTGCACGATCTGGAGGCTCGCCTGACGGAACTGGAGCGGCAGCTCGCCGCCGCGCGGCAGGCGCGCGCCGCCGTCGATGAGCTCGCGCAGAAGCGGGAGACAGTCTCGGCGCTGACCG
>Ga0209474_10002124_pt1 | contig 18520 bp, 17 predicted proteins | sample GraSoiAngelo_145_FD_185902 | JGI IMG/M metagenome (GOLD analysis project Ga0209474, IMG submission 185902) | Grasslands soil microbial communities from the Angelo Coastal Reserve, California, USA - 14_1009_05_20cm (SPAdes) (version 2) | ecosystem: Environmental > Terrestrial > Soil > Grasslands... | reverse complement strand
CGGGAGCCGCAACGGCTTCCGACGCGAGGGTGGTCAGGTGCAGCCGGAGCTGTTCGAAGACCTCTCCATCGAGGAGCCGGCCTTCTGCGTCGAACCGCTCCTCGGCCCGGGCGACCGGGATCTCCGTCCCGACGACGCGGGCGCCGGCGATGCCGAGGATTCGCTTCAGGTCCTGCTGAGCCCAGAGTGCGCCGAACTGGCCGGTGCTCGCGCCGATCACGGCGACCGGCTTGTTCCGCAACGCGCCCTCGAGCCGCGGTCGCGATGCCCAGTCGATCGCGTTCTTGAGGCCGCCCGGGACCGAGCCGTTGTACTCCGGCGTCGCGAAGAGGATCGCGTCCGCCGCGGCCCAGTCCTCGCGCAGCCGGCGTGCCGACTCGGGCACGTCCTCCTCGAAGTCCTCGTCGTAGAGCGGCAGCTCGCCGATTCCCTCCCAGAGCTCGAGCTCGATGCCCTCGGCCGCCGCCTCGAGCGCAGCCCGCAGGAGGCTCGTGTTGAACGAGCCCGCCCGCAAGCTGCCGGAGACGGCGAGGATCCGCATCGTTAGCTCTCCTGCCTCGTGAAGGTCAGGTCGGCCTTCAGGGTGACCTCGTCGCCGAGGTAGTTGCCGCCGCTCTGGTTCGGCGCGTTCCACGCGACGCCGAAGGCGTTGCGGTCGATCGCCGTCTCGAGCGTGAGCCCGAGGCGCTCCCGGCCGAACGGGTCGACGCTCGGCGCCGACGCGAGGCGGCCCTTCAGCTCGACCGGCTTCGTGACGCCCTTGATCGTCAACTCACCGGCGCCGGTGACTGCGCCCGCGTCGTGGAGGACGAGCCGGTCGGCGCGGAACGAGATCTCGGGATGCCGCTCGGCGTCGAAGAAGTCGGGCGACTGGAGATGGCCGGAGAGCTGCTCATCCTTCACGTCGACACTCGCGACGCGCGCCGAGCCCGCGAGGGTCGAGCCCTCGAGCGTGGCGTCGAAGTCGCGGAAGCTGCCGCGGAAGTTGCTGACGCCGGCGTACTCGACCTCGAACGCGACGTCCGAGTGGACCGGATCGGCGACCCACTTCGTGCCGGCCGGCGCAAGAGTTGTGGTGGATTCCAGGGTGCTCATCTGAGAGATTGCCTCCTTGGGCGATTTAGCTATACTTGAGGACACAAGGATCATAGCGAGGAAAGATTGCCTAGTCAAGTATTGATCGCACAAGAAGTTTCTGCCGAGCCGAGCATCACCGCCTGGCTGCGCTTCCTCCGCGCACACGCGGCGATCACACGTGAGCTCTCCTCCCGGCTCGAGGCCGTACACGAGCTGACGCTGAGCGACTACGACGTGCTGATCCAGCTCTACCACGCGGAAGGACGGCGCTTGCGCCGGATCGACCTCGCCCGCTCCGTGCTCCTCACTGCGTCCGGGATCACGCGGCTGCTCGACGGGCTCGAATCCTGCGGCCTCGTCGGCAAGGAGAACTGCGATTCGGACCGTCGTGTGACGTACGCGGTGCTCACGGAGGCCGGCGTGAAGAAGGTCGAGGAGGCCCGGGACTCTCACCTCGCCGACATCGAGGAGCTGTTCGGCTCGCGGTTCTCGGCGCAAGAGCGGGAACAACTCGCCGAGCTGCTCGGCCGGCTGCCGCTCCAGCACACGACCGAGGCCTGCAGCGCGTGACGTACGCGTTCTCCTCGCTCAACGAGCTGGGGGACGGCGCAGGTTTTCGCAAGATCCGCGCCGCGCTCGGCGTGACCGCCTTCGGGATCAACGGAATCGTCATGCCGCCCGGCCACGAAGGCTTCCTCCACTTCCACGACACGCAGGACGAGCTCTACTTCGTCCACCGCGGCCGCGTCGAGGTAGAGGTGGAGGGCGAGACGCGCGTCCTCGGTGAGGGCGGGCTCTTCCACGTGGAGTCGACAACGCCCCGCAAGGTGTCGAACCCGTTCGACGAGGAGGCTGTGTTGCTCGCGATCGGCGGCAAGGACGGCTACGTCGAGCGCGACGGCCACATGGTCGACGAGGCGGACATCGCCCGCCGCGCGTCCTTCGGCAAAAGCGCCTAGAGAACCGCGACCATCCGGATCTCGCCGCCCTCGCCGATGCGCGAGAGCCGCTCCGGCACCTCGTCGAGCGAGATCGTGCTCGTCACGAAGCGGGCGAGGTCGAGCCGCCCGTCGAGCGCGGCCTCCGCGAGGAAGGGGAAGTCCTCCTGCGGGATCGTGTCGCCGCCGTGCGTCACCGCGAGCGTGATGCGCGGGCCGAAGACGTCTGCATCGAGGTCGACGTCGAGCTTCGCGCCCGGCGGCGGCATGCCGACGAGCGTCGCCGTCCCGGCGTAGGCGCACATCCGGATCGCCTGGGCGAGCCCGCTCGGGGCGCCGATCGCGGAGAAGGCGAACTCGACGCCGCGGCCACCGGCCAGCTCGCGTACCGCCTCGACGGGATCACCGTCGGAGGCGTCCACGACCTCGGTCGCTCCCAGGGCACGGGCGTACTCGAGCTTGTCCGGTGCGACGTCGACCGCGAAGATCCGCTTTGCGCCGGCCAGCAGGGCGCCCTGCACGACTGCGAGCCCGACGCCCCCACAGCCGATCACGGCGACGGAGGATCCCTCCCTCACCGGTGTCGCCCAGAGTGCGGCGCCCGCTCCGGTCGAGAAGCCGCACGCGAGCAGTGCCGCCTGTTCGACGGGCAGCTCCTCGGGCACCTTGACCGCGCACGCCTCGTGCACGACCGCGTGGCCGGCGAACGTGCCGCAGCGGAGCATCGGCGTCAGCAGTGCGCCATCGGCGGCGCGGTGTAGTCGCCGCTTCGCACGCAGCTGCGACGAGCAGCGGCGGGGATCGCCCCGCCGGCACTGCGGACAGTCCCCGCACGGCGCCCGCCAGGCGACGACTACGCGGTCGCCCGACGCGACCGAGGTCACCTCGCTTCCGACCTCTTCCACGACGCCGGCGCCCTCGTGCCCGAGCAGGATCGGGAACCGCATCCCCCAGCCATTCGTCTCGACGACGTGGAGGTCGGAATGGCAGAGGCCGCAGGCGAGGACGCGGACGAGCACCTCACGCGCGCCGGGCGGTTCGACCGTCAGCTCCTCGACGGCCGCGGCCGCGTCCGCTTCGGCGTAGACGACGCCGCGCGTCACGTCGCGCGCCGCAGCTGCTCGTCGAGCGGCACGAGCGCGAGCTGGAACGTCTCGACGGCGCTGGGGTCGGTGACGACGTTGTCGCCGAGCTCGAGCATCGTGAGCTGGTCGCGCGTGACGGGCGCCCCCGGCAGATGCTCGGTCAGCGTGGCCTGGGCTCGCATCGCGCCGAAGGGGACGTGCACCGAGGGACGCCGCACGCCGAGCACGCGCTTCAGGCGTTCCCAGAACTCGTTCCAGCTCACCGCGTCGGGGCCGCCGAGCTCGAAGGTCCGGTTCGCGGCCGCCTGCTCGGTGACCGCGAGCGCGTAGTACTCGGCGAGATCCTCGACCCAGATCGGCTGCAGCCGCTGCGTGCCCGGGCCGATGATCGGTGTCACCGGCGCGAAGCGCGCAAGCCTGACGAAGGTCGGGAGCACGCCGCCGTCGCGGCCGAAGACGAAGCTCGGGCGGTAGATCACGTGCTCGAGCCGGGAGTCCCGGACGGCCCGCTCCATCTCCCATTTCGCCGCGAAGTACGGCACGGCATCCTTCGTCCGCTCTCCGAGGCCGAGCGCGCTTGCGAGCACGAAGCGCCGCACTCCCGCCTCCTGCGCCGCCGCGACGACGTTCCGCGTTCCGTCCGCCATCACGCGCTCGAAGTCTGCCGGGCGGCCGCGGATGATCGCGACGAGATGGACGACCGCGTCCACTCCCTGGCACGCGGCGCGAAGGGAGGCCGGATCCGTCACGTCCCCGGTCGCCAGCTCGACGCCCCAGGCGGCAAGCCGCGTCGCGCGGGCGGGATCCCGCACCAGCGCCCGCACCCGGGTCTCGCGCGCTCGCAGCGCGTGCACGACGTGCGGCCCGATGAACCCCGTCCCGCCTGTGACGAGAACCGTCACGTTCCCTCGAAGTTCTGCCAGTAGCGGCTCGCGGTCGGCCCGCGCTGTCCCTTGTACTTCGAGCCGATCGAGTCCGCGCCGTACGGCGTCGCGGCGGGCTCCGTCATCTGCATGAAGGAGATCTGCCCGATCTTCATGCCGGGATAGATCGTGATCGGCAGGTTGGCGACGTTCGAGAGCTCGAGCGTCACGTGGCCGTCCCAGCCGGGGTCGATGAACCCCGCGGTCGAGTGAATGAGGAGGCCGAGGCGGCCAAGCGACGATTTCCCGTCGAGCCTTGCGACGACGTCGTCCGGGAGCTTGATGCGTTCGAGCGTGGAGCCGAGAACGAACTCGCCCGGGTGCAGGATGAACGCGCGATCCTCGACTTCTACGAGCTCGGTCAGCTCAGCCTGCTCGACCTTGACGTCGATGTACGGGTAGCGGTTGTTGTGGAAGACGCGGAAGAACCGGTCGACGCGGACGTCGACGCTCGACGGCTGCAGGAGCGCCTTGTCGTACGGGGCGATCTCGATCCTCCCCTCGGCGAGCAGGCGGGCGATCGTCGCGTCGGAGAGGACCATCGGTGCGATTGTCCCCGATATCGCGTCCCCCGCTGCGGTTATCGTGGCCTCGTGGCCGTCACGCGCTCAATCGAGCTCCGCACCGAGATTCCGGGCCCTCGCTCCCGCGAGATCACCGAGCGGAAGGAACGCGTCGTCGCCGATCCGCTCGGCCTCTACCTGCCGATCGTGATCGCGGACGGCAAAGGCGCCACGGTCACCGACGTCGACGGCAACAGCTTCGTGGACTTCGCGGGCGGCGTCGGCTGCCTCAACGTCGGCCACGCACACCCACGCGTGGTGGCCGCCGTGCAGGAGCAGGCGGCGCGGTTCTTCCACACCGACTTCACGATCGTCCCGTACGAGATCTACGTCGAGTACGCCGAGCGGCTGACCGCGCTCGCGCCGTTCTCGGGCCCGGCGAAGGCCGCGTTCTTCAACGCCGGCACCGAGGCCGTCGAGAACGCCGTCAAGTTCGCGCGCGGCTACACCCGCCGGCCGGCCGTGATCGGCTTCGAGGGCGCCTTCCACGGGCGCACGCTCCTCTCGCTCACGCTCACCTCTAAGACGCACCCGTACAAGGCCGGGCTCGGGCCGTTCGCGCCGGAGGTCTACCGCGTCCCGTTCCCGGACGAGTACCGCGGGATCACTGCGCGCGACGCGCTCGATGCGCTCGAGCGGGCGCTCTCGACTCAGGTCGCCGCCGAGACGGTTGCCGCCGTCGTCGTCGAGCCGGTGCAGGGCGAGGGCGGCTTCATCCCGGCGCCGCCCGCGTTCCTGGAGGGACTACGCGCGATCTGCGACCGCGAGGGGATCCTGCTCGTCGTCGACGAGGTGCAGACCGGTTTCGGGCGCACCGGCCGCATGTTCGCCGTCGAGCACTACGGGGTCGAGCCCGATCTGATCACGGTCGCCAAGTCAATGGCCGCGGGGTTGCCCCTCTCGGGTGTCGTCGGCAAGGCGGAGATCATGGACTCGCTGTGGGACAACGCGGTCGGCGGCACCTACGTCGGCAATCCAGTAGCGCTTGCGGCGGCCGTCGCCGTCCTCGACGTCTTCGAGGAGGAAGGGCTCGTCGAGCGGTCGCAGCGGATCGGCGACGCGATCCGCGCTCGGATGCTCGCGTGGCAGGAGCGCTACGAGGCGATCGGCGACGTCCGCGGCCTCGGCGCGATGCTCGCCGTCGAGTACGTCGAGGACCGTGAGACGAAGGAGCCTGCGCCGGGGATCGCGTCGCGCGTCGCCGAGGAGGCGGCTGACCGCGGGCTGCTGCTCCTCAAGGCCGGCGTCCACTCGAACTGCAACCGCGTTCTCTGCCCGCTCGTGATCACCGACGCCGAGCTCGAAGAGGGGCTCGCGGCGTGGGAGGAGGCACTGGAAGCGGTCCTCGCGTAGCCGCGCCCGCTGCTCATGCGTTCTAGCGGTGTGCCGGGACCGAGGTCGACAATTCCTGCCGTGTCGCGGCCCCCGCAGCCGGGCGACCTGATCGCCGACCGCTACGAGCTCGAGGAGGTCGTGGGTACCGGCGGCATGTCGACCGTATTCTGCGCTCGCGACGTCCAGCTCGACCGGCGCATCGCGATCAAGATCCTCCACGAGCGGTTTGCCGACGATCCGGAGTACCTCGAGCGGTTCCGCCGCGAGGCGCGGGCCGTCGCGCGCCTGTCGCACCCGAACATCGTCACCGTCATCGACCGCGGCGTCGACGACGGCCGGCAGTACATCGTCTTCGAGTACGTCGAGGGCGAGAATCTCAAGGAGCTCGTCCAGCGCACGGGGCGGCTACCGGTTCGCCGTGCGCTCGAGCTCGCGCTCGCGGTCGCCGACGGGCTCTCGTTCGCGCATGAGCACGGGCTCGTGCATCGCGACGTGAAGCCGCAGAACGTCCTCCTCAGCCGCGAAGGCGAGGTGAAGGTGACCGACTTCGGCATCGCGCGCTCGCTCCACGTCGAGCACGGCGTCACGCAGACGGGCACGGTGCTCGGCACGAGCGAGTACCTCGCGCCCGAGCAGGCGAGCGGTAAGCCCGTCTCGCCCGCGACCGATGTCTACTCGCTCGGCGTCGTGCTCTGGGAGCTGCTGGCGGGCGACGTGCCCTTCGAAGGCGAGAACTTCGTCGCCGTCGCGCTGCGCCACCTCAACGAGCCGCCGCCGGACCTGCGCGAGCGACGGCCGGACGTGTCACCGAGACTCGCCGCCGCGGTCGAGTGCGCGCTCGCGAAGGATCCCGCGCGCCGCTTTCCCTCGATGGCTGCGCTCGCCAGGGAGCTGCGCGCCTGCCTGGCCGAGGCCGACGGCGCCGCGCCTGCGCCTGCGCCGGTGGAGGACGCCGAGCTCACGCTCATCACGCCTCGACCTTCCGTCCCTGCGCGCGCTCGCAGGCAGCGCTCTCGCCGGCGTCCGCTGGCCTTCGCCCTGCTGGCGCTCGTCGTGGCCGGAGCGGCGTTCGCGGCGGTCGTGCTGCTCGGCGGCTCGAGCCACCACAACGGCGGGCCGGGCGGTGGCGGCTCGCCGGGCTCGACGGTGCAGCTCAGCGGCGTCGGCGACGCGCCCGCGGGCAACGGGGATACGCATGCGGACACGGCCGGCAGCGCCACCGACGGCGATCCGGCGACGTACTGGTACACGCAGACGTACAACTCGCCTCAGTTCGGCGGGCTACTCCCAGAAGGGCTCGGACTCGTGCTCGACGCGGGCAGCTCGGTGACGCTCGCGCGTCTGACGGTGACGACGCCGACGCCGGGCTTCGTCGCGCAGATCAGGGTCGGCGACTCGCCGACGGGCGCCTTCACGCCGGACTCCTCAACGCAGACCGTCTCGGGGACGACGGCGACGTTCACGCTCGAGGGACAGACGGCGCAGTACTACGCCGTCTGGATCACGCAGCTGCCGCCGGGCGACCACGCCGAAATCTCCGAGGTCAAGGCAACCAGCTAGTAGACGAGCTTCGAGCGGCGCTCGTGCCGCTCGAGCGCGAGCCCGATCAGCCGGTCGAGCGCGTCCGCGTAGCCGAGGCCCGACGCCTCGAACAGGCGTGCCCAGACGCTCGTGGCCGTGAACCCGGGCATCGTGTTGAGCTCGTTGAGGACGACCTCGCCGTCGCTCTCGCGCACGAAGAAGTCGACTCGCGCGAGGCCCTCGCACTCGGACGCGACGAACGACTCGACGGCGCGCCGCTGGAGCAGCTCGATCGTCTCCTGCGAAAGGCCCGGCGGCGGGACGATGAGCTCCATCCCGCCGTCGTCGTATTTCGACGCGTAGTCGTACCACTCGTGCTCGAGCGTGTCGATCTGGCCGGGCAGCGACGCGACCGGCGGCGGCACGCGGTTGCCGAGCACGCCTACCTCGACCTCCGTGCCCGCGACGAACTCCTCGACGAGCACCTTCTCGTCGTGCCGGAAAGCGAGCTCGACCGCCGCCTCCAGCTCGTCCTCGCCGTGCACCTTGGTGATGCCGACGGAGGAGCCGAGCCGCGCCGGCTTGACGAAGACCGGGTAGCCGAACGGGTTCTCGATCGCGTCGCCGAGCCGGATGGCGTGGTGTGCCGCGACGGGGATGCCGCTGTCGCGCATCACCTTCTTGAACAGGTCCTTGTCCATCGCGAGCGCGGACGCGGCGACGCCGGCGCCGACGTAGGGCACGTCTGCCAGTTCGAGCAGCCCCTGCACGGTTCCGTCCTCGCCGAACGGCCCGTGCAGGATCGGCAGAACGACGTCCACGGCGCCGACCGCCTCGAGCGTCCCGGACTGGGCCGGAACGGGCAGCGTCTCCGCCGGTGACGTCTCCCCCGGACCTGTCTCGGTATCAGTTACCAAGCCATGGCCCGACCGGTCAGGTCCGGCCTGGGGAACGAGCTGCGCCTCGGCCGGCGATGTCTCCTCCGTACCTGTCTTGGTATCAGTTACCAGGACGTGGCCGGATTGGTCAGGGCCGGCCTCGAGCGCCCAGCGTCCGTCCCGGCCGATCGCCACCTCGGCGATCTCGTAGCGCTTCGGGTCGAGGGCTGCGACCACCGATCGCGCCGAAGCCAGGGAGATTTCGTGCTCGCTCGATCGGCCGCCCGCGAGTACGGCCACGCGCAGTCGGCGAGCCGGGCTCACCCGGTGGTCGTCGTCGTCGGCGGCGGCCCAGGCGAGTGCTGGCCGATCACGATCGTAACCGTCGAGCCCTTGGTCGCCTGGGAGCCACCCTCCGGACTCTGCGACTGGACGATGCCGTCCTGGCTCGGGTCGGCAACGGCCACGTACTGCTGGGTGACGCTGAAGCCGGCACCCTCGAGATCGGTCACCGCCTGCTGTGCCGTCTCGCCCACGACCGGCGGAATCCCGACCTGTGGCGGGCCGTTCGAGACCTGGAGGGCGACCGAGGATCCCTTCGTGGCCGAGGTTCCGGGCGCCGGAGTCTGGTGGATGACCTGGTTCTGCGGCGCGGTGCTGTCGACGAAGGTCGGATTCGGGTTCAAGCCGGCCTGGTGGAGCGCTGCAATCGCCTGGGCAAGCGTGTCGCCCACGACGTTCGGAACGTCGGCGTGGGCCGGACCGCTCATGACGTTCACGCGCACCTTGGACCCCTTCGGCACGGATTTGCCCGCCGGCGGGTCGGTCGCCGTCACCTGGCCCTTCGTGTTCCCGGGGACGATGCGCTCGACCGGGACGAGGCCCTGGTCCGTCAGCGCCTGTTGCGCATCCGTCCACTGCTGGCCCTTGACGTCCGGCACACTCACCTTGGGCGGGCCGCTCGAGACGGAGATCGTGACTGTGCCGCCCTTCTCGACGTGCGAGCCAGCGCTCGGATTCTGGTTGAAGACGATTCCCTTCTTGTAGCTCTCGCTCGAACCCTTCTTCACTTCGGGGACGAGGTGGGCAGCGCGGATCTGCCGCTCTGCCTGCGCCTGCGGCTCGCCCACATAAAGCTTCACGGGCTCCATCGTCTTCGAGCCGGAGAGCTCGTGCCAGACGAAGAAGCCGGCGATCGCGGCCGCGATGACGAAGGCGGCGGCGACGAGCCACGGCCACAGCGGCCGCTCGGGCCCGCCGCGCTCCTCGAACTCCTCTTCCTCGACCACCGGCGGCGGGACGTAGCCGGCGCGTGCGCTGGACGGTGGCGCGATCATCGTGGCGGCGGTGGAGTCGGCCGCTGCAGCAGGGGACGGGATCCGCAGCACCTGGGTCGATGCAGTGGCCGCCGAGACGGGGGCGCCGCGGGCGACCCGCTCGAGGTCCGCCTCCATCTCGTCGGCGCTCTGGTAGCGATCGTCGGGGCTCTTGGCGAGTGCTCGCAGCACGACCTTGTCCAGCTCGGGCGGGATGTCCGGACGCAGCTTCGAAGGCGGCTTCGGCGGGGTCGAGAGGTGCTTCATCGCTATCTCGACCGGCGTCTCGCCGTCGAAGGGCGTCTTTCCCGTCAGGAGCTCGTAGAGGACGACGCCGAGCGAGTAGAGATCCGAGCGCGGATCGACCTCGCCGCCGCGCGCCTGCTCGGGGGAGAGGTACTGCGCCGTCCCCACGATCGAGCCCGTCTCGGTCATCTGGCTCGTCCCGGCGCGCGCGATCCCGAAGTCCGTCACCTTCACGCGGCCCTCGCCGTCGACGAGGACGTTGTGCGGCTTGATGTCGCGGTGGACGATGCCATGCCGGTGCGCGAAGCGGAGCGCGGAGAGGATCTGGCGCGCGTACTCGATCGCGACGTTGATCGGAGCGGCGCCGCGGCCGACGATCAGCTCCTTGAGGGAGCGGCCGTCGAGGAACTCCATCGCGATGTAGTACGTGTCCTCCGCGTTGCCGCGGTCGTAGATCGAGACGATGTTCGGGTGGTTGAGCGCCGCGGCGTTCTTCGCCTCGCGGCGGAAGCGCTCGATGAACTGGTCGTCGTTCGCGTGGCGGTCGTTGAGGATCTTGATCGCGACGCGGCGGCCGAGCTCCTGGTCCTCGGCGAGGTAGACGTCCGCCATGCCGCCCGCTCCGAGCTTGCGCATGATCCGGTAGCGCCCGTCGAAGAGCGTGTCGATGAGGGAGTCGCTTACCGCCACGGCCGCCTACAGGGTAGAGACATGGTCACCGACCCAGCAGTTTTTCGAGGATGGCCTTGGCGATCGGGGCCGACACGGAGGCGCCGAAGCCGTTGAGCTGCTTCTCGACCTGGACGGCGACGACGAAGCGCGGGTTGTTCGCCGGGGCGAAACAGACGAACCACGCGTCGTAGACGCCCGCGACGCCGGTCTCGGCTGTGCCGGTCTTGCCGGCGACGAGGACGCCGGGGATCTGGGCCGTCGTACCCGTGCCGCCCTGGACGACGAGCTGCATCATCTGGTTCAGCTCGGCCGCCGTCTGCGGCTTGATCGGCCGGCCGAGCATGTGCGGCGTCGTCCGGCTGACCAGGCTGCCGTCCGACGCGACGATGCGATCGACGAGGTACGGCTGCGCCTCTTCCCCGCCGTTAGCGATGGTCGCCCCCACCATCGCCATCTGCAGCGGCGTGGAGAGCATGCTGAACTGCCCGAACGCGAGCCGGCCCGGATCGATCTGAGATTCGTTCTTGGGGTCGAAGAGCTTCCCGTTCTTGTACAGACCGGACGCCAGGCTCGCGCTCGGCGGTGTGTCGAGCGGCGGCACCGAGTAGAAGCCGAACCGCTTCGCGTACTTGAGGATTTCCTCGCCCCCGATGTGCTTGCCGACGTTGCAGAAGACCGAGTTGATCGAGTGCTCGAAGCCCTGCGCGAGCGTGACGTTGCCGTAGGTCTCCGGCCCGTTCTGGTCCGGATTGCCCGCGTTCGAGACGTGCTGGCCGTACTCGACGCAGTAGCCCGGGTCGAAGAACGTCGAGCTCGGGGTGTAGGCGCCCGAGTCGAGCGCGGCCGCGGCGGTGACCATCTTGAACGTCGAGCCCGGCGGGTACAGACCCGCCGTCGCATTGTTCACGAGGGCCGAAGCGTCGCCGCAGGCTCCCTTGATCCGGCCGATCTTCGCGAAGCCGTTCGGCTGCTCGATGAGGTTGGCGTTGTACGTCGGCGACGAGGCCATCGCGTAGATCGCGCCCGTTTTCGCGTTCAGTGCAACCACCGCGCCGCAGCGGCCGGCGAGCTGTTGGAGCGCGAGCGCCTGGAGGGCCGGCCGCAGCGTGAGGATCACGTTGTCGCCGTGCACCGTCTGGTCGCCGAGCTTGTTCAGCGTGTCCTTGAACGTATTGGTGAGGTTCGTGTTCGCCCCGGTCAGGTAGTCGTCGAGCGACTGCTCGAGCCCCGTCGTCGTGCCGGCCGTCGTCGAGTAGCCGATCACCTGCGGCGCGATGTCTGCCGCCGTGTAGCGCCGCGTGAAGATCGTGAGGCCGTGCTTCCGGTGCCTGCGGTTCGTTGCGAGGACGGTGCCGCCGGCGCCCAGGATCTTGCCGCGGTCCACCGTGAGCCGTGCGACGAGCGCGATCGCGTTGTCCTGCCGGTCGGCGAGATCACCCACGGCCCACGTCTGCCAGTACGTCGTCGACACGATCAGCACGGCGAGCAGCACGAGCGCGACGACGGAGACGTGGAGAAGTTGCTTGTTCATGCCCCGGCCTGCTGCCTGTTCGCCCTATGTGAGATGAGCATCAGCCCCGCGACGAGGAGGAAGTTGGCGACCACGCTCGATCCTCCGTAGGAGACGAAGGGGAGCGTGATTCCCGTGAGCGGGATAACCCGCGTGATGCCGCCGACGATCACGAACGTCTGGAAGGCAAAGCCGAAGCTCAATCCGGCCGCGAGCAGCTTCGAAAAGCCGTCGCTCGCGGTGAGCGCGATCCGGAAGCCACGCAGGACGAAGCCCATGTAGAGGAGCAGCACGGCGGCCACGCCGACCAGCCCGAGCTCCTGCGCCAGAGCCGAGTAGATGAAATCCGTGTTCAGGTCCGGGATCACCTGCCGCCCGCCCGTCGACGTGAAGATCCCGTGGCCGAGGCCGGTGCCGCCGAAACCGCCGTGCCCGAGCGAGTAGAGCGACTGCACGAGCTGATAGCTCTGGCAGTCCTGTCGCAGCGCCGGGTGGCCGCTGAGCGGGCAGTAGATCGTGTGCGTCGACCAAGGCGAGAGCCAGTTCGTCACTCGGTCCTGCACGTGCGGCGTCAGATAGGACAAGCCGAACGAGCCGATGACGAAGAGGCCGAGTGCTGCGGCGACGAACGAGATCCGCGCCGTCGCGACATAGAGCATCGCGAGGAAGATCCCGTAGTAGAGAAGTGCGCTGCCGAGATCGTTGGTAGCGAAGAGGACGAGCATCGCGCCGCCCCAGATCACGAGCAGCGGCCCCCAGTCCTTCAACCTCCCCTGGGCGAGCACCTCCCGCTTCTCGCGGAGGTAGGCGGCGAGGAAGACGATGAGGGCGATCTTCCCGAGCTCGCCCGGCTGGAACTGGAGCGAGCCGAAGTGGATCCAGAGCCGGGAGCCGTTGATCGTCTCGCCGATCCCGGGCAGGGCCGGCAGGAAGAGCAGCCCGATCGCCGTGACCCCGAAGACGTACTTGTAGCGCTCGAGGGCCCTGTAGTCCTTGTGGAGCCAGAACAGCGTCGCGGCGAACGCGGCAACGCCGATCACGATCCAGAGCGCCTGCCGGAAGGCGTTGCTGGGGCCGAGGCGGTAGATCTCCGTCACCCCAATCGCCGTGAGGAGCGCGGCCATCGGCAGCAGGTACGGATCGGCGAGCGGCACGGTCAGGCGGGCGACGAAGTGCGCGACGAGGTAGAGGCCGAAGAAGAAGACGGCGTAGCCGAGCGAGCCGCCCGAGATCTGGGACGCGAGCGCGATGTAGACGGTGGCGAAGCCGATCGCCGTCAGGACGCCGACGGTGAGAAGTGCGGCGAGCTCCCGGTTGCGGAGGGTCAGCGCAGCAGCCTCCAGACGATCAGCGCCGCCACCAGCACCAGGATGAGGAGCCCAAGCAGGACGATCCGCACGCGGCGGGCGTCGGGACCCGGTGCGGTGAGCTGCTCCGGAATATCGCCGGGCGCGACGACCATCGTGTCGGCTCTCGGATCGTGCTGCGCCTGCGCGTACTCCCGCGTCTGCTCGTCGGGCTCCGTCTCGTCCTCGCTGATCGCCGGCATGGCGACGGTGTCCTCGGTGCTCGGCGCCGCTTCGGACGAGATCCGGAACGCGACCGCGGTGATGTTGTCCTCGCCGCCGCCGCGGTTGGCGGCCGCGACGAGCGCCTGCACGGCCTTGTCGAGGTTGTCGCGGTGCTCGTGGACGAGCTCGAGGATCTCCTCGTCCTCGACCATGTCGGTGAGCCCGTCGGAGCAGAGCAGGAAGACGTCGTCTTCCTCGCTGTCGATCGTGAAGGCGTCGACGTCGACGTCCGGGTCCGTCCCCACCGCGCGCGTGATCACGCTGCGCTGCGGGTGCACCTGAGCCTCTTCCTCCGAGAGCTTCCCGGTCTTGAGCAGCTCGTTGACGAGCGAGTGGTCCTCGGTGAGCTGCTCCATGTGCTCGCCGCGGACGAGGTATGCCCGCGAGTCGCCGACGTGCCCGATGGCGACGGTCATCCCCTCGACGAGTGCGACCGTCATCGTCGTGCCCATGCCGGAGGCCGAGGGGTCGTTGGTTGCACGGTCGTAGATGCGCCGGTTGGCCTCCTGGATGAGCGCGTCGAGCCGCTCGAGCCCTTGCAGGCGGTCTGAGTCGCCGCCCTCGAGGGCGGAGGCGGCGAGCCGCGATGCGACCTCGCCGGCCTGCGCGCCGCCCATGCCGTCGGCGACGGCGAAGAGCGGCGGCGCCACGACGTAGTTGTCCTCGTTGCGGAGGCGCCTGCGGCCCGTGTCGCTCGCCACTGCGTATGCGGCTACGGGCACGTCAGTCCTCCTCGATCAGGAGGTCGGTCTCGCCGACGCGGAGGACGTCGCCCGCGCCCAGCCGCTGCGCCCCCGCAACCCGCGCCCCGTTGACGTACGTGCCGTTCGTCGAGTCGAGGTCCTGCACCCAGACGCCATCGCCGCGCACCTCGATCCGGGCGTGCCGGGCCGACGCGAACTCGTCGCCGCTGAGCACGAGGTCGTTCTGCCCGCCCCGGCCCACGGTCACGGGCGCCGAGTTGAGCTGGAACTCGTCTCCTTCCGCGAGGCTCGGGCTGCGCTGGACGACGAGCCGCACCGACCTGCGCGTGGAGCCTGAGCGGCGGAGGCCTGCCGCCGCGGCCGCCGCCGGCGTGAGGATCATGCTGTCCTGGCTCGGTGCCTGGCGCTCCCGTCCCGCCGAGCGGATGACGCGCACGACGAAGAGATAGAGGAGGACGAGGAACGCGATCTTGAGCGCGAGGAGCGCCTCCGCAACCGAGGTAGAGGCAACCATCGCCACGGCGTTCCTATTCCCGCTCGGTCGAGAAGGTGACCGTCGTCTCGCCGATGGTGAAGCGCGAGCCGTCGTCGAGCCGCGCGCGCTGCACGCGACGGCCGTCCACCTCCGTGCCGTTCGTCGAGCCAAGGTCGACGAGCCAGTAGGTCGAGCCCTCCTGCACGATCTCGGCGTGGCGGCGGGATACGTTCGGGTCCTCGATCTGGACGTCGGCGTCTCGTGAGCGCCCAAGGACGGAGCGCCGCTGGTCGAGCACGCGCCGCTCGCCGGCCCAACTGAGCACGGCGACCTCGCGCTCGACGCCGAGCTCCGCGAGCGAGGCGGCCTCGGTCGGCTGCGTCCGCGGCTTGTAGACCATCGTCGCCCCCGGTGGCGGACTCTCCACGGCCTCTGCCTCCTCGTCGCCGCGCCGCCCGTACTGCGCCATCCGGGTCGCGATGCCGAACTCTCCCACGCTGAGATCCTCGTCGGTCTCGAACACGATCCGCGGCGGCGTCAGCAGCGCGTAGTTCTCGCGCGAGGCGTGCTCGGAGAGGTATTCCTCGAGCTCCGACACGAGCGAGTTCTCGTAGCCCTCGAACTGCTCACGGTCGCCTGGGGAGAGGTAGATGGTGTACTCGTTCGGGACGTAGACGCGGGTCACCGACGTCGAGCGGTGCTCGTCCATCTCCTTCGCAAGCTTGCGCGCGAGCTCGACCGGTTGGACGTTGGTGCGGAAGGCGCGGCCGAAAACGCCCTCGAAGACTCGCTCCAGCCGTTGCTCGATTCCCCGCAGGACCATCAGGTTGTCGCTGAGCGTACCCCCAGCGCGGGGGCGCGAAGCGCTGTGAACGCTGCGATCGCCCATGACGAGAGGAGAAGCGGGATCGCGGCGGCGCTCGGGACGGCCGCCACGGTGAGGACGATCATCGCCGCACCGAGCCCCGCCGCCGCCCAGCGGCCTCGGGCCCGCGCCTGCGGTAGGGCGACCGCGACGAGCGCGAGCGCGCAGGCCTCGACCAGCAGCGATGGCTGCGCGCCGGCCGCGCGGGCGAGCGAGCCGGCGACGTCGAAGGGATCGCGGGCGCCGGCGACGCCGAGGCCGAGCGGTGCCGCCCCGCCGACGAGGGGCAGGGCGACGTGGCGGATCCCGGCGGCGAGCGCCGCGGTCAGCACCCCGAGTACGACGGTGAGTGCACGCAGGGGCGCCGTGCGGACGCGTGCGGTGGCGACGGGGAGGAGGCCGAGCGCGGCGACGGGGGCCAGCAGCGGGCCGAGCACGAAGAGCAGCCCGGCGCGCGGCTCCCGCCAGGTCACGAGCAGCCAGCCGCCGGCGAGCGCGGCGTAGAGAAGTGCGAGCCCGAGCGAGACGTTCCCGAGCGGGAACACCGGCACGGCGAGCGCGAGCGCGATGCCTGCGCGCTCACGGAAGAACGTCGCCGCCGCCGCGGCCGCCGCGAGCCCGAACGGCCAGCCGTGCGGATAGAAGGGCAGGGCGGAGGCGGTCCAGCCGGCGAGGATCGCCGCAAGCAGGGCGGTGACGGAGTGCCCGGCGTCGATGCGCGGCGGCAGGGTGAGTGCCGGCCGGTGCGGGATGGAGGTGGACGAGCCGGCCCCGCGCAGCGCGTCCGCGAGCTCCCGGGCCGACGGTCGCCTCGCCGGGTTGGTCGAGAGCGCGCTGTCGACGAGGCGCAGGAGCCGTTTCGGCAGGTCGGGGCGAAACTCGCCGAGAGGCCGCGCGCCGGCTTCGATCGCGCGCGCCGTCTCGAGCATCGAACCGCGCCAGAACGGATGCCGTCCCGCGAGCGCCTCCCACAGCATCACGCCGACCGCCCAGACGTCCGCCGCCGGGGTAGCCTCCCCGCCCACCAGCCGCTCGGGCGAGATGTAGGCGAGCGTCCCCGGGACGTCCCCCGCCTCGGTCAGCGTCTCGGCCTCGGCCATCTGGGCGAGCCCGAAGTCGAGCACCCGCGCAGAGACTCGGTCACCCTCCGTCAGGAGGACGTTCGACGGCTTGACGTCGCGGTGCAGGATCCCGGCTGCGTGCGCGTGGGCGAGACCCTCGCACACCTGGGCGCAGGCCTCGATCGCCGCGTCCTCCGTCAGCTCGCCGGCGCGCAGCGCCTCGCGGTAGGTGCGACCGGGGACGAACTCGTAGGCGATGTAGACGTGGCGCGGGTCGCGTCCGAAGCCATAGGCACGCAGGCAGGCGGGATGGCGCAGCTGGGCGGCAGCCTTCGCCTCGCGCTCGGCCCGTGCTGCTGCCTTGCCCTCACGGGCGACGATCTTGAGCGCGACGTCGAGACCCGTCCGCTCGTCGCGGGCGAGCCAGACCGAGCCGGAGCCCCCGCTGCCAAGCGGCCGCAGCGGCCGGTAGCGGCCGAGCACGAGCTCGGCGCCGGTGAGCGCTGGGGCGGCGGCCTGTCCCATGCCTAGCGGAGATTGGCGACCGCGTCGGACTGTCCTTCCCGGCCCGGTTAGGCTTGCCTCCCGAGTGAGCACGCACGACGAAGACACGCAGCTCGAGTTCTTCGAGGAGCCGGAGACGCTCGAGTCGCCGGGCAGGCCGCGCCGGCGGATCAGGCCGCGGCGCGCCGGCGGTCCGCGGAGGCCCTCACCGCCGCCGCCGGGAGCCGTGGCGCTCGCGAGGCTCGCCGGGTTCGTGGCGCTCGCGATCGCGGTCGTTGTCGGCCTCGTCTTCTGGGTCGGCTCCTGCCAGGGCAAGAGCAAGCACGACGAGTACGCGTCGTACATGAACGACCTGCGCCCGATCGCGCTGAGCTCGGCCCGGACAGGCACGTCGTTCGTGAACGTGCTCGGCTCCGCGGACCTGACCCTCGTCGGGCTCCAGTCGAAGCTCGAACTGTGGTCGCGGCAGCAGCAGCAGGACTACGACGATGCGCTGCGCCTTCGGCCGCCCGGCCCGCTCCAGGCGGCGCACCAGGAGGCGCTCGCCACCTTCCAGCTGCGCGCGATCGGCCTGGCCGGCCTCGCCGACGATCTCGCCCGTGCGGGCTCGAAGACCGACACGGACGTGGCGAACTCGCTCGCCGCGCAGGCCCAGATCCTGAGCGCGAGCGACCTCGTCTGGGCCAACCTCTTCCACCTGCCGGCGACGCAGACACTGACGAGCGTCGGTGTGAAGGGCGTGATCGCGCCGCCGTCGCAGATCGTCTCGAACCCCGAGGTGATCACCGCTTCGTCGTTCGAGACCGTCTACCAGCGCGTGAAGGCGGCGAACACCGGCGGCAAGCCGCCGAGCGGCCTGCACGGGAGCATGCTCGTGAGCACCGAGGCCGTGACGGGCAGCAAGACCGTCACGCTCAGCCCGTCCACCCCCCAGACGGTGGACGTCGCGGCGGACCTCACGTTCAAGGTGACGTTCACCGACTCCGGCAACTTCCAGGAGGTGAAGATCCCGGTCTCGCTCAGGGTGACCGTCTTTGGGAAGGAGGTGCTGAAGAAGACGCAGGTCGTCCCGTCGATTCTGGCCCAGCACACGACGACGGTCTCCTTCGGGAACCTCAACCTGCCGACGTCGGCGTTCGGCGCGAACGCGAGGGTGCACGTCGAGATCGGGAAGGTGCCGGGAGAGAAGCGGCTCGACAACAACAGCGCCTCGTATCCCGTCTTCTTCAGCCTCGGCTCGGGCGGGTAGCCGTTGAGCTCTGCGGTGGCCGGCTGG
>Ga0209474_10002123_pt1 | contig 18520 bp, 15 predicted proteins | sample GraSoiAngelo_145_FD_185902 | JGI IMG/M metagenome (GOLD analysis project Ga0209474, IMG submission 185902) | Grasslands soil microbial communities from the Angelo Coastal Reserve, California, USA - 14_1009_05_20cm (SPAdes) (version 2) | ecosystem: Environmental > Terrestrial > Soil > Grasslands... | reverse complement strand
GGTCGCCGTCCGCTCTACCGCCGTCTGCTCACGTCGCCGCTCTTCCTGCTCGTGCCCGCCCTCGTGATCGCCATCAGCACGCTGCTGGAGCATCCGCGGCTGGCCCACGTGCTCGGCACGCTCATGAACGCCGGCGTCGCCGTCTGCATCCACCGCTGCGTGCGGCAGTCCGCGGACGGGGTCGGTCGTCTGCTGAACTCGCGCCCGCTCGTGTGGATCGGCGTGATGAGCTACTCGATCTACCTCTGGCAGCAGATCTTCCTGAACCGCAGCTCACCGGCGCCTCTCTGCGCCTTCCCGCTCAACCTGGCGCTCGTGTTCGGAGCGGCCGCGCTCTCGTACGGGCTGATCGAGCGTCCCGCGCTCACCTGGCGCGCGCGGCTCGAGTCGCGGCTGTTCGCCCCGCCGCGCCGGCGGCCGGTGGCCGCGCCGGCCGTGGCGCGCGGTCTTCCGGCTGCGCTGCCGGTCCGATCTTTCACGGCCGCGCGGCCGTCCCTCGCTGATACCATGGCCCACCCGGAGAGTACGGAGGCGCCAACGCCAACCCGGGTCTGACGAGGGTCGCCACGGCTGCGCCGGGGCGGCCCGAGCGGGGGGTATGGGGGCCATTTCGTGGCCCCCATTCAGTCGGACGCAGGAGCCATGGCATGGCGAGTGACGAGCGGACGGCAGAGCTGCACTGGCAGTCGGCGACGACGCTGGCGCAGCAGATCAAGCGCAAGAAGGTCTCCCCGGTCGAGGTCGTCGACGCGATCCTCGCCCGCATCGACAAGCTGAACCCGACGCTCAACGCCTACGTCACGCTCACCGCCGAGACGGCGCGGCGCGAGGCGCGGGCGGCCGAGCGGGCGCTGACGAAGCGCGGCGCGAGGCTGGGGCCGCTGCACGGGGTGCCGTTCTCCGTGAAGGACCTGGTGATCACGAAGGGCGTGCGCACGACGTTCGGCACGCCGCTCTATCGCGACAACGTGCCGAACGAGGACGCCCCGATCGTGGCGCGGCTCAAGGCGGCCGGCGGCATCATGCTGGGCAAGACCAACACGCCGACGATGGGCTGGATCGGCGCGACCCACAACCTGCTCTTCGGTCCCACCCGCAATCCCTGGAACCTCGAGCGGACGCCGGGCGGGTCCAGCGGCGGCGCCTCGGCGGCCTGTGCGGCGGGGCTGGGACCGCTGCACGTCGGCACCGACGGCGGCGGCTCGATCCGCATCCCGGCCTCGTTCGCCGGCATCTTCGGCCACAAGGCCTCCTACGGCCGCGTTCCGACCTACCCGGTGAGCGGCGCCTGGAGCCTCTCCCACGCGGGACCGATGACGCGCACGGTCGCCGACGCGGCGCTCATGCTGAACGTCTGCGCCGGACCCGACGAGCGCGATCAATACTCGCTGCCCGCCGAGCGCGTCGACTTCGTGACCGCCCTGCGCGGCTCGCTGGCGGGCTGGCGCGTGGCGTGGACCGACGACCTCGGCTTCGCCGACTGCGTCGACCCCGAGGTGAGCGCGGTGTGTGCGCGCTCGGCCCGCGCCTTCCGCGAGCTGGGCTGCCGCGTGGAGGAGGTGCAGCCGGCGTGGCCGTCGCCGCGTGACGCCTGGTACGAGATCTTCTGCGGCGGCATCGCGACGCGGCTGGCGCCCTTCCTGGACCGGCGCAGCGAGATCGACGCCGGCCTGGTGCGCATCATCGAGGCCGAGCTGCGCCATCCGCCGTCGAAGTACGTGCAGGCGTGGCTCGATCGCCTGGCCTGGTGGCAGCATCCGCGCGCGTTCTTCGAGAAGTACGATCTGCTGGTGACGCCGACCATCGCCTGTCCGCCATTCAAGCTCGGTCTCGACAATCCGCCAGAGATCGCCGGTCGCGCGGTCGGCCCCTACGCGTGGATTCCGTTCACCTACCCCTTCAACCTCACCGGCCAGCCGGCGGCGTCGGTGCCGGCCGGCTTCACCGCCGACGGGTTGCCGGTCGGATTGCAGATCGTCGGGCGCCGCTTCGCCGACACGAGCGTGCTGCGCGCCGCCGCCGCCTTCGAGCGCCTCCGGCCGTGGGCCGGGCACCGCCCGCCCCTCGGCTGAGGCGTGCCGGGCCCGTCTGCTCCCGACGCTTGCTCGAGGAACGAGGCCGCGCGTCGTTGAAGAGTGTGCCCGCCGGCGCCGCTCGCGGTGTAGCGATTTCAACGTCGCCGGCGTGGGTCATCGGCATCGCAGTTGCGAGCCCTCCCGGCAACTCAAACCCCGAGGAGGGCTCCGCATGGGACGGATGACTCGCAGACTGATCGTCGTCGCGATGGTCGTGCTGGCGACCGGTGTCGCCGCGGCCCAGAGCATGACGGGCGGAACGACCGGCACGACCACGACGGGCGCCACCACGACCGGCACGACGTCGGCTTCGTCGCCGTCAACGCTGGCGACGGGCGGTCCCACGATCGACGAGATCGTGTCGATCACCCGCTCGGTCGACCCGGCCGCGAGTGCAACGCCGGCCTTCACGGTACCGCCCGGACGCCGTCTCGTCGTCACCGACGTCGTCATCACCAATCCCAGTGCGACACCGATTTGCGGCGCCGCCGTGACGCCCGGCGGCGCCACGACCACCGGCACGGCGACCACGACGACCAGCACGGCCACGACGGCCGGCACGCCGGCCACGGCCGCGACGACCGGCACCACCGCCGCGACCACGACACCGACGGTCGTCGAGTCGGGAACCGGCGCGCTCTGCGTGCCGGCGCAGACGTCGATGTCGCTCACGCTCACGACGGGGCTCGAGTTCAACTCGGGCCAGAGCGTGCTGCTCGCGAATCAGCCGGTGACGCCGACCGCGGCGCCGACCGCGACGACCGGAACGACGACGGCCGCGACCGCGGTCGGTCCGCTGCTCTACCATCTTCGCGGCTTCCTGGTGGCGGGCGCCTGACGTCACCGCCGGATGGCGTCCGAATGATTGGACGTTGACGGGTGCACGCGCGCGGCTGCACGCTGCGCGCGTGACACTCGCCGACATTCTCGTCTCCCTGGCGCTGGTCGGACTCGTCGTCGGCGCCATGCTCGTCACGCTCGAGCAGGGTCACCAGGCGTGGTCCGTCGGCGCCGCGCGCGTCGAGGCGCAGCAGAGCGCCCGCGCCGCCCTCGCGTGGCTCACGGGCGAGCTGCGCGGCGCCGGCCAGGGGAGCACGACGCAGCCGGCGCTGTCCGTCGTCGAGCCCACGCGCCTCGTGCTCCACGTCGATCGCAATCACGACGGCGTGATCGCCGGCGCCGGCGAGAGCGTCACCTGGAAGCTGGATCGCGACATCCTGCGCCGCGACGCCGGGGCCGGCGCGCAGCCGGTGATCAACGGCGTGCGGGCGCTCGCCTTCCAGTACTTCGACGGCCACGGGCGGGAGACGGCCGATCCCAGTGCCGTCCGGCGCGTGCGCGTCGTCCTCACCACCCGCGCCGACCACGCCCGTTCGCTGGCCACCGAGGGCCTCGGCCCGACGTTCACCAGCGAGGTCCGTCTCCGCAACCGCTGAGCCGTCCCCGGGGGACCCCGCCCCTGGGCAAGAGCCTGCCGGCGGGCCAATCCCACCATCCGGGGTGGGGCAGGCGGTCTCGCGGCCCCACCGGTCGCACAGCTCGACTGAGCCTGAATTTCCCTTAAAAAATCGTCGCTTTTCGCTTGACACGTCTTTTTGGCAAATGTAATGTCGCCAATCAGGTGGGGCGAAGTGGGATGAAGTGGAACCCGGAGCCCATAAGGACATGTTCAGGGGCCGCTATCAACACACGATCGACCCGAAGGGGCGCTTGAGCATCCCGGCCAAGTTCCGGGACGTGCTGGCGCGCTACGAGGGCGCCGATCTCGTCGTGGTCCCCGATGGTGAGTGCCTGGAGGTCTACCCGGTGGCCGAGTGGGAGCGCATGGAATCGAAGCTGCGCGAGCAGTCGCGGTTCAGCGCCGAGGTGCGCGAGATCAGCCGCCTGTACGTCTCGCGCGCCCGCGACGTGGCGCTCGACGGCGCCGGCCGCATCTTGCTCTCGCCCGACATCCGCCGCGAAGCGGCACTGGACAAGAACGTGACGCTCGTCGGCGGCGGGCTCGACAAGTTCGAGGTGTGGGATCGCGGCCGCTTCGAGGAGTACGACCGGACCGGTCAGCCGAAGCTGCCGTCGCTCTACGACAAGCTCGCGAGCCTGGGAGTCTAGCGGTTCACGTTCCCGTCCTCGTGGACGAGGTCGCGTTTCTGCTGCGACCGCGTGACGGGGGCTGGGTGATCGACGGGACGGTGGGCATGGGCGGACACGCAGAGGCGTTGCTGGCGACGAGCGGGCCCGACGTGCGCCTGCTCGGCCTCGACGCCGATCCGGAGGCGTTGCGGCAGGCCGGCGGCCGGCTCGCGCGCTTCGGCGAGCGGGCGCGGCTGGTGCACGCCAGCTTCGCCGAGCTGGCGCAGGTGGCCGTCGAGCACGGCGTCGCCGAAGCGCGAGCGGTCCTGCTCGATCTCGGCGTCTCGTCCTGGCAGCTGGACGCCTCCGGGCGGGGATTCTCGTTCCAGCGCGACGAGCCGCTCGACATGCGCCTCGATGCCACACGCGGGGAGACCGCGGCCGCGCTGGTGAACCGGCTGCCGGAGGCGGACCTCGCCCGGCTGCTGCACGAGTACGGCGAGGAGCGGTACGCGCGCCGCATCGCGCGCTCGATCGTCCATCGCCGCCCGCTCGCCACCACCGGCGATCTCGTCGCCGCGGTGCGGGCGGCGGTGCCGCGCCGGGCCTGGCCGCGGCGATTGCACGTCGCGACGCGCACGTTCCAGGCCGTGCGCATGGCCGTGAACGACGAGCCGGGCGCCCTCCGACGCGCCCTCGAGGCGGGGCCGCGGTTGCTGGCCTCCGGCGGGCGGCTCGGCGTGATTGCCTTTCATTCGGGCGAAGACCGCATCGTGAAGCAGACGTTCCGGACGCTCGACGGCGCGGGGTTCGCCGCGCTCGAGCCGTCGCCTCTCCAGCCCGGAGAGGACGAGGTGCGGGCCAATCCCCGCGCCCGGAGCGCGAAGCTGCGCGTGCTGGAGCGGCTGCCGTGACGAAACAACAGCGACTGCATCATGAGCAGGATCCCCGCGTGCGACGCGCGCTCGTCGCCGGCTTCGTCGTGTCGGCGCTCCTCGTCGTCGGCTGCCTCGCCGTCGTCGGGCTGCGCGTCCAGCAGGTGCACCTTGCCTACCAGCTCGAGCGCCTCCACCGCGAGCGCGCCGACATGGAGGTCGTCCTTCGCCAGCTCGAGGTCGAGGTCGCGACGCTGCAGGCGCCCGGCCGTGTCGAGCAGCGCGCGCGTCAGCTCGGGCTGGTCGCGCCCGACCGCGCGCAGGTCCGTCTGGCGCGGGAGTACACGCCGGGCGGCACCGGACTGGCCGCCGCCCACAAGAGCCGCCTCGCCGCACTGCCGGGCGACGCGATGAGAGCGCCCATCAGGTGACGCGCGCCGGCCACCCGGCGGCGGACGGACGGAGGGCCGCATGAGCGGTCTCCGCACCCGCGTCCTCGTCCTCGCCGGCATGCTGGCCCTCGCGTTCACCGGCGTCCTCGGGCGCCTCGGCTGGCTGCAGATCGTGCGCCACGCCGACCTCGCCGCGCTCGCCGAGCGGCAGTACTCGCGCACGGTCGTGCTGCAGGCGCAGCGCGGTCCGATCGTCGATCGCCAGGGCGCCGCGCTGGCGACCTCGAGCCCGGCCGAATCGCTCTTCGCCCAGCCGCGCGTCATGGGCGACCCGGTGCGGGTCGCCGCCCGGCTGGCGCCGCTGCTCGGCGTCCCGGAGTCCGAGATCCACGCGCAGCTCACCGGCGGCCGGCCGTTCGTCTGGCTCCGGCGCAAGCTGCCGCCGGCGACCGCCGCCGCGGTGAAGGCGCTGCGCGAGCCGGGCCTGGGCCTGCTGCCGGAACCGCTGCGGCTCTACCCGAACCGCGAGCTGGCCGCCCACGTCGTCGGCTTCGAGGGCGTCGACGGCGGCCTCGAGGGCATCGAGCGCTCGCTCAACGAGACGCTGGCCGGCATCCCGGGCAAGGCGGTCGTGGGCCGGGACGCGCTGGGGCGCGAGGTCGTCACCGAGGCGGTGCTGCAGCCGCCCGCCCCGGGGCACGGCGTGATGCTCACGCTCGACCGCACGATCCAGTACCTGGCCGAGCGCGAGATCGACGCCGCCTGGCGGCGCACCCAGGCCAGGGCCGCGATGGCGGTGGTGCTCGACCCGCGCACCGGCGACGTGCTCGCGCTGGCCATCCGACCGACGTTCAACCCGAACACGTTCCTCGACGTGCCGTCGCGCGAGCACTGGCGCAACCGCGCCGTCAGCGATCCGTTCGAGCCGGGCTCGACGTTCAAGGTGATCCTGGCCGCGGCCGCCCTCGAGGAGGGCGTGGTGCGGCCCGACGACCGGATCTGGGCCGAGAACGGCAGCATCACGATTGCCCGGACCACCATCCACGACTGGAGAAAGTACGGATGGCTGTCCTTCGGCGAAGTGCTGCAATACTCGTCGAACGTGGGTTCAATAAAGGTGGGGCTGGCCCTGGGGCGCGACCGCTACTACCGCTACATGACCGCGTTCGGTTTCGGCGCCGCCACCGGCGTCGGCCTGGCGGGCGAGAGCCGGGGGCAGCTGCGCGAGCCCCAGCGCTGGTCGGCCCTCTCGCTGCCGACGATGTCGATCGGCCAGGAGGTGTCGGTCACCGCGCTCCAGATGGTCGCGGCCTTCGGCGCCATCGCCAACGGCGGTGTCCTCATGCAGCCGCGGCTCGTGCGCGCCGTGTTCGACGCCGACGGGCGGGAGACCCGGCGGTTCGAGCCGCAGCCGGTGCGCCAGGTGATCTCGCCGGAGACGGCGCGCACGCTCACCCGCCTGATGACGCAGGTGGTGGCCGCCGGCACCGGGCACAACGCCGCGATCCCGGGTTACGAGGTGGCCGGCAAGACGGGCACCGCGCAGAAGCTCGATCCGGCGACGCACCGGTACTCCCGGAACCCCGGCGTGCTGTCGTTCGTTGGCTTCGCGCCGGCCGATGAGCCGCGCTTCGTCATGCTGGCGATGCTGGACGAGCCGCGGACCGAGAAGTGGGGGAGCGAGGCGGCCGCCCCCATCTTCGCGGCGATCGGCGCCGAGGTGCTGCGCTATCTCGAGGTGCCTCCGCGCGACGTCGCCCCGCTGCAGATCGTGACCCCCGCCGACGGGGCGGCCGGCCGGCTGCGGCTGGCGAGCACGTCGGCCGAGGCGACCGCCGACCGCGAGCGCGTCGTCCCCGATCTGCGTGGGCGCACGCTGCGGCAGGCGCTGGCCATGCTGGCGCCGCTCGGCGTGGCCGTGCGGCTCGAGGGTGGTGGCCGCGTGGTGGCGCAGACGCCGGCGGCGGGCGCGCCGGTGGAGCTGGAGACGAGCGTGCGGCTGACCCTGGCCGGGCCAGCCGCGAGATGACATGGCGAGGAACGAGGTGCCCGTGAGCGTGCTGCTCGAGGCGCTGCCCGAGCGTCGGGTGGTCGGCGCCCCACCGGCCGCGGTGCGGGCGCTCACCGCCGACTCCCGGCGCGTGGAGCCGGGGGACTGCTTCGTCGCCGTGCCCGGCTTCAAGCAGGACGCGCGCCGCTTCGTGTCGGACGCGGTCGCCCGCGGGGCGCGGCTGATCGTGACGGAGGGCGAGCCGCTGGCCGCGCTGCCGGTCGCGCAGGTGCTGGTGCCCTCGGCCCGCCGCGCGCTGGCGCGCCTGGCCGACGCGTTCTACGGCCATCCGTCGGCCGCGCTGGTCGTGGTCGGCATCACCGGCACCAACGGCAAGACGACGACGTCGTACCTCGTGAACGCGCTGCTGCGCGCGCGGGGGCTCCGCACCGGCGTCATCGGCACCATCCAGTACATGCTCGACGAGCAGGTGCGGCCGGCCGGCCAGACGACGCCGGAGGCGCTCGAGATCCAGCAGATGCTCGGCGAGATGCGCGAGCACGGCATCGGCGGCGTGGCGATGGAGGTCTCCTCGCACGCGCTGGCGCTGGCCCGCGTCGACGGCATCGAGTTCGACGTGGCGGTCTTCACCAACCTCACCCAGGACCACCTCGACTTCCACGGCACGCTCGACGAGTACCGTCGCACGAAGCGGCGGCTGTTCGAGCAGCTGGCCACGTCGCCCAAGCGCGGCCGCACCGGCGTCGTCAACGCCGACGACCCGTCGGGGACCGAGATGGTGCGGGATCTGGGCCTGCCGGTGCTGTCCTTCGGGCTCGATCCGGCGGCGCAGGTCCGCGCGGTCGAGCACGTCTCCGGGCTCGACGGCATCCGCATGACGGTCGAGACGCCCCACGGCCCGCTGACGCTCGCCTCGCCGCTGATCGGCGATCACAACGTCAGCAACCTGCTGGCGGCGACCGCGACGGGCCTGGCGCTGGGGCTGCCGCCGCGCACGATCGGGACCGCGCTGGCGACGGTCAGCGCCGTGCCCGGCCGCTTCGAGCAGGTGCACAGCGGCCAGCCGTTCCTGGTCGTGGTCGACTACGCGCACACGCCGGACGCGCTCGAGCGGGTGCTGACGACCGCCCGCAAGATCACCCCCGGGCGCCTGGGTGTCGTGTTCGGCTGCGGCGGCGACCGCGATCGCACCAAGCGCCCGATCATGGGCGAGATCGCCGCCCGCCTCGCCGATCGTCTGTGGGCGACCTCCGACAACCCGCGCTCCGAGCGTCCCGAGGCGATCCTGGACGAGGTCGCCGTCGGGGTGGCCCGCGTGCCGGGCGCGCCCGCGCGCTGCGCGAGCGAGCCCGATCGCCGGGTGGCGATCGGGGCGGCGCTCCACTGGGCCGCGGCCGGCGACACCGTCGTCATCGCGGGCAAGGGGCACGAGACCTACCAGGTCATCGGCGCCGAGGTGCTGCCGTTCGACGATCGGGCCGTGGCGCGCGAGATCCTGGCGGAGCGCGGCTGGCGATGAGCCATTCTCTGCGAATCCCGAGGCGTGCCACGGCCGCATGAGCCGCATGACCACGCTCACCGTGCAGGACATCGTCCGCGTCACCCAGGGCGCGCTGGTCGCCGGCGATCTCGGCATTCCCATCACCGGCGTGTCGATCGACTCGCGCACGCTCGGCGTCGGCGAGGCGTTCTTCGCGATCCAGGGTCACCGGCTGGACGGCCACGGCTTCCTCGGCGAGGCAGCCGCGCGCGGCGCCGCCTGCATGGTCGTGCACACGCTGCCCGACGACGTTCCCGCCAACGTGCCGCTGGTGCTCGTGGAGGACACGACGAAGGCGCTGGGCCGGCTGGCCGCCTGGCATCGCTCACGCTTCACGATCCCGGTCGTGGCCGTGACGGGAAGCAACGGCAAGACGACGACGAAGGAGCTGGCGGCCGGAGTGCTGTCGACGCGGTGGAACGTCCTCAAGCCCGAGCGCTCGTTCAACAACCAGTGGGGCCTGCCGCTCACGCTGCTGCAGCTCGGGCCCGAGCATCAAGCCGCGATGCTCGAGATCGGCTCCAACGCGCCGGGCGAGGTCGCCGCGCTGGCCGTGCTGGCGGCGCCCACGGTCGGCATCGTGACCACGGTGGCGGCGGTCCATACCGAGTTCCTCGGCTCGCTCGACGGCGTGCGCGAGGAGAAGGCCGGTCTGGTGCGTGCGCTCGCCCCCGACGGTGTCGCCGTGCTCAACGCCGACGACGCGCGCGTGACCGGCATGGCGCGCGACACCCGCGCTCGTGTGGTGACCTACGGCCGCAGCGGCACCGCCCACGTGCGCGCCGTCGGCGACCTCGTCGACGACGAGCGAGGTCTCGCGTTCACCATCGAGACCGGCGGCGTCCGCCAGGCCGTCACGCTGGCGCTGGCCGGCCGCCACAACGTCACCAATGCCCTGGCGGCGGCCGCCGCCGGCATCGCGCTCGGCCTGCCGCTGGGCGACATCGCCCGCGGGCTCGCCGAGGTCCAGCCGGTGGCGGGGCGCTGCGTGTGGCGCCACGCCGGCGCCGTCATGATCCTCGACGACACGTACAACGCCAGCCCGACCTCGGTGCGGGCGGCCCTCGACACGGTGGCCGCGCACCGCCGCGGCCGGCGCGTGATCGTCGTGCTCGGCGACATGCTGGAGCTGGGCGCGATCACCGACGACGCCCACCGCGACGTCGGCCGCGCGGTGGCCGGGCTGCCGGCCGACGAGCTCGTCGGCGTCGGGCGGGCGATGCAGGCCGCGGTGGAGGCCGCCCGCGAGGCCGGGCTCGCCGAGGCGCGACACCTGACGACGTTCGAGGACACCGTCGCCCACCTGCTCAAGCGCCTGACGGCGGGCGACCTCGTGCTGGTGAAGGGCTCTCGCGGGATGCGGATGGAGCGCGTGGTGGACGCGCTCGTCGCGCGGCTGGCCCGGTCGGGACGCGAGCGGTCGGAGCTCGAGTGAGGATGGCGGATGCTCTACCTCTTCCTCGTCCCGCTGGCGAAAGATCACATCGTCTTCAACGTCTTTCGCTACCTGACGTTCCGCTCGTTCATGGCGCTGATCTCGGCGCTGGTGATCTCGCTCGTGGTCGGCCCCTGGCTGATCGGGCGGCTGCGGCGCATGCAGCTCGGCGCCGAGACGATCCGCGAGGACACACCGGAGCGGCACCGCAGCAAGAAGGGGACGCCGACCATGGGTGGCGTGGTGATCCTCACCGCCATCCTCGGCTCGACGATCCTGTGGGCAAATCTCACGAACCGCTACGTGTGGGCGGTGATGCTGGCGACGGCGGGGTTCGGGCTGATCGGCATGTGGGACGACTGGCTCAAGATCCAGAAGCGCCGGGGCCTGCGCGCGCGCGTGAAGTTCGGGGCGCAGGGGCTGCTCACGCTGCTCCTGCTGCAGATCGTCTTCTGGCAGCCGGAGCTGAGCTGGCAGCCGGTGCTGGCGATCCCGTTCTTCAAGGGCTGGCTCGTCAACCTCGGCTGGTGGTGGTTCCCGTTCGCGATGCTGGTCGTGATCGGCAGCTCCAACGCCGTCAACCTCACCGACGGTCTCGACGGGCTGGCGATCGGGCCCATCGTCATGGCCGGCGGCGCGTTCGGCATCATCGCGTATCTCACCGGCAACTTCCGGGCGGCCGACTATCTCAAGATCCTCAACGTCCGCGGCGCCGGCGAGCTCACGGTCTTCTGCGCGGCGCTGATCGGCGCCGCCGTCGGCTTTCTCTGGTTCAACTGTCATCCGGCCGAGGTGTTCATGGGCGACGCCGGCTCGCTGGCGCTGGGCGGCGCCGTCGGCATGCTGGCCGTGCTCACCAAGGCCGAGCTGCTGCTGCCGCTCATCGGCGGGCTCTACGTGGTGGAAGCCGTCTCGGTGATCGTGCAGGTCGCCTCGTTCAAGCTCACCGGCCGGCGCGTCTTCCGCATGGCGCCGTTGCACCACCACTACGAGCTGAGCGGGTGGGCGGAGCCCAAGATCGTGGTGCGCTTCTGGATCGTCTCGTTCGCGCTCGCGCTGCTGGCGCTGACCACCCTGAAACTGCGATGACGCGCCCACACTCATTGCGATCGCCCGACGCGCCGGGGCGCGGTGGCTCCGAGTGGAGTCCAGACGACCACGGGGCGGCCGACCGCCTCGATCCGAGGGCGGCTGGGCTCCATCAGGCTGCGCCATGCACGGTCATGCGCGGTGGGAACGGGTCGCTTGGACCCCACCTGAAGCCACCGCGCCGCGGCGCGTCGGCAACGGTGGTGAGACGTAGTCGCACATCACGTTCGGCGGGGTCAGACGACGCGCGGGGCGAACGGGTCGGGCATCGGGGCGTGGCGTGAACGCGGTCGAGGAGGATATTGGCGTGGTGTCGCGGGGGCGGGGGTGGTTGGTGGCGTGGGGGGGGCGGCGGGTCGTTGTTGTCGGGATGGCGAAGAGTGGGATCGCGGCGGCGCGCCTGCTGCGCGCGGTGGACGCCGAGGTCGTGGCGGTGGACGTCAAGCCGGTGGAGGCGCTCGGGCGCGAGGCGGCGGCCCTGCGCGCGGCCGGCGTGACGTTCGTGAGCGACGTGGTGGGCCAGCGCGCCTTCGACGGCGCCGCCCTCGTGGTGGTGAGTCCCGGCGTGCCGCTCGACAGCGCCGAGCTGGCCCCGGCGCGGGCGCGGGGCGTGCCGCTCATCGGCGAGCTGGAGCTCGGCTGGCGCGCGATGCAGGCCGAGACGATCGCCATCACCGGGACGAACGGCAAGACGACGACGACGGCCCTCACCGGCGCGCTGCTGGCCGAGCAGCCGCGGCCGGTGCTGGTCGGTGGCAACATCGGGACGCCGCTGGCCGCCCACGCGCTCACGTTCCCCGTCGACGGCCTCGTGGTGGCCGAGGTCTCGTCGTTCCAGCTCGAGACGATCGAGACGTTCCAGCCACGGGTGGCGGCGGTGCTCAACCTCACGCCCGACCACCTCGACCGTCACGGCGACTTCGCGGGCTACGCCGACGCGAAGGCACGGATCTTCCTGAACCAGACGCCGGCCGACTGCGCCGTGCTGAACGCCGACGACCCGGCGACGGCGGCGCTGGCGCCGCGCACGCGGGCGCACGTGCTCTGGTTCAGCCGTCAGCGGGTGCTCGACCACGGGGTGTTCGTGCGCGACGGCTTCATCGTCGCCAAGCTCAACGGTCACGTGGAGGCGATGCTGCCGCTGGCCGAGATCGGTCTGCGCGGCCAGCACAACGTGGAGAATGTCCTGGCCGCGACGGCGTGCGCGCTCTGGGTCGGGCTGGGCAGCGCGGCCATCCGCCATGCGGTCGGCCGCTTCCGCGCGGTGGCGCACCGGATCGAGTTCGTCCGCGACCTGGCCGGCGTGCAGTTCTACAACGACTCCAAGGGTACCAACGTCGCCTCCACGATCAAGGCGCTCGAGAGCTTCGACGAGCGCGTCGTGCTGATCGCCGGCGGCAAGGGCAAGGGCCAGGACTTCGGCCCGCTCGCCGACGCCGCCCACGGCCGCGTGGGCCACGCGGTGACGATCGGCGAGGACGGACCCAAGATCGCCGCCGCGCTGCGCGCCGCCGGGATCGCCGTGAGCGCGGCCCCGACGCTGGCGGCCGCCATCGCGACGGCGCGCGCGGACGCCAGGCCGGGCGACGTCGTCCTGCTGTCTCCGGCGTGCGCCTCGTTCGACATGTTCCAGAACTACGAACACCGGGGCGACGTGTTCAAGCAGCTCGTCCACCAGCTCGACGTGCCGGGGGGATCCGGGGCCGAAGCGGCGCCGGCGCTCCCCCAGGACGAATAGCGTGCCCCGCAAGGTCACGCCCGACATGTGGCTGTTCGGGGTCGCGGTCGTGCTGCTGTCGGCCGGCGTCGTGATGGTCTACTCGGCCAGCGCCGTCGTGGCGGCCGACCGCTTCGGCGACCCGTACTTCTTCCTCAAGAAGCAGCTCTTCTGGGCGCTGCTGGGCTCGGTCGGGATGCTCGTCGCGGTGCGTATCGACTACCGGCGACTCGAGCGCTTCGTGCTGCCGGCGCTGGTGCTGGCGGGCGTGCTCCTGGTGCTCGTCCTGATCCCGCCGATCGGTCAGGCGATCAACGGTACCCGGCGCTGGATCCGGCTGGGACCGGTATCGTTCCAGCCGGCCGAGCTCGCCAAGGTGGCGCTGGTCTTCTACCTCGCCGCGTTCGTGGCGCGCCGCCAGGAGGAGGTCGCCGACGTCCGGCGCGGGCTCCTGCCACCGCTGCTGGTGGCCGGCAGCTTCGCCGCGCTCGTGCTGGTGCAGCCCGACCTCGGCAACTGCCTGACGCTGGTCGCGCTCACGTTCGGGCTGCTCTACCTGGCCGGCAGCCCCGTGCGCTACCTGGCGTGGGCGATCGCGCCGGCGCTGCCGCTGCTGGCCCTGGCGATCTACGCCGCGCCGTACCGGCTGCGCCGGGTCACCGCCTTCTGGGATCCGTGGGCCGATCCGCGCGGCAGCGGCTTCCAGATCATCCAGTCCTGGCTGGCCTTCGGCAACGGCGGCCTGGTGGGGCAAGGCATCGGCGCCTCGCGGCAGAAGCTCTTCTACCTGCCGGAGTCGCACACCGACTTCATCTTCGCCGTCGTGGGCGAGGAGCTCGGGTTCATCGGCGCGGCCGCCTTCGTGGCGCTCTTCGCCGTCCTCGTCTGGCGGGGGCTGCGCGTCGGACTGCGGACGTCCGAGCCGTTCGGCGCGTACCTGGCGCTCGGAATCACGCTGCTGATCGCCACCCAGACGCTCGTCAACCTCGGCGTCGTCACCGGGTTGCTGCCCACCAAGGGGCTGCCGCTGCCGTTCATCTCGTTCGGCGGCTCGGCGCTGTCGATGACGATGCTGTCGACCGGCGTGCTCCTCAACATCTCCCAGCACGCCCATGTTTAAGCGCTACCAGCAGATCCACTTCGTGGGGATCGGCGGCGTGGGCATGTCGGGCATCGCCGAAATCCTGCTGACCCTCGGCTATCGCGTGACCGGTTCCGACCGACGGCGCAACGAGACCGTCGAGCGACTGGAGCAGATGGGCGCCAAGGTCTTCATCGGGCACGCCGCCAGCAACGTGGAAGGCGCCCACGTCGTCGTCTACTCGTCGGCGATCTCCCGCGACAACGTCGAGCTGGTGACCGCGCACAACCGCCAGATTCCGATCATCCCGCGCGCGGAGATGCTGGCCGAGCTGATGCGGCTCAAGTACGGCATCGCCGTGGCCGGCACCCACGGCAAGACCACGACCACCTCGCTGGTCGGCGCCGTGCTCGCCGAGGGCCGCTACGATCCCACGATCGTCGTCGGCGGCCGCGTGACGAACCTCGGCTCCAACGCGCGCCTGGGCCAGGGGGACTACCTGGTGGCCGAGGCCGACGAGTCCGACGGCTCGTTCCTCAAGCTGGCGCCGACCATCGCCGTCGTCACCACCATCGACGCCGAGCACCTCGATCACTACCGCACGCTCGACGCCATCCGGGAGGCGTTCGTCGCCTTCGTCAACAAGGTGCCGTTCTACGGCTCGGCCGTGCTGTGCCTGGATCAGCCCAACATCCAGATGCTGCTGCCACGGCTCGAGAAGCGCGTCATCACGTACGGGCTCGAGTCGGGCGCCGACCTGGTGGCCCGGCGGCTGCAGCTGGCCGGCATGACCAGCCGCTTCGACGTCTACCAGCGCGGCACGCTGCTCGGCGACTGCCTGCTGCAGATTCCCGGTCGCCACAACGTCCTCAACGCGCTGGCGGCGGTCGCGGTCGGTCTCGATCTCGAGATTCCGTTCCTGACGATCCAGAAGGCGCTGGCCGGCTTCGCCGGCGTCCAGCGCCGGTTCCAGATCCGTGGCACGGCGGCGGGGGTGACTGTGGTCGACGACTACGGGCATCATCCGGCCGAGATCCGCGCGACCCTGGCCGCCGCCAAGGCCGGGTTCGACAGCCGGGTCGTCACGGTGTTCCAGCCGCACCGCTACAGCCGCACGCAGCACCTGCGTGAGGAATTCCTCACCGCGTTCAATCAAGCCGACGTGCTCATCGTGATGGACATCTACCCGGCGGGCGAGTCGCCCATCCCCGGCGTCAGCGCCGCGGACCTGGCGGACGGCATCCGTGCCCACGGTCATCGCAACGTCACGTTTCTCGGCAGCGACCGGACGCGCCTCGTCGACTACGTGTGCGAGATCAGTCGGCCCGGGGACCTCGTGCTGACCCTCGGAGCCGGTGACGTGAGCCAGTTGGGGCCGGACATTCTGCGACGGCTCGATGCCGAGTCGCCGAATGGGAGGAACTAAATGCTAGGAGAGATCCGGGGGGAAGTGCGCTTCAAGGAGCCCCTCAGCTTCCATACGTCGCTGCGCATCGGCGGGGCGGCCGACATCTTCGTCGTGCCGCAGGACGTCGACGACATCCGTCACGCGCTGCTCTTCGCCGACCGCGAGCAGCTGCCGGTCGCGGTGATCGGGGGCGGCAACAACCTCTTGGTGAAGGACCGCGGCATCCGCGGCGTCGTGCTCCGGCTGGAGGGCTGCCTGGGCCGCGCCGAGTTCCATGGCGAAGAGGCGGTGGCGGGGGCCGGCGTCAGCCTGTCGTCGCTGATCCGGGAGGCGGCCGCGCTCAACCTGGGCGGCATCGAGTGTCTGGTCGGCGTCCCGGCGACGATCGGCGGCGCCCTGGCCATGAACGCCGGCACCGCCGATGGCAACATCGGCGATTTCGTGAGCGCCGTGTACTACCTCCACCCGGACGGCACGATCGGCGAGTTCAAGCCGGGCAACGGGCTGCCCTACACCGCGTTCCACGCCCCGGCCGGCTCGGTGCTGGTCGGCTGCCGCCTGCACTTCCACCGCCGGCCGCTCGCCGACATCCAGAAGGACATCAAGCAGCGGCTGAAGACCAAGAAGTCCACCCAGCCCCTGGCCCTGGCCTCGGCCGGCTGCGTGTGGAAGAACCCGCCCGGCGAGCTGGCCACGCGGCTCATCGAGAAAGCCGGCCTCAAGGGCAAGCGCGTCAACGGCGCCGAGATCTCGGCCAAGCACGCCAACTTCATCGTCAATCGCGGCGGTGCCATGGCGGCCGACGTGCTGGCGCTGATGGAGATGACGCGCGAGCGCGTGCACGCACATTTCAAGCTCCAGCTGCAGCCCGAGATGCGGATCGTCGGTGAGTAAAGGGCTCATCTCGCCGCGGGGGCGGCCGCCCGCCCTCGGCGACATGGGTCAGCACTCGGTGGCGGTGGCCGGCCAGCGGGTCGGCCGGGTGCGGCGCCGCCGGCCGACGCGTCCGGTGCGCTGGCGATGGGTGCTGGGGGCGACGACGCTGACCGTCGCGGTCGCGGCGTGCCTCGTCCTCGGCGGCCACTGGGCGCTCACCTCTCCGCGCTTCGCCGTCACCGCCGTCGAGGTGCGCGGCGCCTCGCGGGTGCCGCCCGAGCGCATCCTGGAAGCCTCCGGCATCGTGCACGGCGAGAACCTGTGGCGCATCGATCCGCACCAGGTGCAGCGCCGGCTGGAGGAGCTGCCGGAGATCCGCCGCGCCGACGTCGTCCGCGAGCTGCCCAACCGCGTCTCCATCGTCGTCGAGGAGCGCCGCCCGTTCACGCTGGTCCACGCCGGGCGGCTGCACTGGCTCGACGAGGAGGGCCGCGTGCTCGGCGAGGAACGCCACGCCGTCGTCCCCGAGGTGCCGGTCATCAGCGGGCTCAGCGAGGACGAGCTGGCCAGCATGCGCACCACGCCGGGCCCGCGGGCCCGCGCGGCCATCACGCTGATCCGCGCCCTGCTGCGCACCGGCAGCACCCTGGCGTCGGAGATCTCGGAGATCGACATGAGCCGCTCCGAAGGCCCGGTGCTCTACACCCTCGACGGCGTCGAGGTGCGGCTGGGCACCGAGGAGTGGGAGGAGCGGCTGGCGCGGCTGGAAGGCGTGCTGGCCCAGGTGGCGACCGAGGACGTCCGCGGCGTCGACCTGCGCTTCCGGGATCAGGTCGTGCTGCGGCGAGGGACCCGGTGAGACGCAGCCGAGGCCCCGAGCCCATCGTCGGTCTCGACGTCGGGACGACGAAGATCTGCGCCGTGATCGGCGAGCCCACGCCCGGCGGCGGTCTCGACATCGTCGGGATCGGGGCCGCGCCCTCACGCGGGCTGCGCCGCGGCGTCGTGGTCAACATCGACTCGACGGTGGAGGCGATCAAGCAGGCGGTGGCCGAGGCCGAGCAGATGGCCGGCCTCGACGTCTCGCGCGTCTACGCCGGCGTCGCCGGCGGCCACATCCGCTCGCTGAACAGTCGCGGCGTGGTGCCGGTCTCGGGACGCGACCGCGAGGTGAGCCCGGCCGACGTGGAACGCGTGGTGGAGGCCGCCCGGGCCGTCAACGTGCCGCAGGACCGCGAGATCATCCACGTCCTGCCGCAGACCTTCGCGGTCGACGACGCCGACGGCGTGCGCGAGCCGCTCGGCATGTCCGGCGTGCGGCTGGAGGTCGAGGTCCACATCGTCACCGCGGCGGTCACGTCGGTGCAGAACGTCGTGCGCTCGGTGAACCGGGCCGGGCTCGCGGTGCAGGACGTGGTGCTGGAGTCGATCGCCTCGGCCGAGGCGGTGCTCTTTGCCGAGGAGAAGGAGCTGGGGGTCGTGCTCATCGACATCGGCGGTGGCACCACCGACATGGCGCTCTTCCGCGACGGCGCCGTCTGGCACACCGCCGTGCTGCCGCTCGGCGGCGATCACATCACCAACGACGTGGCGGTGGGTCTGCGCACGCCGATGGCCGACGCCGAGAGCCTCAAGAAGCGCTACGGCTGCGCGCTGACCGCGCTGGTGCCGGCCGAGGAGACCGTCGACGTGCCCTCGGTGGGCGGCCGCAAGCCGCGCCAGCTCTCGCGGCAGGTGCTGTCGGAGATCATCCAGCCGCGTGTCGAGGAGATCTTCACGCTGATCGCGCGCGAGCTCACCAGGGCCGGCTTCACGGACGCGGCCACCGCCGGCGTCGTCGTGACCGGCGGCAGCTCGATCATGGAGGGCGTGCCCGAGCTGGCCGAGGCCGTGTTCGACCTGCCCGTACGCCGGGGCGTGCCGGCCGAGGTTGGCGGGCTCGCCGGCGTCG
>Ga0209474_10002122_pt1 | contig 18522 bp, 18 predicted proteins | sample GraSoiAngelo_145_FD_185902 | JGI IMG/M metagenome (GOLD analysis project Ga0209474, IMG submission 185902) | Grasslands soil microbial communities from the Angelo Coastal Reserve, California, USA - 14_1009_05_20cm (SPAdes) (version 2) | ecosystem: Environmental > Terrestrial > Soil > Grasslands... | reverse complement strand
CAGGCGCTCGAGATCGACTACATCGACGAGTCGGAGGTGCTGACGCCGGCGGACCTCGAGCACCACGTCGACAAGTGGCAGTTCACCGTCCCCTTCGTCTGCGGCTGCGCGAACCTCGGCGAGGCGCTGCGCCGGATCGCGGAGGGCGCGGCGATGATCCGCACGAAGGGCGAGGCCGGCACGGGCGACATCGTCAACGCCGTGACGCACATGCGCGCGGTCTTCGGTCACATCCGCAGGCTCGGCGCGCTGCGCGAGGAGGAGCTGTACGCCGAGGCGAAGGAGCTGCGCGCGCCGCATGAGCTCGTCAAGTGGGTCGCCGAGAACGGAAAGCTGCCGGTCGTGACGTTCACCGCGGGCGGGATCGCGACGCCTGCCGACGCGTCGCTCTGCATGCAGCTCGGCGCGGACGGCGTCTTCGTCGGCTCCGGCATCTTCAAGTCGGGCGACCCGGAACGCCGCGCGAAGGCGATCGTCGAGGCGACGACGCAATTCCAGGACGCGGACATCCTCGCGCGTGTCTCCGCCGGCCTCGGCGAGCCGATGGTCGGCATCTCGACGCAGACGCTCGACCCGAGCGAACTGCTCGAGACCCGCGGCTGGTAACACGCGACCGCGCCTGGCGGCGCGCGCAGCTCCGTCCGGCGCGGGGAGGAGGATTCCCTCGTGCGCGAGACGAAGCCGGTCTGGACGTCCTCGTCCTTCCTCCTCTACACGGGCGGCCTGACCGTGCTCGGCGGTGGACTCGCCGCGCTCGGCTACCTCTCCAGTCGCTATGGCAGCGGCGCCAAGGCGGCGTGGGCACTGCTCGTCCTCGCCATCCTCTACTGGATCGCGCATGCACTCCGCCTGCGCGGTCGGCAGATTGCCGCCGGCATCTTCGCGTTCGCCTCCGTGATCGCGTGGGGCACGTTCATCGCGTTTCTCTTCGAGTGGTGGGGCTGGAACGGCGTGAGCGGGTCGCTCAGCAACTGGTCGTGGTCGCGCCTTGCGCTCTGGCTGCTGATCCTCGCCGCCGCCTGGGACGACCGGAGGAGGTTCGGCTTCCCGTTCATCCGGCTGATCTCGGCCGTGGTCGGCTGGCTCTTCGTCGTCGACCTCATCACGGCCGGTGGGAGCTTCACCGCGGCAGTCACGCTGCTCGTCGGGATCGCCTATCTCCTCTGGGGCACGATCCACCGCACGCCGTCCTCGTTCTGGCTTCATCTCGTCGGAGGGCTGTTGATCGGGGGCTCGATCGTCTACTGGGCACACACCGGCGACGGACAGTGGGCCGGGGTCTCGATCGCGGCGTTCTGCTTCGTCGTCATCGCGTATGCGACGGGGCGGTCGAGCTGGGCCGTCCTCGGCACGATCGGCTTCTTCGCGGCGACCGTCCATTACCTCATCGGCTCGCCGACGGACATCGTCGGAGCTGCCTTCTCGGGCTCGCCGCCGCGGCACGTCAGTCCGGGGGCGCCGGCGGTCGCCTTCGGGCTACTCGGCTACCCCCGCACCGCTGCCCGAATAGCGCTCGTTACCATCGAGGCGATGGAGAAGCCGCTCAAGATCGGCGTCCTCGCCGTTCAGGGGAACTTCCGGGAACACGCCGCCGTACTGCGGCGGCTCGCCGCCGAGCCGGTCGAGGTGCGGCTTCCGGAGCAGCTCGAGCGGCTCGACGGCCTCATCATTCCCGGCGGCGAGTCGACCGCGATCGCCCGTTTGATGCGCCTCTACGGCCTCGACGAGGCGGTGCGCGAGTTCGGCGGCCCGATCTTCGGGACGTGCGCGGGCATGATCGTCCTCGACCGCGACCACCTCGGGGTGGGCGGCTACCGGACTCGGCGCAACGCGTTCGGCCGGCAGGTGAAGAGCTTCGAGGCGGACCTGGACGTCGGGGACGGCGACGAGCCGCTGCGGGCCATCTTCATCCGCGCGCCGTGGCTCGAGGACGCGGGGCCGGACGTCGAGGTACTGGCGGAGGTCGACGGCCATCCGGTGCTGGCGCGCGAGGGACGGCTCCTCGTCGCAGCCTTCCACCCGGAGCTGACCGACGACACGCGCGTCCACGAGCACTTCTTGAACATCGTGAGGGAGGAGAGCGGTGTCCGGGCATAGCAAGTGGTCGTCGATCAAGCACAAGAAAGGCGCCGCGGACGCGAAGCGCGGCAAGCTCTTCTCGAAGCTGACCCGCGCGATCATCGTCGCAGCGAAGGACGGCGGGCCCGATCCGGCCGGAAACCTCGCGCTCCAGAACGCGATCGAGAAGGCGAGGGCCAACTCGATGCCGAAGGACAACATCGACCGGGCGATCGCGAAGGGCGCAGGCACAGACTCCGACGCCGCCGCGTACGAAACCGTCGTCTACGAGGGCTACGGCCCGGCGGGCGTCGCCGTGATCGTCGAGGCGCTGACCGACAACCGCAACCGGACGGCGGGCGAGGTGCGGCACACCTTCGCCAAGAACGACGGCAACCTCGGCACCTCGGGTGCGGTCGCGTGGCTGTTCGAGCGGCGCGGACTCGTGCTGGTGCCGGCGGAGGGCGCGGACGAGGACGAGCTCACGCTCGCGGCGGCCGAGGGCGGCGCCGACGACGTCTCCCTCGACGGCTCCTCCTACCAGGTGCTGTCCGCCGCCGAGCAGCTCGCCACGGTGCGCGAGGCGGTCGAGGACGCCGGCTTCGAGATCGAGTCGGCCGAGCTGACGATGCTGCCGAAGACGACCGTCGCCGTCGAGGACGAGAACGAGGCGAAAAAGATCCTGCGCCTGATCGACCAGCTCGAGGAGAACGACGACGTGCAGGAGGTCTACGCGAACTTCGACATTCCCGAAAGAGTCCTCGAAAGCGTGGCCGGCTAGCGCCGTCCCCGCTTCCTCGGAGACGGAACTCCGCGCGCCGGAGAGCGCGGTCTCCGGCGCGCTCCGTGCTGTCTTTCTTGCCCGCCCGCTGAGGCCGCTTCGCGGCGTCTGCGGGCGCGGGATGGGCCGCCGGCCAACGCGGCTTCGCCTGCGTTGGGCCTCCGGCTAGAGCAGGAGTCGTCCGGGGCGGCGCCTAACGTCTCTGCGTGAAAGTCGTGGGCATCGATCCGGGGACTGCTGCTTGCGGGTACGGAGTCGTCCAAGAAAGCGGAGGCCGCCTCAGGGAAGTGGCCCACGGCTGCTGGTCGACACCGGCCGGCGAGGACATGGTCGTCCGTTTGAAGACGATCCACGACGCCGTCGCAGCGCTCATTGCCGAGCACGCGCCGGATGCGGTGGCGGTCGAGGAGTCGTACGTCGGCGGCGACGCCCGCATCGCGCTCTTCGTCGGCCAGGCACGCGGCGCCGTGCTCGTCGCGGCCGCCAACGCGGGAGTTGCCTGCTGCGAGTATGCGCCCGCCCGCGTCAAGCAGGCGATCTGCGGCTACGGCCGTGCCGAGAAGGCGCAGATGCAGCGGATGGTGAAGATGCTCCTCGGCCTCGAGGAGCTGCCAACGCCGCACCACGCTGCCGACGCTCTCGCCGTGGCGATTTGTCACGCGCTTTCGCCGCCCCTGCTCCGGGTGGCCACGGGCTGAGGGAACGTCCGTTCCCGTGCGTACGCTGACCGCATGATCGCCCGTCTGCGCGGCAAGCCCACTGCCAACACGCCCGAGGGCCTCGTGCTCGATGTGGGAGGCGTCGGCTACCTCGTTCATGCCACTCCCACGGCCATCCGGAAGGGCGAGGCCACCGACGAGATCACGGTCGAGACGTACCTCCACGTCCGCGAGGACGTGCTCCAGCTCTACGGCTTCGCCGACCGCAGCGAGCGGGAGCTGTTTGTCCACCTCCTCGCCGTCACCGGCGTCGGGCCGAAGGTCGCGCTCGCGATCGTCTCCGGCTCGCCGGCCGCCGAGCTGCGCCGGGCGATCGCGCGCGGCGACGCTGCCCGATTTCAGGCGATCCCGGGCATCGGGAAGAAGACGGCGGAGCGGATCGTCCTCGAGCTGAAGGAGAAGCTCGGCGATCCGGCGCTCGCGCCTGCTCCCGACGCATCCGGCGAGCGGCACCTCGTGGCCCGCGACGCGCTCGTCGAGCTGGGCTGGTCGCTGCTCGACGCCGAGCGCGCGCTCGCCGAGGTCGATCTAGACCTGTCACCGGAGGAACGCGTCCGGCTCGCGTTGAAGAAGGCCGCGTGAACGCCGCAGCGCAGTTCCTCACGCCCGCTCTTCGCGACGACGAGGAGGAGGTCGAGCGAAGCCTCCGGCCGCGCCGGCTCGACGAGTTCGTCGGCCAGGCACGGGTGAAGGAGCAGCTCGCGATCGCCCTCGACGCGGCAAAGGGACGCGGCGAGGCGCTCGACCACGTCCTGCTCGTCGGGCCGCCGGGCCTCGGCAAGACGAGCCTTGCGCACATCATCCGCGAGGAGCTCGGCGTCGGCATCCGCTCGGTCGCCGGCCCCGCGCTCGAACGGAAAGACGTCGCAGCGATCCTCACGGCGGTCGAGGCGCGCGATGTCGTCTTCGTCGACGAGATCCACCGCCTGAGCCGCGCCTCAGAGGAGATCCTCTACCCGGCGCTCGAGGACTTCCGGCTCGACATCGTCATGGGCCAGGGAGTGGCCGCGCGGACGCTCACGCTCGACCTGCCGCCGTTCACGCTCGTCGGCGCGACGACGCGCACGGGCCTCCTCACCTCGCCGCTCCGCGACCGTTTCGGAATGACGTTCCGGCTCGACTACTACGAGGATGGCGAGCTCGCCGCGATCGTCCGGCGCTCGGCCGGAATCCTCGGCGTCGAGATCGCCCATGACGCCGCCGACGAGATCGCCGGCCGCGCCCGCGGTACGCCCCGGGTCGGCAACCGGATCCTCCGCCGCGTCAGGGACGTCGCCGAGGTGCGGCACGAGGGCGCGATCACGACTGCGATCGCACGCGAGGCGCTCGAGCTCCTCGAGGTCGACGAGGCGGGGCTCGAACGGCTCGACCGCGCGCTCCTGCGGGCGATGGTCGAGAAGTACGACGGCGGTCCGGTCGGGCTCAACACGCTCGCCGCCGCGCTCGGAGAGGAGCCGGACACGATCGAGTACGTCTATGAGCCGTACCTCCTCCAGCTCGGCTTCATCCAGCGGACGCCGCGCGGGCGCACGATCACCGCACTCGGTCGCGCCCACCTCGGCGCGGCGGCCGCGCCCGACACCGAGACGCGGCTCTTCTGATGCCCGACCTCTGGACGCCCGTGGCCGAGCTGCCGCACGAGGCGTTCGTCGAGCGGATCCACCGCGCGATCGCGTCCTTTGCCGAGGCCACAGGCGTGGAGAAGCCGCTCGTCGAGGTCGAGCTCGCCGACAGGTCACGGTTCGTCCTCGAGCGGATCGAGCCCGAGCCCGGTTTCGGGATGGTGACGCTCTACGTGACGGACGCCCGCGACGACGCGCCCGACGCGCTCATCGTGCCGATCGGCTCCCTGCGGCGGATCGAGCTCAGCAAGTCGCCCGACGATCGAATCCAGCGCTTCGGCTTCAGCGTCCCGCCGGCGGCGTAGACGAGCCACGGCGCGACGAGCAGCGCCATCACGTCGAACCAGACGTAGCCACTTGCAACGCCGCTCGGCGGGTTGCCGTCGGGGATCCCCAGTCCGGGGAGGTCGCGCGCCCAGCGCCACGTCCCGATCGACGTCCCGTAAAGCTCGAGGGATCCCACGACGAGGAACACACCGGCGTACGTCGCCCGCGAGCGCGAGCGCCAGAGGAAGAGGAGGAGCAGCGGCACTCCGAAGGCGCCGGCGACGTCCAACCGCGGCAGCACTGTCACGCCGGCGATGCCCCAGGCCGCGGCGCCGATTGCCGCGGCCCAGACGACGATGCGGGCAGGCAGCGTGCGGCTCAGGGCGAGGCCGCTGAGGTAGACGAGCCCGTGCGCAGGTGGGATGAACAGCGGCAGGTTGTGCAGCCGGTAGTGGTAGACGCCCCAGACGAGCGAGCCCGTCACCTCCCCGACCGTCGCGAAGAGGACGACGCCAACGGCCTGTGCCCGCACGAGCGGCGGAAGCGGCCGGAGTGCCGCCGCGAGCACGGCGAAGGTGAGCACGCCGAGCGCGAGCTGTCCCCGGAACGACACCTGAGTGTCGAGCGCGAGGAGCACCGCCAGGTAGGCCGGCAGCACGACTGCGTACCGGCGAGCGGGCATCACGGCCGGTACTGGAGCTCGTGCCAGCTCGGGGTGGGGAGGAGCTCCAGCAGGGCGCGACCGCCGTTCGTGTCCGCGAACGTGAAGTCCTGTCGCTCGTCGTCCCATCCCACCTCCAGCAGGCCCTCCTTGACCCGGTGATCGAGCCACGCGCCGCGGAAGACGAGCTTCTTCAGCCAGTAGACGAGCGACTCGCCGCGGACGAGGGCGAGCGCGTCCCAGTGGCGGACGAGGTATTCGCCGAGCGCGCTTCGGGGCACATCGATCTCGTCGCGCTCGACGAGCTCGACGAGGTCGGCGGTCTCGTCCTCGTCCAGCTCGGGGCCGGCAACGAGCCCGAGCCGGACGGCGGCGGCCGTCACGCGCTCCTCGAAGTCGAGGCTGTTGAAGGAGAAGCGGTAGCCGAGGAATTCGACGATGTAGTCGTCGCCGGAGTGGTAGTTGCCGGCCGCTTCCACGCGCGAAGCGTACCCTGGCCCGGTGCGGATACTCCGCTATGCGGCGGCGCTCGTCGCCGTGCTCGGGCTCGTCACGCTGACCGCGTGGGCGCTCTCGTGGCCGTTCGAGAAGGCGGTCTCTCTCGCGCCCGTGATCGTCGTCGGCGGCCTCGCCGCAGTCGGTCTCGTGCTCCTGTGGGGGAAGGTCGCGCTCTCCTCGCTGCGGGAGTCGCGCCACCCGCGCCGCGTCCTCGCCTACTGGGTGCTCGGCCTCGGCCTACTCGTCCTGCTGACGGTGCTCGGCGTCAAGCTCCCGAACGAGGGCGGCTAGCAACTCGTTCGGGGAGGGTGCGGCCATCGGGCCTCCTCTCTTACTCCATCCCAAACCCCCACCCACCCGGGGACAGCGAGAGTGTGCCCGGCCGAGCGTGACCGCAGCGTCGCGGCTTCGTCACGGAAGGCCGGCAGTCCGCCTACAGCCGTCCGAGCCGGACAGGTTGGAGCGCCAGCTCCGTCCGCCCGTCCCCGTAGCTTGGCCACAGATGCACGAAGGCACCTGGACACTCTCCGATTGCCCGCCCGCCGGCCAGGCCGAGCTCGTTCGCACGCTCGGGATCTCGGAGCTGACCGCCGCCGTACTCCTCCGGCGCGGCTACTCCGATCCGGCCGTCGCTAGGCGTTTCCTCGACGGGGAGCAGCCCCCGCACGACCCGTTCCTGCTCGGCGACATGAAGGCTGCGTGCGCGCACATCCGCGCCGCCGTGGAGCAAGGTCGCCGGATCTGCGTCCACGGCGACTATGACGTCGACGGCATCTCCGCCACCGCGCTCGCCGTCCTCCTGCTGCGCGAGTTCGGCGCTGAGGTCGTCTGGCATCTGCCGAGCCGCTTCGACGAGGGCTACGGCGTGCGGAGCGAGACGCTCGCCCGTCTTGCGGACGACGGCTGTGGGCTCGTCCTCACCGTCGACTGCGGCATCACGGCCGTCGCTGAGGTGGCCGAGGCGAAGGAACGCGGTCTCGACGTCATCGTCACCGACCATCACCGGCCCGCCGAGACGCTGCCAGACTGCCCCATCGTCGCGACCCGGCCCTCGGTGTATCCGTTCCCCGAGCTGTGCGGCACCGGCGTCGTCTACAAGCTCGGGCAGGCCCTCTTCGGCGTCGACAGCGAGGTGCCGCGCCGACACCTCGACCTCGTCGCGCTCGCGACGATCGCCGACGTCGTCCCGCTCGTAGACGAGAACCGCTCGTTTGCGATCGCCGGCCTGCGCGCCCTCGCGCGCACGGGGAAACCCGGTCTTCGCGCGCTCATGCAGAGCGCGAGCGTGGACCCAGCTGCCGCCGATGCAGGGGCCGTCGGGTTCCGCCTCGCCCCGCGCCTGAACGCAGCGGGACGCCTCGGCCACCCGCGCGAGGCGCTCGAGCTCCTGCTCACCGAGGACGAGGCGGAGGCGCGCAGGCTGGCCGACTCCCTCGAGGAGCTGAACCGCGAGCGCCAGGCGGTAGAGGGCCGGATCCTCCGGGAGGCCGTGGCCCAGGTCGAAGAGTGGCCGCCGGAAAGGCGCGCCCGGCGCGCGTATGCCGTGGCCGGCGCCGATTGGCACGAGGGCGTGATCGGAATCGTCGCGTCGCGGCTCGTCGAGCGCTACCACCGGCCGGTCGTGCTCATCGCAGGGACAGACGGCGACTGGAAGGGGTCCGGCCGGTCGATCCCCACCTTCGACCTGCACGCCGCACTCGGTGCGTGCGCCGGACTGCTTGGGCGCTGGGGCGGCCACCGAGCCGCCGCGGGCCTGTCGATCGCGGAGGAGAACGTCGAAGCCTTCGCCGACGCGTTTGCCGAGCAGGCGGCCGCGGTCCTCGCAGAGGAGGACCTCGAGCCGTTGACGTCGATCGACGCCATCGTCACGCGCGGCGCCGACCTCTCCCTCGACCTCTGCGCGGAGCTTGCGAGGCTCGCGCCGTTCGGGCTCGGCAATCCTGCGCCGACGCTGCTTGCCCCAGGGTGCGGGCTGGCAGAGCTCGCGACCGTCGGCGACGGCAAGCATCTTCGCTTCCGCATCCGGCGGGAGGGGAGAGACGGAGGCAGTGCGATTGCCTTCGGTCAAGGGTCGCGCCTCGACGTGCTGCGGCCGGAAGCCCTCTACGACGTCGCGTTCCGGCTCGAGGAGAACCACTGGAACGGCACGGTCGCACCGCAGCTCGTCGTCCGGAGGATCTTCGCGGCCGCGCCCCGCTACCGCGAGCTGCACGCCTGGTTGACCGCAGAGTGGAAGAAGCCCGAGGCTGCGCGTGACGCCGCGGCGCGGGCGATCTTCACCGAGCTCGGCGTGGTCGAGGGCGGCCCTCGCCGCGACCTGCTCGAGTCGCGGCGGTTCCGCGAGCTGCTCGCGGCCGAGCCGCCCCTCGCCGCGGCGGCGTGATCCGTACGGAACGCGCAGGCGACGAGGTCGCGATCCGCGCCGTCGAGACCGCAGCCTTCGGGATAGATCGCGATGCGCAGATCGTGGACGACCTGCGCGGCAGCGACGCCTACATTCCCGAGCTCTCGCTCGTGGCCGAGGATGGAGGCGCCGTCGTCGGCCACGTGATCGTGAGTCGCGGCCATGTGGAGCCGTCTGGAGAGCCGATCTTCCTGCTCGGTCCGATCGGCGTGGTGCCGGAACGCCAAGGCGAGGGGATCGGCAGCACTCTCGTCGACGCTGTCCTCGCCGGCGCTCGCCGTCTTGGCGCGCCTTGCGTGGCCCTCGTCGGCGATCCCGCCTATTACGAGCGGTTCGGCTTCCTCCAGGCAGAGCCGCTCGGGTTGCTGCCGCCGGCGGGCTGGCGGTCCCGGCCATTCCAGGTCGCCTTGCTCGACCCTGAGGGCGAGCTGCCCCGGGGCCGTGTCGAGTACAGCAACGCCTTTCGCGACTAGCGCGCGTGCAGCGAGAAGGCGAGCGCCCGCGCGAGGCGGACGACGGTGCGGCGCCTCCAGAAATGGCGAAATCCAGGCATGGAACGCGTCATTTCGATCATCTATCGACCGTTCCTTCCATGCGGATTAGCCGAGAAACCCGGGAGTACACTGAGGAAGTGACGACCGTCGAGGCAGGTGAGAGGCACGAGGAGCTCCTCGAGGGGCTGCTCGCCGAGCTCGCCGCCCAGCACGCGGACGTCGACGTCGAGCTCGTCACCCGCGCCTTCCGGTTCGCGGCCGCCGCGCACGAGGGGCAGCAGCGCCGCTCCGGCGAGCCGTTCATCACGCATCCCGTCGGCGTCGCCACGATCTGCGCCGGCCTGCGGCTCGACGAGCAGACGATCGCCGCCGCGCTCCTCCACGACGTCGTCGAGGACACCGGTGTCGAGCTCGAGACCCTGCGCGACGACTTCGGCGACGAGATCGCGGCGCTCGTCGACGGCGTCACGAAGCTGACCCGCGTGCAGTTCCAGACCCGGGAGCAGGCGGAGGCGGAGAACTACCGCAAGATGGTGGTGGCGATGGCCGAGGACGTGCGCGTCATCCTCGTCAAGCTCGCCGACCGTCTCCACAACCTCCGCACGATCGAGTACCTCGGCAAGCAGAAGCAGATCCAGAAGTCAAAGGAGGCGCTCGAGGTCTATGCGCCACTCGCGCACCGGCTCGGCATCCACGCGCTCAAGTGGGAGCTCGAGGACCTCGCGTTCGAGACGCTTCACCCGCGCAAGTACGCGGAGATCAAGGCGATGGTCGCCGAGCGCCGTGCCGATCGCGAGGGACACGTCGCCGAGGCTGCCGACGTGCTGCTGCGCGAGCTCGAGAAGGTCGACATCCCCGTCGACATCTCCGGCCGGGCGAAGCATTTTTACTCGATCTACGACAAGATGGCCCGCAAGGGCCGCGAGTTCAACGAGATCTACGACCTGACCGCGATGCGCGTCACGGTGGAGCGGGACGGCGAGGAGGGGACGCGCGACTGCTACGGCGCGCTCGGGCTCATCCACTCCCTCTGGAAGCCGATGCCCGGCCGCTTCAAGGACTACATCGCGATGCCGAAGTTCAACGGCTACCGCTCCCTCCATACGACAGTCATCGGGCCGGAGGGCCGGCCCCTCGAGATCCAGGTGCGGACCCGGGAGATGCAGGAGACCGCCGAGCTCGGGGTCGCGGCGCACTGGTACTCGTACAAGAACCGCGGCGCCAAGCCCGGCGAGGAATGGCTCGCCTGGGTGCGGCAGCTCATGGACATCAACGCCGACGAGTCCGACGCGCGCGAGTTCGTGAAGAGCTTCCGCACCGACCTCTTCGACGAGGAGGTGTTCGTCTTCACGCCGAAGGGCGAGGTGAAGACGCTGCCGGCCGGGGCGACGCCGATCGACTTCGCCTACGCCGTGCACACCGACGTCGGCCATCGCACGGTCGGCGCCAAGGTGAACGGGCGGATCGTGCCGCTCCACTACCGCCTCCACAGCGGCGACCGCGACGAGATTCTCACCGGCAAGTCCGCCGCCCGCGGCCCCTCGCGTGACTGGCTCTCGCTCGCCGCCTCGTCGCGCGCCCGCAACAAGATCCGGCAGTTCTTCTCCCGTGAGCAGAAGGAGGATCTCGAGGCGAAGGGCCGCGAGACGCTCGAGAACTCGCTCAAGGCGCAGAACCTCCCCTACAAGAAGCTCGCCGGCTCCGCCGTCCTCGCAGGGGTGATCCGGGAGTCCGGCTACAAGAAGGCCGAGGACTTCTACATCGCGCTCGGCTCCGGGAAGCTGACCGCGTCGAAGATCGTCGACAAGGTCCTGCAGCAGCTCAAGGTCGGCGAGGTCGCCGAGGAGCCGATCCCGCTCAAGAAGCCACGCGCCCGCGACGCGGCCGGCAGCGACAGCTACGGCATCAACGTGATCGGTGTCGAGGACGTCCTCGTCCGGCTCGCCAAGTGCTGCACACCCGTACCCGGCGACGACATCGTCGGCTACATCTCGCTCGGCAAGGGGATCACGATCCACCGCGGCGACTGCCCGAACGTGCGCGCGCTCCGCCGCAACCCCGAGCGGTTCACGTCGGTCGAGTGGGAGGGAGGCGGCAGCCAGAGCTTCCGCGTCCAGATCGCCGTCGACTCGTGGGACCGGCCGCGCCTGCTCGAAGACGTGGCCCGTACGTTCGCGGAGCACGGTTCCAACATCGTCTCCTACGGCGGGAGCGTGGATGACCAGATGGCCCGGAACTGGTACGTGGCCGAGGTCGGCGACGTCAAGGCGCTCCGCGGCCTGCTCTCCTCGCTCCGCAACGTCGACGGCGTCTTCGACGCCCGCCGCGTCACCCCGTCCTAGCTTCCCTCGATCGAGGGATACAGCCGCCCGAGCCCCGGGTTACCCCTATCGAGGGACAAGCCTGTGGTGATGCGGCCCATCTCCCCCGGACGAGGGACGGATCAGCTCTCCCACGACTCGCCGCCGGTGTCCCAGCCGACGAGGCAGAGGTCGGCGATTTCCGCGGCGACGGTCTCGAGGTCGGCCGGGTCGACGGCGCCGTCTGCCGCGAGCTCCGCGACCCGGGTGTCGCGCCAGACCACAGGCACGGTCGTGCGTCGACCGGGATCCGGCGTGCCGGCCTCCGGCCCGAGGACGAGGCGGTCCTCCTCGACGAAGAAGATCCCGGCCCAGGCGCAGTCCTCGCGCTCGGCGAGCGTCGCAACGGCCTGCCGCAAGAGCTCGTCGGCGTCAGGCGTCGACATCGTCGTCCTCGAAGGCGAGGACGGGGGCTCGGAAGGCGTCCGGCACGGGGCAGGCTTTCCGCTCGGCGAGGTCGACGTAGACGAGCGTCTGGTGGGCGGTGACCATGAGCTCGTCGCCGGGAACGCGGTAGGCGGCGAACTCGAAGGTGACGCTCGTCCGGCCGATGCGCCTGACGCGCACGAAGACCTCGATCTCGTCGTCGAAGACCGCCGGGGCGAAGTACTCGACGTCGTTCGCCCGCATCACGAAGTCGCCGGCCTCGCCGCGCTTCTGCAGCAACCCGAGCGAGCGCAGATACTCGACGCGCGCCAGGTCGAAGTACGGGTTGTAGCGGCCGTAGTAGACGATGCCCTGCGCGTCGGTGTCGGAGAATCCGACACGCGTCCGTGCCGAAAGCTTGAACGGCGGCCTCATGAGCGGATCACGGCGAGCACCTCGTCGCGCCTGCGTTCCATGAGCTCCTCCGACGTCGCCTCGAGGTTGAGGCGCAGGAGCGGCTCCGTGTTCGAGGGGCGCACGTTGAAGTGCCAGTCGTCGAAGTCGACCGAGATCCCGTCGAGGTGCGAGACGCGCCCTTCGCCGCCGTAGCGCTCCTTCAGCTCCTGCAGCTTGAGCGCGACGTCGGGAACCGGCGTGTTGAGCTCACCCGTGATGAAGTAGCGCGCGCGCAGCGGCGCGAGGATCTCCGACAGCCGCCGGCCCTTCTTCGAGATCTGCTCGAGCATGAGCAGGAACGGGACGACACCTGTGTCGGCCTGGCTGAAGTCGCGGAAGTAGTAGTGGCCGGAGACCTCGCCTGCGAACGCCGCGTCCTCCTTCCGCATGCGGGCCTTGATGAAGGCGTGTCCGACGCGATTCACGAGCGGGACGCCGCCCCCGCGCTCGATCGTGTCGGGGACGGCCCGGCTCGCCCGCACGTCGTAGATGACCTTCGCGCCGGGCTCCTTCTCGAGGACGCTCTCGGCGAAGAGGGCGGTGACGAAGTCGCCCGGGACGAACTCGCCCGTGTCGTCCACGAAGAAGCAGCGGTCGGCGTCGCCGTCGAAGGCGACCCCGAGGTCGGCCCGTTCCTCGATGGTCTTGCGGACGATGAACTCCCGGTTCTCCGGCAGGAGGGGGTTCGGCTCGTGGTTCGGGAACGTACCGTCCGGCTCGAAGTAGCAGCGGACCGTCTCCACCGGCAACCGCCCGAGCACGGGCGGGAGCATGGTCCCGGCCATCCCGTTCGCGGCGTCGATCACGACGCGGAGCGGCTTCATCGCGCCGACGTCCACGAACGAGAGCACCCGGTCGACGTACGCGGGCCAGATGTCGTGCGCCTCGACCTGTCCCGTCCGGCCCTGGCTCGGTAACTGATACCGAGACGTGTCTTGTTCGGCCATGGCCCGGTCGCGGACGTCGAGGAGGCCCGACTCGCCCCCGACCGGCAGGGCGCCGCGGCGGACGAGCTTCATGCCCGTGTAGTCCTTCGGGTTGTGCGAGGCGGTGACCATCACGCCGCCTTCGAGCCCGAGCGAGCCGACCGCGAAGTAGACCATCTCGGTGCCGACGAGCCCGAGGTCGAGGACGTGCGCGCCCGCCGAGGCCGCGCCGCGCATCACTGCCGCCTGCATCGCCGCCGACGAGACCCGCATGTCGCGGCCGACGGCGATCCGCCTCGGCTCGAACTCCTCGACGTAAGCCCGGCCGATCGCCTCCGCGCCCGCCTCGTCGAGCTCGGTGAGATAGATCCCGCGCACGTCGTACGCCTTGAAGACCTTCGGGTCGAGCACGGCTCTCGCTCCGGCGCCGGCTAAGCCGGCACCTCCGCTCCTTGTCGTGCTCCGTCGAGCCTAGGCACGTGCGCGATCCTAGCCAGGGAGGCTCGGGAAACTACGATTGCCGCGTGGTGGAGCGCAAGCTCGCAACAGTCCTCTTCGTCGACCTCGTCGGCTCGACCGATCTGATCGCGGACGTCGACCCCGAGGTCGTGCGGCGCCGTGTCGGGCGTTACTTCGACCAGGTCTCGCACTGCGTCACCACGCACGGCGGGACGGTGGAGAAGTTCGCCGGCGACGCCGTGATGGCCGCCTTCGGCGTGCCGCTCCAGCACGAGGACGACGCCGAGCGCGCAGTCCGCGCCGCCCTCGTGACCATCGACCGCGTGGGCGAGCTCGACCTCAAGGTGCGCATTGGGATCGAGTCCGGCGAGGTCGTCGCCGACGAATCGGACTCGACATTCGCCACCGGCGAAGCGGTCAACCTCGCCGCGCGCCTCGAGCAGCAGGCGGGCCCGAACGAGATCGTCATCGGCCCGACGGCGGCGCGACTCGTGCGGGACCTCGTCGAGCTCGAGCCGCTCGAGCCACTCGAGCTGCGCGGTTGGCGCGAGCCGGTCGCCGCCAGCCGCGTCGTGCGCGCCCGCGAGTACGGCCGTCCGATGCGCTCGCTCTCGGCGCCGCTCGTCGGCCGCGAGTCCGAGCTCGAGCTGCTCGAGAACACCTTTGTCCGCACCGTCCGCGACGCCCGTGCGACCCTCGTCACGCTCTACGGCGAGGCCGGCGTCGGCAAGAGCCGACTGGCGCGGGAGTTCGTCGACGGGCTCGAGCGGGCAACCGTGCTCCGCGGCCGCTGCCTCCCGTACGGAGAGGGCGTGACCTACTGGTCGATCGCAGAGATGGTCAAGGCGTCGGCGGGCATCTCCGACGACGACCCCCTCGAGCGCGCATACGAGAAGCTCCGCGACACGTGCGAGGACGAGGCCGTCGCAGACCTGCTCGGGCTCGCGGTCGGCGTGCTCGAGGCGGTCGAGGGCGAGCGCGGCCAGCAGGAGATCGCCTGGGCCGTCCGCTCGTGGGCCGAGCAACTCGCGGCGGCGCAGCCGCTCGTGCTCGTGTTCGAGGACGTCCACTGGGGCGAGGAACCGCTCCTCGAGCTGATCAAGCATCTCGCCGCTTGGGTTCGCACCGCGCCGGTGCTCCTTCTCTGCCTCGCTCGGCCGGAGCTGCTCGACGAGCGCCCGTCCTGGGGCGGTGGCCGGATCCGTACCGCCACGCTCGAGCTCGAGGCGCTGCCCCACGACGAAGCCGCCAACCTCGTCAGGGAGCTCGCAGCCAAGGTGGATGTGCCGGTCGACATCGACGCCGTCCTGGCGAAGGCGGAGGGCAACCCGCTGTTCGTCGAGGAGACGATCCGCGCCCTTGCGGAGCAGCCCGAGGGCCGGCAGGAGCGGATCCCGGACACGCTGCAGGCGCTGATCGCCGCGCGCATCGACCGGCTGCCGACGGTGTCGCGCCGGCTCGTCCAGCGGGCAGCCGTCATGGGCCGCGTTTTCCTCCGCGGAGCGCTTGCTCACCTCTCGTCGGACGTCGCGGACGTCGACGCCGTGCTCGACGACTTGCTCTTCCGCGACCTCGTCCTCCGCGAGGAGCGCTCCGCGATCAGCGGCGAGCAGGCGTTCAAGTTCAAGCATGTGCTCATCCGCGAGGTCGCGTATGCGGGCCTGTCGAAGGGATCGCGGGCCGACCTCCACCTGCTGTTCGCCCAGTGGCTGGGCGAGCACGCTGGTGAGGAGCTGGTCGAGATCCTCGCCTTCCACCTCGACCAGGCGGCCCGGCTCCTCGCGGAGCTCGACGGCGCCGCGCCGGCCGATCTCGCCGAGGAGGCTGCCGCCGAGCTCACACGCGCCGGGCGCCGTGCGCTCTCGCGGGAGTCGTTCGCGAGCGCGCGTAAGCTCCTCGTGCGCGCGGTCGAGCTTGCGCCGACACTCGACCGCCGCTACTTCGCCGCCCGGGCGGCGTGGCGTCTCGGCGACATGACCGCGGTCATCGTCGAGATGGAGGAGGTGGCAGCCGCCGCCGACCAGGCGGGCGAGCGGCGGCTGCAGGGGCGGGCGCTCACCGCGCTCGCCGAGGGCGTCCTGAACCAGCGTGCCGACGCGACGGCCGCACGCGAGCTCGTCGAACGAGCCGTGGAAGTGCTCGCCGACGAGAAGCCCGAGATCCGCTTCGAAGCCTTCCAAGCCGCTACCGTTGTGGCCACCTGGGTCAGCGACGGCGAGGCGTTCGAGCACTGGGCGAAGCTCGCGCTCGAGGCGGCGCGGGCGGCCGAGCGCAAGGACCAGGAGCTCCAGATCACGATGGCCCTCGCAGAGAACTACATCTATCGGCTCGAGTTCGCCGAGGCCGAGCCGCTCGTCGACCGTATCGGCGAGCTCGCCGACGAGAGCGGCAGCATCGTGGGGCGCGCACTCGCATGGTCCGCGCGCGGGACGCTTGAGAACTGGCGCGGTAACGACGCGGAGTCCGAGGCTGCGTACATGGTTGCGCACGACCTGTACGCGGAGATGGGCAACACTCATTCGGAGGCGGGCATGACGTTGCAGATCGCCCGCCGGGTGGTGTCCCAAGGAGACCTCGCGCGCGCCGAAAGCCTGCTGCTCGAGGCGGTGCGGATGCTGAAGGGTCTCAACGACCGCTCGCGGCTCTGCGAAGCGCAGCGCTCCCTCGCCGAGCTCTATGTCCGGCTGGGCCGGCTCGACGAGGCGGAGCGGTACGCGCTCCAGGCCCGTGAATCCGTGGGCCCGGACGATCGCGTCTCGATCTCCACGACGAAGCTCTCCCTCGGCATCGTCCGCGCTGCACAGGGCCGCGACGCCGAGGCGGAAGAGCTGATGCAGGAGGCCCTCGAAGAGATGCGGCGCCATGACCAGCTCGCGCTCGAGCGTTGGGCGCTCGGGGAGGTCATCGAGTTCCACCGGTCCCGTGGCCGGGAGGACGCGACGCTGCGCTACGAGGAGCGGCTGGCGGAGCTCACGCCGAGCACGGCGCCGATCGCCTGAGTCGAGGCTGCGTCGGGTGACTCGCTGATCACGGTCGCCGGCCGCTCGAAGCGCGCGAGCGCGTCGCGCAGCGGTTCGGCGCGCAGCGTCCCCTCGCCGTAGGGGAGGTGCTTCGTCTCGTTGCGGTTCGCGAACTGGATGTCGCTGAAGTGGATGTGGAACGGCACGCCGGGCTCGAGCACAGCGTCGGCGCCGGCGAGGGCGCCGGCGAAGGCGTCCGAATCGAGGAAGGCGCCGTCGCTCGTCGCGTGCATGTGGGCGAAGTCGAGCACCGGCCGGACGAAGTCGACCTGCGCCGCGATCGCGAGCACGTCCTCGACCGTGCCGAGGTCGCGCACCCGGCCCATCACCTCGACGCCGAACGGGACGAGGCGTCCCTTCGCCTCGAGCCGCTCGCGCAGGTCGCCGAGCTGGTCGACGACGTCGGCGATGGCCCGCTCCCGCTCGCGGCCGAGCAGAAAGCCCGGATGGAAGACGATCAGCTGCGCCCCGCAGGCCTGGGCGAGGCCCGCTGTGTGGTCGAGCATGCCCAGCGCCATCTTGAACTTCTTCCCGCGGTCGGCGTGGCCCATGAAGGCCGCGAGCGGGGCGTGTACCGAGAGGGCGACGTCGGCCGCAACCGCCGCCTCGCCGAACAGCGGAGCCGTCTCGTAGTCGAGCCAGAAGCCGCTCACAAAACCGACTTCGCAGGCCCGGTAGCCGTCCGCCGCGAGCGCCGCGAACGCCTCCTCGAACGTCGGCGCCTCCGGCAGCCCGCCGGGGCCGTAGCGGATATCTCCCACGGGTCCAGCCTATGCCGTCCGACGCTTTTTCTACGTTTTTCGGCATGCCGAAGCGACCCTCCCGGATCGACCTCCTCGAGCTCGACATCGACCTCCGCCTCGCCGACCTGTGGCGGGAGACCCTCGAGGTGTCTGACTGGAACCTCGACGTCGTGGCCGCCTTCATCCGGGCCGCCTACGGTAAGGGGTACTGCGACGCCCTCACCGAGGACGCACCCGGCTCGCTCTGCCACGAGCACGGGTACCGCATCCCGGCGCGGAAGCCGGCCAGGGCGCCGAAGAGCTAGACCGACCGCCCGGGACTGCCGCTCCCTCGGGCGGACGAGGGCTACGATGCGCGCGTGGGATCCAGTCCTGCGCGGCTCGTGATTGCCCTCTCCGTGGCGGCCGCTCTCGCCGTGTTCGTCGTCTACACGGCGCTTGCCGGGAACGGCGTCGCACAGCTGAGCCCGAGTTCGCTCGCCGGCCACACCGGAGACGTCACGCTCGTCGGCACGGTCGTCGGCCCGGTTAAGGGCGACGCCTACACGCATGGCGGCCTCCGGTTCCGGCTCAAGGACATCGGCCGGGCCGCGTCGGCCCGCGTTCCCGTCGCGTATCGCGGCAGCGTCCCCGACCTGTTCAAGGTCGGACGTCACGTCGTCCTCGAAGGGACGCTCCGCAACGGCGT
>Ga0209474_10002121_pt1 | contig 18527 bp, 17 predicted proteins | sample GraSoiAngelo_145_FD_185902 | JGI IMG/M metagenome (GOLD analysis project Ga0209474, IMG submission 185902) | Grasslands soil microbial communities from the Angelo Coastal Reserve, California, USA - 14_1009_05_20cm (SPAdes) (version 2) | ecosystem: Environmental > Terrestrial > Soil > Grasslands... | reverse complement strand
GCTCGACGAGCTCCATTGCCCGATCCTGCAAGGTCACCGTGAAGCCGCGCAGCGCCGACCAGGCGGCGATGTCCCCGCCCATGACTCCGGCGCCCACCACGTGCACATGACGGATGTCGGCCCCGCTTCGGCCGCCCGCGCTCTTCAGCCGGTCCTGCAGCAGAAACACGCGCACGAGGTTGCGGCAGCTCTCGGTGGTGAACAGCTGAGCGATCGAGCGTGCCTCGGCCTCCAAGGCCGCATCTCCGTGCGCTCCGTAGCGCGCCCACAGCTCGATGATGGCGTACGGGGCGGGGTAGTGCTCAGGCCGTGCGCGCCGCGCAACCTGACCCGTCAGCGAGCGCCTGACCAGCCCCCGCAGTGGGGCGCTGCCGAGAAGCCGCTCGACGAGCGGTGCCCGCCGCGGCGGCGGCGCGGGAGCCGCGAGCAGCAGCTCGCGGGCGGCGCTGCGGAGCTGCGCCTCCGGCACCAGCCGATCGACGAGCCCCAAACGCAGCGCCTTCTCGGCGCGCACGGGCTTGCCCGTCAGCATCATCTCCATTGCGGGGCGGACGCCGAGCGTGCGTACGCTCCGCACGGTGCCGCCGAAGCCCGGGTGGATGCCGAGCTGCACCTCCGGGAGTCCCAGCGAGAGTCGGTCGTCCGCCACGCCCACGCGGTAGCGGCACGCGAGCGCCAGCTCGAGACCGCCGCCGAGGGCAAAGCCGTGAATGGCCGCGACGCTCGGGCAGGGGAGTCTCGAGAGGCGATTGAGGACCTCCTGACCGCGATGGATGAGCTCATAGCCGCTGGCGGCGTCCGTGATGCCGGTGAATTCCCTGATGTCGGCGCCGGCGATGAAGCCACTCTTCTTCGCCGAGATCACCACCACCCCGCGCGGCCGATCCCGCTCGAGCGCCGCAAGGAGCCCGTCGAGCTCGGCGAGCACGCCGCTCGAGAGCACGTTGGCGGAGGTTCCCGGCTTGTCGATCGTGAGCCAGGCGAGACTCTCGGCATCGCGCGCCAGCGTCCAGGATCCGCTCGCAATATCGTTCATGGCGCTTCTCCCATCGGGAGGCAGGAGTCCCGCGCGGCTCAGGCGGCCGAGACGGCGCGCGCGGCGGTGCCGCTCCGGACCTCGAAATCGCACACCAGCGGGCGATGGTCCGAGAGGCGCACGTCCGGCACGCGAAAGTCCGTGACCTCGATGCCCTCGCTCACCAGGATGAAGTCGAGCTCGATGCGCGGCGTGCGTGCCGGAAAGGACGGCAGGCCCGCGGTATTGGCGCTGCGCAGTCCCGCGGCGCGCATGAAGAGGTAGATTTCGTGAGTGCCCCAGAAGGTATTGAAGTCGCCCGCGACGATCACGGGCTTCGCCGACTGCAGGATCAGATCGTGGAGCGAGCGCAGCTGGTACTGGCGCTGGCGGAACTTGAGCGACAGGTGCACGAGGAACACGCACACATCCGAGAGCTCGAGCTCGATGATGAGGCGCTTGATCCCGGTATCGAAGTAGTGGAAGCGCTCGCCGTGCACGTTCGGCGCCGAGAGGAACGCATTGCCCTGCTTGCGCACGATCGGCATCAGTTGATTTATCGAGCCGGCGCCGTACTTGCACTGGAAGGTGGAGTAGTGGCCGAGCTCACCGGCGATGTGCTCTGCCTGGTTCACCATCCCGGTGCGGATCGAGCCGCTGTCCACCTCGACGAGTCCGACCACGTCCGGGCTCTCGGAGCGGATGAATGCGGTGATGCCGCGCAGCACCTTGCGGTTGCTGCGCAGGTAGCCCGCGCCGGGCACCGGCAGGTGGAAGGCGGGCCCCGTGCCGGTGGCGTAGCGGATGTTGTACACGAGCAAGCGCACGGTGGGGGAACTTGACCTCGCGGAGCTCTCGCTGCAGGGCGTCATTCTAGCCTCGGACCTCGGGGAAATTGGGCAAGTTTCCCTGCGGGGGCGCTTGTGCGAGACTGCCACTCGTGTCGCAGGCCAATCCAGTCCTCATCTTCGTGACCCACTGCTGGGAGAACAGCGACGACTATCTGCGGGTATTCGAATATCTGGAGAGTCAGCGGAACTTCTTCTATCGCAACTACAGCACCCCCGAGCAGCGCCCGCAGGGCGACAAGGAGGCGCTGCGCGAGAGTCTGCGCAAGCAGATCGCCCCATCGGAAGCGGTCATCGGGTTGTCGAGCCTGTTCGATGCGCATCAGGAGCTCCTGACCTTCCAGCTGCGCTTCGCGCAGGCGAGTCACAAGCCGGTGATCCTCATGAAGCCCTTCGGCGCGCGCAAGGACGTGCCCAAGGCGTTACGGGACCTCGCGAACGAAGTGGTGGACTGGGACGAGCGGGCGTTGGTGGATGCGATCCGCCGCCAGGCGCGTCATGAGGAGACGACGCGCTGGGATACGATCGAGTTCAAACTGGACTAGAGACTTCCGCAGGGCGCTTGACCCCACACCACCGCGCGTACGGCTACGCCTCCGCCGCGTACAGCGAGATCACGTCCGGCACGCCCTTGCGCGGCTTGGGGTCCGGGCCGTTCGAGCCATTGAGGTGCGCGCCGTTCAGGCCATTCAAGTGCGCGCCGTTCGGAGCCGCAGCGGCCGCGAGCGCTCCGTCGGCAGGGACGCCGTGGGCGAGCACCTCGTCCGCCGCCGCCCCGGTCGTGGGGAGCGCCTTGTCTTCCGGCGCCTCGCGCGCCAGTGCGGCAAAAAGCCGCACCACCGCGCAGGCCACGTCGTCGGCATCCTGATTCGACATCTTGCGCACCGTCGCGCGCACCGCGTCCTCGCCGGGCAGCGGGCGCTCGCGCGTCAGCGTCTCATGACAGGCGCGGAACTCCGCACGGAGCGCCGCCGGCAGCTCCTCCGGGTTCACGAGCGCGAGATGGTTTCGATAGGCGTCGGCGAGACGATCCTTGATGGGGCCCGAACGCGCCAGTGACAGCGCGGCTGCCTCAATCTGTTCCCAAGCAGTGCTCATCACTACCTCGGTGTGAGACGTCTCCTCTGCGTCGTGGTGCCTCGGCACGGGCCTGCGCGCGGGCGGCGTCGGTTAGTTCTTCTTATGACGATGGCTGTCGGAATCCAAGCTCGCTCAAGCGGCTACACGCGAAATATAGCTTAGACTCTAGCAAAAACAAGCATTAAGTAATATGGTGCGGCGCGTTTGGCGCGTTTTTGAGAGATGCATCACTATTGTCTCATAAGGCATTGATGGCCAAAGATTAGCCGTCAGCCGTCGGGCGGTAGCTGCGCCCGGGCCTGCCAGCCGAGGATCTCTCGGCATCCGGATCGCTGCCTGCCATCGCAGGCGTCAGGCGATCCTGCAGCCGGCACTCACCGCCAACACTCAGTGGTGGAAGGCGCCGAGTTCCGCAGACCCTGGTCGTCGATCGTCAGGGTCTGGCACGAAGTATCCTGCGTCTGCGTGCCCTTAGCGGTGGCGGTCGCCGAAAAGGAGGTCGCGATGCTGCCGGTCGAGCCCGGAGTGACCGTAATGTTATAGAAGCCGTTCGGAGTGGGGGAGGCGACGCCGAGCCCGGTCGGCGGCTGAGCGGTCGCATTTATCGTGTACGCGTTGTTCTGCAGGAAGTATTTCTCCTCGCCGACCTGGATGCGTAACAGCGCTGAGGTCGCATCCGTGCGGTTCGCACGCAGCACATACCGCCGATAGCTCCCGACGGCCAGCGACGCGAGGATAGCGACGATGGCGACAACCACCATCAGCTCGATCAGCGTCATGCCGCGCATGCGATGCGGCCGCAGGCCCGCCGCAACTTGAGCTCTAGTTGGCATCCTGTTCACTCCATACGGTCTTCAGGCGGCTGTTGAAATTCTTGCAGACGCCCAGAACCTCGGCGCCCGACAGGCAGACCACCGGCCGCTGGTCGGTCGGGGTGGTCGGCGGAGGCGGACTGCCGTTGACGGCGGTCTGCGGCGCAGGAAACAGGAAGGTCACTCCAGGTGCGATGCCTCCCTGCGCCAGCGTGGTCCATCGGTCGGCGATCGTGGCATTGCTCTGATTGGCCAGATTGTCAACCGGGCGGCCGTCGAAGACGCTGACCGCATAGAGGCGGTTGTTTCCGGCTCCCGGCGTGCACGGGTTGGATGAAGCGCTCGCATTCGGGGTGTAGGTCGTAAAGAGGATCTGATCGTTGAACGTGCTCGAGGCCGCCAGCACCTTCTCACCCACCCAGCTGCTGCCCGGCTGATTGAGCGTCAGCTTCCAGCCGACCGCGCCCGCCGGAATCGGCGGCGGCACGCCGTTGGTGAGTATGGTGATATCGATGAGATCGGAATCGTGTGAGACCGTGAGCGCGTTATAATCGGCCTGTGCCAGCTTGTCGAACGGGTGGTAATCCCGGATCGCATAGAAGCGGTCCTGGATGGTGTTATCCGGCGTTGGGTGCGGCAGAGCACCATTCAGCGGATGTCCCCGGTAACCCGAGCCGATCGCAATGTTGAAGAAGGGCGAGAAACCTCTCTTCGTGACCGCCGCGACGTCGGGTGGGTTATAGAAGCGGCGTGTCGCGGCTGCGGTGTGCGGGCTGTCGTCACGAGTCCCGAGTGAGGCGATCACGCCACCGGCGACGAGGCTGTTGGCGATGCTGCCATTAGAAATGTCGAAACGCCACAGCTGGCCGGCCATGTCGCCGACGTACATCCGGTCGGCATAACCGTCGCCATCGATATCCAGAACGGCGACGTCGCTCGGGATCGCATGATCCATGCGCGACAGCGCCAGATTCGGCTGATTCGACGAGGGGGTCACGCCGGTGGGCCCGGCGGACCAGAGCACTGTTCCGTACAGCGCATCGACCATGTAGATCCAGTTGCCGGAGCTGTCGGAGGTCTGGTACGAGGTGGCTTCCTCGGCGGTGTCATAGCCGCCACCGAAGACCAGCATGAATTTCTGTGAGTTCTGGGTCGCTCCGCTGACGTTCACGCGGGTGATCGCCGGGGTCGACCAGGTCTGGCCGATCCCCGAGAGCCCGGCCGTGGCCGGGCCGATTGCCCACAGGAACTTCGGGGTAGTTTTGTAGGTCACGTCCATGGCGTAGTACATGCTCCCGCCGCGTCCGTTGCCGAAATACGCGATGACGCGATCGCCGGCCGCGGGATCGACGATGCCATCCCCATTGACGTCGTATTTGAGGATACGGATGCTGCCGTCGAGCTCGTAGTGCTTCGGCGAGGTCGGGCTGTTGGAGTAGGTACTGTTCAAGTCTCCGAGCAGCTCCTGCGGGATGAAGGCCCACAACTCGTGTCCGTTGGTGACGTCGAAGGCGTGCAGATAGCCGTCGTTGGTGGCGGCGAAGATAGCGGCGTCGTTGATGTTCGGGCTCGACGTGGTGCCGCCGTAGATGACGACCGCGGGCTGCGAATGCAGCGGGTCGCCCATGGCGTAGCGCTGCTCGGCCTTGACTCCGTCGGCGTCGTCGTCCTTCAGGTCCTCGCCGCGAGCGTAGTTGATGGTGTTGTCGTGCGCTGTCGCGGTGCTGACGCCCAGTATCGCGTTGGTGATGAGGGGGTTCGTGGTCGTCACCGCAGTGGAGTTGCTCGAGGTGAGATCGACGGGGTTAGCCGGCGGCGGATTGGTTCCGATATAGGTGTAGAGTTTGCGCGCGCCGGCGTTGGCGGGATTCCAATCCGGTATCTGGCTCGCGGCGCCGCCTGAGGTCACAGTCGATCCGTCGGGGGACGCCGACCAGAAGCTCTGGGCGCTGTTCATGAAGAAGCCGGTGGTGGGATCCACGGCCCCGACGGTATTCTGATCCATGATGACGCCGTTCTGCACGGAATACTTCTTGACGTTGCCAGGCCAGTGATACGTGAGACTGGGCTGGAAGACCGAGACGTACAGATCGCTCAGCGTCTGCGTGCGGTTGAACGCGTTCACCGATACCGTCGGCGCGGTGAACGTCGTGCTGGTCTTGAGGATATTGCTCACGATGTTCGTGAGCGCCGTCTGCAGCCCGTTCAGATCGCCGGTCTGGTAGAACTGCCCGCCGCCCGCCGTGGCGACCTTGGCCAGCCAGCTGCTCGCCACTGCGAGCCCCGGGTCGTCCCCGAAGCCGATCGTGTAGAGCTGCACGTTCTGCTGCCCCGGCATGCTCGGGAACAGGTCGGTGTTGAACATGTACTTCGCGAGCGCGGACATGCATTTGCCGGCCTTCCCTGAGGGCCCTGGATAATCCCAGCCGCCTGGAATGGCGACTCCGTTGGCATCCAGGCCATTGTAGGGCGATTTGGTGGTGTCCTCGCACGCGCCCCCCACTGTCGCCTCGTTCGGCACCGCGGTGATCAGCGAATCGGCCTGATTGTCCGCGGTGGGCAGTCCGTCGGTCAGATAGACGATGAAGTTCTTCTGACATTGATACTGAATGGGCGTCTGGTACTGATTGGAGCTGGCCAATCCGTTGACCCGTGACCCGGGGACGCTCAGGGACGGCGCGGACGTGTTTCCGAAGAAGACGTTTCCGCCTGAGTAGTACAGATACGCCTCGTACAGCGTCTCCGACAACGGCGTCAATCCGGCCGGCGCGTAGCTGTTCACCGTGGTCACGAGGTTCGTCCTGTTGCTGCCGGCCGCGACCGGTAAGACGGGGTAGGCGACCATGCCGCCGGCCGCGTACCCGTCGTACGCGTTACCCGGGTCCGCGGGGCCCGCCGGGGTGCTCAGATTATTGCTGTAGCGCATCAGGCCGATATTGACGTTCGACAGCGAGTTGATGAGATTGCTCGCGGCCGTCTGCACCACCGACATGCGCGTGCCGCTCACGACGGGCGGATTCGAGGCGAGGTAATTCAGATAGTTGGCGCTGTAGAGCGTGTACCCCCCAGCCGGGGCGCCATTCTGCGCCCAGTAGGAATTCGCCGCGTTCGCGGTGTTGGTCCACTCGTTGGCGGCCGTATTCGTCGTGCCGTTGTAAGTGGTCGGAAAAGGCGCCTTGCTCGAATAGTCGCCCTGACAAGCGACTTCGTAGCGGTTGGCGCCGCTGACTATGCTGTTGGTCCAGGAGTATTTGGGGTTCTTGAATTTCCACTGCACGAACTGGTCGGTGTAGAAGCCTGGGTCGATGAGTGAGTTGACCGCCGACTGACACTTCTGGTAGCTGGTGTTGAAGGAGCTCATGCCAGTGCAGCCGGTCGGAGCGCTGCCGCCGCTCGCCTGAAAGTACACCAGCGTCGAGCTGCAGGCGCCCGGGTAGGTCGTCACCGGGTTGTAGGCCGCCTGCGTGACCACAGTCGAAGCCATGCTGCCCGAGGTGTCCAGGATGAGCAGGATGTTGGGCTGGGAGCCGGCGCTGGAGCTTCCGGTGAAAATCTCGCTGTCATCGGCGAGCGCGCTGCGGCCGCAAACGATCACGAACAGCGAAGCTGCGATGAGGCTCTGCCAGCGGGGCTTGAGTATCAGGCTCATGGGGAGTCCTTGGGATATATCCGATGTGCTTCGGCGCGCCGCGCGGCTTGCCGGTGAGGGACCTAATTCGCCGCCACGACGATGCGCGTGACCGCCGATTCGTCCGGCTTAACGAAGATCGTGAGGTAGCGCCTGCCGTTCGCGCTGACGAAAGTATTCAGCTGAGCGAGCGTGACGCTCTGCGCTCCGATGAAGTAGGTCGTTTGCGGCGTCACCCGGTACGAACGAGCGGTGCATGTTGGGCAATTCAGCACGACCGTACCCGCGTTGCTCGCGGGCAGGGTGGTGGTGTCGGTGGTCGCCTCGATGCCGAGCTCGAGCGAGATGACCTTGGTCGCCGCCGGCGCAACTGCGCTCAGCGCGCAACCGGTCAGCGCGGCGAACACGATCAGTAGCTTGCGCATATTCATATTCATGGCCTCACAATGCGGTAACACACGGGTCGCGAGCCTCAATTAAATGCAGTCGGACCGCCAGCCAGAGCTGAGGTCTGGGCACTCGCCGGCGCCAGCACGGCAATGCCCTGGGCGTGCTGGGATTGCGCGCCGCGCACCGAGTTCGCGAGGAACTTCCCGGTGCTCGTGATGGTGAAATCGTAGCTCGAGAAAGCGTTCCAGCTGTTGCCCCAGACCGCCGGCTGTGCAGCCCCGCCGAGGTCCGACTGCAGGCGGGTGTCGTAGGTGTCGGTCGTCGAGCTGGGCACGGGGACATTGTTGTGAACCTCGTCGGCCGCTTCCGGGATGAAGCCACCGGTCACGATGGTCTGCTCGATTCCGGTCTCGGCGGCCTGGAATGCGGTTTGCCGGTGCTGCTCGTTGCCCGCCATGACGAATTCGACGGCGGCTGCGTTCATGCCGGCGACGGCCAGCAGTGTGATCACCAGCAACAGCAGCAAGGCGACGACGAGCGCCGCGCCACGCTGCCTGCGATAACCGCCAGTCCTGAAATGCGCTTTCGTCACCACGGGCATCCTCTGGCTCAATTTGCCAACGCGTTGCGGATCTGAATGGTTTTCGAGACCAGCAGGCGCCGGTAATGCTTCACGCCGGTAAAGCTGTTGTCGGCGCTGAGCGAAGGCCGGTAAGCCTTCGTGATGTCGGCGACGTTGGTCAGATCGCCCGTCGTGCCGTTGCTAGTCAGGCGGTCTCCGTACTCGTAGATACGATCGTCGACGAAGCCCGACTCCGGGCTGTCGGAGCGCACCAGCAGCCAGATCCGCACCGCGACGATCTGGGCAGGAGCCGTGGGGCTGGTCAACAGGTTCGTCAGCGCGGCGCCCGCATCGAGATATTCGGTCGCGGCTCCGCTCGCGGCGCCGGTGCCCCCGGTCAGATCGACCCCGTACTGCACCTGCAGGTCCTCGACACCGGGCTCGATCTCGATGTCCTGAAAGCATGGCAGTGGCGATGCTGGTGCCGTACAAGCAGCGGGGCCGTTCAGCGCCTTGCTCCGCAGCGAAGGCACCCCGGCCTGGCTCGAGCTCTGATCGACGTAATACAGGTTGACGATCAGATTGTAGATCCTGGTGTCCACGCCCTGACAGAAGGTGCCGGTGATGTCCGTGACGAGGACGCCCGAGGTGCGGGTCGAGCAGATGCGCAGCGGCCCCGAGGCGGACGCCGGCGGGACCGTGATCGTAGATGCCCGGCGCACGGTGATCGTGTCCGCGTTGAGCATGGCTGCGCTGTTCGCTGCGCAGGTTGCGGCGTAGGAATCGTTCGTGCCCTGCACGGGGAAGCCGAGCAGCAACGGGAAGTTGACGCCGCAGGTGGAGGCGGCGGGGGCGCCGAGCGCCAGTTGAGCGTCCGTCGGCAGCGCTTTTCCGCCGATGCCGTCGGAGACGTTCGTGAGCCCCCAGTAGCCCGACATGCGAATGTCGGGCTCGAGGACACTAATGGCGTAACGGGCGTTCTCCTGCAGACGAGCGGTCGTTTCGTTTACTGCGTACGCGGCGTGGCTGTCGACGTACACCTGAGTCGCACCGGCAATCAGCACCAGTCCGATCGTCATCGCAACGAGGAGCTCGACGAGCGTGAGACCGGCGACGGCCCGGCGGCGAGCACTTGGAGAGCGGTGATGGCTGCGCAGCTGGCTCATGATGGCATCAACTCGAGGGCACCTGGACCGTCGTCTGGTACTGCTGTGTCCCGGTCTTTTCAGTCCAGCTGACCAGTATGGTGTACGTCTGAGGCGTTCCGGCAGTGACCACGACCGTGCCGGTCGCCGTGCCGCCCGCGATCGCCTGCGAGAGTCGCCGCTGCCAGTGGTACAGGTCGTCGGCGGCCATCTGCGCGGGAGTGCAGCTGGCGGCGCCCGCTCCCGTGCAGTGGTTGTCCGCGGCGGCGCCGCCGTATGCGTTGTTGGGAGCATCGCCCGCGCGCCGGTTCGCCCGGATGCGGTCGGCGAGATCGGCCGCCAGGTTCACGGCCTGCATGCGGGAGATCGCGCTGCTGCCGGAATGCAGGGAAATGCCGAACAGGATCGCCACTCCCAACATGCCCACGGCCAGCACGACGAGGGCCACGAGCATCTCGATCATCGTGAAGCCCCGAGGCCGGCCAGGGCGCTGCGGCATGCGTCGCGGTTGCGTGCTGGGGTTCACCGCAGCCTCCTATGGGCAGGCGCCGGCGGCGGCCGCGGCGGCATTGACGTCAGTGCTGGTCGCGCTCACGCGAATGCGTCCGCTGGCGGTGATCAGCACGGCCCGCTCGACGGAATTCGTGCCGACCATCTGATTGCCTCGGATATCGCACAGCAGGATGTTGCGCGTCGGGTTCTTGACTCCGGCGGGGCTTGCGAATCCGGTCGCAAGGTACATCTCGATGCCGTCGTTGTCCTTCTTGATGGTCACCGAGCTGTCGAGAAGCACGTGCCGCTCGAAGATGGGCTCGCCGGCATCAAATTGCCAGTTGAGGTTGGTGTCCTGGAAGACGATCCATCCGTTGAAGGCGCCGTAGCTGCACTGGGGAGCCGCCAGTGCGGGGTCGGCCACAGCGCACACGACCACATTCGCCTGGTGCTTGATCGCCTCGGTGCGCGCCAGGTTGAAGGAGCGCAGCAGATCGTTCGAGGCCGAGCTCAGGCGATTGTTCTGGAGGAAGCTGCGCATGTTCGGCACGGCCATCATCGCCAGGACGCCGGCGACCGCCACCGTGACCATGAGCTCCGTGAGCGTAAAGCCCCGTTGCGCTCTCATGCTCGCTGAAGCAGCGCTCGATCGGTCCGTTACCAACATGTTTTCCTCAGACATCATGCTGGTGCAATCTACTGGACTCGCCAGCTGCAACCCTGAGGATCAGTTCACGCTCGAAGGGCCGGTCCGACGGGCGGCGTCAACCGGGTCCTGGGCGGTCATCGGAAGGGACTGTAAGCGGGCGCACCCCGCTTTATGTCGTCTCGGCAGTGTGACGCGAGTAGCAGCCCGCGACTAATTGGCCCAGCAGTAGGCCGTGTTGTCGGCGCCAGCCGAGGTGATCGCGTGTTGCTGTCCGACCGAGTCCACCGCGAACGCGCCGCACTGCGTGTCGTTGACCTGGCTTTGACCTGCAACCGGGGTGGCGACGACCGTGTAAGAGGGCGCTGCGGGGGGATTGAGCATATTCAGGTTGGCGACGCAGTTGCTGTCCGCCGGCACGCAGACCGTCAGCTGGTAATAACCGCTGCCGATCGGAACCCCGAAGGCGGTATAGCCGAGCTGGCCGGGCGTGTTCGAGTAAGCCGCGCCATTGGTGCTGAAGAAGCGCTCCTCGCGACCCGCGAGGTCGAGGACGGCGGTCCTCGCCTCGGTGCGCCGGGACTGGCGCACGTAGCTGATGTACGAGGGGACCGCGATGGCGAAGAGAATCGTGGCGATCGCGACCACCACCATCAGCTCGACCAGCGTGAAGCCGGCCGGTCGGCTCGGGCGGTGAGCGCTGCGCGACTGCATGGAGCCTCTCCCGGGCGTTGCGGCGATGACTAGCGGCGCTCGATCCAGCTCAGGCGGCGCCCGGTATTATTCGCTGGCAGGTTGAGGGGCTGCGCGCCGGACGCGATGTTGTTCGAGGCCGTGTCGACCTGGTTGGTCTCGTACACGAGAAAGCGGGTACCCGCGCCGTTGGTGGTGACGAAGGACATGCCGGTCGCATTGGTCTGGATCGCGATCGCCACCGTATCGGTGTACTTCGGATTGGTGCTGAACGCCGGATTGGCCGCCGCACTCGGGGGCAGGAATACCTGATTGAACGCGCCGCCAGTCATCGCGTTGATGACGTAGGTGAAGCCGATGTCGGTCGGAAGCGCGCACGAGGCCGCATTGGCGGAGGCCGGGACGATCGAGTTCACCGTCAGCGCCTGCAGCACGAGCTCCGGACTGTAGATGATCTGCTCCTGGGTGCCCGGCAGGTTGAGATACCAGCCGAACCGCCCGTTGGTCGCGCAGGAAGTCTGGCCCGCCCAGCAGATCACGGCGTTCGCCGCGATCTCACGGTCCCCCGTCGCCGCGTTCACCGTCACGATCTGCTGCTGCAAGCCGGACGGAGTCAGATAATAGTTCGCGGTCGACAGGCCCGTGGCGGAAGCATTCATGCTCGCGTACTGCACGCTCGCGTATGAATTCCACGCGCCCATGTTCCAGTCCCAGACGCCATAGAGGCTCTGCGTGCCGGAGGCGTAGGTCGCTGGAGCGGCATTGGTGACCGGCAGCCTCTGCCCGGTGCCGAAGAGCAGCATCACCTGCTGCTGCATTCCGGGGCTCGGCGCACCCGAGGCTACGACGATCGCGGTCGTGATCGGCTGGCCGGCGGCGGTCTTGAACAATGGCCCGGGCGAGACCGCCCAGTTCGACTCGTTGTTGCTCGTCAGGTCGAAGCGCCAGAGGTTTCCCTGCAGGTCGCCCGCGTAAACGTAGTCGGTGGTGTGATCAGCGTCCAGGTCGGCAGCGGACGGGAAGGCGATGCCGTTGGGGCTCGCCGCGCTACCCGTTTGGGTGCTGAGGTAATAGAAGGTCGTGGCCGCCGTGTTCGGGTCGATGGTCATGATGAAGACGCCGGCATCGCCGCTTGCGCTGCCGTAACCGTTGCCGAATATGATCGCCCACTTGCCGTCGTGCAGTCGTCGCAGCTGCGGTGTGCCGTAGGTGTTGCCGAGATTGCCGCCGCAGCTCGACCCGCCCGCAGAGGAGGCGCAGCTGATGGTCGAGGAATTCCACTCGCCCACCACCAGACTTGCGGCTTTGGACTCGGCGAAGCTCGCGGGCGTCGGGTCGGTGACGTCGAGCGCGAAGATGGCGTTGCCGCCGGGCCCGAGACCGCTCGCGAGCCAGGTGTGCCACCGCCCGCCGTAGAACACGTCGCCGGTCGCGGCGGTCGCGTCGACGAAGAAGTTGTGGCCGTACTGGACGTTCGCATAGTCGACGCTGTTGGTGGTCGAATGGATCGTCTGCACGACCGCCCCGGGCATGTACGCCAGCACCTCCTGGCCATCGTTGCCGGCGGCGACGAAGGCGCCGTTGGCGTCGTACGAGCCCGTGCGGAAGCCGTGCAGCAGGCCGTCGTTCGAGCCGGCATATACGACGTTCATGCGCGTTTGCGCGGCGGCGACAAACTGCGTGTAGGTTTGGGAGCCGCTCGCGGTCTCGGGGTTGGTGGCCGAGGGGTACAGGCGGTCACTCCACACTGCGGTGTAGGGCGCGATCGGCGGGCCCACCCAGGCGGGGCTCGAGTCGACGATGTCCCCCAGCACGTCGGAGCGCCTGCGGAACAGGCCCACGCCCGCGGTGCTGACCTCGCAACTGCGGTCACCGCGGAGGAACGCGAGGCGGTCGTTGGCCGCGTATGGCGTCGGCGACGGGCTCGTCGGGCAGCTCTGCGAGCTGAGCGAGGGTGATCCCGAGGTGTCGCCGGCATCGAGTGCGGTCTGCTGAGCGCTGGTCAGATTGCTCCACTCGTAGGGAATGCCCTGGCTGCCGTTCCACGAGAGAATCACGCGGCTGGCCGGCGATTGGGCCGGCGTCGGTCCGGCCACGCCGGTGGTGGGGCAGGTGCTGCCGCTCCCCACTCCGGTCAGGGCGCAGGCGGCGTCCCAGTTCGGCGTTGGGGAGAGGACGACGTTGCCGAACGAGTCAAACCCCAGGCTGTTCGCGGTCACGCGGCCGGTCCAGCCGTTATTCGGGTCGTAGTAGGCGAAGTAGGCCTGCACTCCGGACTCGAGCTTGGCGGACTGCTTCTCACTCGCGCCCGCGGAGCCCGCTGCGGTCGTCGCGGGAGCCGCCTTGAAGCACAGGATCTCGTGGATGTTGGTGCTGCCTCCGGTCGAGCCGGCGAAGCCGAACAGGAAGCCGGCGGGAAGCGGACCGTTGGCGGCGGTGATGTCCTGCCCCTTGATGACCTGCTGATAGGCGCCGCCGTTGACGCTGTAGGAAAGGCTGAGGAGGCCTCTCTGGCTGATCTTCAGCTGATAGAAGATCGGCGTCGCCTGGGGCCGGGCCATGGCCGCCTCATTGGCGATCTGCATCGTCGAGGGCAGCTCGACATAGGCGTTCGGGATCGGCGCGTAGTCGTAGAGCGGTATCGTGTCCCCGGTGACTTTGACCGCCTTGCCGTGATGCGATAAATCCCACACCAGGCCGCTCTGGCAGGTGGCCTGGACCGCTGCCTGCTGGTCCGAGGTGGAAAACGAGCTCGGGTAGTACTCGGGATAGTTGGCGTTCAGCCACGACCAGGCGATGTTGCCCGCTCCGCGCATGCCGATGCGGTTGGGCCTGTAGCCGTAGCCGAGTGCGGTGTTGTCGCCGGTCGCGGCATTGGGCCCGTTGTAGCCCGGCATCCAGTTCGCGCCGTTCAGGAAGTTACCGAACTCGTCGATGCCGAGGCCGAGGTAGGCTCCCACCATCCCGACGTACGGCGGGTTCGCGTTCGAGCAGGTGTATCCGAGACTTCCACCCCACGAGCCGATGTTCGGGGACTGGCTCGCGTCCATGAGGAAGAAGCTGATGCCGTCGGCCCCATCCCCGCCCGCACCGCCGGAGTCTCCGCGGTAGGTGACGGTCTTGAAGGTGACCGAGACTCCCGCACCGGTGGGGAAGGGGGTCGTGGAGACGATGGCGCCATGCTGCGCCTTGCCGCCGGGGTTGCCGTTCGTGAAGCGCAGCGCCCCCTGTCCGTTCGGGTCGGGAAGCGTCTGGGTGGGGCCGGCGACGCCGTTCTGACCACCGACCAGATTCTCGTTGTAGGTGCTCTGAATGGCGACGCACCCGGGTAGCTGTCCGTTGCCGGAACCCGAGGGCTGGACCCCGGCGGCGCTCGAGGCGGTGAGGCACGCGTCGGCGAAGAAGTACCAGGGATTGCTCGTCGTGGTGCCGGTAAAGTCCTCGCTGATGAGCGTCTGCCCGTGCGCCGCGAGTGGCGCCGACAGCGCCGCAAGCGCGGCGAACACGGTGCGGAAGGTGCCGAAGGTGTTTCGATTCATGTCATTGACAACTCAGGCAGACGATGCCCTGAGAGACCTCGTAAGTGCTTTCGACGACTGCGACCGTGGTCGCCGATCCGCCATAGCCGTAGGCATCAATCCGGTAAGCCTCGCCCGCGAGGTCTGCCGCGATGCCGAGATCCTCGATATAGAAGCCGGGCGCGGCGTAGTAGGACTCGTTGCTCACGTTCACCGTCAGGCTGCTGGGGTTCGCAATGACGTTCATGTTCGGAGGCGTATAGGCGACGCCGATGTTCCAGGGCACATCCGCGGCAGAGGGCAAAGGCTGGTTGCAGATCTCACCCTGGCCGAGGTTCGCGTTGAGCAATGGAGCTGAGCACGTCCCGGAGCCGATGGCGGCGTTGTTCCCCTGCAGCAGCCACCACTCTGCGTACTGCTGTGCGCTCTCGGCGGCGTGCACAGCGCGCGCCTTCTCGCGCAGGTTGCCGGCGATCTTTTCCTGGGAGCCGAAGCCGCGGAACATGCTGAGCGCCAGGATGGTGATGATGAGCAGCAGCAGGAGACTCGTTATCAGCGCCATGCCGCGCTCGCGGCGAGCCCGCAGACTACGGATGCCGAGGAGGGGTGCTCGAGGCTTCATGTGTGCACTCCCGCGCGTGCCATGACCTGGATGACGCGCTCGAAGGCGATGGTGGCCGGTTGCCCGGGTTGCGCCGCCAGCGGATTGGTAGAGGTCAGGATCACCCGCACCGAGCTGATGTTCAGCCAGTCGTTGCCGTTCGGGCCGGCAGTATTCATCTGGTCCGCCGTGAGGTACGTGTCGACGTTGTAGTCGGCCGGCGCTGAATTGCGCTTCACCCCGTAATAGACCTGCAGGTTGGCCACGCCGTTGACGATCGTCAACGGACCGTTGATGACAGCCCCGGTGCCTCCGTCCGTCAGCCGGCACTGAAGCTGTCCGGGCGTGTTGCCGGCCGGCGGCACCACGGTGAATTCGTTGGCGTAGAGACCGGTGGGGCCTTGCGTCGTGTTGGTGCTGCCGTCGCAGAAGATCACGTCATCGTTGATGGCGGTCCGGTAGCGCACGCTTATCGTGTCCGGATTGGTGCCGCCAGGGTGAGTACCGAAGAAGGCCTGTCCGGCGACGTAGTTGCCGCTCAGGGGCATGGAATTGTCAGGCCGCCAAGTGATCGGGTCGGGAAAATAGCCGCCCGCCTGGATGACGTCCGCCAGAATCGTCAGGGCAAAGCGCTGCTGGTCCTGCAGCTGAGTGAGCTGCTGCTGGTTGTTGTAGGCGCCGCGCACGTTCTGCAGCACGGTGAGGAGGCCCCCGATCAGGAAGAGCGCGATGGCCACCGTGACCATCAGCTCGACCAAGGTGAAGCCGCGCTCGCGGTGACGGGCGCTCATGGCTCGACGTACACCATGTAACTCGGGCACTGGAAGAGCGGTTTATTGTTGTTGTCGCAGAGCGTCTGGTTGACCTGGTTCACCGTGGCCGCCGCTTCCTGCTGGTTGACCGACACCGCCTGCTCGATCCAGGTGATCTGGACCGTGCAGCTGGCGGGTCCTCCGCCCGGCGTAGGAGCACAGCTGATCGTAGCGGTCGGACTGGGCAGCAGGGCCTTGAGCGACACGCTCCATCGGGCGAGGTCGAAAGCGGCGAGCTGCAGCGTGTTACAGCGCGCTCCGCTGCCAGCGGTGCCGACGCAGACGTTGCTGGGCATGCTCGGACTCGTGCCCGTCAGGTCATTGGTCGCCTGTGTCTGCAGCGCTCCATCGGTGGAGGTAATCGCCGTCGCGGTCACGATCACCGTCTCGGGGGGGGTGTTTCCCCAGTACTGACGGTTCGAATGCATCGCCGCGGCGACGCTCGCCACCTGAATCGCCGCCAGCGCCCGCAGGCGCGACGTGGTCGTGTTCGAGAGCGAAAGAGCCTGCAGCTTGGCAATCCCGAGGAGTCCGACACAGATGACGATGACCGCCACCATGACCTCGACGAGACTGAAGCCGCGCGAGTGCGCGTGTGTGTGCGGCCAGCTGCTCATGAGCAGGTCCCCGACGGGTTGTTGGAGGGCGTCTCGGTGGTCAGCATACCCACCGCCGTGACCCTCAGGCACCGTGTGTACGCTGCATTGGAGGTCTGCTCGTGCAGCGTGATGGTGGTGTTGGGAAAGCCGGCGACGGTGGTCGCGAAGCCCTCGCGGTTATACGTGATCGCTGTGATCGCCGTGCCGTTGCTGTCGGCGGCGATGAAGGTGTCGGGCGTCGTGCCGGTGAACGCGCCCTGCACCCGCAGTACGGTTGCGGGGTCCGAGAACACGATCCAGCCCTTTGCCCAGTTGCCGCCGTCGCCCGTGCAGGAGGTGCCGTTGTTCGAGACACAGGCGGTGACGGTCCGGCCCTCCCGGATCGCTTCCGCGCGTGCGTACTGCAGATCCCCGAGGAGCCCGTTGACCTCCGCGGACATGCGGTAGGAGTTCGTGATGTAGCGGTAGGAGGGCGCGCCGATGCCGAGGAGGATTGCGACGATGGCCACCACCACCATCAGCTCCGTAATGGAGAACCCCCCGTGCCGCATCATGCGACGTAATGTACCGGAGTGTGACGGCCGGCACGCTGTGTTAAGTCACATCGAGGCGTCGATCCGACGGACGGACGATAGCGCCCTACGAACGGTAGTCACCCGGTCGTTCGGGCGGGGCACGGGGCTCTCGAGCGGTGGAATGCTAAGACCCATCGGGCGATCGTTCAGCGATCCGGGTGACTGCAGAGGAGTGGGCGAGTGACAGCGACCAAGGCAAGCCTGAACGCCCTTCAGGCGGTATCGGATCAGGTGGCCAATATCGCCGAGCGAGTCGGCGAGACGGTAGTGGGCGTGCACGCGCGCCGTCGCATCCCCTCGAGCGGAATCGTGTGGGCCCGCGGCGTGGTGGTGACCTCGGCGCACACGATCAGGCGGGAGGAGGGCATACGCGTGCTGCTCGCCGGCCGCGGCTGGGTCGACGCTTCGCTCGTCGGTCGCGATGCCGGCACCGACCTTGCGGTTCTTCGGGTACCGGAAGCGGCCATCGAGCCTGCGGAGCGGGGGGACGCGGGCTCTCTCAGGGTCGGCCACTTCGCTCTGGCTCTCGCGCGGTTTGCGGAAAGTCAGGTGAGCCTCGACTACGGCCTGGTGGCGGCCGTGGGCCCCACCTGGCGCACGTGGCTCGGGGGAGAGATCGAACGGCTGGTGGCCCTCGACGGGGGCTTGCGGCCCGGCTACTCGGGCGGCCCGCTGGTCGATGCGCGTGGCCAGATCGTGGGCCTCTGCACCTCCGCCTTCATCCGCCGGTCGGGCACCATCATTCCGGTCGGCACGGTCGGCCGGATCACGGAGGAGCTCCTCTCTCATGGGCGGGTGTTTCGCGGCTATCTCGGTCTGGGGCTGCAGCCGGCTGAGCTGCCTGTCGGCGCCGGAGCCGCCGATTCGAGCGGGGGTCTCCTGGTGGCGGCGGTTCAGGCGGGAGGACCCGCGGAGCAAGGCGGGGTGATCGTGGGCGACATTCTCGTCAGCCTCGACGGCCGGCCTTGCCGCGCCGCGGAAGACGTCCTGGCCGTTCTCGGCAGGACGCGGCCCGAGCAAGTCCTTGAGGCGGTGCTCGTTCGCGGCGGGAATCGCCGGGAGGTCACTCTGGTGGTGGGCGAACGCCCGCAACGGCAGTCTTGTCCGTGAG
>Ga0209474_10002120_pt1 | contig 18533 bp, 14 predicted proteins | sample GraSoiAngelo_145_FD_185902 | JGI IMG/M metagenome (GOLD analysis project Ga0209474, IMG submission 185902) | Grasslands soil microbial communities from the Angelo Coastal Reserve, California, USA - 14_1009_05_20cm (SPAdes) (version 2) | ecosystem: Environmental > Terrestrial > Soil > Grasslands... | reverse complement strand
CAAGGGGCTGTTCGAGCTCCGCCGGTTGCTGTCGGAGGACCAGACGGGCGCCTGCGAGCTGGGCTTCACCGAGACATCGGGCGTCTTCCGCCGGGGCGACGTCACCATGGTGATGCGCCTGATCGACGGCACGTTCCCGGATTACCAGCAGGTGATTCCGAAAGAGGCCGATCGCACGATCATCGTGGACCGGCCCCGCCTGCTCGACACGTTGAAGCGGATGAGCCTGCTGTCCAGCGATCGGAGCACGAACGCCGTCCGGCTGGAGCTGCAGGAAGGGTCTCTCAAGGTCACCTCGCAGAACCCCGATCTCGGCGATGCGAAGGAGGAGATCCCGGTCTCCTACAAGGGGCAGCCGCTGCAGATCGGCTTCAACGCGCGGTACCTGATGGACGTGCTCCAGGTGGTGGATACCGCCCAGATGAACGTCGAGCTCTGCGACGAGCTGTCTCCCGGCGTGCTGAAGCCGGCGGGCGATCCCGGCCTGGGGGCCCGGTACACCGCCGTGATCATGCCGATGCGCATCTGATGCACGTCCTGTTTGCAGCGCTCCTGTTCGCCACCACCGCAGGGAGGCTCCCGAAGCAGATTTCCAGGGACCCACGCACGGTCGGGATGGGCAAGAGCTGCCGCATGAACGCCGAGTGCAAGCACAGGTCGCAGCGCTGCGTGCGCCGGAGCGACGCGCAGGGGAAGCCGTTGGAGGCTGGAATCTGCGTCCTTCCCTGCGCCTCGTTCGAGGCGGGGACGCAGAAGGTCACCCCGGGGGCGCCTGTCGACGTCACACCCAAGGCAAAAAAGCCGCCGCCGCGGTGTCCGGCGACCTACCTATGCAGGAGCGCCGGTTCCGGCGTGCCGATCGACATCTGCGTGAAACAGTAGCCGAGTCCGCCGGATGCGGCCTGGCGGCATGCTCGAGCGCGAACCATCGCCGCCCCAGATCATGAGATGTGTCTCCAGGTGCTTCTCCTCGAGGTCAGCACGCGCTCGTTCCGCAACCTCAGCGAGGCGCGGATCGAACTCGGACGGCGTACGACGGTCTTGTTCGGGCCGAACGGCCAGGGGAAGACCAATTTCCTCGAGGCCTGCCACTTGCTCTGCACGCTGCGGCCGCTGCGGGCGCAAAAGCTCGCAGAGCTCGTGCGCATCGGCAGCGGGCAGTCGGCGCTCGTGCGCGGCCGATTCGAGCTTTCAGGCGGCTTGCGGGAAGTCGAAGTAGAGGTGGGGAGGGAAGGGCGCTCCGCGCGGGTCGACGGCAAGACGGTGCGCGACCCGGACGAGCTCTTCGGCGGTCTGGCTACCGTGGCCTTCACGCCCGACGATCTCGCGGTCGTGAAAGGCGGCCCGGAGGGCAGGCGCAAGCTGCTCGATCGCGCGGCGCAGAACCGGCATCCTTCGCATCTAGCGGACTCCCGCGATTACCTGCGGGCGCTGCGAGCTCGCAACGAGTTGTTGCGCCAGGATGCGCCGCCCGATCTGCTTGCGAGCTTCGACGAGCCGCTCGCAAGGTTGGGAGCGAACGTCCGGCGCCGGCGCGAGGAGGTCCTGGAAGAGATCCGTCCTCATGCGCAGCAGGCGTTCGCCGAGGTCGCGCGCGGGGAGGCTCCGCTGGAGCTCGTCTATCTCGCCGCCGGTCGCGATTCCGATGGGCTGGCTGGCGCCGGGGAGGCGCTTGCGCATCGGCTGCTCGACGCCCTGCGCCGGCGCCTTCCTCGCGATCGCGAGCGCGGGTACACGAGCGTGGGGCCGCATGCGGACGACCTCGGGCTCTCGCTCGGCGAGAGGGCCGCACGGCTCTATGCCAGCCAGGGTCAATCGCGCGCCATCGTCCTCGCGTTCAAGATCGGGGAGATCGAGAACTTGAAATCGGTGCAGGGGCGCGCGCCACTCTTGCTGCTGGACGACGTATTCAGCGAGTTGGATCCGGCGCGAAACGCCTTCCTGATGGCCTATCTGGCTGCCCTGGACGGCCAGGTGGTCCTCACGACCACAGACCCGAAACTGGTCGCGAAAAGCGCCGTCCGGGAAGCGATTTTCCAGCGCGTGGAGAGTGGGCGGATCGCTCCAGAAAATGTCCTGTTTTCAGAGTGATGGAGAGGCCTTTTCGCCTTGCTTCCTGGGCCTTCCGGGTGATAATTCCGGGTACTTCCCAGAGGTGAGATTTTGGAGACAGCGCACGAGAAGCGGGCACCGTCTCCGGTGCCCGCGCCGGGTGAGTACTCGGCTGACAGCATCAAGGTCCTGGAAGGGCTGGAGGCTGTCCGCAAGCGCCCGCACATCCGCGGCGTCGGCGCCGAGGGCCTGCACCACCTCGTGTACGAGGTCGTGGACAACTCCGTCGACGAGGCGCTCGCCGGCCACGCGAAGACCATCGAGTTGACCATCCACGCCAACGGATCCGTGTCGGTGCAGGACGATGGCCGCGGCATTCCCGTCGGCCCTCACCCGACGGAGCCGATGGACGCGCTGGACGTGGTGATGACCAAGCTCCACGCCGGCGGGAAGTTCGACGGCAATTCCTACAAGGTGTCCGGAGGTCTCCACGGCGTCGGCGTCTCCTGCGTCAACGCGCTCAGCGAGTGGCTGGCAGTCGAAGTCTATCGCGAGGGGAAGATCTTCAAGCAGCGCTACCAGACCGGCATTCCCGAGGGGCCGGTGAAGTCGATCGGGACGACGTCGCTGCGGGGAACGAAGGTCACCTTCAAGCCCGATGCGACGGTCCTCGAGGCCACGGATTTCAATTTCGACGTGCTCTCCAACCGGATGCGCGAGCTCGCGTTCCTCAACCCCGGGCTGCGCGTCGTGATGCGGGACGAGCGCTCCGACAAGAGCCACGACTTCAAGTACGAGGGTGGGATCGTCGCGTACGTCGAGCTCTTGAACAAGAACAAGACGGTTCTCTTCGACCCTCCCATCTCGGTGCGCGGAGAAGTGGACGGCTCCGAGGTTCACGTCGCGCTGCAGTGGAATGACGGATTCGACGAGAAGGTGTTCTCCTTCGCGAACAACATCAACACCGTGGACGGCGGTCCGCACCTGATCGCCTTCAAGAGCGCGCTCACCCGGACGGTGGTGAAGTACGGCGAGGAGAATGGCTCCTGGAAGGAGATCAAGGAATCGCCCTCCGGCGAGGACATCCGCGAGGGGCTGACCGCCGTGGTCTCGGTCAAGATTCCGGGCGCGCAGTTCGAAGGGAACCTCAAGGGCAAGCTCGTCAACACGGAAGCGAAGGGCATCGTCGAAGACCTGGTCGGACGCAAGCTGACCGAGTTCTGGGAGCGCAATCCGGCCAACGCCAAGCGGGTGATGGCGAAGGTCGCGGACGCCGCGCGCGGGCGGATCGCGGCGCGCAAGGCTCGCGAGACCGTCCGGCGCAAGGGCGCTCTCGACTCCGCGTCGCTGCCGGGCAAGCTCGCCGACTGCCAGGAGCGCGATCCGGAGAAGTGCGAGCTGTACATCGTGGAGGGCGATTCGGCAGGCGGCTCGGCGAAGCAAGGGCGGGACCGGCGCACCCAGGCGATCCTTCCCTTGCGCGGCAAGATCCTGAACGTCGAGAAGGCCCGCTTCGACAAGATGCTCTCGTCGCAGGAGATCGTCACCATGATCACGGCGATCGGCACCGGCATTCACGACGAGTTCGACATCAACAAGCTGCGCTACCACAAGATCATCCTGATGACGGACGCGGACGTGGACGGCAGCCACATCCGCACGCTCCTGCTCACGTTCTTCTACCGGCAGATGCACGACGTAGTCGCCCGGCAGACGGAAGAGGGGGGGCGCAAGCATCACCTGTACATCGCCCAGCCCCCGCTTTACCGGGTAGCGAAGGGGAAGAAGGAGATCTACCTGAAGGACGACACGGCGCTGGACGCGCACCTGCTCAATCTGGGGACGGAGGGCGCGATCGTGCGCGGCGAGGGGGGCGCGGAGGTCACCCGCGACCAGCTCAAGTCGCTGCTGGACAAGGTGCTGCAGTACCGGAGGCTGCTCGGAAAGGTCGACAAGCGCCGCGACGGGCGCGTGGTGGATGCAGTGCTCTCGGCCACGGAGATCGATGCGCAAGCGCTGCGCTCGCCGCCCGTACTCGCCACGCAGGCGAAGGGGCTGCAGGCCGCCCTGGCAAAGGCCCAGCCGGGCGAGACGCTCGCGCTCCAGATCGCGGACGATCCGGAGCATGGGTGCCAGAAGATCGTCGTGCGGCTCGGGCACAACGGCGCGACGCGCGAGACGGCGATCGATCACGTGTTGCTCAGCGGACCTGATTTCGCCGAGCTGCAGCGGCTGCGCCGCGAGTTCGCACAGCTGGGCAAGGCGCCGTATGAGCTGAACACCAAGGACGGCGGCGCCGGGCAAGCTGCGCAGAACCCGATCGAGCTGGTGGACATCGTGAAGCGGTTGGCCTCGAAGGGGCTCGAGATCCAGCGTTACAAGGGCCTGGGCGAGATGAACCCGGAGCAGCTCTGGACGACGACGATGGATCCGGCGACGCGGACGCTCCTGGAAGTGCACGCGGACGACATGGCGGAAGCGGAGCTGATGTTCACGACGCTGATGGGAGACGCAGTGGAGCCGCGGCGGGAATTCATCGAGAAGCACGCGCTGGACGCGACGAATCTCGACATCTGAGCTTTATTCAGGTCAACCTCCAAGCACGCCGAGCACGCCAAGATTTATTTTCCTGACTGCCGCGGGTACGACGGCAGTGCGGGATCCGTGCCCGGGGCGGAGTGGGTGCCGGAATGGGCCTCCGCGATCGCCGGTCTGCCGGCGGGCAGTTCCAGGATGCCGGTTAGCGTTACCGCGGTGAGCCAGGCGGAATGGCGGTCGGGCGAAATGGCGATGTAGATGGTTGCGGGCTCATCCCCGGGCAGAGGGGTGAGCTGCGCGGACCGGGCGCCGGAGAGGATCCGCGCGTGCAGGGGGACCTGGAGGCCCAGACGGCGAAACGGCGGCGGACGCACCGGGGCGAGTGCAAGGCTGAGCTGAGCGGCGTCCGGCGCGTAGAGGCCCGCGTAGCGCTGGTCCAACTCGTCCGCGGCGACTCGAAGGGCGTCGAGCAATGAAAGCGCGGGATCCGGCGGCGGTCGGGGGTTGCCCGAGGCGGAGCGCAGGAAGAGGCAGGCACCGACCAGGAAGAGGAATGGGACGTGCAGCGGGACCGGCGGAGTGCGGTCCACTGCCGTGCGCGAAGCCAGCCAGAGCGTGAACAGGGCGAGCGCGGCGGCGGCGACAGCGAGGAGGGAGCCGTACGGGACCTCCCGGGCGAGAGCCGTGCGGAAGATCCCCTGCGATTGGACCCAGACCAGGGCGGGTCGCGCGGTCAGCGCCTCGCCGAGGGCGGCGAGGGACCCGTATGCGCAGAGATAGGCGATCCTGATCATCGCGGCATCATGGTCTTGCCCCCGCGCGCGAAATGCGCTCTAGGTTTCGCATGCTCCTCGCGCTCTTGCTTGCCGCGGCGCCCACGCCGCTCTTCGCGGATCCGCGCCTCGCGGAGGCGATGGGGCGTATCGATCCGCGGCCCGGAGCGTGGGCGGAGTACCTGGTGCGCGTGCCAGGGCGCGAGGACCTCCGGGTGCGCGCGACCGTCCTGGCCGATGCAGCCGACGGGCGGCACTGGCTCGAGCTCATCACGGCCTCTGCCGGCGGGATTGTTTCCGCGTCCAGGTTGCTCGTGCGCGCGGACGCGTCGCTTCCCCAGGGCATCGAGCGCATGTACCTCATGCTCGCGGGACAGCAGCCCATCGAGGTCCCGCTCGACCGCATCAAGCTTCCCGAGGCGCCGCAAGCCCGCGCCCGTCCCTCCGTCGCGCACGTCGGGACCGAGCGAGTGCGCGTTCCGGCGGGAACGTTCACGGCGGAAGCGATGCGTATCGCGGGAGCACGCGTGTGGCGCACGGCGAGCGTACCGCTCTGGGGCCTGGTGAAGGCGCGGTCGTCGCGACAGTCGCTCGAGCTGGTCGCCTTCAGCATGTCAGGAGGCCACTCCGTTTTTCCACCCGGCTGGGATCAGGGAAAGGGCAGCGACAGGGCGGAGCAGTAGCCCCGGACGTGCGCGTTGATGGCGCGCAGCATCTGCGGATGCGTCTTCAGTAGCCAGGTACCTCCCACGGCCAGGGCCCCGAGCAGCGTCGCGAGCAGAAGCGCGGACTCGACCAGCGCCTGTCCCTCTTCGCCGGGGTGCGAAAAACGGCTGCGCGGCGCGGCCATCAGAAGTCCCCTTCCGTGCGAGTGACGAAGACCGCGGCACCGGATCGGTCGTCGAGCTTCTGCAGCGCGATGCTGACCATCACGCCCGGCTTCGTGAGCGTCAGCAGACCCTCAGCTCCGGCGTGCTCGGTAAAGCCTTGCGCGCCGAGCGCCGCGCGGTAGAAGCTCGCCACCTCGCGCGGGGTCAGGGCGCTGACGAATTGCGCGCTCTCACTCCTGGTGCCCGGGTCAGTCCCTCGAAATCCGAGATACGCGCGGTGTCCGGGCGGAACGGGAAAGGACGCGCCCTCTGCCGTCGCCAGCAAGCCCGGGGGCTTGCGCGGGTTCGTTGCACCCACCATCACCAGCGTTTGCCCGTCCGGCTGCGCGACGGCGTTGATGAACCTCTGCAGTCCGCTGTCCGGATCGAAGGCGGCCGCGTGTGCGAGAGCGGGCTCGGGCGAGATGATCGGCGTCAAGCCCCGGGCGCGAAGGGCGTCGGCGTAGAAGCGGATCACGCGCGCCGGCGGATCCGGCGTGTAGAACAACGCCAGCTCCATTGGTTGTCCGTTGACTTCGAGGGAGCTTCCGAGCCGGAGCTCGCCGGCGCTGCTCGGATACCGCGGCTCGCGGCCGAGGCGTGTCTGCCGGCCCGGCGCAAGCTCGGCGAACGCGCCGCTGGCCCAGGTGCCGCCCAACAGAACGGCGCCCGCGGTGACGATACCGAGCGAAAGCCGTAGCGCCTTCATCGGCAGCCTCGGTAGCTGTTCGCCAGCTGCGCTTTCGTGGACCCGGCGAAGAAGTGCCCGCGGCAGCGGTAGCTCTTCACGTACCCGTTTCCGCTCGCAAGCCGCGGGTCCACCGGCGCAAGCTCCGCCGAGTCCAGCTCCCGATTCATCCCGCCGTACCTCCGCCAGTACGTCGATTGAATCCGGTACGGCACCGTGTAGCGCGTGCGATCGACGCGATCGCCGATGCTGTGCTCACCATCGAGGTAGCGCGGCGCCGCGCCGGACGTGGTCACGTCGCCTGCCCGCTGCGTCGGACAAGGGACCAGGGCGCCGGCGATCTCGCACTCGTGCGGCACCCAGGTCTCCGATGCCCTTTCGGGCGGCAGGATGGTGATCGGGCCGCGATTGGTCGCGATGTCGTCCATGCGGCCGATCGAGAAGATGTCGGGCAAAGTGCCGCCCGCGAGGGTCCTGCTCACGCCGGAGCGCATCACGCGGCCCACGAAGTCGCGCAGATCGCGAAACCCGGCGATGCCTTCAATGCCGAAGAACGCGATGCGGGCCACTTGCGCGCTGACCTGCTTCTCCACTTCCGGATACGTGAGCGACGGCGAAGTGCTCACGTCGGCGCCGGCGCCGGTCAGCGTGTACGCCGCTGGCTTGGGCCAAGCCTTCCAGGTGTCGAACACGAGTTGCATCGGCCGCTGCGAAGGCAGCGGCGCGTGCAGATGGAAGTCCCCGAGGGCGCGTCCGTGGCCCAGATCGCCTCCGCCGCGCAGTCCGGGCAGGTCGCCGCCCTGCAGAATCGGTGACCGCGCGTCATGGCGTGCATGCTCCAGCACCACCCGGGCAACGGCCATGCCCCGCGTGTTGAAGCGCATGGCAGCGGTCGCGGGATCGACGGAACGGGAAAGCGACCCGCCGACCGCGTCGAGGAACCGGTCCCAGGGAGCCCCGGTCTTCTCCAACCGCGAGGATCCGCCCAACGCGACCTCGGCGGTGGTCGAGTCCACCTCGGCGCGCCAGGCGAGGTTGCGCGCGAGCGGATACATGAGCAGGCCGGTGTTCTGCATCCGGATCCGGCCCGGCGAACGAAGGTCCGCGAAGCGGCTGCGGACTTCCGCATCGATCCGCGCCGGCGGCTTGAAGACGGTGTTCTCCCAGAGCGCGTACCGCAGCGCCTCAGCGGCCTTGCACTTCAGGATCAACACGTCCGTAAGCGCAGCCGACCAGCAGATCGCGAGGACCAGGCAAGGAAGGGCGATCGCCGCTTCCGTCAATGCGCTGCCCTCGTCCTCCGTGTGCAGCCGCGGCATGTCAGTGAAGCAGGAGTTGCCGCAGTCCCGGCACGCTGGTGAGCCCGATCTTCGCAGCCACGTTGGACTCGAGCACGGGCATCAGCCGCGCGCCCCAGAGCGGGTTGAAGAAGTTGGGCATCTCCTTCCAGTCGCCGGGCCGATGATAGTAGGCCTGCGCTGCGGCGAACGCGTTCAAGCCGTGGCGCAGCGGCTGGAGCGAACGCGGAAGACCCGGAATCCACGGCGCGTCGGCGTCCGTGGAGCGGAAGTCTACTGATGCCGTGCCGGCTCCGCGGCCGTTCCAGGAGAAGCGGCGCCGGTCGGTCTCCCTGCCCTCCGCATCGGAGTCGGCAGCCTCGAGGGAGAGGCCGATGACCACGTCTGGTTGTGCGAAATTGCCCAGCTGCGCCGTGGGACCGCGTCCCGGGAGCGCGCTCGCTTGCGGCGCGAAGTACACGTACGGCGACATCCAGAACATGCGCTGGTCGGGCGAAGGCGCATATCTCCACAGAGCTTCGCTCATCGCGTCGCGGGCGTGAGCGACGCCCGGGAAGATCCGCCGCAGCCAGCGTGGGACGGAGAAGAGCAGATAGTACTGGTGCTCGGATTTCGGGAACGGCGCGTAGAGCTGATCCATCTCCACCAGCGAAAGCACGTTGAGCCGCTTGGTGAATCCGAAGGCCTTCGCTACCAGCTGCAGCCGCTCTCCGCTCCACACCTGCGGCGGCGCGGTCTGTGCTCTCTGGAGGCCTGTCCGGGGCGCATAGGCTCCCATCTCCGTCCGGCCGACGCTGCCCAGGTGAAGCGAGGCGACGCCGATGGAGAAACCCCAGCGAAAGTGCCGCGCCATGGGGGAGAGCGCCGGGTTGTCGTGCCGGTCGCCGTACGCGACCCAGGGCTGCCGCGCGGAGTTGGCGATCTCCAGCATGTGCAGACGCGCCTGCTGGACGGGAGCGCTTCTCGAGTTGGTGAGGATCCGCAGCGACTCCTCAGCGTTCTGCGGCATCGCGAGATGGCCGCGCGCCTGTGCGAAGACGGCTTGGTTCGCCAAGGGCAGAACCAAAGGCCAGATCGGCCGATAGGGATGGTCCGCCGAGTCACCGGAATGGGCCTCCGGCGGCAGCGGTCTACCCAGGCGCAGCCATACCGAATGCCACGCGCCTTCCTGCAGCCCGTAAAGAAGCATGTTCGCGGCGGAGAGCAGCGGGCAGAGCGCCGCGATGCCTGCGTCGAGGATTCGCATCAGCGCGCCGAGACCATTCTCGATCGCGGCCGCGATCGGCCCGATGTACGGCAGGGTGTCGAGGACCTCGAGCAGAGGCTTGAGGCCCGCCCAGATGAAATGCAGCCAGGTGAGATAGCTGGTCGCCGCCATCACCGACGCGTAGTGCACGACCATGGCGCGGTTGGTGTACGCGGTGAAGTTCATCACCCGCGCCTCCAGCGCCGCCTGCGAGTAGGCCGCCGCATCCGCCGCCGCCTGGAGCTGCACCTTCTGGTAGACGGCGCGGCCGAGGTTCACGGTCCCGAGCACGCAGAGCATCAGCACGAGCCCGAAGATCGCCGCCAGCACCAGCGCCTGGCCTTCTTCGGAGCGGCGGACCCGGTGGAGCGCCCCGATCACGGATGCGCCCACTTCCGGTAGGGGTTCGACTGCATCCGCATGGTGTAGAAGGCCTGGACGGGCAGGTAGTAGCGCCCGGCGCGTGCGGCGGCGGCGAGCGCCGCGATGGGAATGCCCTCCGGCGTGCCGTCCGGGATGGCGATGCCTGCTGCAAGGATATGCGACGTGGCGATCGCGTCCGGCCCGGTCTGCGAGCCAAGGCGTGGCCCGGTGAGATCCCATCCCCTCCAGGATTGGAGCAACCCGCCTTTTGCGGCGACCCAGATCGCCTGGATCATCCTGTTGGCGAACGGCACCTTCAGCTCGTAGAGCCAGCGGATCTGCAGGGAGAGCAGCGTCGCCTCGGTCGCGCCGGGACGGACGTCGTCGAAATCGATCTCCTGGCCGTCCAGGTGCCTTCCCCACCGAGCGAAGTCCGGCGCCACTGGGTTGTGCACGTACACGCGCACTTGCTCGAGCCCGAACGGCCGGAGGACGGCATCCTCCGCCTGGAAACGAAGAAGGGTCCTGGCGATCGCGGACCCCCCGTCGAATGGGCCACTGCCGGAAAGGACCGCGAGCGTCGCGGCCTGCTTCATTCTGGCCGGATCGCCGTCCATCACGATGCCGGCGCGCGCGGCCGCGGAGGCGGCGTATTCCGCGAGGATCCTCGCCTGCTGCAACTGCGTCAGTTGCAGCGCGAGCAGCAGGAGGAAGACCATCGCCGGGAGGACGATGGCGGCCTCGACCACCGCCTGCCCGTCTTCTCCTCGCAGCATGGGGATCCATGCTGCTCGCCCGGTGGCGGCGATCCCATCCGTCAAGCGGCGCCGGCGAGATCCGTTGTCGCCATCGCCGCGCCCGCGCTACAACGAGGGCGACTGGGGCGTCGTCTAAAGGCAGGACGCGGGACTTTGAATCCCGCTATGATGGTTCGAATCCATCCGCCCCAACTGTTTTACGCGCATGCCGTGGACCACGTATTGACGCTCTCATTGCCACGTGCTCAGTCTCTCGACCGACCGGGTCCGTCGTAGTCGCACTGCGCGGCCGCGCCGTGGATCCGGGAGCAGCAGAGGGCGTCATGCGCCCGTATGTATTCAAAGCCAGGCCGAAATTCTGCCTCGCCTATAAACCTGCAATGATCTGGGTTGCGTGTCCGAAATGCGGGCACCCGCATGAAGAGTACTTCGGTCCCGCAGATCGAGATGCACGAGCTGCGGAGGTCGCGTTCCTTCAGCGCGCATACCATCGGGTCACGGAAATCGCGCGCGGCCGGTCGAAGCACGCGCCTAACGCATCCCGCTGAACCGTCCAGCGAGATCGTCAACGGCTGAGGTGTGCGCCCTGCTCACGCGCATCGAGCATCTGCACGGCGAACGTGCCCAGCCAGTGCTCCCCCTCGTAGCTTCCGCTGGCGATGAACGGCAGCGATGCGTGGGCGTGGGTGTCTGCGAGCTGCGCCAGCGCCGGCCGGCGAAGAGCAGCTGCGAGCGCATACAAGCAGCGGGCGCGCGACAGATTGAGGCCATCGAGATGGACGATCTTCGGGTCCGTGCGGTCGGATACTATCGCCGGCGTCAGTCTCGGCGCCGGCAGGAACGCTTTCACCCAACCGCGAAACTCGCGCGGCGAGAGAACGCGCGCCATCAGCGCCGCTTCCTCCAGCGAGGGCGAGAGGAAGTCCTCCCCGCCGGGCTCCCACTTCAGCGGCGCCTCCGTGTCCTTCCCGAAATAGGTCCGCGCCCGCTCGACGATGAGCGCGCCGAGCTTGTCGTCGTGGACGGCCTGCGCGTAGTCCAGCGCCAGCGAGAGCCCGAACGCCGTGTTCGGGTGCACGCCGGTGCGGATCGGATACGTCTGGCGCGGCAGGAAATCGAGGAATGCGCGCGTCACGGTGTCAGCGAGCGGCTGCAGCGCCTCCGCCCAGCGGCGCGCTTCGGGGGTATCCCAGGCGCGCAGCTCGGCCTCGAGCTTCAGCAGCCATGCCCAGCCGTACGTCCGCTCGAAGCTTTTGCGGTTCGGCTGGCCGAAATACTCCACCTCCACCGCGATGGGTTGCGGCGCGAGGTGCTCGTCGAGCAACGCGTGGATCTCCGCCGCCTCCGGAAGCTGCGGGAACCGCCGCAAGAGGCGCGCGAGCATCCAGTGGCCGTGCACGGTCGAATGCCAGTCGTAGCAGCCGTAGAACGCCGGATGAAGCGCGCGGGGCGAGAGCACCTCGTGCGCGCCGTTCATCACGTGCTCGAGCTTGTTTGGATATTCCTGGCGCGCGCACTTGAGCGCGAGCCGGGCAAAGTGCGAAGCGGCGCCTGCGTCGAGCGACAGCGCAACCGCGAGGAGATGTACCATCCGCGCACTCTACTCTGAGCACCGCGGACGCCACGAAGGTGGCGTCGCGGAACGTTACCAAGCACGGCGGGGAAAAGCTGTGGCCACCCTCGAGTTGGTGTAGATCGCACGCCCCATGCCGCTTTCGATCGGGATCGTCGGACTGCCAAACGTAGGCAAGAGCACCTTGTTCAACGCCCTCTCCGGCGCCTCCGTGCTCGCCGCCAACTATCCCTTCGCGACCAAGGACCCGAACGTCGGCGTGGTCCCCGTTCCCGACGACCGGTTGGAGAAGCTCGCGGTACTCTACAAGCCGAAGAAGACGACGCACGCAGCGTTGCAGTTCCTCGACATCGCCGGCCTCGTGCGCGGTGCCTCCAAGGGCGAGGGCCTTGGCAACCAGTTCCTCGCCAACATCCGCGAGGTGGACGCGGTCGCGCACGTGCTGCGCTGTTTCAGCGATCCGGACGTCGTGCACGTGGACGGAACCGTCGATCCCGTGCGCGACAAAGAGGTGGTGGATACCGAGCTGGAGCTCAAGGACCTCGAGTCGCTGGAGAAGAAACGGGAGCGGCGGGTCAAGGACGCCAAGGCCCCGGGCAAAGCCGGAGAAGAGGCGAAGGCGGATCTCGCCGTCTACGACAAGCTCGCGGCGGCGCTGGAGGCCGGCCGGCCGGCGCGCAGCGTGCCACTCAGCGACGAGGAGAAGCCGCGGGCCCGGGAGCTCTTCCTGCTCACCGCAAAGCCCGTGCTCTATGTGGCGAACGTCGATGAGTCCCAGCTGGCCGCGCTGGATTCCGACCCGTTGGTCGCCAAGGTCCGGGAGCTCGCGCAAGCCGAAGGTGCCCGCATGGTCGCGATCTGCAGCAAGGTGGAGGCGGAGATCCAGCAGCTGCCGCAGACCGAGCGCGGCGAATATCTCGCGACCGTCGGTCTCTCCGAGCCCGGCCTGAACCGGCTGGTGCGCGAGGGGTTCGCGCTGCTGGGCCTGCAGAGCTACTTCACCGGGGGCGAAGACGAGTGCCGCGCCTGGGTGATCAGCAAGGGCACCCGCGCGCCGCAGGCGGCGGGGGCGATCCACGGCGATTTCGAGCGTGGGTTCATCAAGGCGGAAGTGATCCGCTGGGACGAGCTGCTCCGTCATGGCTCCGAGGCGGCGGCGAAGAGCCGGGGAGCGATGCGGGTGGAAGGCAAGGACTACGTCGTCCAGGACGGCGACGTGATGCACTTCCTCTTCAACGTGTGACGCGCTTCACGACTCCGGTGGCTTCTCCGCTTCGAACACGCGTGCCCGCGTCTTGACCACCGTGAACGCGACGCGCCGGTTTGCCGCCCGGCCTTCCACGCTCCCGTTGCTGGCGACGGGCCGCGTCGGTCCGAAGCCACGCGGCACCAAGCGCTCACGGGCGACTCCTCGTCCCACGAGGTAGTCGGCCACCGCTTTGGCGCGGGCTTCCGAGAGCAGGATGTTGAACGAGGATGGTCCGCGGTCGTCCGTGTGCCCTTCCACCTCGACCAGCAGCAGATCGGGATGGCTCTTGAGGACGGCGGCCACCTGATCGAGCAGCCACCAGGATTTCGTCTCGATGCGCGCCTGTCCGGTGGCGAAGTGGACCTGGTCGAGGATCTCGAGCGAGGTGGCGGAGACGACCACGCGCTGCCGGATCCCCTGCGGGCAGCCGTGGTTCTCGGCGATCCCCGGCTGATCGGGACAAGCGTCGTCATCGTCCGGAATTCCGTCGCCGTCGCGGTCGGGCGGCGCAGGTGGAGGCGGCGGCAGAGCCTGCGCGATGGCCGCCGGGGCTGGTTCAAGCGCCGGCGGCCGGGGGGGCGCGATCGGCGGAGGGGCGCTCGCGAGCTGCGAGCTTGCGTAGCTTCGGGCGCACGCTGCCTGCGACCATCCCAGTCCGAGCAGGAACCGGGCGCGGGGCGCCCCAACTCCGTCGGTCAGGCCGCCCCCGCCGGCGACGTCGATCGCCAGATTGCCCGCAGGGCACAACGTTCCTCCCAGCCGCCACTCCGCCGGGGCCGACCCCGCGGCGAAGCCCGCTCGCAAGAACGATCGACCTTCCAGCTCCAGGTAGAGCCGACGCGGGATCCACGCGCGGTTCTGGGCGATGCCGTATCCGACGCCGGCGCGCAGCCCGGCTTCGCTGCCCGACCTCACGTCGAGAAACTCGCGGGCCGGCCGCGCGCGCACGTACGCGTTGGCGAGCAGATCGAGGCTCCCCGCCGGGACGGCTGCGAGACTGCGGCCGATCGAGACCAAGGCCTCCGCGCGCACCCGGCCGTCGCTGGAAAGCGTCTGCGCCCGCGCAGTAGGAAATTCGAAGGACATCTGCGCGGCGAGATCGATTCCGGCCCATTCCTGCCGCAACAGTGCAAGTCGCGGGGTCAGGCGGATGTCGGCGAATCCGGAGAGCAGCTCGGGAGGGCCGCGTGAGGACGGTGGAAGCTGCGAGAGGTCGCCGCGTTCCGACACCGTCACCGGGACCTGGGCAGCGAAGGAGAGGGGTCCGATGAGATGGACCTGTGCGCCGAGCCATTGGGCAGCCCGATCGCGGACCACCGGACGCTCGGCGCCCGAGGCGCTTACGAACGTCAGCGGGTGGACCGCGTAGTCGGTCCAGGTCCGCAGCTCGAGACGGGACTCGCCCTCCACCGGTGGGCGGGCCCCTTCCACGGCTGCGAATCCATCGCCCCCGGCTGCCGGCCTGAACAGGGACACGTCGATGTTCTGTGCCCGCGACGCGGAAGGAAAGGCGGCCAACGCGAGAGCACCAACAAGACGGGGACACCATCGAATGGTGTCCCCCTTTCGTGGCCGCCATCGAATGGTGTCCCCCTTACGTACCCGCCGCGCCGCAAACAGCAGAGCAAGCACCGCGAGCAGCGGGCCTGGCGTGCCGCCGGTGGCGCATCCACCGCGCGCGAAACCGGTCTCCACGATCGCGAAGCCGCTCGCGGCGGGGTCGCTCACGTTCTGCTCCGGGTCCGTCGCCAGCGCCGTCAGCTGATGGCTCCCGAACGCCAGATCCGCCGGCGGAAGCAGGGTCCACCGCCCATCCTGGGTGACCTGCGCGACGTAAGTGGCAGCGTCCAGCGAGATCTCCACGAGCGTCCCCGGCTGGGTGTGGCCGGAGATCACGGGCCGACGCTGCTCCAACTCGGTCCCGTTCGCAGGCGACTCGATCGTCGGAGCCGACGGCAGGGTGTCCGTCACGGTGAAAGCGACGGCGAGTGCCTCCAGCGACGCATTGCCCGCCGCATCCGTGGCTGTCGCAGTGACGCTGTGCTCGCCCAGCGTCAGCGCGGCGCCGGCCGCGCACTGGAACGTTCCGGCTGCCGTGGCCGTTGCCGCGCAGATGGGTCCGCGCGTGCTCGCGTCGATCACGGCGACCGAGGATCCAGCCTCCGCCGTGCCGCTGAGCGTGGGTTCACGCTTCCGCGTCCTCGGCGCCGGCTGGTCGAGCACAGGAGCGGCGGGCGCCGTGGTGTCGATGACGAGGGCCCGGGCGGCACTGGGGTTGGAGAGATGGCTGAGCGGATCGGTCACCACCGCTTGGAACAGGTACGCGCCGTCCGCCAGCGGGGACGGCCTGCAGCTCCACGCGCCGGAGGAGTCGGCCGTGGGTGTACAGACCCTCGCCTCGCCGAGATAGACGGCGACGGCGGCCCCGGCTGGAGCGTGTCCGGTGAGCGAGGGCGAGGTCTCGCGCGTCGGCGAGGAGGGCACATCGAACGCCGGCGTTCTCAGCGTGCGCACGCTGAGCGGCACCGCGGCGGAGGGGCCACTGCGGTTTCCCACCTGCGTCATCTGGAACGCCGTCAAGAGGTAGTCGCCGTCCGCCACCTGGGAGGCGGGCACGCAACTCCACGCCCCTGAGGCGCTGGCGGGCACCGAGCACAGCGGGCGCGAGTAGCTGTCGATCACGGTCACGCTCGCTCCGGCCTCGCCGGTGCCGCGGAATGTGATCTGCGGATTGTCCGTCGGGCTCGCAGGCGCTTGCAACGTCGGGGCAGCGGGCATGTGCGTGTCGATGACGAAGGAGATCCTGGCGGCGTTGACGTCGCTGACGTTTCCCGCAGCGTCCTGCTGTGTCGCGGCGATCGCGTACGCGCCGTCGCCGAGCGGTTGCGGCGACATGCAGGCCCAGACGCCACCCTTGGAAACGGTGGTCTGGCAGAGCACGGTGGCGCCCTGCGCGACCGTGATGACTGCGTCGGGCTCGCCCTTGCCGGAAAACGGGATCCTGGTGCTGCTCGTCGGAGTCGGCACGGCCGCCAGCGTCGGATTCCCGATCGAGGTCTTCACCGTGAACGCGTTCGAGTTGCCCCAGGGCGTCGCCTCGTCTCCGTCGGACTCATCGACGTCGACGCTCAAGATGTGTGGGCCGTCGGCGAGCTTGGTGGAGAGCGGGCAAGCCCAGTTCGTCGAGCGGATTGGCGACACGATGCAGATCGCCTGTCCGTTCTCCGTGACCTCCAGGTAGAACCCGCGGTTGACCAGCTGCGAGATCACGGTTCCCGTCAGCAGGGGCTTCGGGTCGCTGTTCGGGGACGGCGTGTGATCGATGGTCGGAGCCGGATAGAGCCCCGTGCTCACGACGAAGTCGATCTGTTGCGACACCGGGCCGCCCGAGGCGACTTGCGCAGTCCAGGTGAAGCCGCCATCCGCGAGCGTCTGCTGGCAGGACCAGGTCTGATCCTTCAGGACCTTGCCCGTGCACGTCCGTGGCACCCTTCTGGAATCGAAGGTCGTTGCGGTGACCGAGGTATCGGCGGGCGCGCTGCTGCGTCCGAAGAACATCACCTTGTTCGCCCAGACGATCTCCGCCTGATGCGGAGAATCGGCGGTCGCCGCCGTGACGGCGCGGTCGTGTTCCTGGAGAGCCAGGTTGGACGGATCACGCGCGCCGCCACAAGCAGCGGCAAGACACACAAACAGATATGAATGATCCCGGATGATGATCATGGCGCACTCCGCTCCCCCGCCCGCGGCCTCTCACGACGGACCCGGACGTCCCGGAAGATGGCGGCAGTCTACGCCGTGTACCCGGGGCTCCTACAAGGGAGCACATCCGAGCATTTATCGGGGCCGCCGAAGGTGGCTTGGCGACTAGGCTTTTAGACTGTATGCGATGTGAAGGGGGTTTTAGAACGAAGCTGGCACGCTGAGCTTCTGCACGATATTGCCGGCCTTGTCGATCAGTTGGAGATCGATGCTGCGGCGTCCCCGCGGCCCGGAAACGCGGCCGGTGGCCGTGAGCTGCGGATCGTTCGCCAGCTGGAACTGCGGCATTGCGTCGAGCGCCGCGCGCAGCTCGCCCGCGACCAGCGTCGCGAGCTCGGGCTGGGTCCCGGGCCCGGGCTGCACGGCCTCGACGCTGATCTTCAGCGGCATGGAGGTGAGCGTGTCGCCGTCCTCGATGTTACCGCCGGCCTCGCGCTTGATGCGCCCGCTGCACCCGCTCCGAGACCAGCTATTGAGCAGGAACCAGCCCTTGCGCGCCTCCTGCTCGGTGACCTCGTCGCGTCCGGAGATCTCGAAGAACTCGCCCTTGAACGGTTCGCCGGAGTCGAACGAGCAGGAAGCCGTCCCGTTCGGCAGCGCGTTGAGGATCCTGCCGGTCAGCTTCGGGAACCGGAGCGCGAGCGAGCGCGCCGCCGCCTGCGCCCCGTCCTTGACCTGCCCGGCGTCGAAATCGCCCAGGATGTCCGTCGATGCAGCCGCGTGCGAGGCGTTTGCGGGCGCGGGTCCGAGAAGCTTGTCACCGAGGCGCCGCGCCAGCTGCTTCGCCCCTGCCTCGATCTGCTCGTCGGAGCCCACCTTCAGCGTCTCCGCGAACGTCACCTGCGCGCTGGTAGAGTCGAGCGCCCGCAGCGAGATCACGTAGCTGCGTCCCTTGGTTCCGACTGTCCCGAGCACGATCCAGCGCGCGCCGACGAGCTGCGCGACCTTGATTTGGACCTCGTCGCTGATCACGCCGGATTGCGCCAGCATCTGCTCCTTCATCACCTTGGCGATCTGTTGGCGCTCCACCACGCGGAAGCGGCCGTCGCCGACGAGCTGGTCAGTCAGCGCGTCGTTCACCTCCGACGCCATGTCGGCGTCCGCGTTTCCACGCGCGGTCACTTCGGCGATGGCGACGGTGGCTGGTCCACCCTGCGCCTGCGCAAAAGCTGCCGGGGACAGTGAAAGGAGAGCCGCAAAGGTGAGGAAATCGCGCATGTGCTATCCCCGCGGAAGCGTTTCTTCCTGCTACCGTGGACGGGCGGTCGCCGCAAGTTGGCCACCGCCGCGGGAACGGTCCGAGAAGTTGACCCTACCGCGAGGCGGGTGCTAGCGATCGGACCGCGCAACCTGCGTAAGTACCT
>Ga0209474_10002119_pt1 | contig 18535 bp, 10 predicted proteins | sample GraSoiAngelo_145_FD_185902 | JGI IMG/M metagenome (GOLD analysis project Ga0209474, IMG submission 185902) | Grasslands soil microbial communities from the Angelo Coastal Reserve, California, USA - 14_1009_05_20cm (SPAdes) (version 2) | ecosystem: Environmental > Terrestrial > Soil > Grasslands... | reverse complement strand
TTTCCCCTTGGCAGACCAGGCGGCGCAGCGTGTCTGGTGCGTGTGTAATATCCGCATCCGTTAGCCAGAAGTAGTCGGGCGCTCTTTCTGCGGCCGCGGCAATCCCTTCGTTCATGGCCCAAACTTTTCCGGTCCAGCCGGGGGGAAGCTCACTTGCAAGATGAATGGAAATTCTTCCGCTGGCGTTGCACTCGTCGGCAGCTTTCCGCGCAAGATCCGCCGTCCCATCGTCGCTGTGATCGTCCACTAAAATCGTGAAGAACTCGCCGGGATAGTCCTGCTTCGCCAGCGAGGCGATGGCGCGGCTGACCGTTTCGGCTTCATTGCGCGCCGGAACAATCGCCACGACACGTGGCCAGCGTTTCAGAGGCTTGAGCTGAACAGTCTCTTCATGGACTTGCCAGAAATTTCCTCGGGCGAAGAAAAGATAAAGCCACGTAGCCAACGGAAGGATGGCGATAAAATTCGGATTCAGAGGCACGCGCTATTGTGCAACAAGTCAGCGAGCTGAGCTACGCGAGGTCTTCCTTGCGAATGGGCAGGCGCCGGATGCGCTTGCCAGTCGCGGCAAAGATTGCGTTGCAGACCGCCGGCGTCACGACTGGCAATCCAGGCTCGCCGATGCCGGTGGGATCTTCCTTGCTCATCACCACGTGGACTTCGGTGAGCGGAGTCTCGCTGATACGTGGCATGCTGTAGTCGTTGAAGTTGGATTGCTCGACGCGGCCATCCTTGATGGTAATGGCGTCATGCAACGCGGCGGAGAGGCCATAGATTGCGGCGCTTTCGATTTGCGCGCGCACGCCGTCGGGATTGATGGGCCGGCCGCAATCCACGGCATAGACGAGGCGGTGGATTTTTATCGCGCCATTCTGGATGCTGGCTTCCGCGACGGCGGCGGTGTAGGAATTGAAGGAATAGAACGTGGCAATGCCGCGTCCCTGGCCCTTCGGTAGCGGCTTACTCCAACCAGCTTTTTCGGCCGCAAGTGTCAAAACGCCCTTGAGCCGCGCGGTGTCGAGGGGCGGCTCTTTTTCGCCCTGAAACATTGCAATCTTGCGATCGTTGCCGATGATTTTCAGGCGAAACGCGAGCGGATCCTGGCCCGCAGCGGCGGCGAGCTCGTCAATAAAGCTCTCGACCACAAAGCCGCTGCTGGAATGCTCGACGGAGCGCCACCAGGCGCGCGGGACGCTCGATTCCGCGTGGGTGTACTCCAGGCGCAGATTCGGTGTGACATAAGGAATCGTGGCCCCGCTGCCGAATTCTCCAAGACCCGGATCGTCCATTCCTTTCTGGCTCCACTTCGCGGCGATGGACGTGGAAGTCTGGAAATGCTTCCAGGCCGCCAGATTCCCGTTGGCATCGACTGCGCCCTGCATCTTGTGATAAGAAGCCGGGCGGTAAAAACCGTGCTGCATGTCGTCTTCGCGCGTCCACAGAACCATGACGGGCTTGCCCGGGGACTTGGCGGCCACCTGCGCCGCCTCCATCACGAAGTCAGCCTGGTAGCGGCGGCCGAATCCACCGCCCATGAGCGTCGTGTTGACAATGACTTTTTCGGGCGGGAGCTTGGCTGCTTCCGCGATGACCGCCTGGGCCCATTGCGGCGCCTGCGTGGGGATCCACGCTTCAGCGCCGTCCGGTCGAATTTGCACGGTACAGTTCATCGGTTCCATGCACGCATGGGCGGCGAAGGGGAACTCGTAAGTGGCTTCGACCTTCTTGGCGCCGGCGGAGGCCAGCGCGGAATCGGCGTCACCCTCGTTGCGGAGGACGTTTCCGCCTTTTGCCGCGTTTGCCAGAAACTGCTTGTGCAGCTCTTCCGAAGACTCCTTCACCGCGGGGCCCTCGTCCCACTTCACTTCCAGCGCCTTACGTCCCTGCATAGCGGCCCAGGAATTGTCGGCGACCACAGCGACGCCGCCAGTTGTGGAAGCGCCACGGCCTTTGGTCTCAAAGGAGATGACGTCGCGCACCCCGGGGACCGCTTTTGCTTTGGCAGCGTCAAACGAAACCAGTGTTCCGCCAAACACCGGGCAGCGTGCGACCACCGCCACAAGCAATCCCGGTGGGCGCGAGTCAATGCCGAATTTTGCCGCGCCGGTGACCTTGGCGCGGGATTCAAAACGATGCGTGTCGTGCCCGACAACCGTGAAATCGTTGGAGTTTTTGAGCGGGACGGTGTTCAAATTGGGAACGGGAAGCTTTGCTGCATCAACGACAAGCTCACCGAAGCGGAAAGAACGCTCCGGATGGCCGTGCACGACGTAACCGTCTTTTGCCTTGCAAGTGTCCGTGCTGACTTCCCATTTCTTCGCTGCAGCAGCGATGAGCATTTCGCGCGCGGCGGCTCCAGCCCGCCGCAAGGGCAGCCAGGAGCCGGCGACGCTGCCGCTGCCTCCCGTTCCAAGGTCATAGACTTTCGGATTGGTGGGAGCCTGTTCAACATGCACTTGCTTCCAATCCACGCAGAGCTCTTCGGCGAGAATCATCGGCAGCGACGTGTAGACTCCCTGGCCCATTTCCGACTTGCCCAGTACCAGCGTGACGCGATTATCAGGTGTGATCCGCACCCACGCGTCAAAGGGACTTGGAGTCTTTTTTTCCTGATCCTCCGCCTGACCGGCGAACGCGTCCGGCGACAGGTGGAAGCCTATGACAAGCGCGGCTCCGCCCGCGGCACCGGTCTTCAGGAATTCACGGCGGTTTACAACGGAAGCAGTAGCCATGGGACACCTCAAAACGAATTCTGAAAGGGCCGTTTGGAAAAGCTATGCAGCGGAATGCGCCTTGCCTAGCATCGAGGATGCGGCTCGATGGATGGCCTTGCGAATGCGCTGGTACGTGCCGCAGCGGCAGATGTTGCCACTCATGGCATCGTCGATGTCAGCGTCCGTAGGGTTGGGTTTTTTGGAAAGCAGCGCGGCAGCGGACATGATTTGCCCTGACTGGCAATAGCCGCACTGCGGAACATCTTCCTCCATCCAGGCTTTCTGCACGGGGTGGCTCCCATCGGCGGAAAGACCTTCGATGGTGGTCACTTTCTTGCCCGTAACACTCGAAATCGGGGTGATACAGGAACGCGTCGCTTCGCCGTTGATATGCACCGTACAAGCTCCGCAAAGGGCCATGCCACAGCCGAACTTCGTGCCGGTCATGTTCAGCGTGTCGCGGAGCACCCAGAGCAATGGCATGTCCGGGCTGACATCTACGGACTGGGACTTGCCGTTCAAGGTAAAGCTGATAGCCATGGGGACCTCCTGAAGCAGGGACATATCCTACACCAACTTACGGCCAGTATGAAAATCTACGCAATTCCGCCCGGGCATACCGCTGAATGCGCAACTACGGACCTGAGCCCCTGCGCGCAAGACTCTCAACCACGCTATTCCCGAGGTGTCTTGCAGCCACGCTTCATTTGCCTGCCGCCAGTTGCTCCTTGGCCCAATTCAGAATCGTGGTGACGACGTCCGCATCGAACTTCCTATCCACGCTGAAGCCGTGCGTCATGCCTTCCACTTCCACATAGCGAGCTTTTCCTGGGTGTACGCAGTTCACCGTTTCTGCGATTGCCGAGCTGTCCGCGCGACTCATGATCGTATCTTTCGAGCCGCGAATCACCAGAACCGGCGCTTCCACGTTTTGCCACACTTCTCCGAGGTTTAACGCCTGCAACTGCTGGTAAAACGCAGCCGGCCGACCGTACTGTCCGTCCGCGGAGTCGTACCAAAGACCCTTCCATTGCGGATGCTGCCGCAAGACCTCCCCGGGCGTTTGCCTCTGGATCAGGTACAGGTCGTAGAACTGAGAGAACGCCTTGATGGCGTCATTCACTTCGGCGGCGGATTTACCTTCGCTCGTAAGCCGAACCCGCTCATTCTCGATCATGTGTTCGTACCACGTGCGGCCCCAGGAGCCGGCGGCGATGAAGCCGCGCACTGGGTGGCGCCGCGGAACAAGAGGGCCAAAACCCCCTCCATTGCTGAGCCCGATCACGATGACACGATCCGAATCCAGGAATTCGTACTTGCCCATGGCATCGAAAGCCGCTTGGTAGCCCTCCAGTTCACCTTGAAAATCCGACTTCTCGCACGGCGTTCCCTGGCTCTCGCCAACTCCCGGTTTTTCGGTTCGCACCGTGGCGTAACCCGACTGATCGATCAAACGAAGCATGAGAGCGCCGAAGCCATCCGTCTCACCCTGCGCATATTCGACGCTGTCGCAGCTGAGCCATCCGACAAAGAAAAGTACGGGGACTTTGCCGCTGGCGTTCTTGGGGCGCGTAATGAAGGTGCGAAGTTTGTCGCCGCGCGAATTGCCCACCCAGTCGTACTGGATTTCGGCATTCTGAAAATGCTCGCGCGGCCGTGCTTGTTGGGCCACTGCCACATAGGACTGAAGCAACGCCGTGACGCCAAAGATCGCCGCGATCCGGGCAAGCACTAGGAACCTCCCACACGCGAGAGCCCACAAAGAAGTGCTACGCTTTTCAGACGCCGTCATTCATCAGACGTGAGCAGGTTTAGTTTCCGCTGACGGTCGCAGGTGTGGGCGGAGCTTTGGAAGCCTTGGGGGGAGGCGCTTCCGGTTCGACACCTCGCCAGCCCACAGGACGTCCGCGCACGGCTTCCTTCACCGAACGGAAAAGCACCACGTACATCAACTGGCGGTAATAAAAGCGCTGGAGAAGAACGGGAACGAGCAGTGTCCAATCTTCTTTGCGCTCCAGCGCAAAGGCAAGAACGCAGGTGATCACGTCAATCAACAAAAACGCGATGAAGAACAGCACCGAGCGCATCAAATCACCGGTCGTCGCGTGAATCGTGGGCAGCCAGGAGAGTTGCAGCTTCTCGAGCGCCCACAGCCCCACCGTCCACAGGAACAATAAATCGATGAGCGGGGAGATGAGTGGAAGGGCCAGTTGAAAAACAAAGATGTTCGGCAACGCAACCCAGCCGAGCGTGCCGTACTTTCGCCGGAAAAGCGTGCCGCTGTGCTTCCAGAATGACTGCAACGTGCCAAAAGTCCACCGAAAGCGCTGCCGAATAAGCTGGCCCGGCGTCTCTGGAGCTTCCGTCCAGGCAATCGCTTCCTCGTCATAACCGATGCGCCAGCCCAGCCGCCGAATTGCAATCGTCAGGTCCGCGTCCTCTGCCACCGTATCGGCCGTGATTCCGCCCGCCGATTCAATCGCTTGCTTACGCCACGCCCCAAGAGCGCCGGGAACCACCGTGATGCAATTCAAAAGGTCAAATGCCCGCTTTTCCATGTTCTGGCTGGTGATGTACTCGAGCGCCTGCCAGCGCGTCAGCCAACGCGAGCGGTTGCCCACTTTCACGTTTCCGGCTACGGCTCCGATGGTGGGATCCACAAAATGCCGGACCAGCTTGCCGATGGCGTCCGGTTCGATTTCCGTGTCCGCGTCAATGGTCACTACAATTTCGCTCGTTGCATGCGACATGGCTACATTCAACGCCGCTGCCTTGCCCCGGTTTACCTGATGAATGATTTGCACGCGCGGCTCACGCGAAAAATGCGCGTCCAGCAATTCTCCCGTCTTGTCCGCCGAGCCATCGTTCACAACAATGATGTGCAAATCCGGAAAATCCGATTCCAGTACCGAAGACACCGTCTGCACAATCACGTTTTCCTCGTTGTGTGCAGGAATCAACACCGTCACGCCGGGAAGCGGTCCGTCAGACTTCTTGGGATTGTCCGGGCGCAGTTTTTCAATGAATGCCAGGAGTCCAATGATAAGGGTGCGTCCACTGACAAGAATGATGCCCACGACATAAGCCACCGTCATCAAAACCCAGAACCAGTGGTAAATTCCAAAAATAAAGCCGTTCGCGCGAGCTTCAAATTGTTCTTCGGAAGAGAGCGGCAACATCACCTGCGGGCGCGCCTTGCCGATCAGATCGGGCACAGAGACAAATTTGTATCCTTTCGCACGGAGCGCGTCGATGAGCTGCGGAAGCGCCGCGACGGTTTGGCTGCGATTGCCCCCGCCATCGTGAAGCAGGATGATGTTGCCCTTGGGGGCTTCGCGCAAGACATTCTCGACAATCTTTGCCGCAGGCAACGGAACACCCGGCGCTAGCTGGCTCCAATCGTCGGGATCTACTTTCTGGCCCACGATGATGTAGCCCATTTCCTGCGCAATGGGGAGGTGAGCAACCTCTTCCGCAAATTCAGGCTGATGGTCGATGCCGTAGGGCGGCCGGAATAGCAGGGACTTCACCCCGAGAGTGCTTTCGATAAGCCGCTCCGTCAGATTGAGCTCCCAGCGGATTTGCGTCGGCGAGAGTCTTGGATCCTCCCAGTCGGGATGGGAATAAGTGTGGTTGCCAACCTCGTGGCCTTCTGCATATTCGCGGCGAAGAAGTTGCGGCCACCGGTTGGCATCCCACCCGATCACGAAGAATGTAGCCGGGACATTTTTCTCTTTCAGAATGTCCAGAACTTTGGGCGTCCAGGTTGGGTCCGGCCCGTCATCGAACGTTAGGGCCAGTTTTTTCTCGGCGGCTCCAATCTGGTCAATGTCATAGGAGAGCGGGTAAGCGACGTACCTTTCGCTGGTAAACAAATCGCTCTTCGGATCGTATGTAAAACTCCGCTGGCCGCGCTTTGGGGTGTCGCTGAACTGCCAGACGTCGCCATCGCCTTCGAGAATCAAATCCGGGCCCGGTGGGAGGTCCGCCAGCTTTTGCCGCACAGCATCATCCGGGTGCGTCGAATCCCAGATCGGCCAAATAGATGTGTCTCCGGAGCCCAGGCGCCATAAGGCCGTACCCTGCACTCCCATGCGTTCGCTCGCCCGCAATTCGTTGTAAGCCGTCACGGCATCGAGCATCCACACCTGATGCACGACATCGTGCTCGTCAGAATAGGAATAATGCGGGTTCAGCGAAACCGGATCGAATTCCACCTGGGTCTCGGACTCATAAGCATGCAGAAGCGCTTCCTGAATTGTGAAGGATTGCGCAGGCTCATTTGTCTTTTTGCCTTCCGGCCAGTCGTAAGCGTAGCTGGCGACTGCCACGATGATTTTCCCCGGAGGCACGATCTCCATGATCTGTTTCAGGTTCTCGACATACCAGTCCTGCGAGGCAATGGGACCGGGCGAGGCCTCCCGCCAGTGCTCGTCGTAATTCATTAGCACGATGGCGTCGCACTGCTTGCCGAAAAATGCGTAGTCGTAGGCGTCGTTACGCGCCGGAAGCGCGATCATGAACTTCAGCCCCGCCGAGTGCAGCGCGGGCGCCAGCTCCCCGGCAAACTGCCGGAAGTTTGCCTGGCTGGTATCGGGGACATCTTCGAGGTCCACCACGATGCCGGCCTCATGCGATTCCTTGGCGAATTCCACGACGCCACGCACCAGATTCTGCCGCGCCTCCGGACTCGCCAGCATTTTGACCATTGCGCCGGTCTGCCATGCGACGCCGTCGTAATTGTTCAACAGCGCCATCATCGGCAATTCCGCAGGCGGATTCTGGGATTTCATCCACTGATGCAGCTTGTCATCCCTGAGCAACGAGACGCCTTCGGCCGGAGTCGCTTTCGCGCTCCTCTGACCGTTCTCGTAGTCCACAAAGGTCAAGCTGCCGTCCGCGCTTACCGCGTGAAGTTGCTCTGGGATGAGCAGGTCAATCTCGCGGTAGTGCTTCTTCAGCGAAGCTAGGCTGTTGGGATCCCAACTCACAAAAAACGCGGCCCGCACAGGGTCGTAACTGGCTGGCACCGTTCCGATGTTCGCCACTCGCCGCCGCCGTCCCTCGCGCACGGGCGCACTCTTCTTCTTCGTTTTCAGCGGGTGGTAGCCCAGTTTCGTATCGGCAAGCAAACCTGCCGGCAAGTCCACGCTGACGGCGATGGTCACAAAAAAATATGCCAGCAGCACCGTGAGCAGTGCTCCGCTCAGCTCCAGCACACGCCGAGTGTGGCGCCAGCGCACACGCTGCGCGTCGTAAAAGATCGGCTTTCGTTCCTTCATGAGTCTGCTTAACCTTCAGGATGGCGCGACGCGACTCCTGGCTGGTCAGGGGTCTCTCCGCGATTCCGTCCCTCTATTGTAAGATGCGTTGCGCCGATGAAGCGAATTTTCTCAAGTCCCGTTTTCGCGCTGGCCGCAGGATTGTGCCTCCGCCTGTTCTTCGTCCTGAAGTTTCCCGCCGATTCCGGCGACTCGCCGCTCTACGAAGAGCTTGCCGCAAACTGGCTCAAACACCATATTTATGGCCTCGAGTTGCATGGCGCGCTCGCTCTTGTTGACGTCCGCATGCCCGGCTACCCCGCCTTATTAGCCTTGATCTACGCCCTCGCCGGCCGCACCGGCGAAGCCGCCCGCCTCTGGGTCATGCTCGCTCAAATTGGCGTGGATCTTCTCAGCTGCCTGGTGATCGCCGCTCTCGCCGCGGGATTGCTGATTCTCGCGAATAAGGGCGGGTCGGTGAAGCGGGTTTTCACTGCCGCTCTTTGGCTGGCCGCGCTGTGTCCCTTCACTGCGAACTACACGGCGGTCGTGCTCACCGAAACCATCGCCACCTTTTGGACCGTCGTGGCGCTCCTATTCCTCATCGGCGTCGCTGCTAACAGCAAAGATTTACTCTTTCCCAGGCCCAGGCGGCGATGGGAAGGCAATTGGTCCGAGGACTTCCGCTTTTTTGTTCCCTCGGCCGGGTTGGCGGCGGGTCTTGGCGCTCTTTTCCGGCCCGAAACGCCTTTGGTGCTTCTTGCTGCCTGGATCAGCAATGCTTTCTTGCTCCTGCGCCACGGGAAGGCGAAGCATTTGCTTCGCGTCATTTTCTTCACAACTCTGGGCTGCCTGCTCCCTCTTGTGCCTTGGGCGATTCGCAATGCCCTGACCTTTCATGAAGTGCAATTCCTCACGCCGAAATACTCCACGCTACCGGGAGAAATCGTTCCGCGCGGCCTGATGGCCTGGGAGAGCACCTGGCTCTTCCGCGTCAAAGACTGCTACCTCGTGCCGTGGAAAGTGAACGAAGAACCGATTGATGTGGACACAATTCCCGCGCGCGCCTTCGATTCGCCGCCCAATAGTGCAACGAATGAAAAGCAGCGCGTCGCCGCCATCCTTGAACAATACAACGAGGACTTGACGCTCACCCAGGAAGAGGACGACGCCTTCGGGCAGATTGCCCGCGAACGCGCCGCCCGCCATCCTTTGCGAACGTATCTGTGGATTCCCGCCGCGCGCGCTGTCGTCCTCTGGTTCTCCCCGCGCATCGAGCTCCTGCCCATCTCCGGCAACGTCTTTCCGCTGGGTGAGATGCGCGATAAGGATCCTGAGGATCAGGGGTTCACGGTCCTGCTTTTCCTCTTAAACATCCTCTACGTCGGTTTGGGGCTCTTGGGCGCCTTAAAGCTCTGGCGCTTCAGCGCCGTTGTCCAGCCAGCCTTGGTGTTTCTGATCATCTTCATCGTGCTGCGTACTGCGTTTCTTACGACCCTCGAAACGCCCGAGCCTCGCTACGTGCTGGTCTGTTTTCCTGTGTTGATTGCGCTTGGCGCTCAATTCTTTGCGGGGAAACCCAGTCCAACCTTTTCGAATTAAATCAGCTACTTTTCATCTGACGGCTCGGGGTGAATCGTAACGCGATAGATTTGCTGGAATCTTTCCTTCACGCGATCTTCCAGAGCCGCGGTGACGTCGTGGACTTGCGTGATGGGCAGCTCGCTCTTCATGGTGCAGTGGCACGAGACAAGGATGTGGTGCTCGACCTGCCTCACCCGGACGTTGTGGCAATTCACCAGCTCGGCAAACTCCGACGGCAACCGATTCAAGAAATCCTCGATGGCTTTCGCCAGCTGATTCATCTCGCCGATGCCCGCATCGGGTGTGGCAATGTGGCGCCCCAGGGGCTCAATGTGAATGTTCACATCGCCCGCGCCACCGCGCAATTCGAGAATCTTGTCTTCCAGTTCGCTCGCCTGGCGATGCGCTTCGCGCAGCGTCAGATTCTCGTCCACTTCCAGATGCAGTTCGATGAAAAGCCGCCCGTCCTGCTGTGAGGCATGCACGTCGTGGATTGCCAGTCCCATGCGCTGCGCTACCGCGCGAATCGCCTCGAACAGATGCTCGCCCTCGGGAGCGCGCGGCTCCACGTGAACCATCACATCCGAGGGGACAATTTCGCCGATGCGCTTCTCGATGGCGTCGCTTAGCGTGTGCACCTGCTCGAGGCTCGCCGTGCGCGCCACGCTGACGGTCGCGTCCACAAAATGACGGTTGCCCGCGCGCCGTACGCGCACTCGTTCTACTTCCAGAACGCCATCCATACGTTCCAAGGCCCACGCGATCTCCTGCTGCAAGCCCTTCGGCGCCGCGTCCAGCAGGGCGTCGAGCGTGCGCCGTCCGAGTTGCGACCCGACCCACAAGATCACTGCCGCGACGGCGAGACCCGCTAGCGCGTCCGCGTAGACCAGCCACGGCAGACTCCAAGTCTCGCCGGCCCAAACGAGCCCGATTCCAACAATGACTACGGTCGTGCTCCAAACGTCGGTCGAAAAATGCAGCGCGTCCGCCTCCAGCGCCTCGCTCGAATACTTCCGGGCGGCATGGCCGAGGGCCCGTGCGCGCGTCATGTCAATAGAGAGCGCAACGAGGAGCACCACAACTGCCGTTATGCTCGGCCGGATGTGCACGCTGCGGAAAAACAGCCGGTCAAACGCTTCGTAAATGATGTACAGGGCAGTCAGCGCCAACAGGCCCGTCTCCACGAACGCGGAGAAGTTTTCAAACTTCCCGTGTCCGTAGGGATGGGTCTCGTCTGCCGGCCGATCGGAAACTCGAATGGAAAGAAAAGTGATAATCGCGGCAACCAAATCCAGCCCGGAGTGCAGCGCCTCGGACAACACGCCGAGGCTCCCCGTTTTGACAACCAGGAACGCTTTCAGCGAAACCAGCAGGGTCGCCGAACCCACGCTCAGAAGCGCGGCCCGCTTCTTCTCCCGCGCTTCCTCGATTGGCGCCACTATTTCCATCGCGGGTCTAGACTACCTCAGATTGTTCGCTTTTCTGTGCCCGGTAAGAGGAGAAGTGCAGGGCCACTAAAGGTGCGGTTATTTAGACGCCGTCATGGGTGGCGGAGGCAGCAGCGGCAGTCGCTTGGCTTCGCCGCGTTCGCCGCGCACTTCCACCTCGTCAAAGAGGAGCGATGGCGCAACCACCGAAGCAGGCAAGCCGACTTGCGCTGAGCCAAAAGCGCTGAGCGCCGTGCCCGCAAAACCATTCGCCTGGCTCTGCATGTAGTTGTACACAAAACTATCGCTCCCGATCCCCGCGATGTTCCGCAGGGCACGCGTGTTCAATCCAATGATGCGCGCTCCCCGGACCATCTCCTCGCGGCCGCTATCGGGATAAATGCGATACACGACAAGCGGCAAACGGTCACCCGTTCCCGCGCCGCCGCCAAAGCTGGCCAGCAACTCGGAGAAATCTTCCTGATGCAGGAGGCTCAGCGCGGGATTGTCCATCTCGCGAACAATGAGGCAATACTGTTCGCGCTCGGACTTTTTCTCCGCCCGGCATTCGTCGAGAAATTTCTTTTTCAAATCCGCCGGCGAAAGAGTCTCCGTGGAAGAAAAGATCAGGTTGCTCATCGTCGGTTTAGCGTCGTTCAGGAACGCGGCTCGGCCATGCCCATTGGACTGCTCGAAATCCGGCCCAGGGCGGCGGGACATGAGTTCATTCTTCAGCGCCCCGTTTTCCACCAGCGTGACTTTTTCGCCTCGGACGCCTTCCTCGTCCACGCCATATCCGCCGATCAGCGGAGTCCCCTTGAATTCTTTGTCAGCGGGATCATCAACCAGGGTCACGCTTGCCGGCAAAACGCGCGCCCTCAACCGCCCGCTCCAATCGCTCTTTCCGCCCAAACCCGTCAACATCTGTTCGAGCACCGGGCTGAAGGAAATCGGCGGCCGCGATCCGTTGATCGCGGGACTGAGCACTTGTGCCAGCAGCGGCGCCGCCGCCCGCGCTTCAAAGAGCACCGGCCCGGTGTAGTCCTGCGCGGGCGGAGCCGAGCGCAGCGCCATCAATTCCGTGCAAGTAACGTTCAAGGCTTTGCGCACCGCGTCCACATTCGGCAAATCCCCGGGGCGCACCGCATATGTCGCATAATAATGATTCACCGGCACGCCATCGTCGGCGACCGCATTCAATCCCGCTTCAATCGCGGCAAAGCGCCGGTTCTGGCGTATCTCGGTCCCCTCGCTCGTGAGCAAATACTCCGTCCCATATACGAGGTAATAAGTGACGCGCGATTCGTGAATTTGCGAGAACGCACGCATCACCGCGGAAGTATCGCGCGCTTCCTGTTCCCAATTGCGATTGCTCCAGTCCGGCGTCTCCAGCGACTCGATGAGCTGCACCGGCTCCGCTTTCGAAAAATCTTCAATGTCGGATTGCCGCGCCAGGCTGCTCAGGTAGCCTTTCTTTCTCGAATAAGTGTCTACCGCTTCTTTGAAAGCCTGGTCGGTGGCGATCCACAGGTCCTGCCGCAGCGAATCATAATCGCGGTCAATGCCCACGGAACCGGTCGGCCCGATAAAGCCGCGAAACGCGTCGTCGCTGACAAAATTCGAGCTGTCGAGCTTGTAGTTGCCCACGCGAGCCGCCACATTCATGAAGCGGTTCCGTGTGTGCGTGCTGGAAAGCAGCGTGCCGAATTCCGCCACGATTTCGCGCACATCGAGGTCGAGCAAACGGTATTCGATGTAATACGGCCTTACGGGCTGATCGGTACTCGGAATCTTCAATTCCAGCCGGGCCTTTGAGCGCGCCATTTCGTCGCGCATCGCTTGCAGCGTGTGGTCGTTGTCCTGTTGGGCGAGCGCGAGGCCAGCCGTCGCGCAACTCAACGCCGCTAATAAAAACGCCGCTCCCGTCATTCTTCCCGCCCAGCTCACTGTCCACCTCCCGTCTTGACCGCATCATGCGCGGGCGGCGGCAGAATCGGCGGCCTGTCCGTCGAACTTTCCTTCTTTTGCACTTCCAATTCCGAAATCAATATCGCTGGCGACGCGGCGGCGACGGGCACCGATCCCGACTCCGCCCCGCAATAGCCGTTGAAGACCTCCGGGGTGTCGCCGGTGGCTACAATTTTGGTCAGCGCCGCCAGCGGCGTGCCCACAATGTCCACGCCGCGGACCAATTCGTCCGTCCGGCCGTCGGCAAAAACTTTGTAAACCACCAACGGCTGCACTTGGAACGCCTGTGGCTGTCCGCGGCCCGTAAACGTAAATCCTCCGGCGATGTCGTCAATCAGCAAGCCGAAGGATTTGCCTTGTGCTTTGATCAGCTCGATCAGCTTCGCGCGAAGCTGCGCGTTGCTCATCGTTTTGCTGCTTTGCACGATCAGATTGCCCTGCCGCGAAACGGGCGTCGCGCCCAGCTGCCGCCGCCCATGTCCGTTCGAATGCGGAAAGCCCACTAGCGCCGACCGCGACATTTCAAAATTTTTCAGCACTCCGTGATCCACCAGCGTCACCCGCCGCGCCGGCACGCCTTCATCGTCAAACTGGTAGTAGCCCAGCAAATCCTCTCCTCCCAGTTTTTTCATCGTGGTGTCGTCGGTGATGCTCAGAAAATCGGGCAGGATCTGCTCCCCGACCTTCTTCGAAAAGGTCTGTCCTTCGGTTACGTCTTTTTGCCGGTGCCCTTCCGCGCGATGCCCGAACACTTCATGGAAGAAAACCGCCGCCGCGCGCCCGGTCAGCAAAGCCGGACCAACTGAAGGGTCGTTGATCGGCGCAGCGACCAGCCCCTCCAGCTCCTTTCGAAGCGTCGCTTCAGCGGTGTATACCGCCTTGTCGTCAGGCGTGTCTTTCGGGTCCACCCAATCGAAGTTGTAATAGCGGTCGATGTCCATTCCGTCCGGCGCTTTGCCTTGGATAAAAAGCTCGAGCCGGTAGCGAATCTGTCCGTATTGCAGTTGCGTGCCCTCGCTGGTCACTTGAAAAGCGTTTTGCGCCTGCGCGCTGAAGGTCACGATCGAATTGATAATGGCCGTCGATTCGCGAAAAGCTTTTGTGTATGCGCGCACTTTCGCTTCCCACGGCGTGCGGTCCACGGCGATGGAAACTTGGGGACCGATGTACGTGTGCGGCTGCTCGCGCGAAAAATCCGGAGCATTGCCCTCCGCCGTTTCCACTTTCACTTCTTTCCCAGTCTTGATCTTGATGAGGGCCTCTTCTGCGGCGCGGTACTCCTTGTCCGTTTCCAGCCAGACGGCGCGCCTCAGCACATCAGGGTCGTCGTCCACGGGCACAGCCACTACGGGGCTCCCTTCCTGCATCTGCCGTCCACCCACTTTGTGCGTGTCGTCCAAGTTGTAACTGCCAGTGCGAACCGAAACCTCCAGCCAACGGTTGCGGTTTTCGCTGCTGTTCAGCAAGGCCCCGTTTGACCCGGAAACATCCACTCTCTGTGTATCTGTAATTGTGTATCCCAGGTAATAAGCCGGGGGATCCTGCGCGCTCAGCGCTTTCATCGAGCGCTCCAATTCAGCCTGCAGCGCCGCGAGCAGAGGAGAACGCTTTGCCTGAACATCGGGCGGCGCGCCCTTCGCTCCTGGCGCAAGGCAAAACGTCAAACTGGTCAGAAGAATAAGCGCAAAAAAGGAGGAAATCAGTCCACTACGGCTCGAATTGGTCAAAGGATGCCTCACTCACTGTTAGACGGGACCCCGAATCATTCAGTGTACGCTATCGGATGGGGCGCTCCAAGCGCCTTGAACTTGCAGCATGGCCGTCCAGCAACAATTCTTCGACGGCTTCTGGCGAAAAATCGTTGCATGGACGCGCGACTGCCCGCTTCTCATCCAAAAAACAGCAACCCCGGCTTTGGAAGCCGGGGTTCGCAATCCATAATTTGTGGGAAGATTCGCTCATCCACACTGTCCGGTCGCGGGATTCGGTTTGCAGCCGCGCTGCGCCGTACCCCCACCGCGCGTCAGTCCCACACCCAGTCCCGCTCCCACTGCCGCCGCGACGATTCCAATCGTGCCCAAAATCCCCAGATGCGCTCCCACTCCAGGCCCTGCCGAGGCGACACCGGACCCCACCCCTGAAACCGTATCGTTGCTTGCCGTCACCAGCTGATCCAGCGTTGCTTGCTGGGGCGGCGCAGGTTCTGAATTGTTTCCGTTCCGCACGCTGGTCATCTGCCCGGCTTTTGCCAGTACACATGCTCCCGCGAGGTTACACACCTTCACCTGCCCCTCAAACACGATCACGTTCATCGAGTTGTTCGCATATTCCAGGAAAAAATCGGTCCCAACGACTCCTGCAACACCCGCCGGTGTGCGCACTTCGAATTTCCCGTCCGGCTTGGCGATTTTTTGCGCCTGCGTCCGCAGCTTTCCGTAGCTAAGCTCCAGTTCCGTCTGCTGCGCGCCCGCATCGTGCTTTACCACTTTGATCGAGGAATCCGAACCCACATTGAGCACCGACCCGTCGTCCAGCGCAATCCGCGCCCGCGCGTTCACCTGGGTGTTCACCAGATCCTGCCAATTCACCGCCGTCTTGGCCGCAGCCGGAATCGTTTTCCCGCTACGTGCAATGTTCACCGCCGGAATGACGCGCGACACTTCGCCGGCGTGCTGCCCCGCCGCCTGCGGATCGGCCCAACCGCTCGAAGGAACGGCCATCGACCAGGAAAGCAGCACGGCCAAAGCAAGGACACACGGAGACTTCTTCGTCATCTCACATTTCTCCCTGGGACACTAACGCTATCTATTGTTGTTACTGGAGGATCGGAAAGGTGTCAATTCCGGCGAAAAAACGCTTTGTCCACTCTCTATATGACCGCCAGGACACAAAAATGATGTTGCTTCCTACCGCAAGCCAACAAAGTCTCGGGCTTGCCCAGGCGGCTCTCCGAGGCCGAAAATTGTCCTATGAAGGCCCTTGCCACCATCCTTGTTGCCGCCGCCGTGGTCTACGCCATTTTCCACTACTATTTCCAGAAGATGCCCACGACTGACGAAGGCACGGCTCCGACTCAGGCCATCAGCCTCACCGGAGTCCGCATGGACTTGCTGCAAATCGCCGAAGCTGAGCGCAGTTTCATCGCCCTGAACAGCCGGTGCGCTCCACTCGACGAGCTCGCTTCTTCCAGCGATCTGCCCGTTCCGCGCACCGGGCGCGATGGCTACACCTATTCGGTCGACTGCTCTGGCGCGCAGTTCACCGTCAGCGCCCGCCATCAACCTGCGCGGGCAGGTTCTCCCATTCGCTATCCCAATCTAGCCGTCGATGACAACATGCAGGTAAGCGAGATCAATTAGCTGCTCGCCCAAGCCGCTGTCTGCCGTAAGCCCAACATGATCGTCCTTAATTCGATTCGAGCAAGCGCAATCCGCACATTTTCGCCTTGTACTTATCCGGATTGAGCCGAATTGACATGACGGTACGAAACGTATTGAATTGTCTATCGCGAAAAGCATCTGCGCATCTTACCGAATCCTATGAGCCGATTGTTTAATCATTTCCAAACTCCGCGTTCACCGCTCATACTGCCGCGGCTTCTTATTCTTATGATGTCCGCTCTCTCGCCGCTGGCTCACGCCCAGACGTCCTGCAGCATCACCGGGACGGTCTCCGATCGCTCCGCTGCACCCGTGGCATTGGCTAACGTATCCGCAAAGAATCTCGAAACCGGAGCTGTTCGGAGCACCACCTCGAACAATGCGGGAGGTTACGAACTTTTGGCCTTGCCCGTGGGGCGCTACGAAATCAAGGCTGCCAAACCGGGCTTCGAAGATTCCGTTCGAACCGGTATCGAGCTCTCCCTCGGCCAGGAAGCAAGGATCGATTTTCGACTGCAGGTGGGAAGCGTGGCCTCCGCGATTATCGTCACGGACCAGGCTCCTATCGTGAGCACCACTACGCGGGATATCTCCGGCCTCGTTGTGGAGAGGCAACTTAACGATCTCCCACTGAACGGCCGCAGCTATGATCTGCTTCTCCCCTTGAATCCGGGCATCGTGAATTTCACTTCGCAAAAAACCGGCGGTACGGGCATCTCGAACTCCACGACCGCCAACAATTTCGCCGTCTCTGGAAACCGTCCGCAGCAAAATCTTTTTCTGCTCAACGGCGTGGAATTCACCGGGGCCGCCGAAAACAACATGACGCCGGGAGGAACCAGCGGCATGCTGCTGGGCGTGGACGCCGTTCGCGAATTCAACGTCCAACGCGATTCTTACAGCGCCGAGTTCGGCAAACGTCCGGGCGCTCAGGTGCTCATCGTCACACGCTCAGGCGGCAACCAGTTGCATGGCGCCGCTTTCGAATTTCTGCGCAACAATGCTCTCGATGCTCCCAATTTCTTCGACCAGCGTTCCGCTCCACCGTTTCAACGCAACCAGTTCGGAGCTTCTCTCGGCGGCCCCCTTCGCGCCGATAGAACTTTTCTTTTCGGCGATTACGAAGGTTTCCGCCAGAACCTGCGCCAAACCTCAGTAGCGTTCGTCCCTAGCGCCGCGTCGAGAGCCGCTGCGGTCTCGAGTGTCCAGCCGCTTCTCAACTTGTGGCCCGCGCCTGCGCCGGGCGCTCAGGACTTCAACGGCATCTCCGCCGTCTTCAGCAGCCCGCTGCAAACGGTTCGCGAGGATTTTGGAACCTCCCGGCTCGATCACATTTCTTCGCAGAAGGATTCTCTTGCAGCCATCTACACCGCGGATGACAGCGACGATTTTACCGCCACGCCGCTCGATCCTTTCAGTTCAGACATAGTCGCCCTGCGCGAGCAAGTTCTCAGCTTCGAGGAGACGCATATCTTCTCTTCCGCTTTTCTGAATTCAGCTCGGGTTGGCTTTTCTCGCGCAAGTTATTTTTTTACCGGCGAGCCCACGCCCGGCACTCCTGCGGCCACCGTCCCGGGTTTCTTGCTGGGGAAGCCCGTTGGCGCCGTAGTCGTTGGCGGAAGCGCCGCATCAAACCCGCAAGCGTCCATCGGTTTGGCTGGCAGCAACAATGGCAGCAACCTCCGCATTCACCGCAACCTCTACACCTTTGAAGATCGCGTGACCATCGCCCGTGGACGCCATCAGCTCAGTCTCGGAACCTGGTTTCAGCGTTTTCAATCCAACGAAACCATCGCCCTCAGCCAATTCGGCCAGGCCACCTTCTCCAGCCTCCAGAGTTTTTTAAGCGGCAACATCTCGACCTTTCTCTTCGATCCGGCTCCCACGGAAATGAACTGGCGCTCCCTTTTCGGCGCGTGGTATGTCGAGGACGTTTTCCGCTTCAGTCCGAAACTGACTCTCTCTCTCGGTTTTCGCGACGAACTCTCAACCGGTTGGAACGAAGCCCACGGCCGCGCCGCCAACTACACTTTCATAAACGGCATCATCAACACCCAGCCAAACCTTGGGAATTCCCTTTTCACCGTAAACAACGCCAAGTATCTCCCACAGCCCCGAGTCGCCCTTGCTTGGAGTCCACATGGACCCCAAACCGTCCTCCGTGCCGGATTCGGCATGTACAACGATTTGCAGGACGCGCT
>Ga0209474_10002117_pt1 | contig 18548 bp, 19 predicted proteins | sample GraSoiAngelo_145_FD_185902 | JGI IMG/M metagenome (GOLD analysis project Ga0209474, IMG submission 185902) | Grasslands soil microbial communities from the Angelo Coastal Reserve, California, USA - 14_1009_05_20cm (SPAdes) (version 2) | ecosystem: Environmental > Terrestrial > Soil > Grasslands... | reverse complement strand
TGCACTCGATTGGTGGCATCAGCCACGACCACTCGGGCTTCGGCGTCGGCCCGTTGCTGAACGTCGAGTACATTCTGCAGCGGATCGAAGACGTCTATTATCGGACGGCAGGCGTATGACGGACGTCCCCGCTTCTTTCGAGAAGGTGTTCGAGGCGCCCGATCTCCTGCTCAGCACGGAGCACTCGCTCTGCCCAGGCTGCGGTGAGCCGGTCGCGCTGCGCACGATCCTCGAGCTGATCCGCGACCTCGGGCTGCGCGAGCGCACGATCTGCGTGGCGGGGATCGGCTGCTACACCGCCTTCCCGATGATCATGGACGTCGACGTCATGCAGGCGCTGCACGGCCGCGCGCCCTCGGTGGCGACGGGCGTGAAGCGCGTGCGCCCCGACGCCTTCGTGTTCACCATGCAGGGCGACGGCGACATGGTGTCGGAGGGACTGCAGGAGGTGCTCCACGCCGCGGCCCGGGGCGAGAAGTTCACCGCCGTCGTGTTCAACAACGCCGTGTTCGGGGAGACCGGCGGCCACATGACCGCCGCGACCGTCCTCGGTCAACACACGAAGACCACCGTTGGCGGGCGCGACCGCGAGCGTCACGGGAGCCCCATCAAGATCGCCGAGCTGATCGCCCAGCTCGACGGCACGGCCTACGTTGCGCGGGCCGCCGCGCACACTCCCTCGGCCATCAAGCTCGCGCAGCAGTACCTGCACGACGCGTTCCGCGCCCAGCTCGACGGCAGGGGGTTCTCGCTGGTCGAGATCCTCACCATGTGCCCGACCGACTGGTTCGTGATGCCCGACCAGGGTCCGGCCTTCCTAGAGAAGCACCTCGTGCCCACTTACCCGCTCGGCGTGATCAAGGGGTGACCGTAGAGACGGAACGGCGCTCCGACACTCTCGGGCACGACGGCGAATAGCGACCAGCCGTTCAACGGCGGCCGGTTCCGCCGGTCGTCCGCTGTACCGGCGAGTGAGCTCCCTTCCGCGGTTTGGACGCCTTTCGTTTGGCCGGCTCGTGCACGGGGTGCACCCTGGGACGCGGCGCGGGGGAGCCGTGAAGCATGCCCTCGACGCTGATGTCCTCGTCAACTTCCGGCCAGTGGATACCCTGTCCTGCCCCGATCAGCCGGAAGTTGGCACGCTGAGCGGGGGTCGCCTCCGAGAGTCGCCAAGACCACGCCAGGGGAACACTGATGACCCGGCCGTCCGCAAGGGACGCGACGATCTCGTCCTTCGTCACTCGCACTTCGCGGATAAGGGGGTCAGCGCCCACCGCAGTGGTCATACCATGTCTCCATGATCTGCTCGCGGCAGGCAGCCGACGCCAGAGCTGACCTACGAGGGTTCGAAGCCTGGGTATACATGGAACTGCAGCAGATCGTCGGTGATTTCGAACCAAGTGGCCCTCGAATCTACGAATACGTGCCGGTTAGGTCGGACGCCCGCGTCGGAGTCAATTGTGCCGAGCGTGACAATGATAGTTCCGGGATCATCGAGACGTCGGATCACAAGGTGGGAGCCACAAGTGCTGCAGAAGCATTTTCGGCGTTGTGCCGATGATGCGAATTCCGAGAGAAGCTCAGAACCCGCGACCCAGCGGAAATCGACCGCCGCAACCTCCGCGTTGCTCGAAAACGCCGAGCCGCTCGCCTTGCGGCACATGCTGCAGTGACAATACTCGGCAGCGCGGACCGGACCGCTGATCTCGTACCGAACAGCGCCACATAAACAGCCGCCCGTCTTCACCACGAAGTCGGCAACTCGGCGCTCCTGCCACTCAGACTCCGGCCAGCCGGGGGATTTCCCCCGGGCCGTGTTTACGCTCGCCATGTAGTTGAGCACTTCGTCCTGAGCCATTCCGAGGGCTGCAAGGGCACATGCGATTACCGTTCCGGTGCGTCCGGTTCCGCCGGCGCAATGAACGACCACCCCTTTTCCGGACCGTAGCTCAGCGACAGTAGCCTGAACGACGTCGCGAAGCATTGCGGCTTCGCGTTGGGGGTCCTCAGGCTGACCGCCACCAACGAGGTCTTTGAACGCGGCCGCTCGGAGGACACGGAGCGGCGACGGGTCGTACGGAGGAATGTTGTCAGTCAGACACACGATCGATTCGAATCCGGCAGCCGCGACTAACTTCCAAGGCGGTCGGTTAGGGAACGACATGCCCGCGAGGGGTGCCGGCGCCCGGAGCACCTGATAAAAGCGCTGCGGGGTATCGAGCCCTGAAACTGACCGCAACGCTTCGGGCAGAATCGGTTCGACGCTCATCAGTCTCTCCGCATTCCCGAGACCGCATAAGGCGGCCGCTCAGCGGCGGGCCGAAGGCCCGACGGCTGAAGCGGCGGGTTGGGCAGCCACCTTCTCGTAGAGATACTCGGGCGCAAGGTCGGCTCCGGTCTCCCACGCTATCGTGTTCAGCTCCGTATCAAGTCGGAACCGGCGAAAGACCAAAGGGTTCTTGAGGGGCTCGAACACCTCGCCCCCCAGCTCATCGGCTAGGTCGATCTCGCCCTGACGCCCATCGGCGAACCGCAGCCGAATCCGGTAGGCGGCCACGTACTCAGCGCTTTCCAACTTCGGGATCATGTCCTACTCCAGTGGCTCGATCTTCTGCAGCGGCGCGCGGGATCGAGCCCGAAGCAGGAAAGCCTTGCGTCCTGCAGCACGCCGGCGTAGTTCCTCGCGCGTTTGCCGATCTGGGATCCGTCCATGATGGGATCTCGCCCCGGCCTATTCGCCGTACATCTCCGTGATGACACGGCGCAGGGCCGCGGCTTCGTCCTTGCGGAGTGAGCCGATCTTGTCACCGAGCCGGATCTTGCTCACGGTACGGATCTGGTCCACCGCGACGTCCGCCGGACGACCGCCACACCGCACCTGCAATCGCGACCGCCAGGTGGGATGCAACTCGCTCGTCAACGGGCACACCGTCACCGTCTGCAGGCGTCGGTTCAAGGCGTCCAGGCTGACGATCACCGCTGGACGGGTCTTCGCCATCTCGGCGCCCCGCGTGGGGTCGAGACCCGTCCAACGAATCTCGTAGTGCTTCATCGCCGCTTGCCCGGGCCCGGTCTCGCCCGATAGCGGGTGGCTGGCTCTGCGACTCGGCCTTTCCGCCGTGTCCCACGCGCTCCAGTCCCCACGCCTCGCGGCCATTTCGCGCGCGGTATCTTCCCACGAGAGCTTCTCCACCACCGGTCCGGTCGGCCGCAGCAGGATGCCCTCGCTCCTCTCCTCCATCAGGACAGTTTCGCCGATGCGATAGCGCCGTAACGACGCGGCGGGCAGGCGCACGCCGCGCGAATTGCCGATCCGCGAGACCTTCAGCTTCATGGTCGCCATGTACTCACTGTAATAACATCCGCGGAGCGACCACAAGTTCAGCAGTTCGGAGGCTGGCTCGTTGTTCGGGTGTCGGCGCGTGGCCCTCCCGGCACCGCTCACCCGAACACCCGCTGGCGCGCCGCCTCGGAGATCGCGACCACGGCCGGATGCTTCAGCCGGCGCTCGCCCGATATGGCGTAGAAGCGTTCGCAGACGGCGTCCAGCCGCCCGACCACCACGACGCCGTACTGGCTGCGGACTTGCCGCTCGATGGCGGACGGCGCGGGGAAGAGGCCCATCCCCGCTTGGCCGAACGCCATCAGCAGCGCGCTGTCCTCGAACTCGCTCACCACCCGGGGACGGACGTCCTCGCTCTCGAACCAGTCGTCGAGCGACCGCCGTAGCGCCGTGTTGTCGGTCGGCAGCAGCACGGGTGCGCCGCCGAGCGAACGCGGGAAGCCTCGCCGGCGGGTTCGCGCCAGGGCCGGGGTCCCGAAGAAGGTCACCCCGCACTCGCCGAGCAGGTGGTTGAAGGCGCGGACCTTGGTCGTCGGTCCGATCGGCGTATCGCTGAGCACGAGGTCCAGCCCGTGGACAGCGAGCTCGGCGAGCAGGCGGTCCGGCATGTCCTCGCGGCAGATGATGCGCACCGGCTCGGCGACCGCGAGCGCCGGCCGAAGCAACCGGTACGCGATCAGCTTGGGCACCGCATCGGCGATGCCCACCGTGAGGCGCATCGGCTGCCCGGTCGGCCGGCCCTTCACCGTCTCGAGCAATTCCCGTCCGAGACCGAAGATCTCGTCGGCGTAGCGAAAGACCAGCCGGCCCACGTCGGTCAGCACGAGCCGCCGTCCGGTGCGTGCGAAGAGCTTCTCGCCGAGCATGTTCTCGAGCGTGCGCAGCTGGGTGCTGACCGTTGGCTGGGCCAGCCGCAGCTCCGCCGCGGCGCGCGTCACGCTCCCATGACACGCCACGACCCAGAAGTAGAGGAGGTGGTGGTAGTTGAGCCACTCCATGGCGCCACCCTCCATGCCAGCGCCGCCTCTCGCCGGCAACAGCCACGCGGGGATCGGTTCGAAAAAATCGAACGATTAGCACGAAATTATCTACTTGCTCCATATGCAGCCCGGTCCTATGTCAGCGGCGCCCCCGACACTCACGACCGGCTCGCGACGAGACAGCGGAGCGTCGGGGGTGTCGGTGCGTCCCCGTCACCGGTCCCGTGCAGAGGGGAGGATGATCATGCGGTCCATCCGTGGGGCAATTCGCTCGGGAGCGCTGTGGCTCGGCGTCGCGGCAACGATCCTCAGTCCTGCGCAGGCACGGAGGGCGCCCGCGACGATCGCCCACCGCAGCAGCGGCTCGACCCGTGTTTCGGCCCGGGACCCCGAGGGCGAGACGCCTCAAGCCGGCATCGAGGCCGAGCTGCGGACGCTGGTGACGGACGTGCTCGGTGTCGATCCCCGTGAGCTGGTCCCCGAGGCGTCGCTGATCGACGACCTCGCCGCGGACTCCCTCGACCTGGCGGAGCTCGCCATCGTCCTCGAGTCGACGTTCGAGATCACCTTGACTCGGCACCGGATGGACGAGGTGCGAAGCTATCGGGACCTCCTGGACGTGGTCATGACGGCACCGGTCGAGCGCCGCCGGACGCGCGAGCTCGTGCTGACGCCGGGGCTCGACGTCAAGTCGCGGCTCGTTCCGCGCGGTGCCAGCGAGGCGACCCTGGAGCGTGCGGACGAGCTCACCGCGTATGCGATCGAGACGATCCGTGAGGACGCCCTGAGCGCCGGACCAGGGACGCACCTGGAAGTGACGCTCCCGGCGCAGGCCGGCATGGCGGACCTGGCGAGCGTGCGGAATGCGCTCGCCAGGCTCGACCGGCACGGGATCGCGGTGAGCGTCCGGCGCGACGTCCCCACGCCCGTCGTGATTCCGGCCCCACCCGGGACACGGAGCGATCGCGGGGTGACCTGACCCGCTTCAGTCCGCGGAGTCGCCTGACGCCGACGATCTGCTCCACGTGGCTCTTCTACTCCGGTGTCAGATTGAGCTGTGGAGTCCGGGGTGGCCTCGTGCGGTGCCGCGCGGGTCAACCGAATCGCGGCTTCCTTCGTTCAAAGCCTGAACGACATGCACCTGAGCGGGCTCGAAACGCACGGGGGGGGCGGATCGACCAACGGGGGGAGGAGGAGACGGACCCGTGACGAAGCCGAAGACGAAGAGCATCCTCGCTGCCGGCGCGCTCGCGCTGGCCGTTACCGCTAGCCCTGCTGCTCAGGCGCCGCCCGCAGCCATCGCGCCGGCAGCGTGGTCGTCGGAGCCGGCGTCGGCCGCGCAGTCGCCGATGGACGACGGGGAGGCACCCGCTTCCGCCTGCCCGTCGAGTCTCGCCGGCGGCCGAGCTGCCCCCCGGGACGACGATCCGAACTCCGGGGACGGCGGCGAGAGCGACGGGAGCGGTGACGACGACCGGTGGGAGTGAGAATTGACCCATGACAAGAAGGAGATGATGCCATGACGAAGACCATTCTCGGCGCAGGCGTGCTCGCGCTCGCCGTCGCCGGCAGCTCATTCGCGTTCGGACACGCCGCGGGCGGCGACCGCGGCTGCGGCCACGACATGTTGGTGGGCGGCGGACGCATCCTTCACACGCTCGACCTGAGCGACGATCAGAAGCAGAAGGTGAAGGACATCCTCACGGCGCACCGGCCGAAGCTCCGCCAGCTCGTCGCAAACGAGAAGGCGGCCGACCAGACGCTCGCCGACAAGTTGTTCGGGACGGGCGTCGTCACCCAGCAGGACCTCGACGCCCTGCTGCAGCGAGAATCTCAGGCCCGTAACGAACTGACGCGTGAGCGCCTCGCCGCCGCCCTCGAGGTGCGGGATGTCCTCACCTCCGCGCAGATCCGGAAGGCGGCGGCGATCCGGACCGGCATGAAACAGCTCCATGCGGAGATGCGCCAGCTGCTCGGCGATCAGGGTACGGACTGAAGGCGAGTGCAGCGATGCGGCGCGTGATCACAGAGGTCATGTCGTGGGCGGTCCTGGCCGTCTCCGTCGGCTCGATGGTCGCAACGCTCGGGCTCGTCTCGGGTCTCACCTATGCATCCCGATTGTGGCTGGGCACGCGGGGGCCGATGGACTCTCGTGGGGCGCCTTGACCCAGCCGGTCGCAGGCGTATTTATGAAACCGACCGGTCCGGAAACAAATGTCGGCGCCCCTCGTCCAGCCCGTGTCGCTTCGTCCCCGTCGCGGTCGTCCGCCGACTCCGGGCCTCCGGGACAGGATCCTGCGCGCCGCGGAAGCGATCTTCGCCCGGCACGATTACCACGAGGTCCAGATGGACGACGTGGTCGAGGCGTGCGGGGTCGGCAAAGGCACCCTCTACCGGTACTTTCCGAGCAAGCAGCAGCTGTACTTCGCGGTCATGTTCGACGGCATCCAGCGGCTGCGCGGCGAGCTCGAGGCCGCCGTGGGAACCCGGGAGCCGCCCGCCCAGAACATCCACCGCATCGTCCATCGCACGCTGGCGTTCTTCTGGGATCGGCGTTTCTTCTTCTCGCTGATCCACCGGAGCGAGCACAAGGTGACCGGCGAGGCGCGGGAGTGGCTCCGCTACCGCGCTGCTCTCTCGCGCGTCATTCGCGAGACGCTGGAGGCCGCCGTGGCGGCCGGCCATATCCGCCGCATCGACACGCGGATCGCCACGGAGATGCTCCTCGGTATGATGCGGGGCGTGAACCGCTATCGCGCCGACGGCGACCGGCTCGGCGACCTCGTCGCGGCGGTGGTCGACGTCTTCATGCGCGGCGTGGGCACGCCGGCGGGCCGGCGGATCGTCGCCCTGCGACGGCCGGCGTGAACATGAACCGGCCGAGAACGACCGTGCCATTGGAATTGCAGCGCCGCTGGTGGCCGTGGCTGCTCGCCCTGCTCGCGCTGGCCGGAGGCGCGTACTGGCTCCGAGCCACGCTCGGAGGGCGCGCGACGGCCGCCGTCGAGTCGGCGAAGCGACCGGCGGTGCCGGTGGTGGTGGCGACGGCACGAGCCGGCGACTTCCCCGTCTATCTGACCGGCCTCGGGTCGGTCACCGCCTTCAACACCGTGACGGTGAAGAGCCGGGTCGACGGCCAGCTCATCAGCGTGGCCTTCCGGGAGGGCCAGCTCGTTCACGAGGGCGACCTCCTCGCCGAGGTCGACCCGCGGCCGTTCCAGGTGCAGCTCGAGCAGGCCGAGGGGCAGCTGGCGCGCGACCGGGCGCAGCTCGAGGACGCGAGGCTGACGCTGGCGCGCTACCGGGAGCTGCGTGCCCAGGGGGTCGTCTCGCAGCAGGAGCTCGACGACCAGGCCTCCAGGTTCGGCCAGTTCGAGGGAGCGATCAAGGCCGACCAGGCGGCGATCGACAACGCCCGCCTGCAGCTCACCTATGCGCGCATCACCGCGCCGATCAGCGGCCGCACCGGCCTGCGGCTCATGGACGCGGGCAACATCGTGCACGCCAACGATCAGAACGGCGTGGTGGTCGTGACGCAGCTCCAGCCCATCGCCGTGCTGTTCACGATCCCGGAGGACAACCTCCCGCCGGTCATGAAGAAGCTGACCGCCGGCGAGGACCTGAAGACGGACGCCTACGATCGGAGCGATCAGCACCGGATCGCCTCCGGTTCGCTGCTGACGGTCGACAACCAGATCGATCAGAGCACGGGGACCGTGCGGCTGAAGGCGGTCTTCCAGAACGACGACGGCGCGCTCTTCCCCAATCAGTTCGTCAACGTGCACCTGCTGCTCGACGTGAAGCACGCGGCGATCATCGTGCCGGTCGCCGCGATCCAGCGCGGCCCGCGCGGCACCTTCGTCTACCTGGTGAAGCCCGACCACACGGTGGCGGTCCGGCCAGTCGGCGTCGGGCCGACGGGGCGCACCGACGCGTCGATCGAGTCAGGGGTGTCCGCCGACGAGGTGCTCGTGGTGGAGGGGATCGACAAGCTGCGCGAAGGGACCCTCGTGCAGGCGCGCGAGCCGGAGCGCGACGCGGCCGGCGCGAAGCCGGCGGCATGAACCCATCGCGGCTGTTCATCCTGCGACCGGTCGCCACCTCGCTGCTGATGGTGGCGATCATGCTGGCCGGCGTCATCGCGTACCACGAGCTGCCGGTGTCCGCCCTGCCGCAGGTGGACTACCCGACCATCCAGGTGCTCACCTTCTATCCGGGCGCCGGTCCCGACGTCATGGCGTCGTCCGTGACGGCACCGCTCGAGCGGCAGTTCGGGCAGATGCCGGGGCTCAAGGAGATGCTGTCGACGAGCTCCTTCGGCAGCTCCGTGATCACGCTCCAGTTCGCGCTCGAGCTGAGCCTCGACGTCGCCGAGCAGGAGGTGCAGGCCGCGATCAATGCGGCCGCGACGTACCTGCCGCGCGACCTCCCCAACCCGCCGATCTACAGCAAGACGAACCCCGCCGATGCGCCGGTCCTGACCCTCGCGCTCACCTCCGACGTGCTGCCGCTGTCCAAGGTTCAGGACCTCGCCGACACGCGCCTGGCGCAGAAGATCTCGCAGCTGTCCGGGGTGGGCCTCGTGAGCCTCAGCGGCGGGCAGAAGCCGGCTGTCCGCATCCAGGTGAACCCCACCGCGCTCGCCGCCTACGACCTCGGCCTCGAGGACCTCCGCGCCGCCGTCGCGCAGGCGAACGTGAACCAGGCCAAGGGGAACTTCGAGGGCACGACGCAGGCGTACACCATCGGCGCCAACGACCAGCTGCTCTCGAGCGATGACTACCGGAGCCTGGTGGTCGCCTACCGCAACGGCGCGCCCGTCCGCCTCTCGGACGTGGCCGACGTGAAGGACGACGCCGAGAACGTGAAGCAGGCGGCCTGGATGGACGGCGACCCCGCCGTCATCATGAACATCCAGCGGCAGCCGGGCGCGAACATCATCGGCGTCGTCGACCGCATCGAACGCCTCCTGCCGCAGCTCGCCACGGCGCTGCCGCCGTCGGTGAAGGTCACCGTGCTGACCGACCGCACCACGACCATCCGGGCGTCGGTGGGCGACGTGGAGTTCGAGCTGATGCTCACCGTCGGCCTGGTCGTGATGGTGCTCTTCCTCTTCCTGCGCAGCCCCTCGGCCACCGTCATCCCGAGCGTCGCGGTGCCGCTCTCCATCGTGGGCACCTTCGGCGTGATGTACCTGCTCGGTTACAGCCTCGACAACCTGTCGTTGATGGCGCTCACCATCTCGACCGGCTTCGTGGTGGACGACGCGATCGTGATGATCGAGAACATCGCTCGCTACATCGAGGACGGCGCTCCGCCGCTCCAGGCCGCGCTCGAGGGGTCCGCGCAGATCGGCTTCACGATCCTCTCGCTCACGGTGTCGCTCATCGCCGTGCTCATCCCGCTCCTCTTCATGGGCGACGTGGTCGGGCGGCTGTTCCGGGAGTTCGCGGTCACGCTCAGCGTGGCGATCCTGGTTTCGGCCGTCGTCTCGCTGACGCTGACGCCCATGATGAGCGCCCGGCTGCTCCGCAGCGCCTCGGAGCAGGGCAGGTTCTATCGCGCGTCGGACCGCTTCTTCAAAGCCGCGATCGCGCGCTACGGGACGACGCTGCGCCGGGTGCTCGAGCACCAGACCGCGACGCTGCTGGTCGCCGTCGCCACGCTCGCCGGCACGATCCTCCTCTACGTGTTCGTGCCGAAGGGGTTCTTCCCGGTCCAGGACACGGGCGTCATCCTGGGCGTGTCCGAGGCGCCGCCGACCGTGTCCTTCCCCGCCATGGCTGACCGCCAGCAGGAGCTCGCGCGCGTCATCCTCCGCGATCCCGCCGTCCAGAGCCTGTCCTCCTTCATCGGCGTCGACGGCATCAACACCACGGCCAACAGCGGCCGCATCCAGATCAACCTGAAGCCGCTCGGCGAGCGCGGGGTCACCGCCAGCGACGTCATCCGCCGCCTGCAGCCGGAGCTCGCTGCGGTGCACGGCATCACCCTCTTCATGCAACCCGTCCAGGACCTCACGGTGGAGGACCGGGTGAGCCGCACGCAGTACCAGTACACGATCGAGTCGGCGGATGCGGACGAGCTCGATTCCTGGGCGCCACACCTGCTCGAGAAGCTCCGGGCGCTCCCCGAGCTCCGCGACACGGCGAGCGACCAGCAGAACGGCGGCCTCGAGGTCTCGCTGGCGATCGACCGCGACACGGCGTCGCGCCTCGGGATCACGCCGCAGGCGATCGACGACACCCTCTATGACGCCTTCGGCCAGCGCCAGGTGTCGACGATCTTCACCCAGCTGAACCAGTACCACGTCGTGCTCGAGGTGAAGCCGAGCTTCCAGGAGAGCCCCGACGCGCTGAAGGACCTCCATGTCCGAGCGGCGACCGGGGCGACGGTCCCGCTCGGCTCCTTCACACGCTTCGCCCCGACGACCGCGCCCCTCGCCGTCAACCACCAGGGCCAGTTCCCGGCCGTCACCCTCTCCTTCAACCTCGCCCCCGGCGTCGCCCTCGGCGACGCCGTCACCGCCATCGAGAGCGCGGCGCGCGAGATCGGGCTCCCCCCGAGCATCCGCGCGAGCTTCCAGGGCACCGCCCAGGCCTTCCAGGCCTCGCTCACCAACGAGCCGCTGCTGATCCTCGCCGCGCTCGTGACCGTCTACATCGTCCTCGGCGTCCTCTACGAGAGCTACATCCACCCGCTCACCATCCTCTCCACCCTGCCCTCGGCCGGCGTCGGCGCGATCCTCGCGCTCCTCCTCTGCCGCACGGATCTCAACGTGATCGCGCTCATCGGCATCATCCTGCTGATCGGGATCGTCAAGAAGAACGCGATCATGATGATCGACTTCGCGCTCGAGGCGGAGCGCCAGGCGGGGAAGCCGCCGGAGGAGGCGATCTACGAGGCCTGCCTGCTGCGCTTCCGGCCGATCATGATGACGACGATGGCGGCGCTGCTGGGCGCCCTGCCGCTGGCGCTCGGCACGGGGGTGGGGGCCGAGCTGCGCCGCCCGCTCGGCATCGCGATCGTGGGCGGGCTCCTGGTGAGCCAGCTCCTCACCCTCTACACCACGCCGGTCGTGTACCTCGCCTTCGATCGGCTGGCCCGGCGCCTTCGGCGACGGCGCATGCCGGAGCCGGTCGAGGAACGGATCGCGATCGCCCGATGAACATCTCCGGTCCCTTCGTCCGGCGGCCGGTCGCCACCTCGCTGCTCACGGTGGCGCTGGCCCTGGCCGGCATCATCGCCTTCCGGCTGCTCCCGGTCTCGCCCTTGCCGCAGGTCGAGTTCCCCACCATCCAGGTGTCCGCCGCCCTGCCGGGCGCCAGCCCGGAGACGATGGCCTCGGCGGTGGCGATGCCGCTCGAGCGGCAGTTCGGCCGCATCGCCGGCGTCACCGACATGACGTCGACGAGCGCCCTCGGCTCGACGTCGATCGTCCTCCAGTTCGACCTGAGCCGGAACATCGACGCCGCCGCGCGCGACGTGCAGGCCGCGATCAATGCGGCGCGCGGCCAGCTGCCGACGAACCTGCCGAACAACCCCAACTACCGGAAGGTCAACCCGGCCGACGCCCCGATTCTCATCCTCGCGCTCACCTCCGACACCCTGGACACGAGCCGGATGTACGACGCGGCCTCCTCCATCCTGCAGCAGAAGCTCGCGCAGGTGGAAGGGATCGGCCAGGTGATCGTGGGCGGCAGCTCGCTGCCCGGGGTCCGCGTGGAGCTCGACCCGACGGTCTTGAACAAGTACGGCATCGGCCTCGGCGAGGTGCGCTCGGCGCTGGCGGCGGCCAACGCGAACCGGCCCAAGGGCGAGCTCGCGAACGGGACGACGGCGTGGAAGATCAGCGCCAACGACCAGCTGCTGCGGGCGGCGCAGTACCGGCCGCTGATCGTCGCCCATCGCCAGGGCGCCGCGGTGCACCTCTCCGATGTCGCCGAGGTGCAGGACTCGGTGGAGGACCTCCGCACCACGGGCATCGCGAACGGCAAGCCGGGCGTCCTCATCATCATGTTCCGGCAGCCCGGCGCGAACATCATCGCGACGGTCGACCGCGTGAAGGCGCTGCTCCCCCAGCTTCGGGCCTCGATCCCCGGAGCCATCGACCTGTCGGTGATGATCGACCGCAGCACGACCATTCGCGCGTCCATCGCCGACGTCGAGCTCACGCTCCTCGTCGCCATCGCGCTCGTCGTGCTGGTCGTGTTCGTGTTCCTGCGGAACGTGTGGGCCACCGCGATTCCCGGCGTGGTGGTGCCCCTCTCCCTGATCGGCACCTTCGGCGTCATGTACCTGCTCGGCTACAGCATCGACAACCTGTCGATGATGGCGCTCACCATCTCGACCGGGTTCGTGGTCGACGACGCGATCGTCGTGATCGAGAACATCACGCGGCATCTGGAGCGGGGGCTGCGTCCGTTCGAGGCCGCGCTGCGCGGGGCACGGGAGGTCGGCTTCACCGTCCTCTCGATGAGCAGCTCGCTGGTGGCGGTCTTCATCCCGATCCTCCTGATGGGCGGGATCGTCGGCCGCCTGTTCCGGGAATTCGCCGTCGTGCTGTCGGCGGCGGTCTGCGTGTCGCTCGTCGTCTCGCTCACGACCACGCCGATGATGTGCGCGAAGTTTCTGCGCTCCGAGCGGGGGCGCCCGCACGGCCGTATCTACCGGCTCAGCGAGCGCGCCTTCGACGGGCTCCTTCACGGGTACGAGGCCAGCCTGTCCTGGGTCCTACGCCACGCCCGCTTCACCATGCTGGTCGCCGCGATCACGGTGGCCGTCAACGGCTACCTGTACGTCGTCGTCCCCAAGGGATTCTTCCCCGAACAGGACAACGGCCGCCTCATGGGCGCGCTCCAGGCGGATCAGGACACCTCGTTCCAGGCGATGCAGGACAAGCTCGCACGGTTCGTGAAGATCGTGATGGCCGACCCGGCGGTGGACACGGTCGCCGGGTTCACCGGCGGGAACCAGGGAACGGGCAACACGGGGAGGATGTTCGTCGCGCTCAAGCCGCTCGCCGAGCGGAGGATCAGCGCCGACGAGGTGATCGCGCGGCTGCGCCCCGAGCTGGCGCGGGTGTCCGGCGCGAGTCTCTATCTCCAGGCGATCCAGGACATCCGGGTGGGGGGCAGGCTGAGCAATGCGCTCTTCCAGTACACGCTCCAGGGCGACGACCTCCGGGCGCTGAACCACTGGGGGCCGCGCTTGCTCGCGAAGCTGCAGACGCTCCCCGATCTCGCCGACGTGAGCACCGACCAGCAGAACCGGGGGCTGGAGATGACGGTCACGATCGACCGCGACACCGCGGCGCGACTCGGGATCACGCCGCAGGCGATCGACGACACGCTCTACGACGCCTTCGGCCAGCGCCAGGTCTCGACGATGTACACGCAGCTGAACCAGTACCACGTCGTGATGGAGGTGGGGCCGCGGTTCTGGCAGACCCCGGAGACCCTGAAGGACATCTACGTCCGGTCGACGAAGGGACAGGAGGTGCCGCTCGGCGCCATCGCTCGCTTCGCGCCGACGACGGCGGCCCTCGCCGTCAACCACCAGGGCCAGTTCCCCGCCGTCACCCTCTCCTTCAACCTCGCCCCCGGCGTCGCCCTCGGCGACGCCGTCACCGCCGTCGAGAGCGCGGCGCGCGAGATCGGGCTCCCCCCGAGCATCCGCGCGAGCTTCCAGGGCACCGCCCAGGCCTTCCAGGCCTCGCTTGCGGGCGAGCCACTCCTGATCCTCGCCGCGCTCGTGACCGTCTACATCGTGCTCGGCATCCTCTACGAGAGCTACATCCACCCGCTCACCATCCTCTCCACCCTGCCCTCGGCCGGCGTCGGCGCGATCCTCGCCCTGCTTCTGTGCCGCGCGGACCTGAGCGTGATCGCGCTCATCGGGATCATCCTGCTGATCGGGATCGTCAAGAAGAACGCGATCATGATGATCGACTTCGCGCTCGAGGCGGAGCGGCAGGCGGGGAAGCGGCCGGAGGAGGCGATCTACGAGGCCTGCCTGCTGCGCTTCCGGCCGATCATGATGACGACCATGGCGGCGCTGCTGGGCGCCCTGCCGCTGGCGCTCGGGACGGGGGTGGGGGCCGAGCTGCGTCGCCCGCTCGGCATCGCGATCGTGGGCGGCCTCCTGGTGAGCCAGCTCCTCACCCTCTACACGACGCCCGTCGTGTACCTCTATCTCGACCGGTTCAGCATCTGGTTCGCGCGCTGGCGACGCAGGCAGCTCCGCGGGGTGCGGTCGCCGGCCCCGTCTCGTGCCTGAAGGGTCGCCACGCGACATGCGAACGGCTCCGTTGTGGGTCTGCGTCCTGGTCGCGTGGACGGCGGCGTGCACCTGGCCGGTCAACCGTGCCGCGGTGGAGGGCCGAAGGAGGTTCTATCTGACGAAAGCATCGTTTCAGGGCAACCGCGCGCTCACTGCCTGTGCGCCCGGTTATCACATGGCTTCGAGATTCGAGATCCTGGACGTCTCCGTCCTGGACTACGACACGAGCATGGGATTGACGACGGACGATTCGGGATCAGGCCCCCCGAGCATGGCAGCGTCATACGAGTCACCGGGGCCTTCTGGATGGGTACGAACGGGCGGTGCTTCGCAGTTCACGGACCCGACCGGAGCGGCGGGACCCGCGTCAACGAACTGCGCGACCTGGTCGAGCGACAGTCCCCAGGCCTACGGGACCGTCGCGTACCTGACAGACAGGTTCACCTCCGAGAACAATTCCGCCGCGGCGGCATGGAACGGGCGGCCTCAGCGGTGCGATGTGGCCGCCCGCGTCTGGTGCGTGGAGAGTGCCGCGACCCGGGCGGCCCTCCCCTCGGCCCGGGGCCACCGGGGCCGCCAGCGAGGCGCCCCCGAGTCCGAGGTCCGCCCGTAGCGGTCGAGGTGCTATGCCGGCGGCGCCTGGACGCGCGGGAGGAGCCTGATCTCGACCCGCCGGTTCCGCGCTCGACCCGTCTCGTCGGCGTTCGGAGTGATGGGCCGGTGCTCCCCGTAGCCGGCGGCGATCGCCCGCTCGGCGAGCTCGGGCGTCTCGGCAGTCAGCTCGTGGATGACCCGCGCGGCGCGGGCGAGCGAGAGCTCCAGGTTCGAGGGAAAGCCGCCGGTGTGAATGGGCCGGTCGTCCGTGTGCCCATCCACCTCGAGGTCGAAGTCCGGCATCGCCCGGGCGAGTGCACCGATGCGATGCAGGATGGGCGCGGCAGAGGGCAGCAGCTCGGCGCTCCCCGAGGCGAAGCTGATGGCGTCGCTCAGCGTGACGATGAGGTCCGAATCCCGGACGGCCACCTGGACCGCGTCGGCCCGCCCCTCGGCCGCGACGAACTCCTCGAGGCTGCGTCCGGCAGCAGCGAGCCTCTCCGCCGCCGCGTCGCGCGGTCGGCCGGCGTCGGATGGCTGCTCGGCGGCGGCACGTGGCGGCTCCGGGTGCTCTTCAGCGGGGGGGCAGCTCGGCGGCTCGGCCGCGATCACCACGGGCGAGCGGGAAGGCGGCGTCGGGTCGACCGCGGCCGAGGGCCGTCCGCCGCCGGAGAGCACGACCGAGACCAGCACGAAGGCGAAGAGCTGGAGCACCAGGTCGCTGAAGGTCATCAGCCACCCGGTCTGGTCGTCGTCCAGCGGCGCCGGCTCCAGGCCGAGCGCGCGGCGCCGATCAGGCCGCGTGCTGCGCAAGCCCCGCGACACGGCGCGGTCCCTCGGCGGCGGGCGTTCCCACATACCCGCGCAGCAGACGCTCGATTCGCGTCGGGTACTCCCGCCGGTGCACGAGCAGGATGCCGTCGATGATCATCTGGCTGCGGAGGCTCTGGCGCGCCAGGTGGGCGTGGAGCTTGGTGGAGAGGGGGAGGACCACGACGTTGGCGAACACGGCGCCGTAGAGCGTCGTGAGCACTGCGATGCCGAGCCCGGGACCGATCGACGTGAGGCTCGGGTCGACCAGGTGCCGGAAGAGCAGCACGAGGCCGATCAGCGTGCCGATCAACCCGAAGGCCGGGAACAGCTTCCCGAGCGTGACGAGCACGTGCCGCGCGGCCTCTCCCTCGGCAGCGGTCCGCCGTGCGTCGGCGAGGAGGACGTCGGCCAGCTCGTCCTCGTCCTGGCACTCGAGCGCGAGCGCGATGCCCTGGCGCACGAACGGATCGGCTTCCGCGGCCACCGCCCGCTCCAGGGCGGGCGCACCGCCCGTGCGATGAACGCGGGCCAGCTGCTTGAGCGCCGCGATCACCTCCTCCGGACTGGTGTCGTCGTCGAGCGCCGCGGCCACGTGGCGCCACGCGCTCGAGAGCCGAGCCCGCGAGAAGGTGACGCCCGTCACCGCGAGCGCACCCCCGACGGTGATGAGCAGCGAGACGGGGTCCATGAACCCCGTCGCCACGGACAGCACCGCTACCCCGGCGGCCAGCCCGAGACCAACCCCGACACGTCCCGTCCTCCGGGCCGTCCGCAACATCGAACGTGCGCGCATGGCCCCGAGTGCAGGTCCGGTGCCAGCGGCCGAGACCTGGACTTCCCGGCCGCGGGGTCGCGCCCGGCCGGCAGAATCGGCCGGGGTGGACATTCCTTCCTTGCAGGCGGTCACCCACCGGCTCTCCGCCGGAGGTGGAGACGCGGGACAGCCGACGGATCTCCGCCGTCCTGCCGGCGGCGCCAGCGAATCAGGCCGGCGCGGATGCAGCCGGCATCGACGCCGAGCGTGTCACAGATGTTCTGGAAGGCAAAGGGCCAGCTCGTGTCGGTGGATGCGACCCACCGTTCGACCTCGCGCGCGAGGTGCCGTCCGCGGCCGTGCTGCGCGTACGCGTCGAGCGTGGCGAGGGCGTCCTCGAACACGGCAAGCATGAGGCGCTTCTCGGGTTGGAAGGTGAGGGGCGGGCGGCCAAAGAACTGTGGCGGGAGCACGGCCTCCGCTTCGAGGTCGCTCAGGTTGTCCCTCATGACGACTCCCCACGGATTAGAACGCGCGACCGAGCCGTTTGGTTGACCGCGGCATGAGGCGCTGATCCTTGCAATCGAAAACGCAGCTGGTAAGAGCCGTCGGTGCATTTCTCCGCGCCGCGTCTGCCGCGGGGTCGGCCGGCGCTCGTCGTGGCCCACCCCGGCCACGAGCTGCGCCTGCACGGCTGGCTCGAGCGTGCCCGTCCGAGCGTCCTGGTGCTGACCGACGGCTCGGGGGCTGGCGGGCAATCGCGCCTCCCGTCCACCAGCCGGCTCCTCGCCGCCGCCGGCGCGACGCCGGGTGCCGTCTTCGGGCGTCTCACGGACCGCGCGCTCTACGCCGCGATCCTGGCCCGCGATGCCGGGCTCGCGCTCGGCCTCGTCGACGAGCTCACCACGATGATCGTCCGGAACGGCATCGACTACGTCGTCGCCGACGCCCTCGAGGGGTACAACCCCGCGCACGACCTCTGCCACGTGCTGGTCAGCGCCGCGGTGGAGCTCGCGGCGCGGGCCGGACGGCGCGTCGTGCACCTCGACTTCCCGCTCGTCGGGCAGCCCGACGCCCTTCCGTCCCGACGAGCATCCGTGAAGCTCCGACTCGACGACGCGGCGCTCGCTCGGAAGCTCGCCGCCGCGAGCGCCTACGTCGGGCTCGGCGACGAGGTCGAGACCGCGCTCGCGGCGCACGGGGTCGAGGCGTTCCGCGTCGAGTGCCTCCGCCCGCTCGCGCCCGACGCGCTCCACGCCCTGCCGCCGGAGGACCCACCGTTCTACGAGCGCTACGGGGCGGGCCGGGTGGCCGCGGGTCGCTACGCGCAGGTGCTGCGCTACCGCGAGCACTTCGAACCGCTGGCCGAGGCCGTGCGTCGACGGGTGCTGGTCGAGGAGCCGTGCGCCGCCTGCGCGTCCTGATCACCAACAACACCCTCGCGGAGCGCGCGGGCTCCGAGCTCTGGGTCCGCGACCTCGCCACCGCGCTCCTCGCGCGCGGCCATGCCCCGATCGCCTTCAGCACCCAGCTCGGCGAGGTGGCCCACGAGCTGCGCCAGCAGACCGTCCCGGTGATCGATCGGCTCGACGCGATCGGCGCGCCACTCGACCTCGTCCACGGCCATCACCACCTCGAGACCATGACGGCGCTGCTGCGCTTCCCCGGCGTTCCGGCGGTGTACGTTTGTCACGGCTGGCTGCCGTGGCAGGAGGCGCCGCCGCGCTTCCCGAGCATCCGGCGGTACGTCGCCGTCGACGATACGTGCCGCGACCGGCTCGTG
>Ga0209474_10002116_pt1 | contig 18549 bp, 13 predicted proteins | sample GraSoiAngelo_145_FD_185902 | JGI IMG/M metagenome (GOLD analysis project Ga0209474, IMG submission 185902) | Grasslands soil microbial communities from the Angelo Coastal Reserve, California, USA - 14_1009_05_20cm (SPAdes) (version 2) | ecosystem: Environmental > Terrestrial > Soil > Grasslands... | reverse complement strand
TCGACGATCAGCAACACGGCATCGCCCGGCTCGATGCTCTGGCGGTCGTCCGGCACCGCCTCGACCGGCAGCTCGGCGAGCCGAGCTGGCGCCAGCAGCGCGGCGCTGACCGCCGGATCGCTGAGCGGCGGAACCGGCCGGTTGCCGGCGCCGGTGCCGGCGTAGCGCAGCGGCAAGTACAGCGTGAAGGTGCTGCCGACATTAGGCGTGCTGCGCAGCTGGATCTCGCCGCCCAACAAATTGGCGAGCTCCCGGCTGATGGCCAGCCCGAGGCCGGTGCCGCCGTATTTGCGGTTGGTGCTGGCGTCGGCCTGCTGGAACGCCTCGAAGATGATCCGCTGCTTCTCCGGCGGAATGCCGATGCCGGTATCCGACACCTCGAAGACGACCACCCCCGAGGCGCTGTTGAGCACCGGGTGATCCGAACTCCAGCCGCTGGCGCTCTGGTAGACGCTGAGCTTGACCCCGCCATGCTCGGTGAATTTGAAGGCGTTCGACAGCAGATTCTTGAGCACCTGCTGCAGCCGCTTCGAGTCGGTGTTGATGCTGCGATCGAGCTTGGGGTCGAGCTGCACGTCGAAAGCGAGCTTCCGGCTGTCCGCTTCGTGCCGGAACGGACGCGCCACCATGTCGACCAGATTGGTGAAGAAGATGTCCTCGACATCGACGGTCACCGTGCCCGATTCGATCTTCGACAGATCGAGAATGTCGCTGATCAGGTTCAACAGGTCGGTGCCGGCGCTGTGGATCGTACGGGCGAACTCGACCTGTTTCGCGCTCAGATTGCCGTCCGGGTTATCGCCGAGCTGCTGGCCGAGGATCAGGATGCTGTTCAACGGCGTGCGCAGCTCGTGCGACATGTTGGCGAGGAACTCGGATTTGTACTTCGAGGTCAGCGCCAGCTCGGTGGCCTTTTCTTCGAGGGCGCGGCGCGCTTGCTCGATTTCCTGGTTCTTGGCCTCGACCTCGACGTTACGTTCGGCGAGCTGCTGCGCCTTCTGCTCCAGCTGCTCGTTTGTCTGCTGCAACTCGCGCTGCTGGGTCTGCAATTCGGTGGCGAGCTGCTGAGACTGGGTCAACAGGCCTTCGGTCTGCATCGTCGCTTCGATGCTGTTCAGCACGATCCCGATGCTGGCGGTCAGCTGCTCGAGGAACGAGATCTGCAGATCGGTGAAACTGCCGACCGACGCCAGTTCGATGACTGCCTTGACCTGGCCTTCGAACAGCACCGGCAGCACGATCAGATTGTTTGGCAGAATCTCGAACAGGCCGGAGACGATCGGGACAACGCTGTCGGGCATCTCGCTGAGCAGCAGGCGGCGGGCATCGACCGCGCATTGTCCGACCAGCCCCTGGCCGGGCAGCAGCCGCTCCGGGGAGCCGGCGATATCGGCGTCGGCATAGGTCGAGAGCCGCCGCAGCGAGCCCTCCGGCTCGACGAGATAGATGACGCCGTTCTGCGAATTGACCAGCGGCGCTAGCTCGGAGAGCAGCATCCGTCCGACCGTCGCCAGGTCCCGCTGGCCTTGCAGCATGTTGGTGAAGCGGGCGAGGTTGGTCTTCAACCAGTCTTGCTGCGTGTTGCGGTCAGTGGTGAGCCGCAAATTGTCGATCATCGTGTTGATGTTGTCTTTGAGCTCGGCGACCTCGCCGCGCGCATCGACCTGAATCGAGCGGGTCAAATCGCCCTGGGTGACGGCCGTCGCCACTTCGGCGATGGCGCGCACCTGGGTCGTCAGGTTCGCTGCCAGCAGGTTGACGTTGCCGGTCAAATCCTTCCAGGTGCCGGCGGCACCGGGCACGTTGGCTTGGCCGCCGAGGCGCCCTTCGACGCCGACTTCGCGCGCAACGGTGGTGACCTGATCCGCAAAGGTAGCGAGCGTGTCGGTCATGTTGTTGATCGTGTCGGCCAGCGCCGCGACCTCGCCCATCGATTTGACGGTCAGGTTCTGCTTCAGATCGCCGTTGGCGACCGCGGTCACGACCTTGACGATGCCGCGCACCTGCTCGGTCAAATTGGCGGCCATGACGTTGACGGTGTCGGTCAGATCCTTCCAGGTGCCGGCGACGCCCGGCACCTGCGCCTGACCGCCGAGCTTGCCTTCGGTGCCGACCTCGCGCGCGACGCGCGTCACCTCGCCGGCGAAGGCGTTGAGCTGATCGACCATCGTGTTGATCGTGTTCTTCAGCTCGAGGATTTCACCTTTCACGTCGACGGTGATTTTGCGGCTGAGGTCGCCGCGCGCCACCGCGGTCGTCACCTCGGCGATGTTGCGCACCTGCGCCGTCAGATTGCCGGCCATGAAGTTGACGTTGTCGGTCAAATCCTTCCAGGTGCCGGCGACATCCGGCACGACCGCCTGGCCGCCGAGCCGTCCTTCGGTGCCGACCTCACGCGCGACACGGGTCACCTCGGCGGCGAAGGAACGCAGCTGATCGACCATCGTGTTGAGCGTTTCCTTCAGCAACAGGATCTCGCCGCGTACGTCGACGGTGATCTTCTTTGACAAATCGCCGCTGGCGATCGCGGTCGCGACCTCCGTGATGTTACGCACCTGCGCGGTCAGATTGCCGGCCATGAAATTGACGCTGTCGGTCAGATCCTTCCAGGTGCCGGCGACACCCAGCACCTGCGCCTGACCGCCGAGCTTGCCTTCGGTGCCGACCTCACGCGCGACGCGCGTCACCTCGCCGGCGAAGGCGTTGAGCTGATCGACCATCGTGTTGATCGTGTTCTTCAGCTCAAGGATTTCGCCTTTCACGTCGACGGTGATCTTGCGGCTGAGGTCACCGCGCGCTACGGCAGTGGTCACCTCGGCGATGTTGCGCACCTGCGCCGTCAGATTCGACGCCATCGAATTGACGTTGTCGGTCAAATCCTTCCAGGTGCCGGCGACGCCCGGGACCTGCGCCTGGCCGCCGAGGCGCCCTTCGGTGCCGACCTCGCGCGCGACGCGCGTCACCTCGCCGGCGAACCGGTTCAGCTGGTCGACCATCGTGTTCAGCGTTTCCTTGAGGCGCAGGATCTCGCCGCGCACATCGACGGTAATCTTCTTCGACAAGTCGCCATTGGCGATTGCGGTCGCGACCTCGGTGATGTTGCGCACCTGGCCTGTCAGGTTCGACGCCATGGAGTTGACCGAGTCGGTCAAATCCTTCCAGGTGCCGGCGACGCCGGGCACCTGCGCCTGGCCGCCGAGGCGGCCTTCGGTGCCGACCTCACGCGCGACGCGCGTCACCTCGCCGGCGAAGGCGTTGAGCTGATCGACCATCGTGTTGATCGTGTTCTTCAGCTCAAGGATTTCGCCGCTGACATCGACCGTGATCTTCTTCGACAAATCGCCCTGCGCGACGGCGGTCGTCACCTCGGCGATGTTGCGCACCTGACCGGTCAGGTTCGAGGCCATCGAGTTGACGCTGTCGGTCAAATCCTTCCAGGTGCCGGCGACGCCTTTCACTTCCGCCTGGCCGCCGAGGCGGCCTTCGGTGCCAACCTCGCGCGCGACGCGTGTCACCTCGCCGGCGAACGCGTTGAGCTGATCGACCATCGTGTTGATGGTCTCCTTCAGCTCGAGGATTTCGCCGCTGACATCGACCGTGATCTTTTTCGACAAATCGCCGTTGGCGATCGCGGTCGAGACGGCGGCGATGTTTCGAACCTGGTTGGTCAGGTTCGAGGCCATCGAGTTGACGCTTTCGGTCAGATCCTTCCAGGTGCCGGCGACGCCGAGCACGTTGGCCTGGCCGCCGAGCCGGCCGTCGGTGCCGACCTCGCGCGCGACGCGCGTCACCTCGCCGGCGAAGGCGTTGAGCTGATCGACCATCGTGTTGACGGTCTCCTTCAGCTGCAGGATCTCGCCCGAGACATTGACCGTGATCTTTTTCGACAAGTCGCCGCCGGCGATCGCGGTCGCCACCTCGGCGATATTGCGAACTTGGGCCGTCAAATTGCCGGCCATCGAATTGACGTTGTCGGTCAAATCCTTCCAGGTGCCGGCGACGCCGGGCACCTGCGCCTGACCGCCGAGTCGGCCTTCGGTGCCGACCTCGCGCGCGACGCGGGTCACTTCCGAAGCGAAGGCATTGAGCTGATCGACCATCGTGTTGATGGTGTCCTTCAGCTCGAGGATTTCGCCCGAGACATCGACGGTGATCTTGCGCGATAGATCGCCGCGCGCCACCGCGGTCGTGACCTGGGCGATGTTGCGTACTTGCGCGGTCAGGTTGCCGCACATCGCGTTGACCGAGTCTGTCAAATCCTTCCAGGTGCCGGCGACGCCGGGTACGATCGCCTGGCCGCCGAGCTTGCCTTCGGTGCCGACCTCGCGCGCGACGCGCGTCACTTCGGAGGCGAAGGAGCGCAGCTGATCGACCATCGTGTTAATGGCTTCCTTCAGCTGCAGGATTTCGCCGCGCACATCGACGGTAATCTTCTTCGACAAATCGCCGTTGGCGACCGCGATCGTGACCTCGGCGATGTTGCGGACCTGGGCGGTCAGGTTCGACGCCATCGAGTTGACGCTCTCGGTCAGATCGCGCCACACGCCGGTCACTTCGCGCACCTGCGCCTGGCCGCCGAGTTTGCCGTCGGTGCCGACCTCGCGCGCGACGCGCGTCACTTCCGACGTGAAGACGCCGAGCTGCTGGATCATTGTGTTGACGATCGTCGCGAGGCGCAGGAACTCGCCCTGCAACGGGCGGCCATCGACATCGAGCCGCATCGTCTGCAATAGGTCGCCGCGCGCCACCGCGGTGATCGCATCGGTGACCGCGTTGGTCGGCCACAGCAAATCGTCGATCAGCGTGTTGACGGAGCTCTCCATCTCGCCCCAGGCGCCGTCCGACAGGCCGAGCTTGACGCGCTGGCGCGTCTTGCCTTCGCGGCCGACGACCTGACCGACATGCTCGAGCTGCTGCGCCATCCGCTGATTGGCGGCGACGATCTCGTTGAAGGTGTCGGCGACCTTGCCGGCGAGCCCGGTGCCGTCGCCGGGCAGGCGGACCGAAAAATCGCCGACGCGCATCAGCTGCAGCGCGTGCAGCAGATGCAGGTTGAAAGCGTCGCCGTCGACTGCCGGCGCGGCATGCCCGTTGGAACCTCGCGCGGCAACCGCCGCATCCATGACGGAGGCGCTCGGATGGCTCTCGGAGGTGGCGACCTCGACGAGACCGTCAGCCGTCGGCTCCATGCTCAACTCCTTCAGGTGCTCGAAAACACGAGTACGGCGCGCACGACGCAGCCGCCGGGTTTACGGATCTAAAGGTGCTGAGGGTTCGAAAAAGGTGCTTCGCCGCACGACAGCAGGTTTCGCTGCGTCGCGCAACAAGGGTCGGGATATTAACAGCAACGATAGTTTAATCAATTATTTACAACATCCGAACGGGGTCTTGTTTGGGCATGTTACCGGTCGGGTTTCCGGCAGGCGTCTCGTCCCCAACCGCGGCCGGTCTTGTGGAGGTAAAGGTACTGCTCAACAACCGGCCGGCGAGGTGGTTCCCGTTTTAGCGATAAAATTCCGGCGCGCACCACCGCTGCGTGGGTTGGTCTCGGTTAGACCGTCGTGGGCTCCTGCGCTTCCTGGTGCCAGGCCAGCAGGTGGCGGCGCAGCACAGCGATGCCTTTGACGAGGCAGAGGCCGGCCACCGCGATCTCGACAATCCCGGCAAACACCCCGGGCGAGTCGGCAAAGCGCGAAGCGGCGATCATCGCGCCGCCGAGGCCCTGGCCGCCCATCAGCATCTCGGTCACGATCATGACGATCATCGAGATCGGCAATGCCACCTGCAATCCGGTCAGGATTTGCGGCAACGCCGCCGGCAGAATGATCTCGCGCAGCAATTGCCGCTCGTTGGCCCCGAGGCTGCGCGCCGACCATAAGAGGTGGCGATCGACGCCTTCGGCAGCCGCCATCGTTGCGGCAATCACCGGGAAAATTGCGTTGAATACCGCCATCGAGATCTTCGATACGTCGTAGAGCCCCAGCCACAGCATGAAGATCGGCAGAAACGCGATCTTCGGCATCGGAAAGCCGACCGAGACGATCGGGTCGAAAAACCACCGGACCCAGGGGCGCCGCGTCATCAGGATGCCGATCACGACCCCGGCCGCGCCGGCGATTGCGAAGCCGGCGATGGCACGGTACAGGGTCTGGCCGAGGTTGAGGGCAAGCTCACCGGACATTGCGTCTTCTGCGACGCGGTTGAGCACCGCCGAGAGCGGCGGCAACAGGAACGGGGTCACGATGCCGCTGCGTGAGGCCGCTTCCCAGGCAACCAGCAGCGCGAGCAGCGAAGCGATCGCACCGGCCCGCCGGCCTACAGACACGAGCGCGGCGTCGAAGCGAAAGCTGGAGGGTGCCGAGCGCGCGAGGAGCGGGGTATCGAGTTCGCTCATTCCTGCCCCTATTCGCGCCAGGCAAGAATGCGCCGCGTCAGCATCAGATAGAGCCGATCGGCGAGGAAGCCCAACAGGGCCACGGTCAGCACCACCGCGAACATCGCGTCGTAGGCGCCGCCATCGCCGAGCCAGCCGATCATGTATCCGAGACCGCGGCGGGCGACGATCAGCTCGGAGGCGACCAACAGCACGAAGGACAACGCCAGCGCCGTGCGGATGCCGCTCAGGAGTTCCGGCAGGGCGCTCGGGAAGACCACTTCCCACAGTACTCGCCAGCGGCTCGCCCCTAGGCTGCGTGCTGACCAGATCAGTACCTGTTCTGTGCCGAGCGCGCCGTTGAACGCGCTCAGAGTGATCGGCAGCAGGCAGCCGATAAAAATCGTAGCGACCTTCGATGCATCGCCAAAGCCGAGCCACAGCACCATGACCGGGATCAGCGCCGATTTTGGCATCGGATAGAAGAACTGGACGGTCGGGTTGACGGCGATCCGGACCGGTTTGTACCAGGCCATCAGCACGCCGATCAGGCTGCCCAGACAGATCGCCAGGCCGAGCCCTGCCGCGCCGCGCGATATCGAGGCGACACCGTTGCTCCACAAATCGCCGCCGACTGCGAGGTCGAGCCAGGCCGCTGCGACCGTGTCGAGCGGCGGCAAGGCCGCTGTCGGCACGAGGCCGGTCCGGGTTACCACCTCCCAAGCCATCGCGAGCAGCAGCAGCGGGACATATCGGGGGAGGATTTGCGCGACGGCGTTCATGCCGCGCCGCTCCGCTGTGCCTGAATGGCTTCGGCACGCACCAGGTTCCAGACGTGGTCGACCATCTCGAGGAATTGCGGCGTGCGCTGCACCTCCGGATCGTGCCTGTCGACGCGGGCGTCGACAATTTCCTTGATGCGCCCGGGCCGCGCCGACATCACCGCGATCCGCTCCGCCAGAAAAACCGCTTCATGCACATCGTGAGTGACGAAGATCACGGTCTTACGCGAGCGTTGCCAAATGCGCAGGAGTTCGGCTTGCATCAGGCTGCGCGTCTGAGCGTCGAGCGCGCCGAACGGCTCGTCCATCAGCAGGATGCTCGGGTCGATCGTCAGGGTGCGGGCGATCGCGGCGCGCTGTTTCATGCCGCCCGAGAGCTGCGCCGGATAGCTGTCCTCGAACCCCGCGAGGCCGACCAGTTCGATGAATTCATGCGCCACCCGCAGCCTCTCCTCACGTGGCAGGCCCTTCTTTTCGAGCCCGTAGAGCACGTTTTGGATGACGGTTTTCCACGGAAACAGCGCGAAATGCTGGAACACTATGCCGCGGTCGGGGCCAGGGCCGTCGACCGGCCGTCCCTCCACCTGGATCGTGCCTTCCTCGACCGGCAGAAAACCGCCAACGAGGTAAAGGAGGGTGCTCTTGCCGCAGCCGCTCGGCCCCAAGAGGGCGAGAAACTCGCGGTCGCCGACCGCCAGCGATACGTCGTCGAGCGCCAACACCGGCCGGCGCCGCGCCGGACGATACTCATGGCTGACCCGGTCGATGACGATGTGCGCCGTGCTGCTCAACCTCTGCTCTTTTCTATCCAGGTGTGGGCGGAACCTAGCTTCCGCCGTCTATGCGCTTTTTGGCTTCCTCGATCAGCGACAGATCGACGTATTTAGGGACGATCTGCACCGCTTTCGGTAAGACGCCAAGTTCGACCGCGCGATCGATTTCCTTCTGTACCGTGTCCAGTTCCGGGCGCGCATCCGGCGAGTGGTAGAAATCCTCCTTGGTGAAGGCGAAGGCGAGGTCCGCCTTCGGCAGCTTGGTGGCCGAAGCGGTGATGTCGAGGGCCGCGTCGCGGTTTTTCTCGTTGAGAAACCAGCGCACGGCGCGGATGTGGTCCTCGAAGAAATCCACCAAAGCCGGCCGGTTGGCGGCGATGACCTCGGCCCGCATCGCCCACATCACGGCTTGGATCGGCCCGACCGCATCGCGTCCGGTGAACAATATCCGGTACTTGTCGTTGCCGATGATCCCTTTCGAGAATTGCGGCAGCACGCCGATCATGTCGACTTTGCCGCCGTCGAGCATCGCCGGCATGTTGGCGAAATTGGTCTCGACCGTCGTGACGTCGCTGTCCTTGATGCCGTGCTTTCGCAGCATCGTCCGCATCGCCAGATCATGTGCCGACCCGATCGCGTTGCTGGCGACCCGCTTGCCCTTGACGTCCTCGACCGTCTTGATCGGGCTGTCGGCGAGAACGACGAAATTCTCCGTGAAATAGCCGGAATGGCCGTCTGCCACGACATCGGCGACAACGCGCTCATCGAGCTTCGCATTGGTAACCGCCAGGGCGAGCGCGGCGGTCGAGAAGGCGGCGATATCCAGTTCGTTGATCGCCTGCGCCTGGATCATCGGCGTCGTGCCCTGGAAACGGACGGTCTCGAGAGCGTAGCTTTTGCCGAGATGCTTGAAGAGGCCGGGTTCGCGCTTTCCCAGCGCCTCGATCAGCGGCGCCAGGTGTCCCGGGGTCACTACCCATCCGACGCGGATTTTCAGCGGCTCGGCGCCGGCACCGCCGATCCCGAGCAGCGCCCCCGCGACGAGGGCGACAAAGACCAAGCCTTGCTTCATTTTGCGTGTTCCGCCCCGGTATCGTTTCTTCCGGCGATCTTAGCAGAGCCGGGCCGCTCGGAAATCGCCCATCCGGCGGGCTGTACAAAAGAGAGTTGCCATTGCGGGGAGCGTAGCAACCGAGCAATTCTCCTAGAGTAGGCAATCGGGAGATTGCTTCGCTGTGCTCGCAATGACAGCCAAATGCGTTGAGATCGGAGGCGATGATGCCCGTCTTGCAGGATAAAGCCGTGCTGGTGACCGGTGCCGGGGCCGGCATCGGGCGGGCCACCGCGCTGGCGATGACGGCGGAAGGTGCGGTGGTCGCCGCCGCCGATATCGACTTGGCCGCAGCCGAACGCGCCGCCGCCGATTGCAACAAGGACCGGCCGGCCGGCAACAGCCGGCGGGCGATCGCAATCGAAGCCGATTGCGGCGATGTCGCGAGCATCGAAGCGATGGTGGCGCGTGCCGTCGCCGAGCTCGGCCGGCTCGACGTCATCGTCAATAATGCAGGGGTCACCCGCTACGCCTACATCATGGATCTGACCGAGGCGGATTGGGGCCGCATCCACCGGGTCAATGCGAAGGGCGTGTTCTTCTGTCTCCAGCGCGCCGCGCGCGAGATGATCCGGCAGTTCGATGCCGACGGGAGCGGCGGAAGGATCATCAACATCGCCTCGATCAGCGGCCGCGGCTATGCCGGCGCCTCCAACGCGGCCTACGCCGCCAGCAAGGGGGCGGTGATCTCGTTGACCAAGATGGCGGCGCAGCAGCTCGGCCGCTACAACATCAATGTCAACGCGATCTGCCCCGGCATTACCCGCACCGAGCTCGGCGCGCGCAACGCCGTGACCCGCGCCGCCGAGCGCGGCATTAGCGTGGAACAGCTGCTGACCGAACAGGAGGCCGGGATCCCGATCCGCCGCGCCAACACGCCGGACGACATCGCGGCAATGGCGGTCTTCCTGGCCTCCCCGGGCAGCCGCAACATTACCGGCCAATCCTACAACGTCGACGGCGGGCTCGTGCCGAGCTGAGGCAAGGCTCAGGTAATAGCGCCGCTGCGGGCTTTGCGGGCCGGGCGGCCCTCCCCACTTTTGCCGGGCAATGAGCGATTTATCCGCGAGCTGGAAGCGGCATGCGCTGCTGACGCCGCAGCAGATGGGCGAGGCCGACCGGCTGACGATCGCCGGCGGGGTCGCCGGCATCGCGCTGATGGAGAATGCCGGGCGCGCGGTGGCCGACGCCGTGGCCCGGCGCTGGCCGAAGCAGCCCGCGCTGGTGCTGTGCGGCCCGGGCAACAATGGCGGCGACGGGTTCGTCACGGCGCGCCTCCTGGCCGAGCGCGGTTGGCCGGTGCGGGTCGCGCTGCTCGGGTCCCGCGAGGCGCTGAAGGGCGATGCCGCCGCCGCTGCCGCACGCTGGACCGGCCCGGTAGAACCATTGGCGCCGGCGGTCATCGTGGATGCGGGGCTCGTGATCGATGCGCTGTTCGGCGCCGGGCTGGCGCGGCCGATCGAGGGCGTGGCGCGCGAGGTCATCGCCAGGCTCGACGCCGCCCATCTGCCGGTCGTCGCCGTCGATGTCCCGAGCGGTGTTGACGGCGGTGGCGGCGCGGTGCTCGGCATTGCACCCAAGGCGGCGCTGACCGTCACCTTCTTCCGGCGTAAGCCTGGCCATCTGCTGCTGCCCGGGCGCAGCCATTGCGGCGAGACCTTGGTCGCACCGATCGGCATTGCCGATGCGGTGCTCGATCGGGTCGGTCCCCCCGTCGCGGGCAATCATCCGGATTGGTGGCGCGACGCGTTTCCGTGGCCCGCGCCGGAGAGCCACAAATACACGCGCGGCCACGCGCTGGTCGCCGGCGGGGCGATGATGACCGGCGCGGCGCGGCTTGCCGCCCGGGCCGCGGCGCGGCTCGGCGCTGGCCTTGTCACCGTCGCGGCACCGGAAGCGGCATTCCCGGTTTATGCCGCGGCGCTGACCGGGATCATCGTTCAGCCGACGAGCGGGCTCGATGCGTTCCAGGGCCTTTTGGCCGATCCTCGGCGCAACGCGGCGCTGCTCGGGCCCGGGGCGGGGGTCGGAGACGAGACCCGCGACAAGGTGCTGGCGATCCTCGCGGCGAGAAAATTAACCGTGCTCGATGCCGATGCGCTGACCAGCTTTGCTAAGAACGCAGAGGTTCTGTTTGGCGCGATTCACTCGCCTTGTGTGTTAACCCCGCATGAAGGGGAGTTCGCTAGGCTGTTCGCCAAATCACTTGGTGGCTCCGGCAGCAAGCTGGAGCGCGCCTGCCGCGCCGCTCGGGCGAGCGGGGCGGTGATGCTGCTGAAAGGCAACGATACCGTGATCGCCGCCCCTGACGGCCGGGCTGCCATCAATCCGGGCGCGCCGCCCGAGCTGGCGACGGCCGGTTCCGGAGACGTGCTGGCCGGAATGGTGCTCGGCCTTCTGGCCCAAGGCATGCCCGCCTTCGAGGCGGCGGCGGCGGCGGTTTGGCTGCATGCCGAGGCGGCCCGCCGGTTCGGTCCGGGCCTGATCGCCGAAGATCTGGTCGAAGGATTGCCCGCCGCGTTGGCTCAGCTGAAAAGCGGTACCTCAAACATGGCCGCGATACGACCATGATCGGCGCGATATGATCATCCTGCGTTCCGCGAACCGTGGGTCACCGATGACCGACCGCGCTCCCGCCGGCTTTCTCGACGGCGTTTTCGACCGCACCATTGCCAATCTGCGCAGCGCCTGGCGTGAGATCGCACTGTCGGCGCGCGGCGTCCTGTCGGGCGCGCCGCGGCCGGATCTGCCCGAGGACGACGTCGCGCGGCTGCGCCAACAGATGCTCAGCTGTCTCGATGGCCGCGGCGGCGAGGTCACCGCGCGGGCGCGCGCCGCCGAGCTCGGCCGCACCTACCTGGCGCTGAACGAAGCGGGGCGCGCGCGTTTCCTGCGGCTGCTGGCTACCGAATTCGACACCCACCATGAAGCGGTCAACCGCTGCTGCACGGTGCTTGCGGCGGCGGTCGAGCCGGGCGAGCGGAGCGCCGCCGAGCGCGCCCTCCGCGCCGCGTTGCTGCCGCCGCGGGTCACGCTGCTGCGCCAGTTCAATGCGCTGCCGGAAGGGGTGAAGTTCCTCGTCGACCGCCGCGCCGAGTTGATCGCGCTCGCGAACGGCGATCCGTTTCTGCGCGGGCTCGCCGACGATCTGCGCGACCTGCTCGCCAACTGGTTCGACATCGGCTTCCTCGAATTACAGCGGATCACCTGGGACGCCCCGGCCTCGCTATTGGAAAAGCTGATGGCCTACGAGGCGGTGCACGAGATCCGCGGCTGGACCGATTTGAAGAACCGGCTCGAGGCGGACCGCCGCTGCTTCGCGTTTTTTCATCCGCGCATGCCGGACGAGCCGCTGATCTTTGTCGAAGTGGCGCTGGTGTCCGGCATCGCCGGCAACATCGACACCTTGCTCGACGAGGCGGCGCCGATCGGAAACCCGCAAGCCGCCGACACCGCGATCTTCTATTCGATCTCGAACTGCCAGCAGGGCCTCGTCGGGATCAGCTTTGGCGATTTTCTGATCAAGCGGGTGGTCGATGCGTTGGCCGGCGAACTGCCGCGGCTGAAGACCTTCGCGACATTGTCGCCGTTGCCCGGGTTCCGCGCCTGGCTGGCCGCGGAAGCCCAAGGCGGCGGGCTGCTGCTGCCGGCCGAGGCGAAGACGCTGGAAGCGTTGGGTGCCGGCGGCGTGAAGAACGCCGACGACGCCCTGCTGCATTTGCTCGACCGATCGGATTGGGTCGACGACCCGAAGATCGCGGCGGCGCTCAGGGAGCCGCTGCTGCGGCTGTGCGCACGTTATTTATTATATGCGCGCACACCGCGGGGACGTGCGCTCGACCCGGTGGCGCATTTCCATCTCAGCAACGGCGCGCGCGTCGAGCAGCTCGACTGGCTCGGCGACCGGTCGCCGAAAGGGCTGCAGCAATCGGCCGGAATCATGGTCAACTACCTGTACCGGCTCGGCGACATCGAGGCCAATCACGAGGCCTATCGCGACGAGGGGCGGGTCGCCGCCTCCTCGGCGGTGCGCGGCTTGGGGCGCGCCGCATAAACGCGACAGCTATCTCATTCACCGCCGGGATGCTTTACTGTCGCATCGGTGCGGCCCATTCGCGAGCCGGAGGGTGTCATGGACGGTTTGGCGGTAGCGGAGCTGAAGGGCATCGTCGCCCCGCTCAACTTCACCCAGCCGATGGCCGAAAAGCCCTATTCCTACAATTACGAGCCGCCTCCCGGCGTGCCGGTGCGCAACACCCGTGAGGAAACCCATCAGGTCAAGATTCTCGACGGGCGCGCAGCCAATGACCGGCTGTCGCTCGACCGCGAGGGGTTCGTACTGCTGCGCCATCCGACCGCGGCCAAGGACCTCTACAACGAGGCGGAGATCGCCCGGGTCTACTACCCGGAATGCGAGCGGCTGATCCAGCAGGCGACCGGCGCCGCGCGGGTCAAGGTGTTCGATCATATTGTCCGCAACGCCGCCGGATGGCGAAAGGGAACCCGATCAAGCAGCCGGCCGGCCGCGTCCATAACGACTACACCGCCTGGTCGGCGCCGCAGCGGGTACGCGACCTGATGGGCGACGAGGCGGAGGAATTGCTGAAACACCGCTTCGCCGAGATCAATGCGTGGCGGCCGATCCGCGGCCCGCTGCTGCGCTCGCCATTGGCGCTGTGCGACGCGCAGACCCTATCGGAGGAAAATCTCGTCGCATCCGATCTGCGCTACCCCGACCGCACCGGCGAGACCTATGCGGTGACGTTCAACCCGGGCCAGCGTTGGTTTTATTTCCCGAAGATGCAGGCCGATGAGGTCGTGCTGATCCGCTGCTTCGACTCGGCGCGGCAAGGCCCGGCGCGGTTCTCGGCGCATGGCGCTTTCGACGATCCGCAAACCCCGCCCGACGCACCGCCGCGCGAGAGCATCGAGGTCCGCGCCCTGGTGTTTTTCTGAGGCACAAAAAAGTAAAACCGCAGTCCCGGCGAAAGCCGGGACCCACCCCTCAACGGCACGATCGGCTGAACCGTGGGTCCCGGCTTTCGCCGGGACGACGGAGTTGGACGTAGTCTACTGCTTCAATTCCGCGATCGCGTCTTGCCAGATGGCGATGGTGTCTTTGATGTCGGCGTCGGTGTGGGCGAGCGAGATGTAATATTTCTGCTCGCCCTTCAGGATGCCGCGCTCGCGCAACAGCGCATTGAACCGGCGCGCCATCCCGGCGTCACCCGTCAGCGTACTGCGGTAGTCGCGGATCGGCTCGTCGGTGAACACGACGTCGAACAAGGGCGGCTCGCCCGTCACCTGCGCCGCGATCCCGGCCCGCTTCAACAAATCGCCGAGCGTGCGCATCAGCTCGCGGCCGGTGGCGTGGATCCGCTCATAGGCGCCCGGCCGCTTCAGGATCGCCATCGTCGCGAGCCCCGCGGCGGCGGCGACCGGATTGCCCGACAGCGTGCCGATCTGCACCAGGAAATTCTCGTCGCCGACCTTCGCCTTGTCGAAATGCGCCATGATCTCTTCCCGCCCGACGATCGCCGCCAGCGGGAAGCCGCCGCCGATGACCTTGCCGAGGGTGCAGAGGTCCGGCACGACGCCGTAATATTCCTGGGCGCCGCCATAGGCGAGGCGGAAACCGGTCACCACCTCGTCGAAGATCAGCGGCACGCCGTTTTCGGCGGTGATCCGGCGCAGCTTTTCGAGAAAACCCGGGGCCGGTGGAATGATCCGCTGGAACGGTTCGACGATGACCCCGGCCAGCTCGTGCCGGTGCTCCTTGACCAGACCCGCCACGACATCGTCATCGTTGAACGGGGCGATGATCATATCGTCGCGGACGCTCCTCGGGATGCCGGCTGAATCCGGCACCGCCAACGGGAAATTGCCGGAGCGCTTCGGCGCCAGCGACATCAGCGAGTAGTCGCTCATGCCGTGATAGCCGCCCTCGAATTTGAGGATCTTGTCGCGCCGCGTGAAGGCGCGGGCGGCGCGCATCGCGTAGAGGTCCGCTTCGGTGCCCGATGAGACAAAGCGCACCTGCTCGGCGCATGGCACCGCCTCGACGATCGCCTCGGCCAATTCGATGCCGAGCCGGTTGTTCGCGAAGAACGTCGTGCCGCGGGCGATCTGCGCCTGCGCCGCCTCGGTCACCTCGGGATGGGCATGGCCGACCAGCATCGGCCCGGAGCCGAGCAGGTAATCGATATATTCCTTGCCATTCTCGCCCCAGACGCGGCCGGCCTTGCCCTCGCGGATCACCACCTCGGCGGCGAAATTGCCGAAGGTGCCGCCCGGCAGGACGCGGCTCGCCTTGTCGACGATCGCCTGGCCGATATCGGTCTCGCTCTGCCCATCCACGATGTCGTCTCCCTGAGTGTCGGCGACCCTTATAGCGCGACCATGCCCATCCAGAACATCTGCCGATTGTCGGTCTCGACATCGTATTTGCGCACGAAATCGAGCCGGCCGTCCTCGCCGATGCGGAACACCGACAGGCAGGCCGGCACAAAACGCGTTCCCGTGCCATCCGGCACCGGTAGTCCCATGATGTGCGAGGCGACCAGCAGATGGCCGCTCGGATCGATATGAAAATTGCGGCAATGAATGCCGTGCGTCTCCGCGTTCTGGATCAGGGTGGGCTCGCCGCTTGCGGGATCAATGGCATAGACGGCGAGGTTGTTCTCGCCGCCCACAAAGACCCGCTGGCCGCCCTCCTCGGCCGTCGAGGAGGCGCGGTTTGCGACATAGGCGAAACGCCCGCTGGGATGCAGCTTGACCGTGCCGACGGCCTGCCGGCCGCGGATGTTGTCCGGCTCTGCCAAGGTGCCCTTCCTGTAGCGCGCTTCCGGCGACAGCACGCCATTGTCGAAGGCAAACATGTCGAGCCGGTTCTGCCGCTCCAGCGACACATAGACCCACGGCTTGATCGGGTGAAAATCGAGATGGCGCGGCCCGAAGCCGTAACCGCCATTCGGCGCCACCGAGGCCTCGTTGGTCAGCAGCCCAGCCTCGTAATCGAACACCTTTAAGGCGCCCGGCTCTTCGGGCTTGCCGCCCGCCGCGTCATGGCCACGTGTCACCAGGATCACTTTGCGGTTGTCGAGCCCGACCCGCACCTGGTGTCCATAGATGCCGGGATCGATCGGCTCGGGCTGCGTCATCTGCGCCCCCGGGCTCATATCCGGGTTGATGCGATAGACCTGCAACCCGCTCGGGTTGCTGAACGCGACCAGGATGTGCTCGGACGGGATGTCCAATGTCATGTGGATCGGCCGCGTCGGCAGCGCGATCGGCTCGCCATGCGGCGACAGCGCGCCCGATGCCGGATCGATCCGCCACGCCGTGACTTGGTGTTTGGTGCCGACCACCCCGCCGACGCCTGACGCGCTGTCGCTCGATGCGACATAGAGGTGCCGCCCCGAGGCATGCGGCCACGCGTAATGGATATTGGCCGGCAAGGTCACCGTGCCGCGTCGCGTCAATGTCGCGCCCTCGACATCGACCGCGTAATGCGTCAGCTCGGGTCCGATTGCGGCATACAGCGCGACCTGGTTTGAGCTATCGGCCATTGGCGGCTCCAATCCTTGTTAGGACCCCGGGAGATTGCTTCGCCGGTGCGCTTCTCGCAATGAGAACCGCTTTCTCCCGGTCATTGCGAGCGAAGCGAAGCAATCTCATCGCCGTGAATCTATGGGTTTTTAACCGCGCGGGGCTACACTCGGGCTGAGAACCGATCGGTAGGGTAGAAGATGCCGGGCATGCTCGAGGAAAAGGACGCCATTCGCGAGGTCTTGGCCGAGTACTGCTTCCGGCTCGACAGCGGCTGGTACGACGGCATGGCGGCTTTGTTCGCCGAGAACGGCACCTGGGACACCGCCTTCGGCAAGGCGACCGGGCGCGAGGCGATCGCTGCTTTGGCCGGCGATATCCGCGCCCGCGCCGGCGACCAGCGCCCGCGCGGCATTCATCTCGTGACCAATATCGTGATCACCTTCGACGGCGAGGCCGCCGCCGATGTCCGCTCGAACTGGACCGTCGTGCAGAACGGTGCGGACGGGCCGAAGATCGGCTCGGGCGGCGCCTATCACGATCAGATGGTCAGGCTGGGCGGTCGCTGGCTGTTCCGCTATCGCAAGATCGACCGCTTTATCGCCGCGTCCTGACCGCCTCATCCGGTGACCAGCACCTCGTCCCCCTCGACCGTGAAGCGGTGCCGGAAGCCGTCCGACGCCCATTCCATGTAGCGCACCATCTCAGCGAAACGCGGGTCGCCCGCGCCAAGGATCTCCGGCCGCAGCCGCGGATCGATCAGCGCCGGCAGGAACGACGTGCGGGTCGGCCCGTTTTTTGTCAGCACCGCCTTCGCGACGACGCTGCGCTTCGCGTCGGCGCCGTAGGGCAAATGCGGGTAATCGGGGTCGAGCGTCACCCCGTAGTGCGCGCAAAACTCGGCCGCGGCCTCGGGGGTCTTCGCCGGCGACGACATGATGAAATTGCTGAGGCTATAAAAGCAGGTCTTGCCGTCATACACCTCGATCGCCTTCGGCACATGCGCGTGATGGCCGAGGATCAGATCGGCGCCGGCATCGAACGCGGCGTGCGCGACGGTCTTCTGGTAATCGGCGATCACGCGCGGGATGAAATGGAGGCCCCAATGCAGTGACAGCACGACGCGGTCGCACGCCGCCTTTGCGGCCGTCATATCCGCGATCAGCCCGGCGAGATCCTCCTCGTAGGGGATCGTCACGATTTGCGGCGGTACGCCGGGCTGGTAGTCGAAACGTTCGTAATAGGTATGGGCGCGCAGCGGCGCGACCCCCGGCTTGTCCGCATCTGCCGCATAGCCCTCGCGCAGGATCGAGCAATAGGCGAGCACCGCGACCCGCAGCCCGTTGCAGTCGAGGATCGCCGGCCGGCGCGCCTCTTCTAGGTTGCGGCCGCCGCCGACCGTCTGGATGCCCATGCCGCGCAACAGCTCGATGGTGTCGAGCAATGCGTCTTCTCCCCAATCCATCGCGTGGTTGCTCGCGACCGACACGACATTGAAGCCGCAATCGGTGAAGATCGACGCCATTGCGGGCTTGCAGCGGCTGTGCCGCCCGCCCGAATGCAGCTGCAGATGGCCGCGCTCGGAATAGACGCGCTCGACCTGGGCGAAACGGATATCGGCGCTCAGCAGCGTGTCGCGCACCAGGGCACCGTAACCCTCGACCGGCTCATGGATCGGCCCGACATCGCCGACGCCGAGGAGTATCGCCTGTTGCGCCATGGTTCCCTCCTACTCACCGCGCGAGCATCAGCTTAGAGCAGTATGGCGCGTGATCGTATCGCCTAAACCGTCATGGCCGGGCTTGGCCCGGCCATCCACAAAGAAAACTCGTGGATCCCCGGGCCCAGCCCGGGGATGACGAAAAAGGGGCACGAAGGATGCGAAGAACAGGAAACTGATGAACCGCACCGCGGCCGTGAGCGTGAATCCCTCGGCTTCGGACCGAAGTGCCGCAAATATCT
>Ga0209474_10002115_pt1 | contig 18553 bp, 19 predicted proteins | sample GraSoiAngelo_145_FD_185902 | JGI IMG/M metagenome (GOLD analysis project Ga0209474, IMG submission 185902) | Grasslands soil microbial communities from the Angelo Coastal Reserve, California, USA - 14_1009_05_20cm (SPAdes) (version 2) | ecosystem: Environmental > Terrestrial > Soil > Grasslands... | reverse complement strand
GACCTCCCGGCGGACGAATGGCGGGACGGTATCAGATGCTCGGCACGATCGCAATCACGGCATGATCTCGCCGCCGTTCGGGTGCAGCGTCTGGCCGCAGAAATAGCGGCTCTCGTCGGAGGCGAGGAACACAAAGGCGCCGACGAGATCGTCGGGCGTGCCGAGGCGGCCGAGGGGCAGCGCGGCGGCGTGGGCGCGCTTGGCGTCCTCCGGCAGCGGATCGAAGCCGGTGTCGACGAGACCCGGGGCCACCGCGTTGACGAGGACGCCGTGCGGCGCCAGCTCCTGGGCGAGCGCGCGCGTGAAGGTCGCGAGCCCGCCCTTGGCGGCGGAGTAGGCGGTGTAACGCGGCCGGCCCAGGTAGGCGAGCTGCGAGGTCAGGAGGATGATGCGGCCGCTCCGTTGCCGGATCATCACGGGCGCCGCCTCGCGGCAGCAGAGAAATGCCCCGCGCAGGTGGACCGCCATCATCCGCTCCCAGTCGTCGAGCGAGGTCTCGGTGAGCGCCTGCGGCTTCTGGATGCCGGCGTTGTTCACGAGCACGTCGAGGCGGCCGAAGCGCTCGATGACGGCGCCGACGAGCGCCCGGACGTCGGCCTCGCGCGTCACGTCGCAGCGCACGGCCAGGGCGCCCCGGCCGCGCTTCTCGATCTCGGCCATCAGCGACGCGGCGTCCGCCTCGCGGGCGATCCAGGCGATCGCCACGTCGGCGCCCTCGTCGGCGTAGGCCCGGGCCACCGCGCGCCCGATCCCGGTGTTGCCACCGGTGACGAGCGCAACCTTGCCGGCCAGCCGCGGCGAGCCCCCGATCAAATCCGCTCGAGCTCGCGAGTCACGTCGCGGACGGCCGTCTCCAGCGCGGCCACGTCGCCCGCGCTCCACCGGCGCGGGCCGCCGGTGTGATGCACCGAGATCCAGCCGACCAGCCCGCCGTCGCGGAGCACCGGCCCCAGCATCTGCGCGGTGGCGCCGTAGAGGCGAACGAGCTCGGGCGGCGGCGGCGCCTCCGCCTTGCTCACGTCCTCCTGCACGAGCACCCGCCGGTGCGCCTCGAGCCACCGGATCGAGCCGGCCGCGCGCTGGTCGATCGACGTCTGGCCGCGCAGCGAGGCGACACCGGGCGCCAGCGCCTCGGCGGTGACGTCGGCCACGCTCAGCGCGCGCGGCGGCGCGTCGAGGCGCAGCGTCACCCGCGCGGCCTCGGTGTCGCGGCGCAGCGCCGCACAGATGGCGTCGAGCTCGGCGTAGAGCAGCCCGCGCGCGAGCGCTTCCGGCTCGCTCAGCATCGGGTAGTGGCCGGTGTCCAGCTCGTGCCAGGCGGCGCCGAGCCGCTCGGCGGTGCGCCGCTGGTGGGCCTCGGGCGGATTGGCGGCCCGGCGGCAGCGGATCACGGTCGCCCGCCACGCCTGCTCCCAGAACGTCGTCGGCTCCATCGGCGCCTCGAGCGCGGCGAGCGGATGCGGGGTGATGCGCGCCAGCGCCCACGCCCGGGTCGCCGGATCCAGGTCGCGGAACAGCCGGCTCTCGGCGTCGGCGCGCGTCGGGCCCGTGGTCAGCTCGGTGACCTCGTTGGGCGCGCTGCGCTTGACGATCGCATCCACACGCTCGCCCGGCAGCAGCGCCAGCGCGTCGACGAACACCAGGCGGCGGATGCGCTCGCGCGCCAGCTCGGCGGCCTTCTGGATCACCATGCCGCCCGAGCTGGTGCCGACCAGCGTCACGTCGCCGAGGTCGTCGTAGAAGAGGAGCTGCGCGACCTCCTGCGCGTGGGTGCCGACGGTGATCCCGCGCCGCACGAGGTGGTGCCGCTCGCCACAGCCGTCGAGCGACGGCGCCAGCACGAGGTGGCCGGCGGCGCGCAGGCGCGTGGCGACCGCGTTCCAGATCCAGCCGCCTTGATAGGCGCCGTGGATCAGGACGTAACGGGCGATCGGGCCGGCTCCGGAAACGCCAGGCTCACGGGAGCGTTCGCCTCGAACGGGCTCCAGAGCCCCAGCTCCTTGCCCATCTCGCGCAGCGCCGGCAGTACCTCCTGGCCGAGCAGGCGGATGCACGTCCGCGCGTCCTCGTTCTTCACGAAGCCGTCGCTGGCCCAGAACCCGAGGATCGACGGCCGCGTCTCTTCCAGCAGCCGGCGTAGCTTCGGGATCACGGTCCGCGGCGTACCGGCGACGATCTGCTGGTCGCGCAGCTGGTCCTCGAAGGCGGCGCCGCGCGGATTCGACCGCCGGCCCACCGCGTACTCGACGAACGCCGTGCGATACGACGGCGAGAAGTAGCCGGACGGGCTCGACCACACGGGATGGGCGAGCCCGGTGAACTCGCCCTGCATCCACATGAACTGGCGCGCGTTCTCGAGCGCCTTCTCCTCGGTCTCGGCGACGTGGCAGCGCTGCAGGTAGCCGCGGTACTCGGGCCCGCCGGCGTAGCCGGTCTCGGCCGCCACCTGGTCGTAGAGCTCCCAGATCTTCTTGGTGGCGTCGATGGCCGTGCTCAGCGCGATGTAGGGATAGCGCTTGCGCGCCGCCCACACGATCGTCTCCTTGCTCAGCACGCCGGGAATCCATACGCGGGGGTGCGGCTTCTGCAGCGGCAGCGCCCACGGGTTCACGACGCGGTGCTGGTAGTGCGGGCCCTCCCACCGGAACGGCCCCGTCTGCGTCCACGCCTTCACGATCAGCTCGTGCGCCTCCTCGAACCGCTCGCGGTTGTAGGCGGGATTGACGCCGGTAGCGAGCTGCTCCTGGCCGCCGCCGCGCACGAAGCCGGAGACGAGCCGGCCGCGCGAGACCATGTCGATCATCGCCAGCTCCTCGGCCAGCCGCACCGGGTTGTCGGCGAGCGGCAGCGGGTTGCCGAGCAGCACGATCTTCACCCGCTTGGTCATGGCGGCCAGGATCGAGGCGAACACGTTGCACTTGGCCTGCATGCAGAACGGCGCGTTGTGGTGCTCGTTCAGCATGATGCCGTCGAAGCCGACCTCCTCGGCCAGCCGGTAGTGCTCGAGATATTCGTTGTAGAGCCGGCTGCCGGCCACCGGATCGAAGTGCTTGTTGGAGAACATGAGGGCAGTGGCGCCGAACGTCCGGCCCTCGTCGGCGGGATAGGCCGACATGGGCTGCTCGGTGAAGTACATGAGGTGCACGAGGCCTACTCCTTGCCGGCGAAGCCCGCCACCAGGCGGGCCAGCGCGTCCGGCTGTTCCATCTCCACGAAGTGCCCGGCGCCGTCGACGACCTCGAGGCGCGCCTGGCGCAGAGCCTTGGCATAGCGCTCGCCGCACTCGAGCGGCACGATGCGATCCTCGCGTCCCCACACGACCAGCGTCGGGGTGACGATGCCGCCCAGCAGGTGGGGCAGCGTGGGGTTGTACATGTAGGGCTTCCAGGCGATGCGGAACGTCATCTCGCGGTTGAGGTCCCACTGCTCGAGCTGGCTGGTCGCCGGCTCCGCGCCGAAGGCGGCCTCGAAGCCGGCGCGCCCGGCGAAGCCCAGCCGCACGTAGTCGATGTACGACACGAGCGCCTGATCGGCGATCTCGCCGCGCTCGGGCTTGATGCCCATCGCGCCCACCAGCACCAGCCGGTGCAGCGCCCGGGGCGCCATCGTGGCCAGCTCGGCGGCGATCCAGCCGCCGAAGCCAAGCCCGACCAGCGTCAGCCGCCCGAGCTCGCGCGTCGGCTCCAGCTCGCCCAGCAGCCACTGGTAGAGCACCGCCATGTCGCGCACGCTGCGCATCCAGTCGGGGCGCGGGGAGCCGTCGTAACCGGGGTGCGACGGCATCAGCACCGTGAAGCCGCGCGCCAGCGCCTCGTAGAACGGCAGCCGCGGCGGCGTCCCGATGTCGTGATGCAGCACCAGCACCGGCGGGCCGGCGCCGGCGCGGGCGACCGGCAGGGCGATTCCGGCGACGGACAGCGTGTGGGACGTCCACGTGACGGGCATCGGGCTCATGGCGCGCACACTACCATACTCACCGCCACGCCTTGCGCCCGCGGCCAGCAGGCCGCGCAGCGCGGCGCGGCCGGGACGCTCGGTGACGAAGAGGCGGCCGTCCGGCGCCCCGGCGAGCGCCCACGGAATCTGGAGGCCCTGGAGCAGCGTGTCGACGCGCGGCGCCGCCGGCCGGCTCGGCGAGGGCGCCGCGAGCGTCAGAAGAAGAAGAGCAGCGCCAGAAAGAGCACGACCACGAGCGTGATGCATCCGTAGAAGCCCTTCTTGATCTGGGCGAGCGTGTCGCGCTCGGACCTGGCCTCGGCCGCCAGCATCGTGCGCAACCGGCGCTCGGCCTCCGCCTGGGGGTCCGGCTTGCGGTCGTCGGTCACGGGATCACCCGATCCGATGATAGCCCGAGGTAGGCCGCGCGGATGCGCGGATCGACCGCGAGGTCGGCGCTGCGGCCGGCGGCCACCACGCGGCCGGTCTCGAGCACGTAGCCGCGCGCGGCCAGCGTCAGCGCGGCCCGCGCGTTCTGCTCGACGAGCAGCACGGCCACGCCGTCTCCGTTGATGCGCCGGATGACGCCGAGGATCTCGCGCATCAGCCGCGGCGCCAGGCCCAGCGAGGGCTCGTCGAGCAGCAGCAGACGCGGGCGCGTCATCAGCGCGCGGGCGATGGCCAACATCTGCTGCTCGCCGCCCGAGAGCGTGCCGGCGCGCTGCCGCCGCCGCTCGCGCAGCACGGGAAAGAGGTCGTAGGCCGCCTCCAGCCGCGCCGGCACGTCGCGCGCCGGCACGGTGTGGGCGCCGACCTGCAGGTTCTCCAGCACGGTGAAGTCGGTGAAGATCTCGCGGCCCTCCGGCACGTGACCGATGCCGGCGGCGACGATGGCGTCGGCGGTCAGCCGCGCGAGGTCCCGGCCCTCGTAGCGGATCGCGCCACCGGCGGCGCGGACGAGCCCGGAGATCGCCCGCAGCGTCGTCGACTTGCCGCTTCCGTTGGCGCCGAGCAGGGTGACGATCTCGCCGGGCCCGACGGTGAGGGCCACGCCCTCGAGCGCACGCCGCCGGCCGTAGACGACCGTGAGGTTCTCGAGCTCCAGCATCAGCCGATGATCGCGACCGCGTCGAGGACCTTGGCCCCCAGGCGCCGATCGCCGACGATCTCGACCTTGCGCGAGGCGTCCTCGCGATCGAGGCCCTTCGTGAACAGCCGCCAGGCGACGTCCTCGTCGAGCGTCACCTCGGCGGTCGCGGGGTCCGTCCCCGCCGTCTGCAGTGACCAGCCGGCGCCCTGCCGGCGCAGCGCCCACCGGCCGCCCGAGCGGCCGGTGATCGTCAGCACGACGGCCGTTCCCTCGTCGGCACCGGTGTCACGGTAGGTGAGGGGCAGTGCGCGCACGAACGTCGCGATCACCGGGGCGAAGAATCGCGGGTCCTTCAGCCCGGGCCGTCCGACCGCGTCGCGGATGTGCTGCTGGTGGTGCCAGCGCTCGGTGTATTCGCGGGCCAGGTCGAGCCACATCGGCGCCGGCTCCGGGCCCGCCCAGCTGACGACGTCGCCGATCGCGTGCGGGTCCAGCGAGTCGAAATACGCGCAGATCTGCGTGCCGGTGACCTCCAGGAGATCGCGGAGCACGCGTGGGCTCATGACACGGGCCGCCTGCACCCAGCCCTGGTTGTGCGCGTCGAGCAGGACCACCAGCTCCGCCGGCGTGCGGGCCGCGATGCCGGAGCGCCACCGATCGCGCTGGCGCGACAGCTTGCCGAGGTCGTCGCCGAGCAGGTGCAGCGCGACGTCCCTGACCGACCAGCCCGCGCACGCCGTGGGGCGGCGCCAGTCCTCGTCGGACAGCGCGGCCAGCAGGGCCAGCAGCTCGCGCAGCAGCGGCGGGAAGAGATCGGCGACGATCACCTCAGACGGCGGCGGCATCCGGCGTCCCCAGGTACGCCTCGACCACCGCCGGGTCGTCGGCGACCGCGCGCGGCGGGCCCTCGGCGATCTTGCGGCCGTAGTGCAGCACCACCACGCGGTCGGAGATGCCCATCACGAAGTCCATGTCGTGCTCGACCACGAGGATCGTGAGGCGGAGCTCGTCGCGCAGGCCGCGCACGAGGTCCATCAGCGTGCGCGTCTCGGTGGGGTTGAGGCCGCCGGCCGGCTCGTCGAGCAGGAGCAGGCGCGGGCCGCCGGCCAGCGCGCGCGCCAGCTCCAGGCGCTTCTGGCTGCCGAGCGGCAGGTCGCCGGCGGGGACGTCGGCGACGTCGCCGAGTCCGACGCGCGCCAGCAGCGTCCGCGCCTGCGCGCGGGCGGCCGCCTCCTCGCGCCGCACGCGGCCGAGCCAGCAGGCGGCGGCCAGCACGCCTCCGCGCAGGCGCTGATGCTCGCCGACCAGGACGTTGTCGAGCGCGCCGAGCGCGCGAAAGACCTCGGTGTTCTGGAACGTGCGGCCGACGCCGAGCCGGGCGATCCGATGCGGCGTCAGGCGGGTGAGCTCGGCGCCGGCGAACGTGACGCGACCGCTGTCGGGCCGGTAGAGGCCGGTCACGACGTTGAAGACGGTGGTCTTCCCCGCCCCGTTGGGCCCGATGAGCGCCACGATCTCGCCCTCGCCGACGTCGACGCTGACGTCGCTGAGGGCCGCCAGCCCGCCGAAGGCGATCGCGAGATGCTCGACGGCGAGCAGCGTCACCTAGTCGGCCTTGAGCCAGTCCGTCAGCTGCTTGAAGTGGCCGCGCTCGACCCGCACCCAGAAGCCCTGGCGCTGCGTCTCGTGGTCGGCGCCGATCGTGATCGGCGGCAGGATGCCGTTGTCCCAGCCCTTGATGGACTCCAGCGCGGTGACGAGCCCGTCGCGCGTGAGGTTGCGCCCGGTCCGCCGGGCGCCTTCGCTGAAGAGGAGCGCGGCGAAGTAGCCCGAGAGCGCGTAGCGATTGGGCTCGTTCTTCGCGAAATACTTCTGCATGGCATCGCGGAACGTCTTCATCGCCGGCAGCTCGGAGGCGACCGGATCGGGCCAGAGCGACAACCCCTCGACGCCCTCGGCGGCCTCGGCGGCCAGCGCCAGGTAACGCTCGTCGGTGAGCGGGCCCGAGGAGACCATGAGGGTCTCGGTCCAGCCGGTCTTCTGGCGCTCCTTGAGCGCCTGGGCGCCGGCCGGCGGCGTCAGCACGAGGAACGTCACCTGCGGCCGGGCGGCCTGCAGCTTGGCGATCTGCGCGCTCACGTCGTTGACCCCGCGCTTGACCGGCTCGGCGGCGACCAGCTTGAGCTTGTGGCGGCCGAGGTCCTTCTCGAACGCGCCGAGGAACGCCTTGCCGTACTCGTCGTCCTGGTAGAGCGCGGCGAACGTCCTGTACTTCCGCTGGCCGGCCAGGTAGTCGATCATCATCCGCGACTGGCGGTCGTAGAGCGTCATGCCGCTGAACACGTACTTGTGGCCGCGGACGATCGGCGAGCCCTGGAACGGAAACAGCAGCGGCACCTTGTTCGTTTCGAGGTAGTCCAGCGTGGCCACCACCGGCGGCGTCCCCTGCGGGGCGATGACGGCGAAGATCCCGTCCTGCTCGACCAGCTTGCGGGTATTGGCCACCGCCTCCTGCGGCTTGTAGCCGTCGTCGTAGTAAACCGTGCGCACCTTGCGGCCGTAGATGCCCCCGCCGTCGTTGACGACCTTGAAGTAGAGGTCGACGCCGAACTTCGTCGCCTGCTCGCCGGTGAAGGCGAGCGGGCCGGAGAAGGAGTTGGAGCAGCCCAGCACGATCTCGGTGTCGCTGACGCCCGGCTCGGCGACCGCCGGCGCGGCGACGGCCAGCAGCACGAGCGCAAGGAGACCGACGGTCGGTAGACGCATGGACGTTCTCCTGGACGGCGCCGTCACCGCGCGCAGTGCGCGGGTGACGCCGCCCGGCATGAACAGCATGCAGGCGATGAGGATGGCGCCGAAGACGAGGGCCCGGTAGCCCTGGAAGCCGGCCAGGCTGTCGTTGAGCACGGTGACGACGGCGGCGCCGACGATCGAGCCCGGCACCGAGCCGAGCCCGCCGACGATGATCATCACGACGAAGTCGACCGAGAGGAACACGTCGAACGCGTCGGGCGAGAGGAAGCCGACCACGAAGGCGAAGAGACCGCCCGCCACCCCGGTGTAGAAGGCCGAGAGCCCGAACGCGATCGTCTTGTAGCGGGCGACCGGGACGCCGCTGGCCTCGGCGGCGATCTCGCTCTCGCGGATCGCCAGGAAGGCGCGGCCGGTGCGCGTGCGCACGAGGTTCACCGCCGCCGCCGTCATGAGCGCCGCCACCCCCGCGACGAGGTAGTAGCGCGCGGCGTCCCCGGCCAGCGGCCACGGCCCGAGCCGCGCGATCGGCACCCGCAGGCCGTCGGCGCCCCGGGTGAGCGGGTCGAGGTTCAGGATGGCCTCGGCGATGACGATACCGAAGGCGAGCGTGGCCATCGCCAGGTAGAGGCCGTGCAGGCGCAGGCACGGCACGCCGAAGGCGAGGCCCACCGCGGCGGTGAGCAGCCCGGCGGCCGCCAGCGCGACGATCACCGGCAGCGCCGGCGCGTGGATCGTCAGCAGCGCGGCGGTGTAGGCGCCGATCGCGAGGAAGCCGGCGTGACCGAACGAGAGCTGGTTCGTGTAGCCGGAGAGGAGGTTGAGGCCGATGGCGACGACGGCATTGACGAGGATCAGGCTCGCCAGGAAGACGAGATAGCGGGAGGCCAGCCACGGCCAGGCGGCGACGAGGGCGGCCAGCGCGGCCAGGGGCCAGCGCGCGCTCACACCTTTCTCCGCTCGACGCGCCCGAGCAGCCCGGCCGGCCGCACGAGCAGGATCGCGATCAGCGCGAGGAACGGCACCGAGTAGCGGATCCCCGACGGCAGGTAGAGCGGCGCCAGGTTTTCGAGCACGCCGAGCAGCATGCCGCCCACGACGGCGCCCGGCATCGAGCCGAAGCCGCCGAGCACCGCCGCCGTGAAGCCGTTGATGACGACCAGGCCCATCCGGGTCGAGAGGAAGATGACCGGCGCCACCAGCACGCCGGCGATCGCGCCTACCATCGCCGCCAGCACCCAGGCCGCGGAGTACACGCGCTCCACGCTGATGCCCATGAGGCGCGCCGCCCGCTGGTTCTGCGCGACCGCGCGCATCGCCCGGCCCAGCCGGGTCCCGGCGAACACCGCATAGAGCGCGAGCATCAGCGCCAGCGAGCCGCCGATGATGCCGAGCGAGACGGGGGCCAGCCGGACCGGCCCGAGCGCGATCGGCCGGTTCGGGAAGAACGACGGAAAGGGAAACTCGTCGTGCGTCCACGTGAGCCCGGCGCCGGCGCGCAGCACGAGGGAGAGCCCCACCGTGATGATGAGCACGTCCCAGTGGGTGGCCCCGATCGCCCGACGGATCACGAGCCGCTCGACGAGGAACGCCAGGATCGCTCCGGCCAGCACGGCGACGAGCAGCGTCACGCCGAGCGGCAGCCCGAAGGCGCGCTGGGCCGCCCAGCCGGCGAACGTCGACACCATCAGCATCTCGCCCTGCGCGAAGTTCAGCGTGCGCGTGGCGTTGTAGATGATCACCAGGCTGAGGGCCATGAGCGCGTAGATCGAACCGGTGGCGAGTCCCGACACGAGCACGTGAATCAGCGCGGCACCGCTCACGCCGGTCGGGCCTCGAAGCGGCAGTGCTCGGCGCCCATCGCCGCGCAGAGCGTCTCGGTCACCTGGGCGCGCCGGCCCAGCGTGACGCCGGCGAGGGCCTCGAGCACGCCGCGCGTGAGGTGACACACCGGGGCCGACGACGGCCCGTACGCCTCGGCGAACGGCGAGCGCCGCACGGTGACCACGAGGCCGTCGCCGGTGAGACGCTCGAGCGTGAACTGGCCCCAGCCGATCGCGGCGCCGGTCGCGGCCAGCTGGCGCACGCGCTCCTCGGTGGTACCGGTCAGCGTCGCCGTCGCGTGGGCGCCGCCGGCCCGGCCGCCGGCGGCCAGGCATTCGCCCGCCCGCGGGCCGAGGGCGGCCTCGATCGCCTTCTGCACGGCCGCCAGCGTCTCCGGACGGATCAGCAGGTAGCGCGCGCCGCCGACGGTGACGCCGCCCCGGCCGTCGTTGTCGATTCCGCTCATCGGATCAGCCGCGGCCACGCGGGCGACTGCCAGCCCTCGTGGAACAGGGCGAGGACCTCGCGTCGCGTGAGGTCGCCGAGGCCGAGGTGATCGAGCGCGCGGCCGCCGGCGAGATCGCGGCCCAGCAGCGCGCCGAACACGCCGAGCAGGCCGGAGATGGCCGGGGTCGCCACGGCGGCCAGGCGGCCGGCCGACTCGAGCAGCGTCAGGCCGAGCGCGACGTCCTCGCTGACGTAGCGATGCTCGTAGCTCAGCACCTCGCTCCAGAGACCGCTGGCGACCACCTTCTCCCGGGCACCGGCGCCGTACAGGCCCTCGGCGGCGCGCGCCTCGTCGTAGTACGTGACCATCTCGTAGTGAGGCGCCGGATAGCCGATGCCGGTGCGGGCGGCCACGCGCTCGGCGTCCACCGCGTCGATGAGCCGCCGCGCGCCCGGCGAGGTGCCGGCGGCGTGGATGTCGAACTTGCCGGCGTCGATCGAAGCCGCGTTCACCAGGACGAGCGCCGGATGAATGACAGGCCCCACGTTGGTCAGCGCGGCGTCGAGCGCGTCGACGCACGGGCGCGCGGCCGGGAACAACGCCCGGATCGGCTCCAGCGCCGCCTTCGCCCGCGAGGCGGGGAAGACACCGACCGGCAGGTTGGCTGCGCGCACCGGCGCGCTCACGGCCGCCGGGCCCGTCTTGCGGGTGAGGTACGGCAGCGTGCCCGTCTCGGCGAACGCCAGGGGCTGCGTGGCGCCGGCCCGGGCCAGCGCGCGCGCGATGACGTAGCTGCCGACGGTGCCAGGCGTGAGGAGGACGACCTCCTTGCCGGTGAGCCGTCCGATCAGCCGCTGGCCGATGTCCTCGTGCGTCGGAGCCGGGAGCGCGACGACGACGACCTCGGCGCCCTCGAGCGCCTCGGCGAGATCCGTCGTGGCCCGGTCGAGACGGCCGGGCCCCTTGCGCTCCTCGGCCGCGAGCGCAATGGCGCCCGCCTTCTGCACCGGCGCCAGCTCGCGCTCCGAGCGGCGCCAGAGGCGCACGCGATGACCGGCCAGCGCCAGATCCGCGGCGGTGGCGTAGCCTCCGTTGCTGCCGCCGACGACGGCGACGTTCATTTCACCACTCCCTGGCGGCGGAGCGCGGCGAGGCGCTCGGCCGGGTATTTGAGCAAATCGCCCAGGATCGCGTCGGTGTGCTCGCCGAGCCGCGCGGGCGGAGTCAGCGGCGCCTCCCTGGCGCCGTCGATCTTGACCGGGGTGCCGAGCGTCGACACCATGCCGTGCGGAGGATGCGGGAGGTCGACGACCATGCGCCGGTGCCGCACCTGCGGATCCGTCAGCACGCGGTCGACCGAGAGGATCGGCGCCGCCGGCACGCCGGCCGCGTGCAGGCGCGCCAGCCAGTCGTCGGTCGCGCGCTCGCGGAAGCGCGCCTCGATCAGCGTCATCAGCGCCGGGCGGTTGGTCACCCGATCCCGGTTGGTCGCGAAGCGCGGGTCGCGCTCCCACTCGAGGCGCTCCGCCGCCCGGCAGAAGCCGGCCCAGAACTTCTCGGCGAAGATGGCCACGATCAGGTGGCCGTCGGCGGTGGCCAGCGCACCGTACGGCACGACCGAGGCGTGGCTGGAGCCGAGGGGGCGCGGCACCCGTCCGTCGGTCCAGAAGTACTGCGCCATGTACGTGAGCAGCGAGACCTGACAGTCCAGCAGCGAGAGGTCCACGTGGGCGCCCTGCCCCGTGCGCTCCCGGCGAAACAGCGCGCCGGCCACGGCGAAGGCGCCGAGCATGCCGCCGGCCAGGTCGCCCATCGGCAGTCCCATGCGCACCGGCGGGCCGCCGTCCTCGCCCGTCACCGACATCGCGCCGCCCATCGCCTGCAGCGCCAGGTCGAACGCCGGCCAGTCGCGATACGGCCCGTCCTGACCGTACGCCGAGATCGAGCACATGACGAGCCGGGGATTGACGGCGGCCAACGCCGCGTACGCCAGCCCCAGCCGCTCCATGACGCCGGGCCGGAAGTTCTCCCACACGACATCGGCCTCGCGGGCCAGGTCGAGGAACACGTCGCGCCCCTCGGGCCTCGTCAGGTCGAGCGCGACCGATTTCTTGTTGCGGTTGATCGCCAGGAAGTAGGCGCTCTCGCCGTCGGGCAGGAACGGCGGGCCCATCACGCGCATCGGGTCGCCGCCGTCGGGCTCCTCGATCTTGATGACCTGGGCGCCCAGGTCGGCGAGCAGCATCGAGCCGTACGGTCCCGCCAGCATGCGGGAGAGGTCGAGCACACGGACGCCGTCGAAGAGGCTCATGCGCGCGCGCTCAGCGCAGCATGGACGCGCGCCGGGGTGATGGGCAGCTCGGTGAAGCGCACGCCGATCGCGTCCTTCACGGCGTTGGCGACCGCCGCCGAGACCGGGATGACGCCCGACTCGCCGAGGCCCTTGGCGCCGAACGGTCCCTCGGCGTCGATCGACTCGACCAGCCGCACGACCAGCTCCGGCATGTCGGTGGCCTTGAGCACGGCGTAGTCCATGAAGGAGGCGGTGAGGATCTGGCCGCGGTCGACGACGAGCCGCTCGCTCAGCGCGTAGCCGAGCCCCATGTGGATGCCGCCGTGGATCTGGCCCTCGGCCGCCGCCGGGTTGAGCGCGCGTCCGACGTCGTGGGCCGACACGATACGGCGCACGCGGATGACGCCGGTCGCCTCCTCGACGTCGAGCACCACCGCCTGGGCGGCGAAGCCGTAGGCGGCCGAGACGTTGCCGCGCAGATCCTTGTCGAGCATCTCGGTCGGCGGATCGTAGAACGCCTCGGCGACCAGGGTCTGCCCGCCCTCGCGAAGATGCCCGGCGCGCGCCGCGCGATCGTACGGGATGCGGCGCTGCGGCTCCTGGCGCACGCAGATCCAGCCGTCGGCGACCGCCAGCCCCTCGGCGGGCGCCTCCAGCTCCTCGGCCGCCATCTCCAGCAGGCGCGCGCGCAGCTTCTCGGCGGCCAGCCGGGCGGCGTTCCCGGCGATGAACGTCGTGCGGCTGGCGTGGACGCCGACGTCCCACGGCTTCACGGCGGTATCGGAGTTCACCACGTCCACGCGCTCGAGCGGCACGCCGAGCGTCTCGGCCACGATCATCGCCAGCACCGTCTCCGAGCCCTGCCCGATCTCGGTGGCGCCGGTGATCAGCGAGACCTTGCCGAAGTCGTCGAGCTTGACGATGGCGCCGCAGCCGTCGGAGCGGTAGATGCGGGCACCGCCGCCGACGTGGAACATGCCCGCGTAGCCGACCCCGCGGCGCCAGCCGGCGGCCGGCGGCGCCAGGCCGCGCGTCGCGCCGCCGACGGCGCCGAGACAGTCCTCCATCCCGCAGGAGCCGATGACGAACCCCTGCGGATTCGCGTCGCCCGTCTGCGTCGCGTTGCGCCGGCGCAGCTCGAGCGGCTCGATGCCGAGGCGCTCGGCCAGCTCGTCCATCTGGCTCTCGACGGCGAAGGTCGACTCGAGGTTGCCGTAGCCGCGCATCGAGCCGGAGTAGGGGTTGTTGGTGTAGGCGATCGTCGTGTCGAACCGCACGGCGGGACACCGGTAGAGACCGGCCACGGTGGACAGCATGACGTACGGCGTGGTCGATCCCCAGGAGACGTAGGCGCCGTTGTCGATGACGACGTGGCAGTCGCGCGCGAGCAGCCGACCGTCGGCGGCGGCGGCGGTGCGCAGCCGGATCGTGCACGGCTCGCGGGTCGGGCACGCGACGAACTCCTCGACGCGCTCGAACTCGATCTTGACCGGGCGGCGGGCGCGGCGGGCCAGGAGCGCGGCGATGATGTCGATCGGGCAGAGGTCGAGGCCCCGGCCAAAATTGCCGCCGACGGGCGGTTGCAGCACCCGCACCCGCTCGCCGCCGATGCCGAGCGCTCCGGCGAGGTCGCGCTGGTAGAGGAACGGCACCTGCGTGGTCGACCACATCGTGAGACGGTCCTCGGCGTCCCAGTCGGCGATCGCCACCATCGTGCCGAGGCAGGCCGGCGTGACGAAGTTCAGCCGATACTCGCCCTCCACCGTTGCGTCGGCGTCGGCGAACGCGCCGTCGACGTCGCCGTGGCCGAACTGGTAGCGCAGATCGGTGAGGTTGCTGGGCCGTCCCTCGTGCACGAGCGGGGCGCCGGGCCGCAGCGCCGCCTCGGGGTCGAACACCGCCGGCAGCTCCGTGTACTCGACGTCGATCAGCGTCACCGCTTCCTCGGCGATGGCCGGGCTCTCGGCGGCGACGGCGGCGATCTCGTCGCGCACGCAGCGCACCGTGCCGGCCTTCAGCGCGAGCTGATCCTTGACGAAGCCGAACGGGTGCTGCTCGACGTCGGCGCCGGTGATCACCGCCAGCACGCCCGGCAGCGCGGCGGCGCGCCGGGTGTCGACGCGCACGAGCCGCGCGTGCGGAAGCCGCGACCGGAAGATCTTGCCGTGGGCCAGGCGCGGCAGCTCGAGGTCGTGCAGGTAGCGCGTGCGTCCGGTGACCTTGTCGGCCCCGTCGCGCTTGGGGACGCTCGTCCCGATGACGCGCGCGCGCTCGCTCACGCCAGCGAGCCCACCCGCAGCCGCTCGTGCAGCATCGAGATGACCTCGTCCGCGGCCGCGCCGGCCCACATCCGGAAGAACGGCGTCTCCTGGAAGGCGAAGAAGTCGCGCAGGCCGCGCTCCAGCGCCTGCTCCTTCGACTCGCCGGGCCGCGGGGCGCGGATGGCGCCGACGACCCGGTCCTTGTGGTAGATCGCCGGAAACTCCAGGTACGTGTAGAGGTGCTCGAAGCGCTTCGTGAAGAACGCGGCGACCGGGATCGACTGGAACGTCTGGCCGTCGCGCTTCCTCAGGAACTGCGCCACCAGATCGGCGTTGGGCTGCTCGCTCGGATCGGGCGCCGGCGCGCTGGTGATGCGATGACCGTCCCGGGTGAAGATCCGCAGCTCCCAGCCGGCGACGTCGGCCATCCGCTCCAGCATCGGCACGTCACGCCGGCAGTCCGACGACCACTCCTCGGCGATCACCAGCACCTTCGCCGGACCGCCGGGCTGGGCGGTCAGCCACTTCAAGGCCTCCTGCTGCGGCGCCGGGAGGTGCGCCGACTCGTAGGCCTTGCGCAGGAATCCGCTGTAGTCCGTGCGCGGCCGGTTGAACGAGCCCTCGCGCGCGAGGTTCTCGGGCGTGCCGACGAACGCCGCGTACTGCTGGAACGTCAGACCCTTCGCGAACCGCTCCGGGGTCACCATTTGATGGGCTCCTTGTGCTCGCCGAACACGGTCTTCATCGCCTGGCAGATCTCGCCGAGGGTCGCGTAGGCCTTCACGGCCTCCATGATGGCCGGCATGAGATTGGCGGTGCTCCGCGCCTCGTCGGTCAGCCGGCTCAGCGCCGCCCGCGCCGCGCGGTCGTCGCGCTCGCGGCGCACCGCGGCCAGCCGGGCCACCTGCCTCTCGGCGACCCGCGGGTCGAAGGCGTAGAGCTCCACCTCGCGATCGGCCTCGGCCGGCCGGTCGCCGACGTGGCAGTTCACCGCGACCTTGGGCATCTCGCCCGAGACCAGCTTCTGCTCGAACAGGTAGGCCTGGCGGGCGACCTCCGCCTGGATCGCGCCCGTCTTCACCGCCTCCACGATGCCGCCCATCCGCTCCACGGCGGCCAGCTCCTCGAGGATCTTGTCCTCCATCTGGTTGGTCAGGGCCTCGACGTAGTAGGAGCCGGCGAGGGGATCGGCGGTGTCGGCCGCGCCGGACTCCTCGGCGCAGATCTGCATCGTGCGCAGCGCGATGAGCTGGGCCTTGGCCGATGGAATCGTGTAGGCCTCGTCGTAGGTCGGCAGGGCCATCGTCTGGGCGCCGCTGAGCGCCGCCGCCAGCGCGATGTAGGCGCCCCGCACGATGTTGTTCTCGGGCTCCTGCACGGTGAACGCCGAGCCGCCGCCGCCGATGAGGGTGCGGAACATCCACGACTTCGGGCTGCGGGCGCCGAAGCGCTCGCGCAGCAAGCGCGCGTAGAGCCGGCGGCCGGCGCGGAACTTGGCGGCTTCCTCGAAGATCTTGCCCCAGCCGGTGAAGTTGAACGAGATGCGCGGCGCGAAGTCGTCCACGGCCATGCCCCGCGCGAGCATCATCTCGACGTAGGCGGCGGCGATGGCGAGGCCGTAGGCCATCTCCTGGGCCGTGGTGCAGCCCGCCTCGCGGATGTGATAGCCGCACACCGACACCGGGTTCGACCGCGGGTAGCGCCGGGCCGAGAACTCGATGAGGTCGCCGACCAGGCGCAGCGACGGATCGACCGGGTAGATCCAGGTGCCGCGCGCGACGAACTCCTTGAGGATGTCGTTCTGCGGCGTGGTGACGACGCGGTCGGCGGCCGCGCCCTGCTTCTCGGCCACCGCGTAGTACATCGCGGTGATCGGCGCCGCCATGCCGTTGATGGTGAGCGAGACGCTCACCCGGTCGAGCGGGATGCCGGCGAAGGCGTCCTCCATGTCGGCCAGCGTGTCGATGGCCATGCCGACCCGCCCGACCTCACCCTCGGCGCGTGGATCGTCGGAGTCGAGACCCAGCTGCGTCGGCAGGTCGAACGCGACGTTGAGCGCGTCCTGCCCGTGCGCCATCAGGTACTTGAAGCGCGCGTTCGTCTCGGCCGGGGTGCCGAAGCCGATGTACTGGCGCATCGTCCACAGGCGATCGCGGTACATGTGGCGGTGGATGCCGCGAGTGAACGGGTACTCGCCCGGCTGCCCGATGTCACGGGCGGGATCGCGGCCGGCCAGGTCCTCGGGCCCGTAGACCGGCTTGACCGGGATGCCGGCGTGGAGCCTCACGTCCCTCATGGCGTCACCTCCTGGAAGAACTTCACGATCTCGGGCAGCGGCGTTCCCATCGGGAACACGCGGCTCACGCCCAGCACGAGCAGTGCGTCCACGTCGCGCGGCGGGATCGTGCCGCCGACCACCAGCCGGATCTCGCCGGCGCCGTGGGCGCGCAGGCCGTCGAGCACGCGGCGGGTCAGCGGCACGTGCGCCCCCGACAGCACCGAGAGGCCGATCACGTCGACGTCCTCCTGAATCGCCTCGGCCACGATCTCCTCCGGCGTGCGCTTGAGCCCGGAGTAGACCACCTCCACGCCGGCGTCGCGGAGCGCGTAGGCGACGACCTTGGCGCCGCGGTCGTGGCCGTCGAGCCCCGGCTTGGCGACGAGGACTTTCATTTGATGTCCAGCGTGAGCAGGCGCGCGCGGACCCGCGAGCCCGTCACGGTGAGGCGTGCGAGCGAGATCGGCAGCTTGAACCGGCGCGGGCCGGCGCTGCCCGGATTCAGGTAGAGGACGCCGTCGCGCGCCTCGACCCGCGGCTGGTGGCTGTGGCCGGCGATCACCGCGGCGAAGCCGGCCGCGCGCGGATCGAGGTCGAGCTCGTGCAGGTCGTGAAGCACGTAGAGCGACACGCCGCCGACCTCCACGACCTCGGTCTCCGGGATGTCGCTCGCCCACCCGCCCCGGTCGTTGTTGCCGCGGACCGCGGTCACCGGCGCCACCCGCGCCAGCGCGTCGAGCACCTCCGGATTGCCGATGTCGCCCGCGTGGACGATGCGCTCGACGCCGGCCAGTGCGGCCACCGCCTCCGGGCGCACGAGACCGTGCGTGTCGGAGATCACGCCGAGAGTGTGAACGCGGGCAGCCATCGGGGATTGCCTCTGGGATCGGCGGCGACGGCCAGCGGCGTCAGCCGCACGCGCTGGCCGAGCCTCACGCGGGCGGGGTCGGCGTCGAGCAGGATCGAGAACACGCGGTGGCCGCCGACCTTGACGACCGCGAAGATCCGCGGCCCGCTGAAGCCGGCCGGCAGTCCGGTGTCCTGCACGGTGAACGCGTGCACGGTGCCCTCGGCCGGCAGGTCCACCCACTCGAAAGCGTCGCTCGCGCACTCGGCACAGAAGCCGCGCGGCGGCCACGCGGTCTGGCCGCACCCCGCACAGCGCGTGGTGCTGAGCCGGCCGGCGCCGAGCCGCGTGTAGAACTCGTGCAGCTTGGTGTGGTCCGCCGACTCCAGCGGAAACGGATCGAGCGCGCGGAAGTAGCTCATCGGACGACCGGCCACTTGCTCTCGATCGCCACGCCGGCCCGGCGCACGTGCTCGCGGCCGAGCCGCTCGACGCGATCGTAGAGGGCGCGCTCGTCGAGCGTGGTCAGCCGGCCCTCGTCGAGGATCACGCGCCCGTCGATCAGCACCGTGCGGACGCTGGCGCCGCTGGCCGCGTAGACGAGGTTGTTGACCGGGTTCAGCAACGGCCGCCACTCGGGCGTGTCCAGGTCGTAGAGGACGAGATCCGCGCGCTTGCCCGGCTCGATCGAGCCGACCAGACGCTCGAGCAGGAGCGCCCGGGCGCCCTCGAGCGTCGCCATCTCCAGCACGCGCTCGGCCGGCAGCACGCCGACATCGAGCCGCGCATCCTTGTAGATCGTCGCGGCGAGGTACATCAGGCGGA
>Ga0209474_10002113_pt1 | contig 18564 bp, 18 predicted proteins | sample GraSoiAngelo_145_FD_185902 | JGI IMG/M metagenome (GOLD analysis project Ga0209474, IMG submission 185902) | Grasslands soil microbial communities from the Angelo Coastal Reserve, California, USA - 14_1009_05_20cm (SPAdes) (version 2) | ecosystem: Environmental > Terrestrial > Soil > Grasslands... | reverse complement strand
CGGCGCCGACTGCGAGGTCTGCGTCGTCGAAGAGGTGCCGGCATTGTTTACGCTGGTGTTGTTGAGCCCGTAGAACACCGCGCCAAGCACCAGCGCGATTGCGAGCGCAAACATCGCAATCTTGGCGGTACTGGCCGGACCTTCCGATAATTCAGGGTCGAACTGCAATTCGTTGTCGAGGCGGTTCGCACGGCGAAGTTCCTCGTCGCCCGAATTGATCCGAGGGGGATCGTCAGGAGAACGATAAAGATCGTTCGGATTGGGTTGGATGGCCATGATCGGGTTACTCCGTTAGTCCAAGACAACCCGCCGGGAGCGATTGAGGTCCCTCAACTCGCGGATGTTTAGGTGCGGCTTGCGCCCTGCCTTGGCTCACTCCCAAGGCTGAATGCGGTGCACAAAAGATGGTTGGCGAACGAAGCGTGTCCATTCGTTTCGCGCCGCCAGTGCCCCGCGACACAAAGCGAAAAGCGCAGGTGCGCCTCAGGCATGAAATTGCAATCCCCCGACGCATGGCGCGATGTCCAGATTTGTGGTGCGCGCGGCGTAAAAATGGACGTACAGTGACGGCGTTGGGAAATGGAACAGGACCGCCAGTCTTGTTCTAACGGGTTGAATGGCTAAGTAAAAACCGCCGCTTCGGACGCGCGCGTAAAGAGGGTGTAAATGGGAATCAACCAAGGTCCGATCAGTCTCGATCAAAAATATACCCAAGGGTCCGGCCACGTTTTCCTGACCGGAATCCAGGCACTGGTTCGCTTGCCGATGGCGCAGATTCGGCGCGACCGCGCCAACGGCCTCAACACCGCAGGCCTGGTGTCAGGATATCGGGGCTCGCCGCTCGGCGGCTACGACCAGCAATTGTTCGCCGCGCGAAAGCACCTTGAGCAATACAACATCAAATTTCAGCCCGGCGTAAACGAAGACCTGGCAGCGACCGCGATCTGGGGTTCGCAGCAGCTTAATCTTTCGCCCGGCGCCCGCCACGATGGCGTGGTCGGCATTTGGTATGGCAAGGGACCGGGCGTCGATCGTTGCGGCGACGTCTTTCGCCACGGCAACGCGGCCGGCTCCGCCAAAAACGGCGGCGTGCTGTGTCTGGCCGGTGATGATCACGGCGCAAAGTCTTCCACCGTGCCGCACCAGTCGGACCATGCTTTCATCTCGGCGCTGATGCCTTACCTGTATCCTTCCAGCATCCACGAAATGATCGAGATGGGCCTGCTGGGCATCGCGATGTCGCGCTATTCCGGCTGTTGGGTCGGCATGAAGGTGATCACCGAGACGGTGGAGACCACCGCCGAGATCGATCTCTCCGACGAGATGAAGCCGTTCGTTATTCCGACAGATTTCGAGATGCCGCCGGGCGGGCTCAATCTGCGCTGGCCCGATGACCGCTACGATCAGGACCGCCGGCTACAGGATTACAAGGGTTTTGCCGCAATCGCGTTTGCGCGCGCCAACAAAGTCAACCGCATCACCATGGATTCGCCGAACGCGCGGTTCGGCATCATGGCCTCGGGCAAGAGCTATGAGGATATCCGCCAGGCGCTGCGTGAACTCGGCGTCACGCCGGAAGTCGCCGCGAAAATCGGCTTGCGGCTGTACAAGATCGGCATGCCCTGGCCGCTTGAGCCTGAAGGCGTCCGCCAATTCGCCGTCGGCCTTGAAGAAATCATGATCGTCGAGGAGCGCCGCGAGATCGTCGAGAACCAGGTCAAGCAGGAACTGTTCAACTGGCGCGACGACGTGCGCCCGCGCATCGTCGGCAAGATGGACGAGCACGACAACCGCTTTCTGCCGTTTGCCGAGGAACTCAGCGTCGCCTCGCTGGCAAGCTCGGTCACTGAGCGGTTGCTGCGGCTCAACCTCAATCCCGAAATCGCGGCGATGTTGCGCGCCAAGGCCGACTGGTTCAACGGCCGCCAGGCCACTCAGATGCAGGCCGTGGCGCCTATCAGCCGAACGCCGTATTTCTGCTCGGGCTGCCCGCACAACACCTCGACCAAAGTGCCGGACGGAAGCCGCGCCTTTGCCGGCATCGGCTGCCACTTCATGGCGCTCTGGATGAATCGCAACACCGAAACCTACACCCACATGGGCGGTGAGGGCGTGCCTTGGGTAGGCGTTGCACCGTTCACCAATGAAGAGCACGTATTCGCCAACCTCGGCGATGGCACCTATTTCCATTCCGGCAGTCTGGCGATTCGTCAGGCGATCGCCTCCAAGGCGAATATCACCTACAAGATCCTTTATAACGATGCGACCGCAATGACCGGCGGCCAGCATGTCGATGGCGAGCTCTCGCCGCAGCAGATCACCTACCAGTTGCACTCGGAAGGCATCCGCGAGATCTATCTGGTCTCGGAAAATCCGGACGCCTATCCGGCATCCGAGATAGCGCCGGGCACCAAGACCGCGCATCGCGATGAGTTGGACGAAGTGCAGAAAAAACTTCGGAAGGTGAAGGGCGCCTCGGCCATTGTGTTCGTGCAGACCTGCGCGGCGGAAAAGCGCCGCCGCCGAAAAAGGGGAACGCTGGAGGACCCGCCGCGTCGCGTGTACATCAATCCTGCCGTCTGCGAGGGTTGCGGCGATTGCTCGGTGCAGTCGAACTGCATCTCGGTGGAGCCGCTGGAGACTGAGCTCGGGCGCAAGCGCGCCATCAATCAGTCGACCTGCAACAAGGATTATTCCTGTCTCAAGGGCTTCTGTCCCTCCTTTGTCACCATTGACGGCGGCAAGCTGCGCCGCCGCGCCCCGGCTGATCTCGGCAACATCGGTGATCTGCCCGAGCCGGCCTCGCGCCCGTTGCTGGATCGGCCCTACAACATCGCGGTCGGTGGAGTCGGAGGCACCGGCGTGCTGACGATAGGTGCGTTGCTTGGCATGGCCGCGCACATCGAGGGCAAGGCCAGCATGATCCTGGACATGTCCGGACTGGCGCAAAAAGGCGGCGCGGTGCTGAGCCACGTGCGGCTGTCCGAGAATACGGCCGATGTCACCTGTTCGCGCATCGTGACCGGCACCGCCGATCTGGTGATCGCCGCCGACGAAGTGGTGGCTGCCGCGAAGGAGACCATCACGCTTTGTGAACCCAGCCGCACCCATGGTGTCATCAACAGCCATCTGATCCCGACTGCTGATTTCATCCTGAACCGGGACTTCAATTTCCAAAGCCGCAACGTCAACCATGTGCTGGAAACGGCGCTGCGCAAGGATTCGGCGTTTTTCGATTTCACCCAACCAGCCGAAACCCTGCTCGGCGACTCCATTGCCACCAATATGATGATGATGGGCTATGCCTATCAGAAGGGCTTGTTGCCGCTGTCGGCGAGTTCGGTCGAGCAGGCGATTGGGGTCAACGGGGTTGCGGTTAAAATGAATACGCAAGCGTTCCAGCTTGGGCGTCTGGCGGCGGCCGATCCCGCTCGGCTTGCCGCATTGATGAAGGGCCAGGACGAGGCGGTTGCGCCGAAGTCGCTCGATGCGATGTCGCTCGACGAGATCATCGCCCACCGCAGCGCGTTCTTGAGGGACTACCAGAACGAAAAACTCAGCCGGCGCTACCGCAAGCTGGTGAGTCAGGTTCGCGACGCCGCGCTCAATGCCGGGTTTGGCGATGAGTTGCCGCGCGCCGTGGCGATCAACTACGCGAAGTTGCTTGCCTACAAGGACGAGTACGAGGTGGCGCGGCTCTACACCGATGGCCACTTCGAAAAACAAATCCGGGACCACTTCGACGGCGACTTCAAGATGAGCTTCAATCTGGCCCCGCCGATTCTGTCCAGCGGCAAGGATGCGCTGGGCCGGCCGCGCAAGCGCGCATTCGGTCCCTGGTTGATGCCGGTGTTTCGTCTGTTGGCGAAAATGCGCTTCCTGCGCGGCACTGCGTGCGACATCTTTGGATATAGCGCCGACCGCAAGCTGGAACGCGATCTGATCGAGGGCTACGAGAAGGACGTAGCCTACGTGCTATCGGTGCTCTCGCCGCTCACGCTCGACACTGCGATCGAGATTCTTTCGTTGCCGGATCGCATCCGCGGTTTCGGGCCGGTGAAGGAGAAATCAGTGCAGGACGCCAAGGCGCGTTACGCGCAGTTGGCGCAAGATCTCGCCAATCCTCCGCCGCCGGTACCGAGGCAAATCGCAGCGGAGTAGGGACTTTATGGCAAGCTCGTAGGGTGGGTTAGGCGAAGCCGTAACCCACTCCTCGTCATGGCCGGGCTTGACCCGGCCATCCACGTTCTCTTTCGCATGCGCGGCACAAAGGACGTGGATGCCCGGCACAAGGCCGGGCATGACGAACCGCGCCTGACGGGCAAATCAGCAATTCTCTGTCCACCCCCATTTCCAAAAATATTCGTGTTCCTCTCCAAAGCAAATCACTTCATTAGTCACGCCGTCTCGTCCCACTGAGGGGCGTATCGCGATCGTCACGAACGCGGGGCGGGATGCGGTGGACGCTGATGTGCTGCTGACGAACAGCGCGTGAGGCGGACGGCGAAGTCGTGTGGTTCTGATGCCCCGACGCTGGCATCAAGTTGGCGGAAGTATTTCCGCTGGCGACGGTGGCAAACAAGCCCGGTCACCGGGAAGAGCACGAAGGAAACCGTTAAAACCATTGCGCGGGGAATGCCGGGTTGCTCCGGTGTGACCGTGGTGATTATGCTCGTATGCTTTTTTATTTTGCATGCGAGGCTGCGGGCGCATCGCGCGCCCGGCATTCCCTGCGCCCTCTGATGTTTCAGATGGCAGGACGTACAGCAAAACTCGCGCGCATGCGGCGAGATCGTGGAGGTGTGTCTGTTAGACAATTGATTCGAGAATCCGCCGTCGTCATGGCCGGGCTTGTCCCGGCCATCCACGTCTTTCTTGCGGTAGCAAAGCCACGACGTGGATCACCGGGACAAGCCCGGTGATGACGCCGTTGTAGTGGCCGGTTACTCTCCGTCATGGCTGGGCGAAGCGACGAAGCAATCCATTTTCGATCTGGCGATGCCGAGCCATGGATTGCTTCGCTTACGCTCGCAATGACGTCGCGGGTCTTCATCCCTCCCCCGTCTTCGTGCCACTAAAGGGGGAGGGATAAGGAAGAGCGAGCCCGGCGCCACCTCTCCCGCGAGCGGGGGACGATGTGGCTCAAAGCTTGTACGCTGTGCGGAAGCCGCCCCAATGCCGGCCGTTGATGCGAATCGGCACGTCGATCTCGCGCATCATGATGGTCTTGCCGTTGCCCATGTCGCGGGCGTAGCTCTGGATCAGATAGGAGCGCACGTTGCGGCCGGCGGCCAGCCCCGCGACATCGTTGAAGATGCGGCGGTTGCGGCTGTTGGCCGTGTTCCAGGCCACATCGCCGGGACGCTGTGGATGCGAGTAGATTTTGTTGTGCACCGGCAGGTAGCCGTTGCGGTCGATCATCACGCAGAACACCATGCGCGGGTCCCTGGCCAGGAAAGCTTCCTGGAACGGCGGCAGCGCCCGGTCCGCCCAGCCGAGGATGCGCGTGCGATGCTGCACCGGATTGGTGCCGGGGATTTCAATGTAGTCCTCGTCGAACATGTCCTTGAGCGAGATAGCGCCGCTGGCGACGCCATCCTCGAAGATCCCGGTCAGCGCGGTGCCGGCTTCCATCGCCCGGGTAACGAATTCGGTATTCTCGTCGTGGATCGACCACAGCTTGTCTTCGATCTTCTCGGTCAGTTCGGCATTCGCAGCCTCGAAGCGGGCCTGCGCGCCGGCCTTGGAATGCTCGGTGATTCTGATTCTGCAGGCGCCGACATCTTGCAGCATCGCAGTGAGGCTCTCGTTGATCTGCAATCTCAGCGCATCCGGTCCGGAGATCAGCACGCCTTGCATCGAAATCTCGTAGACCGCTGCTGTGATCGGCCCACGCAGGGTCTGGATTTCGATTTTGAGGTTGCATGGCAGTCGTTCGCGCTTGCGCCGCTCCTCGTTGGCGTCCTGGCCCATCAGCAGCGCGCAGCGGGATTTGAGTTTCTGCGCAAACATCGTGACGGCCTGGCCGGCGCTGGCGACGCGTTCGCCATGCGTTTCGGCTTCCTTGGCCGCGCTATCGATCTCTGCGGCGCTGTCGCCGACAGTGACGATGAAGTGCGACGCGTTGGCGACGTTTTCAGACATCTCGCTGGTGGTCTCGTTCTGCTCGGCCACCGCGCCGTTGACGTTCTCGAACACGGGGCGGATCGCCTCGATCGCCTGCGCAATCCGCTGCACCGCGTCGACCGATCCGGCGGCGTCCATCTGCAGCGCCTCGATTTTCCTGGTGATCTCCTCAGTGGCCTGCTGCGTCTGCACCGCCAGCGCCTTGACCTCGGAGGCGACCACCGCGAAACCGCGGCCGGCCGAGCCTGCCCGCGCCGCCTCGATGGTGGAATTAAGCGCCAGCAGCGTGGTCTGTTTGGCGATGTGCGCGATCAGGTTGACGACATTGCCGATCGCTGAAGAAGACCGGCGCAACCGATCCACGCTGGCGCTGGCCTCGCGCGCGGCGGCGCTGGCCTGGTCGGCGAGGTGGCTGGCGCCCCGCACTTGCGAGCCGATGCCTTCGGCGGAATGGGTGAACTTGTCGGCAGCCTGCGCGAACATGGTCGCGGTGCTCTGTGCCGAGCTGGTGCGACCGGTCAGCACGTCTGTGCGCTGGCGAATGGTGGAAAGCGTCGCCGCGGTCGCTTCGGCGCCGCCCGCCACCGAGTTGGCCGCGCGTTCGAGCTGCCGGATGATCGCGCCGAGCTCGAGCTCGAGCAGTTCGAGGATTTCCTTGGCGGAATCATTTTCGGAGGGAGCCGCGGATGCGACCGGTTCTGTAGCTGGTTCTACAATCGGCGCGGCCGCTTCCTGCGGACGCTTTCGAAACAAACCGAGCGCCATGAGGCCTCTCTGGAAGTTGTAAGGAGGCTGTCATCTTGGCATTGCACCGTGAAATCATGATTAACGATTGCCTCCTGCGAAAGCAGCGGGCACTACCTACATACCGAAAACGACCGCAAATCTTTGATTTCGAACCTTCCGCGGCCTATAACGCCGCGCTTTGCAGCATTCCCACCCGGACGAATCCCAAGAGAGACCGCATGGCCGGACATTCCCAATTTAAAAATATCATGCACCGAAAGGGCCGGCAGGATGCTCAGAAATCGAAGCTGTTCAGCAAGCTGGCGCGGGAAATCACCGTTGCCGCCAAGATGGGCCAGCCCGATCCCAGCATGAACGCGCGGCTGCGGGCGGCCATCATTTCCGCCCGCCAGGAAAACATGTCAAAGGACTCGATCGACCGCGCGGTGAAAAAAGCGATCGGCACCGAGGGCGAGAACTACGACGAAATCCGTTACGAGGGTTATGGCCCGGGCGGTGTCGCCGTAATCGTCGAGGCCCTCACCGACAATCGCAACCGGGCCGCCTCCGACATCCGATCTTACTTTACCAAGGCCGGCGGCAATCTCGGCGAAACGGGTTCGGTCGCCTTCATGTTCGATCGCACGGGGGTGATCGAATATGACGCCGGTGTCGCCTCCGATGAGGCGATGCTGGACGCGGCCATCGAGGCCGGCGCTGACGACGTCTCGTCGAGCGAAAACGGTCATGAAGTTTATGCCTCGCCGGATACTTTTCGCGATGTCGCAAAAGCGCTGGAGGCGAAATTCGGCGAGCCGAGAAAGGCGGCGCTGACCTGGCGACCGCACAACACCGTGCCGGTGGACGATGAGGCCGGCGAAAAGCTGCTCAAGCTGATCGATCTGCTGAACGAGCATGATGACGTCCAGAACGTCTATGCAAATTTCGAAGTCTCGGACGCGCTGGTCGCCAAGATGGGCGGGTGATCCATCAAGTTTCGCCCGCGATGACCGCCTGTTTTTGTTTCGTCTGCACTGTTACGGCGCTATCACTAGCCATGACATCGGCTCCGATTCGCCACCCCGTTCGAATCCTGGGCATCGATCCGGGCCTGCGCCGCACCGGCTGGGGCGTGATCGAGATCGACGGCAATCGGCTTGCTTTCATCGCTTGCGGTTCGGTGGAACCGAAAGACAGCCTCCCACTGGCGAACCGCCTGTTGGCAATCCATGAGGGGCTTGCGGCCGTGCTCGGCGATTTCAATCCGGCGGAAGCCGCGGTCGAACAGACTTTCGTCAACAAGGATGGCGTCGCCACGCTGAAGCTTGGACAGGCGCGCGGCGTGGCCATGCTGGCGCCGGCGATGTTCGGGATTTCGGTTGCGGAATACGCGCCCAACCAGGTGAAGAAAACGGTGGTCGGCGCCGGTCATGCCGACAAGCACCAGGTTCTTGTGATGCTGAAGATCTTATTGCCAAAGGCCGAACCGAAGTCCCCCGACGCCGCGGACGCGCTGGCGATCGCGATCACCCACGCGCATCACCGCCAGAGCGCAACGCTGCGGCTGAAAGTGGTCGAGGCATGATCGGCAAATTGAAAGGCCTGATCGACAGCTACGGCGAGGATTATATCATCCTCGACGTCGGTGGCGTTGGCTATCAGGTGCATTGCTCGGCGCGGACGCTGCAAGCTTTGCCGTCGCCCGGCGAGGCCGCGGTGCTGTCGATCGAGACTTATGTGCGCGAGGATCAGATCAAACTGTTTGGCTTCCGCAGCGATGTCGAGCGCGAATGGTTTCGTCTGCTGCAGACCGTGCAGGGCGTCGGCGCCAAAGTGGCGCTGGCGGTGCTCGGCACCTTGCCGCCATCAGATTTGGCCAACGCCATCGCGCTTCGCGACAAGACGGCGGTGGCGCGCACTCCAGGCGTCGGGCCGAAAGTCGCCGAGCGCATCGTCACCGAATTAAGAGACAAGGCGCCGGCCTTTACTAATGTCGATCCGGCGCTGGTGCATCTATCCGGCGCGATCGACGATCAACGCGCGCCGCGCCCGGTCACCGACGCGATCTCGGCGCTGGTCAATCTCGGTTATGGTCAGCCGCAGGCGGCCGCGGCGATTGCCTCGGCCTCGCGCAGCGCCGGCGAGAAGGCCGAAACCGCGCAGCTCATCCGGCTCGGCCTGAAGGAGCTGGCGAAGTGAATCCGCCGTCCCGCATCGTTGCTCCCGAGCGCCGCAGCGAGGATGCGCCCGATACCGCGCTGCGTCCGCAGTTGCTGTCGGAATTCGTCGGTCAAGCGCAGGCGCGCGCCAACCTCTCGGTGTTCATCGAGGCTGCCCGCAAGCGCGGCGAGGCGCTCGATCACGTGCTGTTCGTTGGTCCACCCGGCCTCGGCAAGACCACGCTGGCTCAGATCGTCGCGCGCGAACTCGGGGTCGGGTTTCGCGCCACCTCCGGACCGGTGATTGCAAAGGCCGGCGATCTCGCCGCGCTCTTGACCAATCTCGAAGAGCGCGACGTGCTGTTCATCGATGAAATCCATCGCCTCAGCCCGGCGGTCGAGGAAGTGCTGTATCCGGCGATGGAGGATTTTCAGCTCGACCTGATGATCGGCGAGGGACCGGCGGCGCGCTCGGTCAAGATCGAACTTGCAAAATTCACGCTGGTGGGCGCTACCACGCGCGCCGGACTGTTGACCAATCCGCTGCGCGACCGCTTCGGGATCCCGGTGCGGCTGAATTTTTACACTGAAGAAGAGCTGGAAAAGATTGTCAGGCGCGGCGCCCGCGTTCTCAAGATCGGCATGACGCCGGACGGCGCCAACGAAATCGCGCGCCGCGCCCGCGGCACGCCACGCATCGCCGGGCGGCTGTTGCGGCGGGTGAGGGATTTTGCCTCGGCTGCGGACGCCGCGTCGATCGACCGCACGATTGCCGACAACGCCCTGAGCGCGCTTGAGGTCGATGCGGCGGGGTTGGACGCGATGGACCGGCGCTATCTCACCACCATCGCGATGAATTACGGCGGCGGTCCGGTCGGCGTCGAAACCATGGCGGCGGCTTTGTCCGAGCCGCGCGATGCGATCGAGGATATCATCGAGCCGTTCTTGATCCAGTGCGGCTACCTGCAACGCACGCCGCGCGGGCGGCTGTTGACCTCGCATGCGTTCCGGCATTTGGGCCTTGCCGAACCCGCTCGCGATCCGGCGCAGTTCGGATTGTTCGGCGGCGGCGCCGAGGAGGAACCGTGACCGAGCCTGCTCCACTGCTGACCGCCCACGTCGACGGCGCGATCCGCGACGGCCGGCATCACATGCCGATACGGGTCTACTACGAAGACACTGATTTCAGCGGAATTGTCTATCACGCCAATTACCTGCGCTTCATGGAGCGGGGCCGGACCAACTACTTGCGTTTGCTCGGAGCCGATCACCGTTCGCTTTTCGAAGAAACCGAGAACGAAGCACCTGGATTTGCTTTCGTTGTGCGCTCCATGACAATTGAGTTTCTCAAGCCCGCGCACATGAACGATTTGTTGGAAATCGTGACGACGCCGATAGAAGTCAAAGGCGCTTCAATCACGCTGTTACAGCAATGCAAGCGCGGGAGCGACGTTCTAGTCGAGGCGCGGGTGCGGGTTGCGTTTGTCTCTGGTGCAAAGGCACAGCGGATCCCGAAGTCACTACGACCGGCCATGGAAAGCGGCCGGATGCAGCAGCGGCCGTGACAGGATGAATCGAGCGCTTCGGAAGTTATCGTGGAGCATCTATGCGCGCGTCCGAAAATCGATGCTGCGCAGTATAATGCCGGGAGGAGAGCCTTCGAACTCCCTGGCGATAAACTTTCGCGCGGCGCACTCCTCAATCCGAGCGCGCAGCCTCATGAACTGCGCTTCGCGCTCGTCGGCTTTTACCCGCGCCGGCTTCTCCAAATCGTCCATGGCGGAGGTACTGATGGCGCAGGATATCTCGTTTTGACCGTCAAGCATGGAAAACAGAACCACCATGCGGTCAAATTCATAACCGCGAAAGCTGCCGCTCGTTAATGCCATTAGCTGGCCTCCTTGAGCACGCTCGTTGCTCTTCGAATAACCTGACGTTCAACCCTCTCCGGAGAGCCGGGCGAGGTCGGCAAGAACGGTGGCAACCAGGTCGCGGTGGTGGGTGTCGCCCGCCGCCAACCCTGCGGCGTACAGGTTCAGCACGTAGCGCGCCTTGGCTGCGGCTTCCGGCCACGAGGCCGCTGGAACGGAAAGAAGCTGGCCCTCGAGGATCGCTTCGCGGTCACGCTGGTCCTTTGCGTTGTTCTCCACGTCCAACAGAATCCGCCGGATGTCCGTTGCTTTTTGGGCAGCCATGCCGCGGTGTTTGTCGAGATCAAGCGGCTTGTCAGTCATGAGGCCCGCTAGATGCCGAACCTTGGTTCGCGAACAGATTTGCGCTGGGGCCATGCTCGAGCATTCGTTCACCGTGCGCTTGTTCGGCCCAATTAGCCATGGGTTTGTCGCCGAGATGGTTACTGTGGCCAAATAAAATAGATGTCATTTGGATTGCCATCGGTCGCCGAGCGACGTTCAGGCTGCGGTTTTGTGCCGCGCGAGTTCGGCCTGGTACAGCTTGAACTCCTCGGACAGCGCCTTGGCGATGCTGTTACGCGCGCGCAACCGCACGTAATAGGCTTTCACGCTGGGCCATTTCGCCAGTTCGATGGGCGGCGTCGCCATCGTCCAGTTGATGACCGTCACCAGATAGGCATCGGCGACGCTGAAATGGTCGAGCAGGAATTCGCGGCCCTTGAGATAGTTCTCAAGATAGTCCAATCGCGACAGACCTTTGCCGAGGACGTAAGACTTCACCTCCGGCGGCGCCTTCTTGTCGAGCACCGGCACGAACAGCCCCTTGTGCAGTTCGGTGCCGATGAAGCAGAGCCATTGATGCAACCGGCTGCGCTCCATGCCTGATCCGGCTGAGATGCCCGCCTGCGGAAATCGATCGGCGACATATTGCAAGATTGCCGCATTCTCGGTGAGCACCAGCCCGTCGTCAGTGCGCAGCGTCGGCACCAGCCCGAGCGGATTGATGGCACGAAAATCCGAGCCGTCGTTCTGCACCACCTTGGTCCTGGGGTCGACCTCGAGATAAGCGGCTTCCGCGCCTGCCTCGTAGAGTGCGATCCGGGTGGCGAGCGAGCAGGCGAGGGGAGAGAAATACAGGTCCATTGGTGCCTCCTTGGTTGATTTTTATACTGTTCCGCATAATATAAATCGCGTCAAGGAATTTATTGCGAGATGGTACAGAAAGACAAAAGGCCGGAAGCGAAGCCCGGTTCGGTCTCGCCAAAACGCCGCGGCCGGCCGCGTGCCTACCAGCCCGAGATCGCACTCGGCAGGGCGCTCGATCTGTTTCGCAAAGACGGTTTTGCGGCAACCTCACTCGACGATCTCAGCGCCGCCACCGGCATGAACCGGCCAAGCCTTTATGGCGCGTTCGGGGACAAGCGCGAGCTCTACATCAAGAGCTATGCGCGCTACCGCGCCGACGCGCGCGCGGCCATGCAAGAGATCTTCCGGAAGGAACTGCCGATTCGCGAACGGCTGGAGCGCATCTTTGAAGTAGCGCTCGATATTTATCTTTCCGGCGACGCGGGCCCCCGCGGCTGCTTCACCGTGATGACCGCGGCCTCCGAGGCGGTGGCCGATCCCGAAATCCGCGCCCTTGTGCTGGAAGGGTTTTCAGAATTGGACAAGGCGTTCGCCGTCTGCTTCCGGCTGGCCAAGGAAAAAGGAGAGCTGACAAATTCGGCCGATCCGGTGGTGCTGGCGCAATTGGCATCGGCGACTATCCATACCATCGCGATCCGGGCTCGGGCGCGCGTCCCGCGCAAAGAATTGGAAGCGATAGTCAAGGGCTCGATTAACGTGATGGTCGGCGTCTAACGCTCTGCATCGTCCCGGTAGGAGCAGCAAACGGACGTGAGGGCATTACACTCTAGTACCCGCGCCCGGGGTCGACGACGTTTTCCAACGCGCCACCGGCTTCAAAGCGTTCAATCTGGCGCCCCACGTATTTCGATATTTCGTCGGGATCGGTATCGGCCGCATTGTGCGGCGTCAGCACGACTTTGGGATTGGTCCAGAACGGGCTGTCAGGCGGGAGCGGCTCCTGTGCGAACACATCCAGCGAAGCGGCCCCGAGTGTACCGTCGTCGAGACACTCAAGAATGTCCGCTTCGTTTTGCAGCCCGCCACGTCCGGCATTGATCAGCGCCGGCGCGCCCATCGGGCTGTTGCGGTTGAGTTTGGCCAACAGTCCGCGATTGAGAATCTGCTGGGTCTCCGGCGTGAGCGGCAGCAGACAAACCAGAATATCGGTGCGTTGCAGGAACAGATCGAGCTGCGCGTTGCCGTGAAAGCAACTGATGCCGTCAAGCTGTTTCGGGCTCCGGCTCCAACCCGAGACACGAAATCCCAGTCGCCTCAGCACGTCGGCCGCATCCGATCCCAGTGTCCCCATGCCCATGATGCCGACCGAAATCGCGCTCGCCGGCCATTGAAATCTCGGCGCCCAGCGCTTCTCGCGCTGGCTCGCCCGCAAATACGGCTCCTGCCGGTGATGCATCAAGACGTGCAGCACGACGTATTCGGTCATGCGAGCCGTTAGATCGCCAACGGCCACGCGAACCAGCGGCACTTTAGGTAGCGTCGAATCCGCCATCAGCGCGTCGACGCCGGCGCCCAGATTGAACATCACGCGCAGGTTCGGAAATGCCGCAAGCTCGCCGCTGCGAGGCTTCCACACGGCCGCGTAGCAAACTTCAGCGGCATCGCAGGTCGGATCTGGCAACAGCCAAACGCGCCTGTCCTTGCACACGTCGTCGAACCGGCTCTTCCATCGTTCTGGGGACCAGTTCTGTGTGCCGCCGTGAATGAGCAGCGCGAGCGCGCCTTTATTCATTGATCTTGCCAATCGTTGATCTTGCCTCGAACATTCGCAACCCTGGGAACATACCGGCTTACATTTTCGCCGCAAAATTCTTCCGCTATCCTGTCGGAAAGTCCCACGCCCATTCGTCCTCGAATCGATCAGGAACCCGCGCCTATGCTCTACGCCATTCTTTGCTACCATGATGAGGATTTGGTTGGTTCCTGGTCCAAGGAGCAGGACACCGCCGTGATGAAAAAGCTGGCTGTCGTCCAGGACCGGCTGAGAACACAAGGGCAGCTCGGGCCGGTGGCGCGGCTGCTGCCGACTACTTCGGCGACAACGTTGCGCAAGGACGATCCGCCGGTCGTGCTCGATGGTCCCTATGCCGAGACCAAGGAACAGCTGCTCGGTTTTTATATTGTCGACTGCGGCAATCTTGACGAGGCGGTCGATGTGGCGCGCGATCTCGGCGCCGCTAATCCCGGCGGCGCCTACGAGATTCGACCCGTCGGTCTGTTTCAGCCCGGGGATAGATTGAAATGACGGACACGGCCTGGATCGATGCCGCATTTACCTCGGCGCGCCCCCAGGCTGTTGGCGCGCTGCTGCGGTATTTCCGCAATCTCGACACCGCGGAGGAAGCGTTCCAAAACGCCTGCCTGCGCGCGCTGAACAGCTGGCCGCAAAACGGTCCGCCGCGCGACCCGGCGGCGTGGCTGATCATGGTCGGGAGGAACGTCGCGATCGATGAAGTCCGCCGCAATCGCAAACAGGAGCCGTTGCCCGAGGACGAGGCAATCTCCGATCTCGAAGACGCTGAGGAGGCCATGGCCGAGCGGCTCGACGGCTCGCATTATCGCGACGACATCTTGCGGCTGTTGTTCATCTGCTGTCATCCCGATCTGCCAGCGACCCAGCAGATCGCACTCGCCTTACGAATTGTTTCGGGGCTGAGCGTAAAGCAGATAGCGCGTGCGTTCCTGGTTTCGGAAGCGGCGATAGAGCAGCGGATCACGCGGGCGAAAGCCAGGGTGGCGGATGCCGACGTGCCGTTCGAGACGCCGGGCGCGGCGGAGCGCGCCGAACGGCTCTCCGCGGTGGCCGCGATGGTCTATTTGATTTTCAATGAGGGCTATTCCGCAGCGGGCGATACAGCCGAAATCCGCAGTCCTTTTTGCGAGGAGGCTATACGCCTGGCGCGGCTGCTGCTGCGGCTGTTCCAAAGCGAGCCCGAGATCATGGGGCTGACTGCGCTGTTGTTGCTGCAGCACGCGCGAGCCGCGGCGCGCTTCGATGCCGACGGCACGCTGGTGCTGCTCGATGATCAGGATCGCTCGCTGTGGAACCAACAGATGATCGCTGAGGGTTTGGCGCTGATCGACAAAGCCATGCGCCACCGCCGCAGCGGGCCGTATCAGATCCAGGCGGCAATCGCCGCGTTGCATGCCCGCGCCGCCAGGCCCGAAGACACCGATTGGGCGCAGATTGATCTGCTCTATGGAGCCCTCGAGATCGTGCAGCCATCGCCGGTCGTGACGCTCAACCGAGCGGTCGCGGTGTCCAAGGTTCGCGGCCCGCAGGCAGCACTCGAAATGATCGAACCTTTGGCCATGCGGCTTTCGAACTATTTCCATTACTTCGGCGTACGCGGCGCCTTCCTTATGCAGCTCGGCCGTAACCAGGAAGCCCGCGTGGCGTTCGACCGCGCCATCGCGCTCGCCAATACGTCCGCCGAAGCCGCCCACATCCGGATGCATCTCGATCGCTTGATGCGTGACAGCGCGCCGCGCGCTGCGAAGGTTTCACAATAAACATTCCGGCTTGCGTCGGATCACGGTTTGTGGTTCGCCCTGCGGGCAAATTTTTGAAATGCAACCACGGAGCCCGCCATGCTTGAAGTCGTTACGATTATCGCGATCACAGTTGCAATCGCGATTGCAATCGTCCTCATCCTCGCCGCAACAAAGCCAGATACGTTCAGCGTGCGGCGCGTCACCACGGTGAGGGCGCCGCCAGAGAAAATCTTTCCGTTAATCAACGACTTCCATCAATGGGGAACCTGGTCACCATGGGAAGACAAGGATCCCGCCATGAAGCGGACTTACAGCGGGGCTGGCAGCGGCAAGGGTGCGGTTTACGCCTGGGACGGCAACAAGAATGTCGGCACTGGCCGCATGGAAATTCTCGAAGTATCAGCGCCGTCGAAAATCGTCATCAAGCTGGATTTCTTCAAACCTTTCGAAGCCCATAACACCGCCGAGTTCACAATGCTGCCGCAGGGCGATGCCACCAGTCTGAGATGGCTGATGCATGGACCGGCACCGTTTATGTCCAAGGTCATGCAAGTGTTCATGAACATGGACAAAATGATCGGTAAGGATTTCGAAGCCGGTCTGGCCAAGCTGAAAAAACTCACCGAGAGATAAGCGAATCTTCGAAGGCGTGATCACCAGGAGCAAACGATGCAGGTCAACCCCTATTTGTTCTACGACGGCAGTTGCGAAGCGGCATTCAAGTTCTATGAAAAAGTGCTCGGCGCAAAGATCGAGATGATGATGACTCATGAGAGTGCCCCGGAATCGATGCCGACCCCGCCGGGATGGAAGAAGAAAATCATGCACGCCAGTATATCGATCGACGGCGAAGTGTTGATGGGCTCCGACGCGCCTCCGGGTCATTTCAATAAGCCGCAGGGCTTTTCGGTTTCCCTCATGGTCGAGGATCCCGCGGACGCGGAGCGAAAGTTCAAGGCGCTTTCAGAAGGCGGGAGCGTCAACATGCCGTTCGGGAAGACTTTCTTCTCCAAGGGGTTCGGCATGTGCGTCGATCGGTTTGGAATTCCCTGGATGGTCAATTGCCGGATGGAACAGTGATCGATGTTGCGGGCGCGATCGGCCTCTATCCGCAGTGGCGACGTCGCTTCAGCGGCACGAGGGATAAATCGCGGCCAGTTCGCGTCCGCGCAGCAATAGCATGCGCGAAGTCAACCCACCGCGACGGCGGATCCAGTCCCGTACAGCGGTGGGATAGGCCTGGAGCACCAGTTCGGATGCCTCGGGCTCTGCATACATCCGGCCTTGCTGGTCGACCGAGCGCGCGGCGTGAAATCCCAGGATCGCGCGGCGCGTCACGCAGATGCGGTTGCTCGGCACCATGTCCAGCACCAGCGTGCAAGCCGACAGGCACGGTCCATCGATAACGACGCGCTCACCGGAGGCGCGCACACGTTCGAACAATTGAAGGAATGGACCGACCGGCCCGCCCGGACTGGCGAGGATCCGGATTTCCGCGCGCGCAGACGGCAACGCCACAGCGCAGATCGCCGCTGCGATCAAAATTGATTTCAGGACTGCCTTGGCCACGACCTGTCCCAGTCTTCGATGACCGAACGAGTTACTTAACGGCACTCGGTGCGGCAGGTTCCGTCACTTATCCGCGCCGGAAACGCCGGCTTCGGCAAAAGTCGCCATCCCGGCATGACATGCTACGGCTGCCCGCAGCAGCAGGGTGGCGACGGCGGCACCCGAGGCCTCACCCAGTCGCATGTTCAGATCGAGTAGCGGCTTTAGGCCAAGCTGGCGCAGCAACGCGCGGTGACCGGACTCGGCGGAAACGTGGCCGGCACGGCAATGATCCAGGATTGCTGCGCTTAGACGCGTGAGCGGCACAATAGCCGCCGTCGCGACGAAGCCGTCGAGCAGCACGGGAATCCGATAAGCACGCGCCGCAAGGACCGCACCGGCGATCGCTGCGAGTTCGCGGCCGCCCAGCGCGGCGGCCATCTCAAGCGCATCGCCCGACATCGCGCGGTGCAAATCAAGCCCTGCCTCGATAGCCGCTCGCTTGCGCGCGAGTCCCGCATCGTCCACGCCGGTGCCGCGGCCCGCCCAGTGCCTTGCGCCGCCACCAAGGAGTGCCGCGCACAACATGGCAGCCGTCGTTGTGTTGGCGATACCCATCTCGCCGACGGCAAGCAAATCACATTGGGCGGGCACCGTTCGATACCCAATATCGATGGCGGCGAGAAACTCGTCGGCGTCCATGGCAGGGCCGATGGTGAAGTCTCGGGTCGGCCGGACAAGTTCGATCGGGACCACGCGCAGATCGGCGCCCGCCAAGCGGGCGATCTGATTGATAGCGGCACCGCCAGCCGAGAAATTCGCAACCATCTGCTGTGTGACAGCCTGCGGATAGGCCGAGACCCCGCGCGCCGCCACTCCATGGTTTCCGGCAAACACCGCGATAGTGACGCGTTCGAGTTGTGGAATTTCGCGGCATTGCCAGCACGCCAGCCATATCGTCAGTTCTTCGAGCAACCCAAGACTGCCCGGCGGCTTCGTCAGGACCTGCTGACGCAAGGCGGCGTTCTCGGCGGCGCGGACGTCGCCCCCAGGCAAGTCGCGACAGAAGGCGCGGATGTCGTCTAGACTGTCGAACTGCATGCGATTCCTCTGTCGGGTTGTGATTCCCGGGTGTCTCTACCATGAACGAGTGGCTAAACGACCTGCGAACCGCGGTGGCCTTTCTGACCAGGCTGCCGATGCCGCATCCAGATGGCGCGAAGCCCGCGAATTTCGTCCGCGCGCATCGGATGTTTCCGGTGGTAGGCGCAGCAATCGGCGGCGCCGTTGGACTGCTGTATCTCGCGATGAGGGCAATGGGGTTGCCCGACCTCGGGGCGGCGGCGCTGGCCTTGGGCGCGAGCGCGATCCTGACCGGTGCGCTGCACGAGGATGGACTGGCCGATGTCGCCGACGGGTTCGGTGGTGGCCGTGATCCTGCGGCGAAGCTC
>Ga0209474_10002112_pt1 | contig 18567 bp, 20 predicted proteins | sample GraSoiAngelo_145_FD_185902 | JGI IMG/M metagenome (GOLD analysis project Ga0209474, IMG submission 185902) | Grasslands soil microbial communities from the Angelo Coastal Reserve, California, USA - 14_1009_05_20cm (SPAdes) (version 2) | ecosystem: Environmental > Terrestrial > Soil > Grasslands... | reverse complement strand
CGATGACGATGGTGCAAATCGCAGACGCGGTCGGGGTCCATGAGACCACTGTTAGCCGAGCCATCAGCGGTAAGTACATGGCAACACCGCAGGGCGTTTACGAGATGAAATACTTTTTCACGCCCGGTTACCAGACCGCCACCGGCGAATCGATGAGCAATACCAGTGTAAAAGAAGCCATTCTTGAACTGGTGAAAAATGAAGAGGGCAACGCGCCGCTGAGCGACAAGGAGATTGTCGAGATTTTAAGCAACCGCGGCATCCCCATCGCGCGTCGCACGGTGGCGAAATATCGCACCGAGCTCAATATTCTGCCGAGCAACATGCGGCGGAAGTATTGAGAGTTCGTCTGCTTTGCTTCGTTAAGCCATTAGATTGTTAAATCGGGAAACCCTTTTAACCTTGTAACAAACTTAATCTTTTAACGATTCGTGACCCCTTCTCTCCGCACCGCCGTCCTCCAGGAATGGCGCGGCTTGCCGGAGAAAAAGGCGCGATCAGATCATTGGGAAACGCCGGGCGTTTTGCTGCCGAAGCTAATGCAAAAACTCGGCTTGAAAGAGCGCTTGCGCGAAAGTGAAGTGATCGACGCGTGGTCCTCGATCGTAGGCGAATTCATCGCCGCCCATTCCGCGCCCGTTGCTTTGCGTGATGGTATTCTCTACGTCCGCGTTCTCCAGCCATCATTGCACTACGAATTAGAGCGAATCGCCAAGACGGAAATCTTGCGCAAACTAAAACGGCGCTTCGGCGGGAAAACCATTCGCGACGTACGGTTTCGGCTTGGCTGATCAGCCACAGGTCGTTAGTCCTGGGCAGGCAGGTGCGGCGCTTTAGGCTTGCAATTCACATCGCGTCGGCTCAAACCCGATGGCCTCATGAAGACGCAATCTAAAATAATTAAATTTGTGACCTTCCCGGCAGTTGCGATCTTGGGTGCGATCGGACTCTGTGTTTGTTCACAAACACCTGTCGTGCATCGGTGGCCTCCTAACTACGGGAATTGTAAAGAAGTGGCAACACTTCCCCAACCCCACGCGCCCCACGTCCAACAGATAAAGACTCGCCGTCTCCTTGCCAAGGACACCGACAAGGGGGAAGAGGAATTTGTAAACTTACTGTGCAACGGCCATTACAAGGCAGAATGGGGGAACAGAATCCATATGGTCCACGGAAATGCCAATTATGGAGCACACTGTTTACCCCAAGACTGCGCCGCTTTTGCGCAGACGACGATCAAAACTGATAAAGTTATTGTGTCCGAATCAGCAAAAAGAGCAGCAGATGAAGAGTTAACTTCGATCGGGCGGCACGTGACACAACAAGTCGCTTGCCAGACCCAGGAGGATGTGGACGCGGTTTTGACACTGTTGAAGCCATAACCGCGCAATTTCTGTTTTAAAGCGCCAATGCGGGAGCGAGTCCTCACGCCAAAGAGGCGTCTCTATTTGGCGTGGTTTCTCCTGCATAGTCTGCTGATCATCACAATCTCGTCTCGCGAGATTTTCTGGTTGATCGCGCATAGGCTCACAATTCTTCCTACATCTTTCACTAGCACTGCGCAGAAACTCGAGTCGATCGCATCCACTACCCTTGCTCAAGGTTTAGCATCATCGAACCCCGTCCGCCGTGCCCTTTTGGCATACTTGCACATCACCGGAATCGAGCGGGGCTATGGCTATTTTGCCCCCAATGTGCCCGAAAGTTACAAACTCCTCTTTGAGCTGCACTATCCTGACGGAACCGTGGAATACGAGCTGCCAGAGGTCAGAAGCGCAGCTGCTGAATTACGGCTGGCTAGTTTGCTCGATGAGATTGGGCGCACGCGTTACGACGCGTTGCGTGAATATTTGGTGAAAACGCTGGCCGGCCCCGTTTGGCGAGAACACCCGGAGGCTAAGAAAATCCGCGCCATTGTTGGCTTGCGCAACTTCCCCGATATCCATGAGTTCCACCGCGGAGCACGCGAGACGTATGAGTTTTTGTACGCGTATGATTTCAGCCTCGCGAGAGACTCGCCCCAAACCAAAAGCTCCCTAAAATAATGGAGTCGTGGAGGAGAAGGCTGACCCGGTTTCTCTTTCCCACGGAATCCGATTATTGGTTGGTCGTTTTGAGGATTGGCCTCGGTCTTCAGGTGTTGCTCTACGCTCTGTCCTTGAGAAGCGATTGGAATTATCTGTTTGCCGGAACTGATGGAGGCATGAACGGGCGCGCTTTGTCGGAGGCGCTTCTCTCTTCACAAAGTCCGCTAGTTCCGCGACTCGGTCGGTTGGTAACGATCGGCTCGGCCGTCGGTTTAAGTGAACGGGGAGTTCTTTTCCTAAGTTGGTGCTCTTTACTTTGTGCTGCCGTTGGTCTTCTCGCCGGTTTTTTATCGCGTAGTTCAGCGATAATAGCCTGGTTCATTCATCTCTGCGTTGCGAAAAGCGGGGGTCTCGTTGCCTACGGAATCGATAACTTCATGACAATCGGGTTGTTCTATCTGATGTGGTCGCCGCTGCCCGATCGGTGGTCACTTGATTGGCGCCGCGGTGGAAAAGCTCAGGCGAAGGATTCACGGTTGTCAGGTTTTTTCCGCCGCGTTCTACAAATTCATCTTTGCATCATCTATTTCACGAGCGGAATCGCGAAGTGCCTGGGCAGCGACTGGTGGAACGGATCCAATCTTTGGCGTGCTTTGACCCGCCCGCCGTTTGACGTTTTACCCCCTGAAGTTCTTGTCCACGGGGAATTTTTCTTCCCGCTAGCGGGAGCTCTTATCTGTCTTCTCGAAGCCGGCTATCCTTTTTTGGTTTGGAGTCGTCGGACGCGACTTCCGGCGCTTCTGGCCATTTGTCTGATGCACGTAATGATCGGCCTAGCGATGGGAATGTATTTGTTTGCCCTGGTCATGATCGTTCTCAATCTGGCTGCTTTCGGACCGGAGTTCAGTTTTCGGCTCGAGAGGATAGTGTTTGCTTGGTTGAAAAAGAGTCCTGCCTCGACCGGTTAACGAGAAATTTCCACCTGTGCTTTCCGGAGACCTTCCGGATGGGAATATCTCGTCTGAATATCTCGTCTTGGAGGCCTCTTATCGCCATGTATGTTTCCCCGCGAAGGATTTACTCTCGACCAGAGTCCCCCGAATTGGAATTATTGGTCATAGGAACGAGGTCCTTACCCCAGGCCATATGTCCGCTGAGCCCAACTCAGATCTCCAGCTTGAGATCGGGTATCTCCTGCTAATCGACGTTGTCGGTTATTCGAAGCTGCTCGTGAACGAGCAGGTCGAGTTGCTGCAGGAGCTCAATCAAATCGTCCGAAGCACTCCCTCTTTTCGAGACGCGGAAGGAAAGGGCAAATTAATCCGACTGCCAACCGGAGATGGGATGGCGTTGGTTTTTTTCCGGAGTCCGGAAGAACCAGCGCAATGCGCTTTGGAAATTCACCAGGCATCGAAGAGTCATCCGCATCTTCAATTACGCATGGGCGTTCACAGTGGCCCGGTCAATCAGATCAGCGACGTGAATGACCGATCAAACGTAGCTGGAACCGGAATTAACGTGGCGCAGCGGGTAATGGATTGCGGCGATGCCGGACATATTCTCTTGTCCAAACATGTGGCGGACGACCTCGCTCAATACCGCCACTGGCAGCCTTTCTTGCACGACCTCGGCGAGTGGGAAGTAAAACACGGGCTCCGACTTAATCTTGTTAACCTCTCCAAGGATGGCCTCGGCAACTCTGCGATTCCAGAAAAACTGAAACGCGGGCGAAGGTGGAAGAAGGGGGGTACACCGGTGCGTCCTGTCCGCCCACTGCGTTGGCTGAAATTTGCGCTGGTCGCTGCTTTCCTTCTGGCAATGTTGGCGCTGACTAGCACTTTTTTGATCTTCTTCCATCGAGCTTCATCGACGACAAGTGCTTCTTTGCGATCACCTGCGCCACTTCCAGTACCGGAAAAGAGCATCGCCGTGCTGCCCTTCGAAAATCTGAGTGATGATAAACAGAACGCTTACTTCGCTGATGGCGTGCAAGACGAGATTCTCACCGATCTGGCCAAAGTTGCCGACCTCAAAGTGATCAGCCGGACTTCGGTGATGCAGTATAAAAACAGCGTTAACCGTAACCTGCGAGAAATCGCGAAAGCGCTTGGCGTCGCCCATGTTCTGGAAGGAACGGTCCAGCGTTCCGGGGATCGCGTGAGGGTCAGTGCACAGCTAATCGACGCAAGAAGCGACGCGCACCTTTGGGGGGAAAAGTACGAGCGCGATATCGCCGATGTGTTCGCGATTGAAAATGAGTTGGCTGAGCAAATCGTTTCGCAGCTCAAGTCACGACTTTCACCTAAAGAGAAAGCGGCGATCGAAGAAAGACCAACCGCTGACCTTGCCGCCTATGATTTGTACGTGCGCGGCAAGACGCTCATCGCCAGTGCTGTATTCAACGCGCCGCAACGAGACAGCCTTTTTGAAGCTGTTCGCCTGCTCGACGAAGCGGTGAAACGCGATCCAAACTTTGCCCTGGCCCACTACCAGCTGGCCCACGCTTACGATCAAATTTATTTCGTGGGGATCGATCACACTCCGGCACGACTGGCGATGGCTGACGACGCGATCCAGAAACTTCGTCGCCTCCGTCCCGATTCGGGCGAAGCACATCTGGCGCTAGCCAAGCATTTATACTGGTGTTATTTCGATTACGATCGTGCTCGCGAGGAGCTTGATCGCGCGAGGCAAAAGCTGCCTAACGACCCTCTGCCATATCTGCTGGCCGGCTATATTGATAGACGGCAAAGTCACTGGGATGAGTCAACCAGGAACCTTGAGCGCGCGGTCGAACTCGATCCGCAAAACCCGGCTGTGCTCCAGCAAATCGCTTTGAGCTACGAGTGTCTGCGCCGTTACGGCGACGCCGAAGCCATCCTTGACCGTGCACTATTGCTTACTCCGAAGGACGCTGCGACGCGCGCCCAACGTGCCGCCATGAAGCTCCACTGGCGTGCCGACCCTCAGCCGCTAATCTCCACCGTGCAGGCCCTCCTAGCTGAAGATCCGCATGCCGGGGCAAACATGGCCGAGTACTGGCTTGAGGCGGCGTTGTGCCAGCGCGATACCGAAAGCGCCAGCCGCGCTCTTGCCGTGCTTCCAACGGATGGATGTTACCAACAAAATATTCCTTTTCCGCGTGCTTTGTGTGAAGGCAAAGTTGCTCAACTGGCCGGCGAAAAAGACACGGCGCGAACCGCCTTTACCACCGCCCGAGCCGAAGCGCAGAAGCTTGTCTCCGACCAGCCCAACTACGGAGAAGGGCTGTGTGTGTTGGCAACGGCAGATGCCGCACTCGGCCACAAAGAAGACGCGATTCGTGAAGGCCGGCGCGCAGTCGAGCTCTTGCCAATAACCAAAGATTCGATTGCTGGTGCGACTGTAATCCAAGACCTCGCGGTCATTTACGCGATGACTGGCGAGCGGGACCTCGCCTTGGAGCAATTGAAGATCGCCGTTCAACTGCCCGGCTACCTCAGCTATGGTCAGTTGCGTCTTGACCCAAGATGGGATCCGCTGCGTGGCGATCCAAGGTTCGAAAAAATCGTCACCTCGCTCGCGCCCAAATAGAATCCCTGAACCTGGCGCGCATTGCCATGCGCGATGAGAATTGGCGCTCGCCGTCCGATGCGCTTCGCGCCAAAATTCCAACTGTCGTGATCGATCGCATTCACATCGAGCAGCTCGAAGTTCATGGGCGTGTAGGCGTGCCGGACTCCGAGCGCGCCGAGCCGCAGCGGTTGATTTTTAACGTAACGCTGTGGCCGAAAATTGCCGAGCTCCACGACAACATTGCAAATACCGTCAACTATTCGGCGCTGGCAGAATGCGCAAAGGAATTTGTCAACCGGCATGATTACAAATTGATTGAGTCTCTGGCCGAAGAGATGGCGGCGCATTTGTTGGCGCGATTTAATTTGCGCAAGATCGAGATCGAAGTGCGCAAATTTGTTTTGCCCGATGCAAACTATGTTTCAGCGACGGCGGTTCGCGAACGTGAAGCGACGGAATCATGAGAGAAGGAAGATTTTCTTCGGCCGTTTCTGAAATCGCGCAACGTTACAGCGAGTCGGTTTCGTTCGACCGCCGGCTGTATCGTCACGACATCGCAGGGTCGATCGCACATGCCTCGGCTCTCGCTAGCGCCGGGATTCTCGCCGCCGATGAATTTGAGATGATCGCGCGCGGCTTGCGCGAGATCGAAAATGAGATCGCTGCGGACAAGTTCGTCTGGGACCAGTCGCTGGAAGACGTACACATGAACATCGAGGCGGCATTGACTAAACGGATCGGACCGGCGGGTGCCAAATTGCACACTGGGCGCAGCCGCAACGACCAAATCGCGCTCGATCTTCGCCTGTATGTTCGTGAGGAAATTGATGAAATCATTACGCGTCTCCGCGCTCTGCAAAATGCGCTCCTCCTTTTGGCACAAAAAAATTCCGAGGTGTTAATGCCGGCTACACCCATCTGCAACGGGCCCAACCAATTTATTTCGCGCATTACCTGCTCGCCCAGCTCGAAGCATTGGAGCGCGACCACGAACGACTGCGCGATACGCGTCGACGTGCCGACGTTATGCCGCTCGGTTCTGGTGCTCTCGCCGGTTCAACTATCGCACTCGACCGGGAAGCGATTGCCAAAGCGCTCGGCTTCCAGCGCGTCACCCAAAACAGTGTCGATGCGGTGAGCGATCGTGATTTTGCCGCCGATTTTCTTTACAACCTGGCCATGATTGGCATTCACCTTTCCCGTTTCAGCGAAGATCTAATCATCTGGAGCACGACCGAATTTAGGTTCATCGAATTCAGCGACGCCTTTGCCACTGGCTCGGCTTCACCGAAAAACATCGAGTGCCAGATCGCGCGCTGGCGCCAGCTGATCTAAGCCGAATAATTCGCTTTTCGCGCGGTAACGCTATTATTTCCGACGTGGAGACGCCTGAAAATTGGACGACGATTTCCAGTGACACCCATTTTGCCGATGACCATTTGTCCGTCGTGACCGAACGCATCCGAACGCCGCATCGGAGCGAGGCGCACGCCTGGACGATCGTGCGGCGCAAATCCGCGGTCGTAGTCGCGGCGATGACCGCGGAAGGAAACTTTGTTCTGATTCGGCAGGAGCGGATTCCGATTCGCAAAGCGATTTGGGAAATGCCGGCCGGACAGGTCGATCAATTGTGTGATTTCGGCTCGTTTCGGGACGTTGCTTTGCGAGAGTTGCGCGAGGAGACCGGTTACGAGCTCGCCCCCGGGGGCGAAACAATTTTCCTGGGCGATTTCTTTTCCTCGCCCGGGTTCACCGACGAGCGCGAATTTCTATTTCTTGCCCGTCCCGTCCAGCGCGCCATCCAACATCACACTTACGATGATGCGGAAATGATTCTGGAATGCCACGAATTTTCGCCGGCGCAAATCATCACCATGATAGCAGACGACACCATTCGCGACGCCAACACTCTCAGCATGTGGGCACGTTTGGTCGCGAAAGAAATTATCCAGTTGCCGCACCGGTAAAATGGCGCTGCGCGATATCTTCAAGTTTCGCGAGTTGCCGGAAAGCGAAACGTCCAAGCCCTTTCTCGAACATCTCGAAGACCTGCGCTGGACGATCGTGAAAATGGCGATCACTCTGATCGCGGCGATGATTATCTGTTTCGCCTTTCGCGGAACGCTCGTTCGCATTATGCAGGCGCCGCTGCACGAGATCGATCAAAATCTCGGTGTCCTTCGCGCACTCGGTATTACTGACTCCATCGTGGTTTCGTTTCGCCTGGCGTTTTATGCCGGCATCGTCATCTCCTTTCCGCTGCTTTTGTTTTTTGCCGCCGAATTTGTCCTTCCGGCGCTGACTGTGATGGAGAAGAAAGTCCTTTTCCCAGCCATCGGCGTCAGCTTTGCGCTCTTTCTCACCGGCGTCCTTGTTTGCTATTTCTGGCTGCTGCCAAAAACGATCCTCTTCTTTTTTCACGACACGCAGTCGCTCGGCTGGGCGCCGGCCTGGACGGTACAGGAATATTATTCGTTTGTAACGCGTTTCACCCTCGGTTTCGGGCTGGCTTTTGAATTGCCCGTAGTAGTGCTCGTGCTCGTCCGCTTCGGATTAATCACCTACGAATTCATGGCCCGAACCCGGCCCTACGCCATCGTGCTCATTTTCATTCTCGCCACCATCATTACGCCCACACCTGACGTGCTCACCTTAATCGCTATGAGCCTGCCGATGATTGTGCTCTACGAAAGCTGCATCTGGATTGCCTGGTTCATGAAACGCCGGCAAAGCCGCGCGACATAAGCGCGCTCCAAATGGAGTAATGAAATTTCAGTTCCCGCTTCTCTGTTACCCCATTACTGCATCGCATGTTCGCCGCTGAGATGAATTACGACCTCTTGTTCAGCACCTTCGCCTTCGTTTTCGGCGCCTGCGTCGGATCTTTTCTCAATGTCTGCATCTATCGGCTACCCCTGAATCTTTCCGTCAACCAGCCGCGCCGCTCCTTTTGTCCTTCCTGTAAAACGCAAATCCCGTGGCATCAGAATCTACCTCTCGTTAGCTGGTTGGCGTTGCGCGGACGCTGCGCGAATTGCGGCGCACGCATCGCTTTTCGCTATTTTGCGGTCGAATTGCTAACCGCTTTTTTCTTCCTTCTCATCTGGAAGGCTTTTCCGTGGCCGATCGCAATCGCTTATTGGGTTTTCATTGCACTCGTTATCGCCGCCACCTTTATCGACTTCGAGCATTTCATTATTCCCGATGAAATCACCATCGGGGGAACCGTTGCCGGTCTGATTGCCTCGATCGCAGTCCCACAACTGATGAGCACCGATCGCCGCCTGACCGCGCTGCTCATTTCCATTGGATCAGCCGCGCTCGGCTATGCACTGCTCTGGCTCGTGCTCGAAGGCGGCAAACTTGTTTTTGGGAAGAAACGAATCCGCCTCGAAAAACCAACATCCTTCACTTGGACACGCCACGAGGACGACGCCGATTTTGTCGTCGGCAACGAGAACAGTTTGTGGAGCGACTTTTTCGCGCGCGAGAAGGATCAACTTTTGTTGCATTGTTCGCGCGCGAAAATTGGTGAGCATGAATTTATCGACGCCATCCTGCGGTTTCACTACAATCGAGTCCAGGTCGGTTCGGAAACCTTCCGGCTGGATCAGCTGGATAAAATCAGTGGAACTGCTAACGAGATTGAGATTCCCCGGGAAGCGATGGGCCGCGGCGACTTGAAATTCCTGGCCTGCATCGGCGCTTTCCTGGGCTGGCGCGCCGTCCTTTTCGCCATCTTCGCTGGCTCGCTCTACGGCTCCATGATTGGCCTGATCACCCTTGTCCTAGGCCGGCGCGTCTGGTCGCTCAAACTACCTTTCGGACCATACCTCGCTCTCGGGGCAATTACTTGGATGTTTTTCGGCGACTCAGTCGTCCGCTGGTACCAAACGTTGCTTCGACCGTAGCGCCCCTTTCCGCACCGTAATCGTGGCGGATTAGCCGACGAATTTCGCTCGAACCAGCCCAATGATGACGCCGCCGACCGCACCGATGCCGAGAATTGGCACGAACACCTTGGTAATAATCGCTGGCGGCAAACTAAGCAGTATCCCGATGGTGAGACCGATCAGCCACCCCGAACACGGTATGTCGATAAGGATGATCACAAAACCGATGGCGAATCGGTTGAAGAATGCTCCGAGCAGCGCCGCGCGTTTATCTGGAAAGGACATCGGCAGCATTGACAGCACGGTCAGTGCGCCAAACACCAAACCGCACAGATTTGCCAAAGCAAAGCGCGACATTTTTTCCAGTCTGGAATGTCTAATGCCTGAGACAAGTCAATTCCAACGCAACGCCGTCAGGGGTTCCGCTTCGGCCAAAATCGCTTTCGCATTCGATTCCTAGGAGAAATAATCGCCCGTCCTCGAGCTATTTCACTTTACCAGGGCCAGCCAGTGCCCGGCCTGGTTTCGCCCCGGTGTGGTCGCCGTCTTTAAGAACCTGCACGCCATTGACAAAAACGTGCTTCATTCCGACGGCGTACTGGTGCGGTTTGTCGAACGTCGCCCGGTCCGCAATTGTTGCGGGATCAAAGACGACCACGTCGGCGAACATCCCGTCTTGAACAAAACCGCGGTGGTCGAGGCCGAGATTCGTCGCGGGCAAGGCGCTTAATCGTCGCACCGCTTCCGGCAACGTGATCACCTTTTCGTCGCGTGCATATTTGCCGAGGACGCGCGCAAAATTCCCATAAGCACGCGGATGCGGATTCGATTTCAGGAAAACACCTTCCGGGGCTTGCGACGCTTCGTCCGAGCCGAAGGAAATCCAAGGCTTGGCCAGTTCTTTTTTCACGTTCTCTTCCGACATCAGATAGTAGATTGTGCCGATGCGCGATTCGTCTTCGCTGATTAAATCCATGATTGTTTCGACTGGATCTTTACCGCGCATCTTTGCTACTTCCGCGAGCGATTTACCGGTAAACGGCTTGAGCTTTTCGGATTTGAAGCCTGCCAACAGAATTCTCTCGGGCGATCCTGCGGCGAGATACAAATTCTCCCAGGCGTCTGAGTCGACCCGGACTTCGGCCGCGATTTTCTCGCGCGTCGCCGGATCGCGCAAGCGCTTAAACAACGCCGGGTAACCGCCATCTTCGGTCCACGGCGGCAGGCAGGCATCGAGTCCCGTGCCGGCCGCGGTGTAAGTATACATGTTGGCCCTGATTTTGAGTCCTTCCTTCTGCGCGGCTTCAATCTGCGCCAGCAATTCATCTTCTTTCGGCCAGTTTTTTTCGCCGGAGGCTTTGAGGTGGTAAACCTCCGCAGGAATTCCAGCTTGGCGGCTGATCCTGATTAATTCATTGAGTGCCTCGAGCAATTGATTTCCCTCGCTGCGCATGTGGGAGATGTATTTGCCCTGGTATTTGGCGGCGACTTTACACAACTCGATGAGCTCTTCGGTTTTCGCATAAAATGCCGGAGGATAAATGAGCGACGTGCCAATGCCGAGCGCCCCCGCTTCCATTTCCTTGCGCACGAGCTCGCGCATCTCATCAAGCTGTTCCGGGGTTGGTTGTTTGTCCTCCAATCCAATGACGTACTCGCGTACGGTGGTCGCGCCGAGGAAGGAAGCGACGTTGCACGAGATGCCGCGCTTTTCCAAATAATGCAGATACTCCGCCAGGGTGTTCCATTTGATCTCAAATTTGATGTCCGTTTGTTCGCGAACGAGCCGCGTTTTCATCCGATCATTTAACGGGCCCATCGATTCTCCTTCGCCCATGATTTCGGTGGTGACACCCTGACGAATCTCGCTTTGCGATCGCCCATCCTGAATGAGCGATTCGTTTGACCAGGAGAGCATGTTGATGAAACCGGGCGCAACGGCGAGACCGCGGGCATCAATTGTCTTCTTCGTGACTGCCGAGGCGAAGTCCCCTACGCCGACGATGCGATCACCGCGGATCGCGACATCCGCGACATGACCTTCCCCGCCGGTGCCATCGTAAACTGTTCCCCCTTTAATGATGACGTCGAAGGGCGCGTCAGCCGCAGCGATCTGTCCGCCGACGACGATCACGGTAAAAAATAAATAGCCAAGCCAGGTTTGCATTCCGAGTTATCTCATAGATAACCTTTTCCGCCAGAGCGCTCCATTCAAAGAAGCGCTAGTAAATTTCGCTTCGCTTGTGCAACCCCGCGGGTGGCGACTTCTAAGTCGTCCAACCAAGCAAAATATAAACGCCGGCGACTTAGACGTCGCCGCTCCCCAGTCAGGCGATCTTGCTAGTAGGCTTGGGGAAGCGGGCCGACATTCTGCGGTTCACCCGGCAACGCCTGTTTCCTTTTCGCGTTCGTATCCACCATTATTTCCGAACTCGGGTTGGAGGAAATGCAGCCGGAAAGAGCGACCGCCAACAAACAGATCACTGCGATTCTAAACTTTCGATCCATCGCGAAACAATACCTTATTTGCGAACTGAGGAATTTTCCAGTCCGGGAAGGCGTGAGGATTCATGTTGCAAGAAAGCAAGCGAATGAAGCAACGCACAACAATCGGCAAAATTATGAGGAACCAGTCGCCTGGCTCCCGGTAAAATAACCGGCTCGTGCAAACGGTGGCCAAATTAGCCTAATTACTTTGCCGATTCCGTTAGCAAACGGACGAGCTCATCCCTCCACAACGCGGCGGTGGTGTGGCTGCCGTGACCGCGCGTTTTCTCACTTAAGGGAATTACTAGTGCGCGGCCATGTGGGACGCGTTTAATTTCGCGCTCGAGAATTCCGAGTTCGGGCGGATTGATCAGGTCATCGGCGGAATTGATCGCAAGCAACGGTGCGCGAATTTTTTCCAGGTCTGGACCGGGATCGTAATCGCGCGACGCTTCCAACGCGTAAAGGACATCGTTGGCATCGTCGGCCTTCACAATATCGGCGACGAATTTGTCCAGAGCTTCATCCGTTTTTGCGAGGGCGGGTGCTTCTTTTTGTCGCAACACGGGGTTGCTGCTCATGAACCAAAGCATTTCGGCAGCAGTGCGCAGACTCGGCGGTTGCGTTTTGTATTCGCCGCCGCTCCATCCCGGATCGTCGCGGATGGCATCGATGATGACGCGACGCCAGGCGCGGTTTCGTCCGGAAATTTGCGTAGGCAAACTCGCCAGCGGCATAAGCGCATCCATAAAATCGGGATGCATTTCGCCCCAGAGCCAGGTATGCATCCCGCCCATCGACGTTCCCATCACCAACCGCGCGTGATTGACTCCGAGCCCGTCAGTCAGTAATCGATATTGCGCGTCGACCATATCACGGTAGCCGTAGCGCGGAAATTTCGTGCGCAAACCATCGCTCGGCTTGCTCGACTTGCCGTGACCAATTCCATCCGGCAAGACGATGAAAAATTTCGTGGCATCGAGCGGCTGAGCATTGCCGAAAAGTTCGCCGGCAAATTCCGGGCGAATGAATTGCGCGCCGCTTCCAGTCGTTCCATGCATGATCAGCACGGCGTTGGTCGTTTTTCCCTGCGAATCTTTATTAGCCTTCCCCAGGGTACGGTAATGGATGCGCAACTCGGGCAGCGTTTCGCCACTCGTGAACTTGAAATCGCGAATCGCGTAATCGCTTTCCGCCGGTGCGGGATAATCGCCCGCGTCGACAAATCGGACCGCGGCAAGGAGAAATGCCGCGGCAAGTGGGCAACGCATCATTGCCGTGTTTAACATCACCGCTGCCGCGTTTCCAGTCAGCTTGACACCGATTTGAAGTTTCGAGTGAATGGATGGCATTCGCGGTTGCGGATAAGCAATGGAACGTCCCTGGTCAGTCGAAAATTTGATTGAGTTCATCGTAGACTCGGCCCGGCGTGGTCGTGCCGACTCCACGCCGTTTCATCACTTACAGTTCGATCGCGTTTTTCCGGATGATTTTTACAGCGCGATGTTGCAGGCAATGCCGGCATCGGAGGATTACCGCGCCATGTCCGGCAAAACAAAGATGGCAAGCAGCCGACCCGATGGGAAACCGACTCGGGCCAAGATCGATCTCTTTCCCGAATATCTTCGGCATCTCTCTTCCGAAAAGCGCGCGATTTGGGATGTCGTGGGACAGGCGCTTCGTTCGAAAGAATTGGGGCGAGTTTTCACGGACCGACTCGCACCGGGGCTGCAGCGCCGGTTCGGCGCAAACTTCGCCAGGGTGCGGCTGTATCCAGTCCCGATTTTGACCCGCGACATCCCCGGCTATCGCGTTTTCAAACACACCGACAGTTTGTGGAAGGGAATCACCGTCCAGCTCTATCTGCCGCCGGACAATTCGATCACGCACATCGGCACGATTTTTCACGAGCGTTTACCGGACGGGCAGAAGCCCAGGAGAAAGCAGATGCCATTCGCGCGAAATACCGGCTACGCCTTTGCCGTAGCTGATAATACCTGGCACTCGGCTGATACGGTGGGTCCCGAAGTGACAACACGCGACAGTATTTTGCTCACTTACTTTGTCGATCGCGGGGCGTGGCGATTTCTTCGCAACCGCGGCCGTCGGATGGGCAACGCTATCCTTAATGAGCTGCGCAACTTGAGGCGCTAACATCAATCAACGGCTAAGTTAAGATTTTCAAGCCCAGTCCGGCTCGGCACGTTCGTGCTTCGTCATTCACCGAGAGACCTCTCTCTCTACTGACGAACCTTAAGGTACGAGCCGGGCCGCAAAGGTTCCCATATTAAGCGACGCATGCTATACCGGTGACATGGTCGAACCAGTTGGCAAGATCGACAGACCGGAGCCGCGTTGGCAGGCGGTGCTGGCGTTGCTCGCCGTTGGTGGAATTTATGTGGCGTTGCCAAGGGCTTTAATTGTGGGCCCGAAATGGGCGCTCCCCGTTTTTATTGTGGTCTTGCTCACGCCGACCGTTGTCGCCCATCGCACGGGCAAACTTTCCTGGAACCGCACGCTCGGGATCATCATTAGCAGCGTCATCACCCTGGCTCTGATCGCATCAGTTGGTTTGCTGGTCGCGGCCGTGCCCGCACACAAGGAAACACCTGTTGAGCTCTTGTCTTCCGGCGCAGAGCTCTGGCTTACCAATGTGCTCGTCTTCGCCCTCTGGTACTGGCGGCTGGATGGCGGCGGCCCCACGCTTCGCCAGCAAAGGCGCGAATTCGGCAGCCGCAGTTTCGTCTTCCCACAGATGCAAATCGAGAAAACCGAGCGCGGTCGATTCGAATGCAGTGGATGGCGACCGCATTTTATCGATTACCTTTTTATTGCGCTTACGCAAAGCTCGACCTTTGGTCCAACTGACGCGCCACTGTTGGCGCGATGGGCCAAAATTCTGGCTATGGTCCAGATCTGCATCTCCTTGACTATCGTCATCCTGCTCATCTCGCGTGCAGTCGGTGTGCTGTAGGAACCGGCTCGACCCCTCGCAGGCCGGATTTGTCGCGCTCCTCGACCGTAGTTAGATTGCCGGTACGTGCGCAACTTTTCCTCCCTAGCTTTTTTTGCGGTGCTGCTGTTCCTGGCCTCGACGAGCCGCGGCCAGCAGATGGCCGCGGCCGACACGCGCCGCCTCGATTTCAAAGAGTTCGGCCTGCTCGCGATTCAGGATAATGGCCGTCGCAAGCCGATCGATACTTTCGCGAGACAGACGCTAATTCAGCTGACTGGACGCTCGAGTTATACGGACAAAGCCGGGCGGCAGTGGACGCCGAATGATTTCCTTCTCTCAGCCGTGCTGGAAACACGCGATTGGAAAGAGGAGCCGATGATGCTGGTCTCTTTCGGCGAGCTAAAAGAGCAACTTGGTTTGGAAAAAACACAGCGCCGCTTTTCTTTTGCGCAATTGAGCGGCTCGGTTGAGTTGCCGCGAATTGTGAACGAGGCCCGTGAGCGCAAACGGGTCGAGAGACCACTCAATCGGTTGCAACAGGAAGCCTTGAGTGTGAGCGACCGGCTCGCACTTTTCGCGCGGGTGATGGACGGAAGCGCGTTGTTGATCGTGCCCTCGCCAAAAAAGGAAACAGACCCGTGGGTGCCGCCCGAACCGCTGGCGATGACCTCTTACTATAATGAATCGCAGTCGGAGGCCATAGGACCGCCATTGCAGGAAATGATCGCCGCCTATCGAGAGGCCGATTCATTCAAGTTTACTCGCTCAGCCAATCAACTGCGAGAAAGGTTACGGACGCTATCGCCATCGATTTATCCCACCGAATCGAAACTGCGGCTGGAATATTTCTATAACCATTTCGAAGGCTTTTACCGCGCCATTTGGTTTTACGGAATCGCCTTCCTTACCTTGCTAATTGCACATCTGCGGAAGCGCGGGCGCGCTTTGCGCAATTTTGGCGTCGTATTCGCGCTCGTCGCCCTGGCCTTTCACGGCACTGGAATTGTGTTGCGCTGCCTGATCGCCGGCCGCCCACCGGTAACGAACATGTATGAATCGATCATCTGGGTCTCCTTCGCGGCATCATTTTTCGGGATGATCTTTTTTGCGCGATATCGGACGCTGATCTATTTGCTGGCATCCTTGCCGGCCACGCTGGTCGCACTGCTCCTCGTTCATCAAATGCCGATCGCGATGCCGGCGAGCATCGATCCCCTGGTTCCTGTTTTGCGAGATAACTTCTGGCTAACGATTCATGTACTGACAATCACGCTTAGTTATGCGGCCTTTCTCCTGGCCTGCGCTTTCGGTCACATTTTACTTTTCCGTTATGCGCGCAATCCGCGCGGTGCGCGGGCAGATGCGGCGATGCATTTCTGGCTCTATCGCGTGCTGCAACTGGGCGTCCTCCTTCTTGCCGCCGGCACCATTCTTGGCGGAGTGTGGGCGAATTATTCCTGGGGAAGGTTCTGGGGTTGGGACCCGAAGGAGACCTGGGCCCTGATCGCGCTTCTCTGTTACATCACCACGCTGCACGGACGTCTCGCCGGTTGGTGGACCGAATTCGGTCTTGTCGTCGCCAGCGTAGTTTGCTTTCTCGCGGTCTTAATGGCGTGGTACGGCGTCAACTTTGTTCTTGGAAAAGGATTGCACAGTTATGGCTTCGGTATCGGCGGCGAAACCTATGTCGGAACTTTCGTCATCGCTGATCTGCTTTTTGTTGCATTCGCGATCTGGCGTTATCGCTCAAGCAAACGCGCGGCGAACAGCCGCGAAACCGCCGTAGTGGCGGCCGTTCCGGCTGCCGATTAAGAACGACGCAGGCGATATGCCTGCCACTACAACAGTTTGCTTCGAGGGCGCTCCTCGATAAGGATTTTTCCTAGCGTTCTTTCGGGAGCCCGTCCGATTGTATCGCCTTCTTATTTTCATAAAGTTAGGCGATGAAAACTCCGCCGGGCCTTCGCTTGAGCCTGGCCGAGCGCCTTATCCTATTGCGCGAATTAGATCCATTGCGAAAATGGAAATCGCTCGACGATCAGCGCTTTTGCCGCTGCTGTCACAAATTCATCAACGGTCGCCAAATCGAAGTAGGCTCGACTCCCGGAAAACCGTTGCGCCTGGTTTGTCCGACAAGCGATTGTTCCGCTACCGTCCGCGATTGGGTTTATCCAAATGAAATCGCGCAACCGCCGGACGCTTGGGGACGACGTGTTCTTCGTGTTATCGATAAGAGCGGAGAAAGCTTTATCGCTTGCGAAAAACCTTACTCCCGGCGACGCGCATCTCAGCGATTTGGGCCTGGTTCAAGGACTGCCGCTTAATGCTCACGCGTGTTATATCCAGATCGTTACGTCCCCAAAGCTCGCGATTTTATCGCTGTCCCGGCTGCGATGAAATGGTAGACGGGCAAAGACTAAGTGAAGTACTCGAGCATCATCAGCACGTCTTAGATCCGTACCGATTTCTCGCCTTACGCGCCCAGGGTAATGCGCGCGCGACGCCTAGACAGAAGAGGACTCCGAAGAAGGCGCGCTCAGTGCAGCATTAAATTGCGTGTCCTCCCACCGACAGGTCGTTACGCCCGCACGGCGTATTTAGCCGGAACGAGGGCACGACCGGCACGGGCGGCGTAAACCTGGGTGAACTCAGCGCCGAAGAGCAGGATTTGCGATGAATAGTAAATCCAAAGCAGAAGCGTGATTAACGAGCTCGCCGCTCCATAAGCCGACGCCGCGGCCCCGCTGCCGAGATAAAGACCGAGCGCCCATTTTCCGACGGCAAAGGAATATCGCAGTCATGAGCGCGCCGATCCAGACGCCGCCCCATTGAATTTTCACGTCGGGCAGAAATTTGAAGATAGAGGCGAAAAGCAGAACGACGACGCCGAGATCGAAGATTGAATAAACGACGAGTGCGATCACGATTCCTTCGGGGAACATTGCCTGGACATAATGGCTAAAGCTTTTGAGCACGCTTTCGAGCACAAGCGAAACCAAGAGTAAGAAACAAACACCCGCCACCATAGCAAAGGAGATGAAACGAGAGCGTATAAATCCTGCAATTCCGGCTCCGGGTTTTGCTTTTATGCCCCAAATGGTGTTGAGCGCATCTTGTAACTGGCCAAAGACGCCGCTAGCGCCGAAAAGAGCCAGCAAGATTCCAAATGCTTGTCGCCGCCACACCCTTATTCGGTTGCAACGCTTTCTGGGCGATACCCTGTACAACATCGACGGCGCTTTTATCCAAGAAGTAACTCATTTGTTCCGTCATTTTTCTCCAAGCTCCGGCCGGATCGTTGTGGAAAAGGAAGCCAACGATTGCCAGGAGCAAGAGAACCAGCGGGGCGAGCGAGAACACAGTGTAGTAGGCGAGCGCAGCTCCCAGCTGCGGTACCTTATTTTCGAGCCATTCCGAAAACAAAGAAGACCAGACCGAACGTCATTGGCGAATTTGTTTTTGAAGAAACGGCCCAATATGCGCCAGCTCTGTCAGCGGGCGCTTTTGTGCGACTAAATCGCGCGCCTCAACTTTCCAGAGAAACGCGCTTCGCGCAGCTCGGCGATAGGCGCGCTGTAAAACATAAGAAGAGTCGCTCGCTTCGCGGGAAAGTAGCTCGGCAATCTCGGCATTAGTCGGCAGAAGATCG
>Ga0209474_10002110_pt1 | contig 18578 bp, 18 predicted proteins | sample GraSoiAngelo_145_FD_185902 | JGI IMG/M metagenome (GOLD analysis project Ga0209474, IMG submission 185902) | Grasslands soil microbial communities from the Angelo Coastal Reserve, California, USA - 14_1009_05_20cm (SPAdes) (version 2) | ecosystem: Environmental > Terrestrial > Soil > Grasslands... | reverse complement strand
GGAACGGCACTTTCTCCGGGGCCGCCTCGAGATGGTTTTGCACAGTCCCGACCGCGCCATCACGATCTTCGAATCCGTCTTGAAAAATCCCGAAGGAACAACACACGAAACGTTAACTGCAGCGCTTTTCGCCCTCGCCGATACGCATCTGCAATTGAAAACGCCAGAAACGGGCGATGACGCGTTGGAGAATTTCATCGAACATCGGCCCTCCGATGTCGATCTTGCGCGGATTTTCGCGAAACTGGACGAACTTTATCGCGCCGAAAGAAAACCATCGCGCGCTGAACTTGATCGCTGGACAAGAGATCCAGCCGAGCCGCGGCGCGCGTTCGCGCAATGGTATCTGGCGCGATTCGACCTTCGGCTCGGGCGGCGTGACCGAGCGCTGGAATGTTTCGCCGCGCTACGGCGGACTCGCCCGCAATTGCCAATCATCGCCTCCGCCTTTCTAGAATTCGCACGGCTCGAATTGGAGGATCGCCATTTCGGGGAGGCACTCGCGATATTGAATGACGCACGATCGTTGCGACCGGAACCTGCCGTTCTGGAACGCGTTAATTTCCTTGCGGCCCAGATTCAGTACCACGGAAAGAATTTCGATGCCGCAATCGCCGACTTTGAGCAAATTGGACGTTCCGATTCAACGTTAGCACCAGTGGCGATGTTTAACGCAGCGCTCAGCTGGCTGCAAAAAGGCGATGACAGTCGTTTTTTGGCGGACGCCGAAGAATTCGGAAACAAAACCAAGGGCGAAAAATCCCCCGGCGAGCCGCGCTTGGAAGCGGGTTTGATGGAAGCTGCCAAGGGGGACTCTCGGGCAGCCGATTCGCTGCGTAATTTTCTGCACGACTTTCCCGAGTCCGAACGAGCCTCCGAAGCATGGGTGGCACTGGCGGAACTGGCCTTTCATGCGACTCCGCCACGAATCGATGAAGCCCGCAAGAATTTGGCCCGCGCTGCTGAATCAAAGCCCACCGCGACCGCACAAGAACGCGCAGATTACCTCACGATTTGGCTGGAGGATGCGACCTCGGGCGGTGAGGCCAAAGTGATCGAGCTGGCGAAAAGATTCATCCAGCAACATGAATCATCGAATCTGGTCGCGTCCGTGCGAATGAAGCTGGGCGAGATGTATTATCGGGCAGAGGATTTTGCGAATGCGGAGACGCAGTTCGAATTGTTGACGGAACAAAGTTCGACCGGGGCGTTCACCGAGCGAGCACTGTTTTTTGCAGGCGAGTCGGCGATGGCGAGCATGGCCGCTCAGTCGCTCGATCGGGCGCTCGTGCTTTTCGATCGGGTCGTGCAACTCAATGGCGAATTGAAATGGGCGGCGCGCAACGAGCAGGCGGTGATCGAACGCAAACTGGGCAAACCCCAGGATGCCCTTGCTTTGTATGACGAAGTTTTGAACGGAGCCGCTCGCCCCGGCGAAAAACGCGAAGCAATTTGCGGAAGGGGCGACATTTTTTTTGAAATGGCCGCGACCGACCCGCAAAACTATCAACGCGCGATTGAAGCTTACGATAAGCTGGCAGCCGATCAAGATGCGCCGGCGCACTGGCGCAACCAGGCGCTCTTCAAAAAGGGACTTTGTTTGGGAAAAAAAGCTGATCGCCCTGCCGCACTTGCCAGCTTTTACGCGGTTCTCGATGAAGGAATGCGCCCAGATCGGCCACATGAATTTTTCTGGTTTTACAAGGCGGGTTTTAATGCGGGCCAGTTGCTAGAAGCGGACGCGAAATGGGAATCGGCAGCGGCCGTTTACGAGAAACTTGCGGCTGCAGGCGGGACGCGCTCGGATGAAGCACGGGAGCGATTGGATCGACTTCGCCTCGAACACTTTTTGCGACAGGAATAACGCCAAGAGCGGTCGCGTTTTATCTTGCTTTTGGCATTAAAGAGGCTCACCCTTGCAGTATGACAACTGTGACTAAGTTAGCCACGGTCGCCCTGTCGATTGCGATTTGCGCATCGGCGTTCGCTGCTCCGAACAAAACGGTCGCAACCTCGAAACAGCCTTTAAAGGCTAAGAGGTGCACTGTTATGATCACCGGTTCTGCCGTTCGGCAGGACTGCTCCCGGCTCAGCGTAATTCCGAGCACACCGTACCAGCTCGATCGGATCGGCGGCCATTCGGCAGTAAACGATTGATTTTAGCGAATTGAATTTCGCTGGAATTTATTTCCGGCGCCCTCACGCCGGGGCGCAGAATTATTTTTAAGTCACAAAACGAGCTGAGACCGCGGTTTACTTTCAGCTGAACGAAATTGCCGAAGCACTTTTGCGTCGAGTGGCTTCCATTCCTTTAATTATCTTGGTGAGTCCGTCGTTCACCGGACAGGGCAAACGATGTCGCGCTCCGAGTGCAACCACCGCTCCGTTCAGGTAATCGATTTCCGTCGCCCGACCTCGCAAGAGGTCCTGTTGCATCGACACAATGTTACGTGAACCGGCATAGGCGGCGTCGATCTCGGCCATTAAATCCATTTCGAGCGAAATGCCTTCCGCTGCCGCAACTGCCGTGCACTCGTCAATGACGAGTTGCTTCAGCCGATTTAGATCAGGATCGACAATTTGGCCGACTTCAGCGCCAAGAATCGTCGTGATCGGATTCACAACGCAGTTGAATACAAGTTTGCGCCAAACTTCGGCCTCGATATTCGCGGTTATTCGACAATCCAGCCCCTCAGCCGTTAGAACATTGGCGATTTGCAAGCTGCGTTCGTGATCTTCTAAGAGAGTGAAACCTTTCACCATGTATCGAATCGTTCCGGGCCGCTCGAAAATCGCGCCGAACTGACTAATTCCGCGCAAGACAACGCCGCGGCCCTGAAGTGCGGTCCGCGCGATTCGGTCCGCATCCAAACCATTTTGAAGTGCAACAATTGTCGTGTCGTCGCGGACAAGTGGCGTGATGGATTCAAGCGCTGACACTGTCGCCGGCACTTTGGTTGTAAGTAAAATCAACGTATTCGGCTTGAGCTGCTCGATGCGGGTTGCTGCTGGAACGCGAACGGTTTGAGCGTCAATGCCCTCGATGCGAAGGCCGTTTTCTTCAATGGCGCGCACATGATCGGCGCGCCCGACGAGTGTTACATCATTCGCGGCCGCCAGTGTCGCGCCGTACAAGCTGCCAATCGCCCCGGCGCCGAGGACAACGATTTCCATGTTAGCGTACAAGCGTAACACGTGCACTCCGGCGCCGCGACGCCAAACACTTCTAATATGCGTTCACGGAGAACGCATGGCACGAATCAAAGCGATTGACCGGACGAGGTTTCTGCAAGCGCACGTAGACGCGAAACCTTCGCGAGTGCGGCGCGCGCGTCATCCGTGCGTCCCATCTTTTCAAGAATATTGGAGAGCAAAATGTACTGGCTCGGTTGGTCTGGCTGGCGCGCGATCGCACTCCGCTGAATCTCACACGCGTCGTCCACCCGGTTTTGATTCAGTCGCATAATTACGATCAGGTGCAACGCTTCCGTATTATGGACATCCAATCGACTGGCGCGACGCAGCTCGGCCTCGGCCCGACCAGCGTCATCCTTCTGAGCGTATAAGCGGCCAAGCGCGAGCGCCGCACCGCAATGCCACCAATTTTCGCGGGCGAACTTTTCAACGAGGGGAAGAGCGGCGGTCGGGCCCTGTGTTAGGCGACGCAATTCGGCTTCGAGCTTGATCAGATCCCAAACGTTTGGATATGCCTGGCGAGCATCTTTGAGGATCGCCAATGCCGCTTGATCGTCTTTCGCTTCATGCCGGAATTGAGCCAAGGTCAGCGCTGCCCACCAAGTTCGTGGATAGTCTCGACGGGTTTGCGCAGCCATTTTAACAGTCGCAGCCAACAGTGCTTCTGCCTCCGCCTTTTTTCCTTGGAGCGACAGCAATGCAGCGAAAGTGTTGCGGCCGGTCGGGTAATCCGGACTCGTGTCCATAAGATGCCGCAAGATTTTTTCTGCCGCGGTATAATCGCCGCGTCGAACGTAGATTTGAGCAAGATTCGCCGCGACTCTGCCGCTGGTAGCGCCGGCAGCGAGCGTTCTCTTGTAAAATGTCTCTTCGGTCGCCCAATCGCCGCTGCGAACAAAACTGCGGACGCCTAGCGCAGTCACTGCGAGTAGAACAATGGCTGTCGCCGTCCGGTGGTGACGCAGCGGCAACTCAAACGCGCAGCCAGCGAGAAAAATCAGCAAACCGACGCTTGGCAAATACAGCCAATGCTCCGCCACCGTGGCGTTAAGCTGCACAATATTTGAGATCGGCAAAAACGCAGCGAGGAACCAGCTCGCGCCAAAAAGGCGCAACGCTTTTCCGCGTCCTTTCTTGATCACCCCAAGGAAAAAGACCGCGAGCAGAGACAAACCCGAGATCGACAAGTATTCCAAACCGATGGTTTTTCTCCAGTCGGAATTGCTGCGCCACATCATCGGTTCGAAAACGGACCGCTCCATGTGCAAGTTCGCTGGAAAGACCATCAGGCGGGCGTAATCACCCAGAGCGCGTGCCATCAACATGCTGCGAACCGGCGCTGACCACCCCGCTTGCGGCGGCAAACTCGGCCGTTGTTCCGGCAGCCGACGAAGACCGGCGTAAAACCCGAACAACACAAGACAACAACAAACGGCGGCGAGTCGGACACGAAGCGGAATGCTTTTCTCAATCCAAAACAAATGCACGATAAAGAGAAAGATCCAGATGCAAGCGATTTCGCGAGAGAGCAGGGCCAGCATCGCGCTGGCCGCGGCTGAAACATAAAGTGAAATTCGAATAACTCGGCCAGAGAAGCGTTGGGCGTGGATAAAGAGCAGCCAGCCAGCGGCAGCAAAGAAAAATGCAAGGCTATCGGCGCGGCCGGAAATGTAATCAACTGCGCCGCTGTGCACCGGATGCACGCCCCAGACAAGAGAAATTAGAAAAGCAGTATTGGAAATCCATGTTAAGCGTGTGCGGGCACGATCCCGCATGACGACCGGAAGACGCCCAAAAAATAAGGAGGCGATCAAGTGGCCAAGAAGAAAATAGAGCAGAATCGCGCTGCCAACGTGAAGAAGGACGTTAGTTAGATGGAATCCCAACTCATCCGTGTTCCAGAAAAAGTAGTCGAACATGAAAGAGAGATTCTGGACCGGTCGATAATGGGCCGAGAATGAATCCAGAAAGAGATAGTGGCGAAACGTTTCCAAAATCAGGGTCGGACTTTTAATAAACGGATTTTCATTTAACAGATAGTGATCGTCCCAGATTCGCTGGCCCTGTAAGGCAGGCGAATGAACAAGAATCCCGATCACTGCGATCAAGAGACAGCGGAACCAGTCGGTTCTAAAGGCTCGCGCTACAGGAGCCATCGAAACGCTTAGCTGACCGCCGCGGACGTGACTGCTCTCGCGTCGGAAGTCGTTGAACGTAGCGGGTGGGGTTGAGGCACGCATTCGCGGCTTCAGGAAGAGGCGGGAGCGTCCCTTCCGTTTGAAAAGGACGCTCCCGTCATGACAGCAAAGCTGTGTTTACGGACCGTAAGGCGACCAGAAACCGGTGTTGGCTACGTCGGACAACACGGCGAGGTCCGAGCCTGGCACCTGCGGGATGGTGTCCACCGTCTGGTCACCATAAGCGGTACCCAGAAGGCTCTTGCCGTTGTTGTAAAGGAGCGAATCCTTTTTCAAGTAATTCGTCCAATCGGCGACCTTGACCACATCGCCGGTCTTCCGGTTGGTTTCGATCGCGTACTGGTCAACCGCTGAGTCGATCATGCGCAGATCGTTCAGAATTCGGCTGGCTTGCGAGCGTTTGCGCGCCCGGAGGAACCCCGGAACCGCGATCGCCGCGAGTAACGCGATGATCGCGACCACAATCATGATCTCGACGAGGGTGAAGCCTTTATGCGACTTTGCTGCGGATGTATTCATATATATTAGAAAGAATAGCAGGCACCATGCCAAATATATCGAAGGTCGATGTTTAGTGAGGCGCAGTCCGACAAGTAGCTCGCATGCCCCGACTTACTGCCGATGACTACGAAGCGCTGGCGAATTTTCGCTACCTGCTGCGAAAGTTCCTCCGCTTCAGCAAAGATTTCCTCAAAGCAAATGGCAACCTCAGCCCGGAGCAATACGAAGCCTTGCTCGCGATCCGGGCTTTCACTTCAATTGGAGGCTTGACCATCTCCCATCTGAGCGAGCGCCTTCAGGTAAAACATCATTCCGCTGTCAACATTGTCGACCGCTTGGCGGAAAGAAAACTCATCACCCGCGAAGTAGTTAAAGCTGACCGGCGCCGGCGCCAAGTTCAACTTACCGCCGAAGGCGAGAAGTTGATCGACGAATTGGCCGCAGTGCACCGAAAAGAGATCCGCGGCCGGAGCACGGAAATGATCAAAGTCTTGGAGCGGTTGATGCGATGACTGGGTCGAACCCTAGTGAATTCGTCCGAAAAGCACGACGATATAAACGACGAAGAGCGCGCTGCCAAAAACAATAAGTCCTTTGTGGTAAAGCTCCGAGCGCGTCAACGCACCGATGAATAACGTTACGCCGAAGATCACGTGGAAGATGAGATTCGTCGTGTTTGGCAGTCTGCCATCGAGAACAATATCTTTGCATACGCTGATAACAATGGTGGAGAAGGCCAGCGTGAAAAACCATCCGCGCTGGGCATAGAAATTCTCCTTAAGATCGACAACTCCTTTGCCAAAAAAGTCGGGAAAGACCAACGCGGTCATCATGTAAATAAAAACTGTGTTCAGCAGCACCATTGTGAACTGGAGGAACGTCCAATCGTGCCGCTTTCGCATCCCGAACATCGACCACCAGTTCTGCAAACAAATCAGAAGCAAGAACGCGGCCCAGGCAATGACCGGCCAGTAAATCCGAACCCGCGCCCGCGACAGCAAGATTCCGCGGAACCCCTTTTAGAATTTGCATTACCGCCAGACCGAGGATGACCGAGATCAGAACGGAGAGGTAACTGAACTCATCCATGTCGATCTTACGTTTTGGGCTCAGCGCGGATCGATGTAAATTCGAAAATGAGCGTGCAGGTTTACGGATGCAATCACGTCGCGATCGAAGTCGATGACATCGAGAAAGCGGTCGCGTTCTATCAAGATGTTTTCAATCTGGAAAAGCTCAACCGGGGCGAAGGCGACGCCTTTTTCAAACTGGGCGAGCACCAATTCCTCGCGGTTTTCGAAGTTGAAAAAGTTCAGCCCGGCAACATGCGCCATTTCGGAATCATGGTGCGCGACGAAGAACAGCTTGAGAAAGTCCGTAAGAAGTTGACCGGCAAGTACAAATTAAAACTCGAGCCGCCGTTCCGCTGCGATTTTCGCGATCCCTGGGGCAATCGCGTCCAGGTTGTCGATCTTCACGACGAATCACTCATCTGGCTCCTGCCTTATCGCGAAGTGCAGAAAGTCGGAATCAAATTCAGCGAAAAATAGACAGGATTAACAGCAGTGAGATGGATCTTTCCTTCATCATCCCGGCCTACAATGAACAGCTAGAGCTACCGGCGACGATCGAGGCGATCCGCAAGGCCGCAGAAGATCGATCGGCCGAAGGACGGATTCGCCCTGGCAAACGCTACGAAATCATCGTCGTCGATGACGCTTCGAGCGACGAGACGTCAGACATTGCGAGAAATGCCGGCACACAGGTTGTTCGAACCAATCGCCGGCAAATTGCAGCCGCACGTAACGCCGGCGCGCGAGCAGCTAAGGGAGAGATTTTGTTCTTTGTCGATGCGGATACCCGCATAAATTCGAAGCATGTTGGCGGCGCAATCGCAGCGCTCGAAGAAGGCTGCGCCGGTGGTGGCGCGCGCATCGTTGTCGGCGGAACCATTCCGGTTTGGGCGCACATTTTCTTAAAAGCCTTCTGCGCGCTGTATTTCGGATTTAATTTCGGCGCCGGCGCGTTTCTTTTTACAACGCGCAAGAACTTCGACGCGGTAGGTGGATTCGACGAAAAGCTCTTTATCGGAGAAGAAATTTATTTCAGTATGGCGTTGCGAAAGCTTGGGCGTTTCAAGATTCTGCGTGACCCGGCCGCCACCTCCGGTCGCAAACTGCGAATGTATTCCGCACGCGAAATTCTGGGGAATTTTCTGAGCGTTATTCTCCGGGGCCCCCGCGCCGGCCGTTCACGAGCCGGTCTTCACATCTGGTACGACGGTAAACGCGAGACAGGATCGACATGAAAGCAATGACAAAGCACTAATGACAAATAAGCGACCAACGAGGAACAAGGCGACTGGTCAGAGTTTCGGCATTCGTCATTACTTCGAGCTTCGCCATTCCGGTTTCGTCATTGATCACTTGAGGACGACATGAAGAATTCGCAAATTACGATCGCGAACACACCAGCCCAAATCCGCCGTTGTCACCCGGTCATGCGCCAGTTGCGTCCGCTCTTTCAAGATCCCGAACATTTTGTCGAGCGCGTGCTGCGCCAACAGAAGCAAAGATACTTGCTGGCGTTTCTTGAATTTGACGGAGAAGTCTGCGCCGTTGCCGGCTATCGATTCCTCGAATCGCTCTTCTCCGGAAAATTTCTTTACGTCGACGACCTGGTCACGCGTGAAGGTGACCGGTCGCGCGGTTTTGGTGGCGAGCTGCTTGATTGGTTAATTAAACAGGCACGCGAGTACGACTGCGAAAATCTCGAGCTCGATTCCGGAGCAGAGCGGTTCGATGCTCACCGCTTTTATCTGCTCAAGCGAATGAACATTTCATCCTACCATTTTCGGATTAGGATCGAGCCGAACGATTAACTTATGAAAAAAGAGAATCCCTGGATCACAATTTGTCCCGGCATCAAACGACAAACGGTGGCGAGTGGAAAAACAATGTATCAAATGGTCGCGACGCTTGAGCCTGGCAGCAAAATGCCGGCGCATCAGCATCCGCAGGAACAGATCGTCCATGTTTTGTCGGGGCGAATGAAATTGATTGTCGATGGAACGCCACACGAAATGGCGGCGGGCGATTCACATTATCTCGCGAGCAACGTCCCGCACGGCGTCGAGACGATGGAAGAAACCCGCGTCTTAGATACTTTCAGTCCGCCTCGCAATGAATATCTCGCGATTGACGAAGCGAACCGTCAGCGCAAGTAGATGCTTGCTACGCTGTGGCTTCAGCGAACGCGAATCGATCTTACCTTAAGAAAAGAATCGCCTCCGAGCCAACCACACGCTTAGCATTAGCCTCATGTTACACATCATTTGGTCGATCATTGTAGGTTTCATTGTTGGCTGGATTGCCAAGTCTTTCATGGGGTTCCAAATGGGCTTCTTGCTAACGGTGCTTCTCGGTATCGGCGGATCCATCATCGGCGGTTTGATCGGGCGCCTCTTCTCACGGCCAACACCTGGCTCGGCGTTTCACCCGGCTGGATTCATTATGTCGATCATCGGCGCACTTCTTTTGCTTTGGGTTTGGAGCAAATGGGGCGCGGCCATGATGCATTGAAAACGCGCGATTGCGCGACCAACAATGAGGTCGCAGAGCTGGTGCGCGGTTTTGAAAACACGACATGTCACCAGCGCGTGTGATGTCGACTCGTCGCGCCGTAGCGAAAGCGCCGAGGCGGACCTTCCCCTTTGGCGCGGGACCAAACTTAATCGTCGACCACTGGACAGAGCGCCGTCCGGTCGAAGCCATTACTCACGCGAGTTGATTAGCTCGCAAGCTGCGCGCGACAATTGGTGTCCACCCGATTGGTTGCCTTTGCCATTTTGATTTATTCCGTTATGGACCTTCCAATTCAGCTTCCGGTTCTGAGAATCGTGATCGGCGAGATTCTGTTTCTAATCATCATCGGCCTGCGAATCGCGAGGGAATACGAGCGCGGGGTGATCCGGGGAACATAGGAGTCCGCCGAAATAGCCGGCGCTTGCGCAAGGACGTTCTTCATTTACAATAGGCGCTTCGAAATGGCTGAGAATACGGAAACGGTGGATATCAAGCAGTTCCAGTTGCACGGGAAGGACACCGGCAGCGCAGACGTCCAAGTCGCGCTGTTGACGCGCCGAATCGGGGAACTGACCGAACACTTGAAAAACCACGCCAAAGACCATTCTTCGCGTCGTGGCCTCCTGAAAATGGTGGCCCAGCGCCGGAGCTTGCTCGATTATTTGAGCCGGTCCCAAGCCGAACGCTACAAAAAGTTAATCGACAAACTGAACCTCCGAAAATAGCAGGTCGGATGTCGATCTTAGCGTCCGCGTTTCAGTGCGACGCCGATTCGAAAATTAAAAACGCGACAACCAGGTCGCCAGGCACCTTGAATTTAGGTTTTAGGTCCGCCCGTCCCGCAGCCGCGGGATTGGAGTTAAAACCTACAGTCAGGGTGACCGACCTGGAACTCGCACATCCAGGAAATTACAATGCAACAGAAGGTCACAGCCCAAATTGGGTCTAATCAAATATCTATAGAAACCGGCAAAGTCGCCAAGCTCGCCGACGGCGCAGTCATCGTTTCGTGTGGCGACACGATGGTGTTAGTGAGCGCGGTCTCCGCCACCGCGATCAAGGAAGGTCAGGATTATTTTCCGCTTACGGTCGATTACCGTGAAAAAGCAGCCGCTGCCGGAAAATTTCCCGGGGGTTACTTCAAACGGGAAGGCCGGCCGACCGAAAAGGAAACGCTCACGTCGCGGATGATCGATCGTCCGTTGCGGCCGCTCTTCCCGCAGGGATATTTCTACGACACTCAGATTATCTCGATCTTGCTGAGCGCGGATGGTGAGAACGATCCCGACATTCTCGCGATCAATGGCGCTTCTGCAGCGCTGTCTGTTTCAGACATTCCATTTGCTGGACCGATCGGCGCGGTGCGCGTCGGTCGCGTTAACGGCCAATTCGTGGCGAACCCGACTCACACCGAGCGTCAGCAAAGCGATCTCGATCTGGTTTACGTGGGCTTGGAAAACGACGTGATCATGATCGAAGGCGCGGCTAACGAATTGCCAGAAGCCGATTTTTTGAAAGCGCTCGAGTTCGCGCATGAGCAAACGCGGGAAATAATTCGCATTCAAAAAGAGCTCGCGTCGCGGATCGCCAAGCCAAAACGCGAAATGCCGCTGCTTAGCGCCAAACCGGAGTTGCTCGAAATTGCTTATCAAGTGGCCGGCGACCGAATTGAAGGCGTGCTCTACACGCCTGGCAAAGTCGCTCGCGCCAAAGCGATTGAAGCCCTGCGCGAAGAAGTCAAAAAGTCGATCCTGGAAAAGCATCCCGAGACCGATGCCTTCTCAATTTCGCAGGCGTTCGATCACGTTCAGAAGAAAGCGTTTCGCATTAGCATTCTGGACAAGAAAAAGCGCGTCGATGGACGCGGTTACCAGGATTTGCGCCAGATCACGTGCGAAGTGGGAGTAATCCCGCGCGCACACGGATCTGCAATTTTTCAGCGCGGCGAAACCCAGGCGTTAGCGCTCGCCACACTGGCGCCGATCGAAGAAGCGCAGATGATCGACGCTTACGGCGGCGGCGAACAATCGAAGCGTTTCATTCTGCATTACAATTTTCCACCGTTCAGTGTTGGCGAAACTGGTCGGACCGGCGGACCCGGGCGGCGTGAGATCGGTCATGGCGCTTTGGCGGAACGTTCGATCGAGCCGGTCGTGCCGGGCGAAAACGATTTTCGCTACGCGATTCGCATCTCGAGCGAGATCATGGAATCGAACGGCTCGACTTCGATGGCGAGTGTGTGCGGCGGAATGCTGGCGTTGATGGACGCGGGCCTCCCTGTGAAGGGCACGGTCGCGGGAATCTCCATCGGGCTCGTCACCGAGCACGGCGAAGATCGACAATTGAAGCGCTACGAACTGCTCACCGATATCATTGGTTCGGAAGACCATTTCGGTGACATGGATTTCAAACTCTGTGGAACCGACAATGGCATCACCGGTTATCAGCTCGACCTGAAACTGCCCGGCATCAGCCACAAAATCCTGGCCGAGGCGATTCAACGGGCGAAAGAAGCGCGCACGAAAATTCTTCAGATCATGCGCAGTGTTATTGACAAACCACGCACCGAGCTTTCGAAGTACGCGCCCCGAATCGAGACAATCAAAATTAATCCGGAAAAGATCGGCGCGCTTATCGGACCGGGCGGCAAAACGATTAAGGGCATCGTGGCCGAGACCGGCGCGGAAATCAACATCGAAGACGACGGCTCAGTGCACATTTACGCCACTAGCGGCGAATCGATGCAGCGCGCGAAGGAAATCATCGGTGGGATGACGAAGGAAATCGAGATCGGCACGACTTATCAGGGCCGCGTCGTGTCCACGAAAGAGTTTGGCGCATTTGTCGAAGTTCTCCCGGGCAAGGAAGGCCTCGTCCACATTTCCGAGCTGGCCGATTTTCGCGTCAAGCGCACCGAAGACGTCGTCAAAGCAGGCGACACGATCTGGGTAAAATGCATCGGCATTGATGATAAAGGCCGGGTTAAACTTTCGCGCAAAGCAGCGTTGAAGGAACGCGCAGAAAAAGAAACCGGGCAGGCAGCGTAGCGTTTGTTAACCGAGCCGCGTGACATGAGCACGCCTATCAAAGTGTCCTACGGCGTCCTGATTGCGACGCTAATCGTCGCAGCGTGGCTGCACCTGGGAACCCTGTTGCTTGCCGCTTTTTTTTCTTACTTCACGCTGCGCAAACTGCACGCTGTCACGAAACGAAAATGGCTTTCGTTGATCTTATTTGTCATTTGTCTGGTCGGAATCGCCTACGCTGCGGGCTACTTTACTCGCGCTGCCTGGCGGGCGTTGCCCGATATTGCCGATAGTTCAATTCCATCGGCGACAGCATGGGCGGAAAAAAGAAACATCGAGCTGCCGTTCACCGACTTCGAAACGCTAAAAGCGTTCCTGATCGCGCAGGTCAAAGACGAAATCCATTATCTCAACGACGTGGCGCATTTCGCCGGCGCCGCGACCACTCTTTTCGTGCTCGTTGTGATCGGAATCGTCGTGGCAGCGAGCTTGTTCTTTCGCAGTTGGCGTCATCCAAGTGTGGGCTCGACCGCAAAGGACGCAACTAATCTCTATACGGCGTGCGCGACCGAAATCGCGACGCGCTTCCATGATTTCTACCACAGTTTTGAGACTGTCCTCGGCGCGCAGATCATCATCTCCTGCATCAACACGGTCCTCACGGCCATTTTCATCCTCAGTATTGGCCTGCCGCACGCTGCCGTTGTCATCGGCGTCACCTTTCTCTGCGGGCTGCTGCCGATTATCGGTAACTTGATCAGCAACACAATTATCTTGTTCCTCTCGGCAGCGATGTCAGTAAAGATCGCGCTGGCTGCGCTCGTCTTTTTGGTCGCCATTCACAAACTCGAGTACTTTCTGAACAGCAAAATCATAGGCGGCTGGACTCGCAATCCTGTTTGGCTCACGCTGATCGGCTTGATCATTGGGGAGATCGTGATGGGAATTCCCGGCATGATCCTCGCCCCCGTGGTCTTGAACTACGTCCGCGTTGAGATGTCTAAGATCGAAGTGCCGCCGGTGTCGACCTAATGGTGGCAGATTTTGAATTGAACTGAGCCGCCCTTCCGCCGATTTACATTCTGCAATGTTGTGAAAGCCGGGTTCGTTGAAAAACTGATTGGTCGCCTCGGTAAGATCGGGCCGGAGGACGTGCAGAATTATTTTCTGCGTCTTGCTCAGGAGAAAGGTTTTCTCGAGACAGTTTTCAATTCGATTCAAGAAGGGATCATCGTCACTGACGCGAAAGGTCGAATCACCTACTTGAACGATGCGGCCTGCCAATTGTTCGGATTGGAAGCGGAAGATTCGATCGGAAAACGCTTGGACGAGCGGGTTCGCGGCTTGGATTGGAACGCTCTGTCGTGTGAAGGCGCGGTCAGCCGCGACATGGAGATTTTCTATCCGACCAACCGGTTCATCAATTTTTACAGTGTGCCTCTGGTGATCGAGCGCCAAGATTCGGTGGCTGGGGACGCTGTCGTAGGCCCACCGCGGTCAGCGATCTCAGCTACAGGCGAACAGGTCGGACACGCGATCATTTTGCGAGATATCACGGAGAGCAGGCGCAGCGAACAGCAAACAATCGAGTCGGAGCGGCTGAATGCGTTGACCTTGCTCGCCGCCGGCGTCGCCCACGAAATCGGAAATCCGCTCAACTCACTCAACATTCACTTGCAGCTGATCGAACGCGAAGCGCGTAATCTCGACGGCTCAAAACGCGCCGAACTTCAGGAATCCGTCGAGGTAGCGCGCGCCGAGGTGAGCCGGCTCGATTCCATCATCAGTCAATTCCTGCGCGCGATCCGTCCAACACGGCCGCAGCTGCGCCCGGAAAACATCAATGCGATTGTCGAAGAAGCGGTCCGTTTTTTTGCTCCGGAAATCAAAGACCGCGATCTTGTCGTCGAGCAGGAGCTACGCTCCGATCTGCCTCTGCTCGAGCTCGATCGTGACCAGATGAAGCAAGCGTTTTACAACGTGATCAAAAATAGCTTTGAAGCGATGAAGAGCCGTGGAATTCTGCGTATCCGCACTGACATGGATGAATCGCACGTGATCGTGCGCTTCACGGACACGGGCGGGGGAATTTCAGCGGAGAATCTTAGCCGCGTTTTCGAGCCTTATTTTACAACCAAGACCAGCGGCACCGGACTTGGTCTTTTGATCGTTCGCCGGATTGTCCGTGAGCACGGCGGCGAATTGTCGATCGAAAGCAGTGAAGGCAAAGGTCTCACGCTGGCGATTCGTCTGCCCCACCTTGACAGACGCGTTCGCATGCTGGAAGCAGGAGATTCGAAATCGACATCGAGCGCAAACTGAATGGCGAAGTCGAACCCGAGAAACGGTGTTAAAAATTCGCAGCGGATCCGGCTCTTTAGTCTCGCTCTGATAGTTGCCACTGCCGTCGCTTATCTGCCGGCGTGGAACGGCAAACCCATTTGGGATGATAACGCCCACATTACCCAACCGGAATTGCGGTCCTGGCATGGTCTGGTCGAGGTCTGGACGCAGGTTGGAGCGACCCAACAATATTATCCACTGGTTCACAGCGTCTTTTGGATCGAGCAAAAACTTTGGGGCGATTCGGTGCTCGGTTATCACCTAATTAATATTTTCCTTCACGGCTTCGCCGCGATTGTTTTGCTCCGGATTTTGCTGCGCCTGAAGGTTCCGGGCGCGTGGCTGGCCGCCGGATTATTTGCTCTTCATCCTGTTCAAGTCGAATCGGTCGCCTGGATCTCGGAAATCAAGAACACGCTCTCCGGTCTGTTTTTTTTCTGCTCGATTCTTGCTTACCTCAATTTCGATCAGAACAGAAGTCGAGTCGCATACTTCGGGTCACTCGCTCTTTTTCTTTTCGGTTTGATGTGCAAGACGGCCATTGCGCCGCTGCCCGCCATAATTCTCGCGGTCCTGTGGTGGAGACGAGGTCGGCTTCGTCTGCGCGATGATGTCGTGCCGTCGTTGCCGTTCTTTGGTCTCGGAATCGGCGCCGGCCTTTTCACCGCCTGGGTGGAACGGAATTTTGTCGGAGCCCACGGCACCGTCTTCCAATTGTCGATCCTGCAACGGTGCTTGATCGCGGCGCGCGACTTTTGGTTTTATCTCTTCAAACTTCTTTGGCCGGTAAAACTGACTTTTATTTACCCGCGCTGGCAGATTAGCGGCGCAATCTGGTGGCAATATCTCTTTCCGTTGACGCTCATTCTATTGCTCGCGCTCATCTGGCGACTGAGAAAAAAAAATCGAGGACCACTTGCCGCCGTGCTTGTTTTTCTGGGCCTGCTTTTCCCCGCACTCGGCTTCATCAATGTCTATCCGTTTATCTATTCTTTTGTCGCCGACCATTTTCAATATCTCGCCTGCGTCGGTCCGCTGACCCTGTTCGCTGCGGGAATGACGATGGCGCTGGATTCAATTGCGCCCGGAAAAGTTCTTCTGCGACCGACGATTTCCTTCCTTCTGTTGCTAACGCTCGGAGCTTTGAGCTGGCGCCAATGTCGCGACTACCGCGACATTGAAACGCTCTGGCGGACAACGATCGCGCGCAATCCTGATTGCTGGATGGCGTACAGCAATCTCGGCTCTTTTTTGTCCGCGCGTGGCAACGTCGATGAAGCCATCCGTGATTTTCGAAAAGCCCTCGAACTCTGGCCCAACCAGAGTAAGGATCACAACAACCTCGGTAAGGCACTGGTTCAGAAAGGTCGAATCGCCGAAGCGATGGACCATTTTCAAACTGCCCTCCGGGTTTCACCCGAAGATCCGGACACGGAGAGCAACATTGGAGCGGCCTCGTTGCAACAGGGCGATGCAGATGAAGCGATATCTCATCTCCGGCGAGCGGTTGAAAAGTGGCCGCGTCACGCGCAAGGCCACATCAACCTAGGCAACGCGCTTTTGCAAAATCGCGAGATCGATGCCGCCATCGCCGAGTACGAGAAGACGCTCGCGCTTCCATTCGATCACGCCGAGAGCCATTACAGCATCGGCACGGCGCTCCGTCAGAAAGGCGACGTCGAGGAGGCGATCGTTCATTACCGAAAGGCACTCGAACTGCGACCGGACTACGCGAATGCGCATAACAATCTCGGGAATGCCCTTCGCCAGCAGGGACGAACTGAAGAAGCCGTGCACGAGTACGAAGCAGCTTTGAAAAGCGAGCCCGACTCCATTCTCGCCGGAAACAATCTGGCCTGGATACTGGCAACTTCTCCAAATGCCTCAGTGCGCGACGGTGCTAAAGCGGTGCAGCTGGCTCAGCGGGCAAATCGATTGTCCGGCGGGAGCGATCCAATAATTCTACATACGCTCGCCGCTGCTTACGCGGAAAACAGGCAATTTTCCGAAGCGGTGAACGCTGCTCAACGTGCCCTGGAACTCGCGGATGCAAACGGCGTCGCTTCCCTCGCCGAATCGCTGCGCAGCAAACTTGCGCTTTATCAGGCCGAAACGCCTTATCGCGATTCGAAGTAATAATCGCTCAGGGATTGATCAGCTTCAGTGAGCTGACGAACCGCACGCACTCGACCGGCTCTTCCGCAGTTTTGTAAACGGCCACGGTACAGTAAACACGATGATCAGCTTTCACCATCAACACATGGAAGTTGGCTTGCTCGCTCTTGGATTTGAATTCCACCGCCGGAAAACCTCCGTACTGACGACGTTCTTCGGAGACGACAGTTGCTTTTACCTCTTTGTCAAAGTTGTCGCGATCTGCGGTTAGCTCCTGCTGATCCTCCAACGGGACTGCAGGTGGATATTGAGTTAGACCGGCGATAAATGCGTTCGTCTGCGTGTTCGCGACATAAGTGTCAGTAACGATCGGCCCTTCTTTGTGACTCTCGTCCTTTTGCGTTTGGTGCTGCGGCTCGCCGGGCACCAGGAATGAAAAACGACCGGTCGCATCCGTGAAAGTATGCCAATTGCCGGTCGTCTGTTGCGCAGCTGCAGTCACCGCAAGAGCGAGCGCAACCGTTAGACCGATCTTACGTCCAAACCGCGTAAACATGGGCACGTTCATCGTCGCAGAATAGCATGTACGGCTGCCGCATCTAGTTTGCGGATTATCGCGTGGCCTACGAAGCTACACTCACCGCGGACCCGATGTAATCGTCCTCAGTCAATTGTTTGAGCTTAGAATCGGCGGGGATCCGATCGCATAAACGATCAAAATAATTATGATCGCTTTCAGCGGCATCGTTCGCTTTTACCGGCAGTTCCAAACCTTGCTAGGAATATCTTCCTGATTGAGAGATCGCGTGATTGAGTGAGAATAAATGGCGCACGCGTCATTGCCGAAAATTATTCATGGATTCTATCCAGCCCATCATCCTTATCGTTGATGACGAAAAACACACGCGGGACGGACTGCGCCGCCTGCTCGAAAGCGATTACGATGTCTATGTGGCGGGCGACATTGCCAGCGCAATGAATGTCCTCGAGCGGGAAGATGTCGATCTTCTTCTGACCGATCTGCGGCTCGGGGCGGACGATGGAATGCAACTGATCGATCGCGCGCTGAAAATGCCGCAACCGCCAATCTGCATCATGATGACGGCGTATGGCTCGGTCGACACCGCCGTGGAAGCAATGAAACGCGGCGCTTACGATTTCGTAACCAAACCCCTGAATCTCGACAAAGTGGAAATGCTGATCTCGCGCGCGCTGCGGAACAGCAAACTCGAGCAGGAAAATCAGACGCTGCGGCAGCAGGTCGACGAGCGCTACGGCCTCGAAAACATGATCGGCGACTCGCCGGCGCTGCACGAAGTGCTCGACACAATCCGCCAGGTCGCGCCGTCATCGGCGAATGTTCTGATCGAAGGCGAAAGCGGTACCGGGAAAGAGCTGGCGGCGCACGCGATTCACAACTTAAGCCGGAGGAACAAAGCGAAATTTGTCACCGTCCATTGCGCCGCGCTTTCGCCCACACTGCTCGAGAGCGAATTGTTCGGTCACGAAAAAGGCGCTTTCACCGGCGCCCATGAGCGCAGGATCGGGCGATTCGAGCAAGCAAATGGCGGCACAATTTTTCTGGACGAAGTCGCTGAAATTCCGCCGACGACCCA